>ENA-ORRQ01001212-ORRQ01001212.1-human-gut-metagenome-genome-assembly--contig:-NODE-1212-length-20493-cov-7.244447_pt1 | contig 20493 bp, 22 predicted proteins | sample MGYA00242177_ERZ509138 | MGnify/ENA primary metagenome ERZ509138 (study PRJEB26280, sample SAMEA2338628) | human gut metagenome | biome: human gut; feature: human-associated habitat; material: faeces... | reverse complement strand
TAGTGTCACACCATTGGGATAGCTTAATTTTAAATAAGGATTGCGACGGTTGCGAACTTTTGCAGACTCACGCATCTCCTTCGCCTCATTGTCGTCGATTACAACCTCGGCGAACTTTGGCTTGCTGTTTAATAGTTTCTTGCCTTGTACCATAATTTGAATAATTAAAAATCATGGTGCAAAGGTACGAAACTTTATCTAGGCACACAATACGGCATTAACCGAATACTTACGATATAATAATACAGATATATCCAAAAGTGTTATTCCCAACCATATTTTTTCCAATCATAAAAGCAAATCAATTTTCTCATATACGTAGAATAATTGTTATGTTTTATCAGGAAATCATTGAAGTTTTTATTGATAAAATTACCAAGAATCGGCAATTCTTCTTCCTTTATATTCAAGTAAGGTATAAGAGCTACAGCCTTCCAAACATCCTTTCCGCTATATTTTTCTATTACTTCTTGTAGGCTGCAAGTTTTCTCATCTTCGGAGAAACTATAAGACTGAAAGTCACATCCTTTTCTTAAAGTATAATTCACCCCCAATTTATTTCCACTGTAATTTTGATCACTGTTTATTCCTACTTTCGATAGATATTTATATATTGGGATAAATGCTTTAGGAGATGTCTTGGTAAGTTGAGGATAAGCATCCGTCAACACTTGTTCTGCATTCAAATCAGTATTTTCAGACAATACATCCTTTAATAATTCAACTGCTTGTATACCTCTATAGCCTACTGCTGAACGGAATTTATTTATTGCTCCGAAGCCATAAACAACCTGAATAGTCTTATCCTTATCAACTTCAGTAGATGGCAAAACATATATCTGCTTTTCAGGTTTTTCAGACTGAACAATTTCAAAGAATTGCTTTTTGTATTCTCTAAGCACATTGGCAGGAATAGAACGTTCATAGTATTGAAGGAGTTCATAAACTTCCTTAAAACTATGTGTTTTGATTTTGATAACAGGCAAATTCACTTTATTCGCCATCATTATATCCTGACGTTCTATTGTTATAGCATAATCTTCTTCTGCTATCCATTCTACAAATATGAGGTTATCCTGCAATTTTTGAATATTCGCATTATCTAAACAAGCAACAATAGATTGTAATATCTCCTGAATATTTGAATCAGATATAGAATAACCAAGAAAAACTACAGGATGCTCAATAAAAATCGTTATGAGTTTAGCCGCCAAATATGGATACTTTTTACTGAAATTATCATAATCGTCTTCAGTAAGCACCAGACTTTTAGGCTCTCTATAGCTACCATGTATTTTGTATATTTCTCCAACACTATACGTAGAAGAAAAGATCAATTGCTCTTGTCCAATGTATGGAGTAAATTGAGGGAAAAGTCTCTCAGCCGTATCATCCCAATTTGTTGTAATGATACCATCTATACTTAATTTTTCTAAAATATGAATTTCTTCTTCATATTCTTCAGGAAAATCCCGTAAAGATTGTTTTCTAAGATATTCTGAAATTTTAAATTTAAGAACAGAGCCAGCATCTGTAATGCGATCTTGAACAGCTTTCTTGAACTCATCACCCTCATCCAAATTCCAAAACTCATCAGTAACATCTTTCGCAATCTCAGTAGCCACCTTGATCAGGGAATTTGTATTCAGTTTAGAATAATACTGTGCTAGCTTATAAGGAGCAAACATCTGTAATATTCCATCCCATTGCGGAGTATCTAAGTAATGTCGGGAAAAACCGGAACCAAGAAACAAAAAAGGAGCACCTTTTTTATTTTTGAGTATATTTATAAATTCATCTTTATTCATATTTTTTATTCTTAATACGCATACCTCAGCCATCCGAATAACAACTTCGGAATCTTCTTGAAGCAATCGTGAATCACATAAAACCTTGGTACCGATTACAGCGATAGTTTGGTACCGATACAGCGCTTTCACCTCCTTTGGCAAAGGAAATAAGAATTCGGAAAGCCCCTCTTTACAGGAGATACATCGGGATTCGAAAAACCCTTTGAAAAGGGTCATTGGGATTCCCGAATCGACCTCATGAACTTCGCTTGAATAAATTGCGGCACTTTCCATGCCATTTTCAATTGTTTTTAGAAAACATCACTATGAGAACCAGTATTAGTCATCACTAAAACTAGCTCATCATTATATTGTTTCCATATCAACAGCCAATCTGGCATAATATGACATTCCCAACTTCCCGCATATTGCCCAGATAGTTTATGCGGCTTATATTCAGGAGGTAATTTTCCAGTCTCTTCAAGTAATCGAATTACTTTCTTTAGCTTTTCCATTGGAAGATTACGTTTTTTACAACGCTTTACATCCTTTTCAAAGCGACTGGTAGCTATGATTCTGTATTTCATATTCCCAACTTTTCAAACATATCATCAACACTTTCATACTCCGTCACTCTACCATGACGAATATCATCCATTGCTTCTTCTATCCCTGACATGCTTTTCTGATGATTAGGAACAATCACAACGCCTTTCATTGCCTCAAGAACTTTCTTGAGGCCAGCCATAACACTATTATCTTCCACTTGTATAGTTAATGTTGCCATAACCTATAAATTTAAACGTTAAACTTTTCCGCAAAAGTACGCTTTTTTATTGAAACCACCAAGAAAAAAGCCGAAAATCTGCAAGTTATCAGCCAATTACCTTCAAATCCCCCAAATATAAATAGCTAACTATTAATTGTAAATTATAAAGTAAGCGTCCAAAAATGTCACAACGCCCCTATTTGCGGGCTTTTTGCAAAGCCCGCAAATCTCATTTTTAAATATCTTTCACTAAAAATTTCATTAATCCAAGCAGATTGTCATTGGAAGCAGGTTCTCATAGTCCGTTCTACCAGATTTCACGGCCTTGAGCAAAGCCTTGAAATATTGCCTGAACGAGACTCCGACTTGCTTGCAAGTCTGGATAAAGGTATTGTACATTGCCGATCTCAATGCACCCTGAACACTAGCTTCAATATCTCATAGCCCTTATCCGCATAGTTGGCCAGATTCTGGCGATGAGTCTTCAAACCCATCTCGGACAGTCTGTTTTTCACCTCACGACAAGCAGGACAGGCCATGTCATACATATTCGACGTTTCTTCCGTCAAGAAGTCTGATGTTACATGAGTACCAGGCACAATCTCGTCATAGAGGTAGCCATCCTTATCATTCTTCTGAGGCATAAAATACGTTTCCTTATGACCATCAGGATAAGTCAAGACAACTTCCTCGAACCAATGTTCCTCTACTTTAGTTATTGTATGAAGTACCTTCTTCGGATTCTTCTTGATATGAAAAGTTACGCCTTCAGGCAAGTGTCTCAAATCGCACTTATGGATAATCGGCGTACTAACTGTATGCTTATTATAAGTACGACCCTTACGAGAAGGACCATGATATATTGTCTTAGGAGTTGGTGTTCCCGGAGTTCCTTTACTAGAGTCTCTGTCTTCCGAAGAGTTATTAGGCTCTCCGGATTGAGATTTCTCTGATTTCTCGCCATCGGAGTTTGCCTCTGAGGACACATCATCCTTACGATTTGCCTCTGGTAAAGATGCATCCGTACCATCGAAATCATCCCTGCCATCATTAGCTCCTACCTCTACCGCAGAACGACCTGACTGCTGGCTCTTTGTTCCACTGTAAAGATCAGAACGAAGGAGAGCGATATCATTCTCCAAGTCCTTACGCTCCTTGGCATCCTTCTCTCGTTCAGCTTCCAACTGACGGTTCTTCTCTTTGGCATCTGCCAACAGGGTCTCAGCAGTTTTCAGTTTTCTCTTTGTATCAGTAAGCTCTTGTCTGGTTTCTTGTAATTGCTGAAGCACAACATCCAACTTATGAGAATGGCTGGCACTTACCGCCTTGTTTTCATCATTGTATGTTTGCTGTTGAAGACGAGACAATCGAACCTCATCCGTCAACTCTTTAATATTGGCAGTAAGGCGGCTTATCTCCTCATCCTTGGACTGAATCTGCGAATACAAGAATTTACAAAAGTTATGTAGTTCTTCTCCTGTCATACCTTGGGACGGGTCATAGTCAGCAGAAGTCCGAGACTCCTGCTGAATTTGATCGAGACAGTTTTGTGCCTCTATATCTATGCCTAATTCGTCTAGTTCCATAACCTTTGTATTTTAGTACAAAGATACAAAAAATATTTGAATTATGCAAATTTATAAAACGCATAACCACCTGATTATTAGTTAATTATACTTAAATACGAATTATACTCTAATCTGCTTTATAACAGGCGATTCCAATACTATCATCACGGTCTTCCAATCCATCTTATAGGTAGGAACTCCTTCTCGAAGTACAACTTTCTTAAATCGATATTCATTGCTGAAAGTACGTTCGTGAAGGTCATAGACATGATGCTTATATTGAAACAACCTTATCGTTCGTCGGTCACGAGACATATAAATATAGATGTCACCATTGAGAGGGTCACGATGATATATATTACGTATGATCTCAGAGAGACGAGGCCCCTTGTACCTCATATCATGAAGCATGGGTAAGTAGTAGAAGTTGTCAAGACCTGAGAGCCTTAGCATAATCCCTCCAATCTAGACACTAAGTCCTTCATGCCGGCATAGTCAAGCCCACCCTTCTTGACAAACAAACCATCCGTCGTTTGGATGGTAATGAGTATGCCACCCTTCGACTTCTTTGTTTTTGGCTTGGATGCTGTCTGAGGTGGGACTTCAACATCATCTGTCTCTTCATCTGTAGGTGCTCCTTCTATTTCAACAGGGATAACAGTATCCTTGGCATGCTTCTTGAACCACGCATAGAATTGCTTGTATGGAACACCTTGGTTAATACAAAAGGAATTAATTGAAATTCCATGTGGCTCCCCTTCCGTCTTGTAGCGGAACCAGAATGTCTGAAAGTCTTTGTCGCTGTACATTTTACTTACGTTTAAAATTACTGGCGACAAAGTTACATCTTCTTTATCAAATCACCAAATCCGTTTTTGGACGCTTACTACTCAAGTACATATAATACTGTTTATTATTTTACAAAAGCTAACTTCTATATATTCTCTCATGGATATCTAGCCTACTTTGTTCTTATCTTGAATAACTAAGATTGGTCCTCCATCCTTATAGCGTAGCTATGCCGAACATCGAAGAAGAGTTAAATAATTTGTTTTACTTCATCCACAGTCTTGTTCAACATCTTAGCAATATCATCAAGCGACATACCATTTTCCTGCATTCCCTTAATCATCTTACGAAGCATCTCATCCTTCTCCTTCAATTGACCATCCTTCTCCATAATAAGGGAATCTCGGGCTTCCAATTCTTTAAAGAATTCATCCTCTGCATTCATCTGATACCTCATATCAGGATCCGCAGCAGCCGATTGAAGACGACGGACAATGTACTCCATATCATTATCGCCCTCAAACTGCTTATCATCAACCTTAATTACCTTTTTGTTGTCCGCAACATTCGTCTGGTCAAACAAGCAAAGAACCTTCTCCAAGCGATTGTTTACCCTACCATGCAACAAAGGAATCTGTACAATGATGCTATCATGCTGCAAGCTCTCAACAAAAGGATCAGGAATACCCTCCTCTACTTTTTTGCCATCATAAGTATAAGCATGATGGTTAACATATATAACAGGTTCCTCTATCTTACCGATACAATGCCCCAAAAGATAGATAGCTACCATAGGAATAGCATACTTTTCATGCTCTTCCTTCAACATATTCTCCTCGTTGTTATATTGCAGTGCAAGATAACGACGGAAACGCAAAGTCTCAGTTGGCAGCCAGGTCTTTTGAAGTTCAATCAACATCAAGTGCGGCTTGTTGTCTTCATCCAAAACAGTAGCAGCAAAATCGATGCGAAACATGGAGATAGACTCACGACGAGTAAGATTCGCATATTCATTTCTGCGAATCTTCACATCGATAACTTTCTTCTTCAATAATGCTGCAAGAATGGTCTTCGCTATGCGGTCATCCTCCATCAAGTATTTGAACACAGCATCATAAAGTGGGTTTGCTACATATACAACCATAACCAATCCTCCAATTATTAAATATTCAACTTACAGTCGCAAAATTACGCTTTTTTCTCGAAACCACCAAGGAAATCACAAGAAATCTGCAAGTTATCTGCAAATTACCACAAAACCAGCATCATATAATCATTATAGCCTTCATAAGCAAGGCAGTTCCTAAGATAATTCCCACCTATAGCAAGGCGGTCCCATCCCGCATAACCATGGCGTAGACCTTTGATTGGTCCGCCATCCTTAGAGCGAAGCGGTTCCGAGCACCGAGTAGGGCGGTTTCCCTCTTCTTCCCTGAGGGGAGAAGACCGAGATGAGAGGTGGAGCCTTCCTTAACGGTAAGGAAGGACGGGTAGGTTTTCGAAAAAAGACATTATCTATCTTTATACATATTCTCATAATACTTCTGATACTCCCCAGAAGTAACATGATCCATCCATTCCTGGTTCTCGAGATACCACTTCACAGTTTCTTCGATACCCTCCTCAAACTGGAGAGATGGCTCCAAACCGATTTTCTTCGGCAACTTTCGAGAATCGATGGCGTAACGCATATAAAGAACAGAAAGAGAATGTCAATACAATATTTCCCATTCATCTGCGTTTTTATCAAAAAGCAAAGAACCATAAGACATGATTATATGAAACATCTTTATCAATATCTCCGGCTCCTTCTTTGGCGAATTCTTGATGCCATAGACCGCAAGCTCGGACCAGGACCAGGCGACCATCGCCCCTAACCCACATTCAAGACAAAGTTTTACATAAACTTTGCCTTGATGAACTGTGGCACCTTCCAAGCCATTTTCATCAGCTTCGTCAATGTCACAGGCTTGAAGCCATAGCCGGAATATACCCTGATGTCTTCATCCCACATTTTCTTACGCTTGGCAGAATCGGTACTCATACCACCCATGCGCATTCTCGTTACGAACTCAGGGAGATACGCTACCTTCAGATGGCAGTTATACAGATAGTTCACCAGGAGGTTGGTATCAGCTGCAATTTTATAGCTCTCATCATAGAGACCACATTTCATCATCACATCACGCTTGATATAGCAAGTAGGATGCAATGGCAGCCAGCCAAATCTCACCTTCCAGCGAGCATACTTGCCTCCAATCCATTTTCTCACCACCTTATTAGTATTCTGCTCATTCACAAAGATACCATCCGCATAGAGGAAGTCGCAACCCGTCTCCTCCATCTTCTTCACAACGTGCGATACCGTATCCTTGGCAAACATAAAGTCATCAGAATGGCAAAGAGCTATCACGTCACCCGTCGCCATACGAATACCCTTGTTGATAGCCTCATACATACCATGGTCAGGCTCAGAAATAAACTTCACCTTATCCTCATGACCGGCGATAGCCTCACGGATAATCTGAGCAGACTGGTCCTTAGAAGCACCATCCACGATGATATACTCGATGTCAGGATAATCCTGTGCCAGCACACTCTCCACAGCACCGCGAATCGTCTTCTCACGGTTGTAACAACTGGTTATAATCGAAACTTTCATTTATAGAATAAATTCAAAATCTTTTTCTTAAACTTAACTACTCTATTTATAATAACTGTAGCTATTATAGAAGTCATAACAGACATACAGAAAGTAGCCCAATTTGGTGAAACCTGACCAGCAAAATAACCATATAAGATATTCCAGATTTTTACGGCAACAGCTCCACCCCAAAAAATGATTAATGCGATAATAATAGCGTATAGAACCCATCTATTAGCTATTTTCATCAAACGCCTTGTAAACCAACCACTTGGAATTCTATATATATGATTCAAAAAGACAAATATAAGTTTATCTGACTGATCACCAGAAACAACACTTGATAAAGCCAGAAAAACACCATAGAGTGCCCAAATTGGGCGTTTCTTAGAGCTGTCAAGCATTGGATGCTCCACTATCCCCCCATTACTTCTATCCATCAATAACTTTATGGAGTCAAAAAGCACCTTATCATGCATTCCTAATTTATCGTAACATAAGACTACATATGGAAGAACATAATGGAAAAAGGATATTCTATATTTATTACCTTGATTTTCTGTCTCTATCATCTCTAGACGACAGGAGAGTAAGGATGTTTCTAAAGACAAGCCTTTCATAGAAGATCTCAACCATTTCTTTCCTTTATCAATACTTTCATTGAAACTTCGCTGAGTTTTTTCAGCCAATTCCGATAATGTCAGTAGAGCATAAGAAGTAAAGAAAATACTTGGCTCATCTCCAAGAACTTCACCCCAACCACCATTTTTATTCTGTATATTAATCAGCCAATGAATAGCAGCCTCAATGTATTCATTATCTTGCACATCAAGAGCAGATAAAGTTCTCAAGACAAAGCAGGTAATATAGACTCTAGCTTCTCCATTTTCCCTAAAAGGCCAGCCCAGATCATCCTTACCCGATGGATTTTGATCCAAGAGCCATTTTATACCATGAGATATTCGTTCATTATATTGACCATTCTCATTATAAGCGTGCAACGCTAACAATGCCCAACATGTTGCTTCGACATTAGACTCATTATGGGAATTAGAAATATAAGGCCAGCCACCATCAGATTTTTGCTTATTTGCCAAACCTGCAATCACATTTTCTTCCTTTACAAATGCAGTTTCAAGTTTCTTATGCATAAGAAGTCCAATTGCGGAAGCAACTATACCTATTTTCCTTGCCCCTAAATGTTGATGCCATCCAACATCATTGCCAATAGTCCGAATATTTGCATCCAAATTGTCTAGCAATTCAGAAATGCGAGTATTCACATCAATGGAATCAATATATTTCATCTTAAAAATAAGGCTTTAACTTATTTACCGTATCCATAATAACATCCCAGTTTTGGAGTTCAACCCAATTCCAGCGTTCTGGTGTACCCAGAGCACAAGAGAGTTTATATCTTAGATATTGAGATCTCAAAGTAATTTCTGGAGTAAATACCATTATACGTGAATCTTCAACATACAAATATCTTTCGCTCTTCTTGGCAAATTCATAAGCATCAGTCAGACTATCGAATGTATAGCCTTCCATTTCAAACTTTACAATATCAGAAATACAGACATCAACAGGAATACAATGAAGATGAGCATGAAAACAATGCCTATGATCCTTGCCTATCAAGCAAGATCCAGTTTTTCCATGTTCATAGAAGATGCAAGCGCCATATACATTATTCAAGACACCTTTTACTTTCTCTTTTAAGTCAAGATATTCTTGTAAGAGTTCAGTTGGAATATTGGCACAAGCCGGAATATGTTTTTTAGATACAATCAACAAATAGCCTTCTACTATAGGACCCAAAGAAGCCATTACATAGAAGTTTTCTGTAGCATATAGGATTCGCTCCTTTTCTGGCGGATAACAAAACCTACACGTTTCTTCTAACTGACAAGCTAAATCAACAATATTGTTCATTTTTTATCTTAATATTTCCATACTTCACCAAAGGATAACCTCAATCAGTGAAGCTGGATATCAACCACAAAACTTGAGTTTTCTACCTCTTACTTCTCGTATCGGTATGTTCCGTGATATAATTGTCAATCAAGTATTGCTTGATTTTAGCACGATCAAAACCGAACCGTTTTTTCAGCTCGAAGATTTTGGCATCTACCAAGAAGCGATAAGAGAAGCCTTGGAGGAAATGCCAGATAAAGCCCTCCTTGCCATCAAGGAAGCCAGCCTTCAATACATAGCGGATGGTAAAATTGATGAAAGGTCTCAGGAACAAGGGAGCCTTGATATACTTCACCTTCAACCAGCGCTTGCGCTGTTCCTCTGTACCGAAGAACTTTGGAACCACCTCCTGTGCCGAAGCATCTAATCCATATTCCATCATCAGCATATCAGCCATTTCTCTGGTTGCATATCCGTTATGCTTATTCATCCACCAGGTCAGGTCGTTCAAGTTGGCATCCACTTGATCACCTTCCTCTACCGTGATAGCTTTACCATCAAATATGCGGATATGTTCATCCATCCAGCGGTTTTCACACTCACCATGTCCCCTACGCCAAACCTTCAGATGATAGCTTGGATACCAGCCACCATGCATCAAAGGCTTACCCATGAAGTCGATGCGCTTTCTTACATAGATACCATTTACGTCATCCTCACATTCGGTGACAGCCTTTTTCACACTTTGTCCCAGCCCCTTATCTAAGAATTCGTCGGCATCAATGCGCCAGACCCAATCAGCCGTAATAGGACAATGATGCAATCCCCAGTTAAACTGGGTAGCATAATTCTTCCAAGGATGTTGATAAACCTTTGCCCCAAGCGATTCCGCTACAGTTTTAGTTCGATCACTACTAAAACAATCAATAACAAAGACCTCTTCGCAAACACCCTTTAGAGAATTGATACATCGAGCGATGTGCTTCTCTTCATCTTTAGTCAAGATGATAGCAGCTATTGTATTACTCATATATAAATATTTTTTCTAATTAATTTTCCTCACACTTTGAACATTCCCTTCACCTCAACATCCTCGGTTCTGAAAACCTGCGAGAACATTTGGGAAAGGACTTTCAGGACATACGCCACGGCAAATATCATCAGATACATGATAGGAATATTCAGCGGGAACAGGAAATTCATTCTGTCTGTAAACAACGCATACTGTACTAGATAAATCTCCAAAGTCAATGCAGAAATGAAGTACACCACATTTCCCCACAACGCCTTGTCGAATACCTTTGTAATCTTCTCGCAACTGCAAAACATAAAGAAGAAATAGATTGCCAGAAGCAATGGTATCAGAGACACCATCTGGAAATGACAAAATATAGGACCTAGCTTATATACAGCCATACAGACATAATAGAGTATGATATTCCCAAAGAACAAGCCAAAACACCTCAATGGTCTTAATTCCTGATGCTTAACTCCAGACTCATTTTTTGCCCCCCCCCATACACATTCGGCGTAGTCGGCCGAATATCATTTCATGATCAGATTTTCTCAGATCAAGAGCAGTTATAGCCCCCAGAAGCATGAACATAAAGTAATATATCCGCATGAACGAAACCTGAGCATACATCACAGAGTTATTCATATCGAGCACAAAGAAGCTCAATACCGTTATGATCAGCAGCGAACCGACAAACACTGTTTTCATGTGTTCCATCAGATATCGGCGTATTACATAGAATATGGCATAATATACCATAATGCAGGGGATGAACCAATACTTCGGAGTGGTTACCAGATCAGTAATGTTCCAAAACCAACCAAACACCACTGCCGACAGCAAAGCCCACATGATAATTGAAGGATAGATACGACTCATCCTTCGCTTATACCAATTCAGGAAGCCACCGTCTCTGCCAAGAAAGAGCGTGAACCCCGAGCAGAAGAAGAACAAACCATCGCCAATAGCTCCACCAGTAACCAATCCACCGAATTTAGGGAACAGTAATCCCAAGTGAGAATAAGTAATCAGCAAAGCCGCAAAAAACTTGAACAGCACTATCGCCTTGTTTCTTCCCTCCAAATCATAAATCTTATTCATTCTCCAACTTTCTTTTCTTAATAACCTTCGCCGGATTACCACCGACTACAGTCCAAGGTTCAACACTTTTATATACAGAAGCCGTAGCACCTACCACAGCCCCCTCTCTTATTTCTACTCCCATACCAATGTATGCTCGGCTACCAACCCACGCACCTCGGCGCAAGACTATAGGAGCCGTAATGAGTCCGCTATCCGCCGTATTAGCGTGATCTACATCATGCCCTGCAGTGCAGAGATATGAGTACTGCGATACGATAGCGTCATCCTCCAATACCACCCAGTCCTGGTTGTAGCAGATCACTTCAGGCCCCAAACAGGCACGATGCCCCATTTGCAGCATCCACGGAGCCCAGATCTTTACAGAAGCATAAACATTTGCATCCCATTCTACCTTAGCTCCAAACAACCGCAATAAGGCAATACGCCATTTGCGAAAAACTGGAGTGATAAAAGGACGGAATAGAAAAGCTGCAGCGATGTTCCATACCACTCGCTTTATTTTGATACTCCCAGACACATGCCCAGGAGTATGTCGTTCGATAGTTATCATACAAGCAACAGTTTGTTATATTGATATTTCCCGAAGATGCATAATCACCTTAAAATCGTGTTATATACTTCCATCATTTCTTCTGCCATAACCCTAGCTGAGTATTTGGTCTCGATGAGTTTGCGGCCATTTTTACCCATGGTCTCCAAATCTTCATCAGATAAAGAGAGGAATCTTCTCAAAGTTTCTACTAGTGGCTGAGTACCAATCTCTATCCAAGCACCAGCGTTTGATGAATTGAGATCATTCCATGGAGTACCAACAGTTGTTATAACTGGTGTACCTGAAGCAAGAGATTCTGCAATGGCTAAACCAAAATTCTCAGAATGGGTTGGCAGGACAAAGAAATCAGATGTCTGGAACAGCTCCCATTTCTTATCACCATAAACACCACCTATCAGTTGAATTATATCTTGAAGCCCATTATCTATAATCTGCTGCTTAAGAGAGGCTACATAATCAGCATCCCCTTCTCCTGCAACCAGAATCTTATATCCCTGCAATTCTTCACGAAGGATATCAGCAGCTTCTATCAGATAATTGATTCCTTTCTTCACATGCACTCTAGAAAGAAACAACAGTTGTTTGTTTTTCTTCCAGGAAGTTTTCATGGTGATACTCTCTGCATCAATACCGAGTTTAACAATCTTGATGTTTGAGTTATAGCCAAGTTTCAAGAGATTTTCCTTTTCGCTTTCTGCAGTAGCCTGCAAGCAATCTGCATTTTGGATAGCAGCTTTCTGATACAGTAACAACGCTGGCAATTTACGAGTCCAGTAATGACGCTTGATAATCCAAGGTTCCAACATTCCATGAGGAGTGAGTACTACTTTTATATTGCGCTTCTGTGCCATTTGTTGAACAAAAGCACAAGCTGGCATCCAGCAACAATTAACATGAACTAAGTCAGGCTTTATTACATCAAAAAGCTTACTAACCTCATTTTTGAATCTACCATTGATAGGATTGTAAACAGATACATTATGTATCTCACAATTACTAATAGGCAATGGATTATCAGAAGAATGAGTGATGATATGCACTTCTGCCAATTTACCTAATTCTTTGCCAAGAACCTGCATATAAGTAGAAGTACCTCCAGCTATACGGTCAATACTTGGTATATAATGAATGATTTTCATTTTTCAATTCTTATTTATCTTCCGCCAGTGCATATATGATATACTTTAGGAAGGTATTTTCTAAACTGTAACCCAATAAACACAAAACAGATAGTAAATATCCAAGGAGATATGAGATATGATATCAAATACCCATACTCATTTTTTCCAATGACTACAACAATCAACTTTCTTACAATATTAAGGGTTGGCTCATGGAATAGATAGATGAAAAAAGTAAACTGGCAAGCAGTAACCAGCCATCGATGCTCTGACAATACGAAATTCTCACCAACAACCATATCATACAATCCCCATGCGGAATATATCCCTAACAGAATAACCGGTATCTTTACTACTTCCCAATCTATCATATCAGCAATAAACATTTGTATTCCTGATACCGCAAGAAACAGCACTGTAGTTACAATAACAGAACGCCCCCACCCGAATAAAGATTTAACATTGACCATTTGCCCTCCAAGGCCAAACCAGAACAAAGCGTAAAACGGCACATGAGGTATCTGTAAATACGTCAGGCCAAACGTCACGACAACAAAAGCCCACCTCATCCGCTTCAGGCACAGATACCACATTGGCGACGTGGCAACTATAATTATCAAATCGCGCAAAAACCACAATTGGAAAGCGCAAGGAGTTCCATTTCCTGCATCATAGAATATAGAACCAAGAATTTCTTCCACCGGTTTTGAAAAAAGAGGCATCATCGAACTGTTCATATACTTCGACACACCCGGCGATACAGCCATAAGCACGCCAAAGCCAACAAAGAACAGACACCCGATAATATAAGGCACGACCAACGATTCCACCCTCTTCCTCATCTTACCATAGATGGACATCATCCCCTCCGGCACTTTCAAGAAGAACAGATAGCCAGAAATCACATAGAACAACGGGACGGCACACCGCCCTATCATCCCCGAAACGAAAGTCTGCACAATGTCGTTCCACATCATCCCCTCCATCTCATCAGCATGAAAGCCTGAATGTATATAGAGAACGAGGATAATAGAAATCAAAGACAATACCCGCAGCTTGTCACTAAGATATTGAGTCATACTTTCTATTCTATTTCCAGGGGCATTTACCATACCCTATCATTAAACAATCAATCATATATTTGGATATCACTTTACCCGAGATAGAAGCCTTCGCCCAATCTATCCGTCCTTTTCTGTTTTGCCTTATCATACTGATATTGTCAGTCAATGCAGCCAATCTCGTATGTAAGTTCACGGCATCATTATTACGGAATGTAGCTCCCCGATAATCTTCATGCAGCAAATCCTTTGCTCCACACTTATCACTACATACAACATAAAGTCCCTGGGTCAACGCCTCGTTTACCACAGCTCCCCAACCATCATATAGCGAAGGCAACACCAGAACATCATTCTTCTGCATCTCATTTGGTATATCCTTCATTTGAATAGTGCCATGGAAATCAGCATTAACTGCATACTCCTTTGACAGAGTTTCCAACTCATGACGTTTCTCTCCATCTCCTACAATATTCAACTGAACATTATGCAGACCTTTCATTGCCTCGATAAGCACCTTCACATTTTTTCTTTCGGAAAGGCTACCGACATACAATACCTTCATGTCATCATGCAACGATACAGGCTCTACGTCAATGCTCTCTGTGACATATATAAAAGGGAATACCTTCCATCGCTTGGAGATTGAACGGTAATACCTCTCGCAAGACGCCCCTATGGCAAACACACCATCAATATACTTCACATACTTATAGTCTTGTAAAAAGAATCTAATATAATGCATCCATAAAGGCTTGTCGAAAGTATAAGGCGGTTCGGTTATGATATTTCTCTTCACATTGAAACCAAGGCTTATATTTAGCCATCTGAATACATCAGCATCAGCCCGTATACCAGAAAAAAGACATCTTATGTCTTTTCCCGTTATGTCAAGAAGCTGCCTCACTTTATTATCGTCAGGCTTCAGCACAAACTCTATAGTCGGTTCATCCAGCAGCTTGTCATTATTCCAGCCCATGCCAGCCCGCATATCATAGTCTATGCGTGGCATGACGAAATACACCTTTCCCACGCGCTCATCCTCTGCACATTCACGAATATAAGGAATTTGATGAGGTGAAAGGCAGTTTTGAAAGAATATTAGAATCATTTGTGCGGATTATCTGATTGTATGTAAATACTCATCGGGAAGGAGCTTTTTATCTCCCAATATTTTATTCTTTAAATATCCCCATTTAAGTCTCTTTTTATAATAATTCCAATAAAAATGAGGTGAACTCCACTTTAATATTTTCTCAACAGTCAGTTCCTCATAATCTATTAGTCTGTTCGGTATTATAAGGAAATGATTCACCATATTTGAAGATAATTCATTTTCAATGATTCTTCTTAAGAAATGAACGTATCCAAATTCCTCTTTAAAGATTTTTCCATCAAATACATAAACCCTATACAAGGTACCATTATCCCATTCAAATATCTGGTTCTTGTTTTTATACTCTTCTTGTTGAGAGAAATGATTACAAACAAAATTATATGGAGTTACTTTTAAATCAGCAAGCAACAAGTCCTTGTATATGCTTTGTCCACAAGCATCAAATACTCGATTTATGCCAACTTCATCAAACAAATTATACGTTTTCTCCTTCTCGCGAGAAATACAATTCCTAAAGGTCGTGTTTCCGTCTATAGCTTTATCATATAATTCATTAATATCGGCAACGTTCCTAAAAAGCGTGAAATGTCCTTTCCATGAAATCTTATCATAATTCTTATCAATTGCAGAAGCGACCAATTTAGATATATTGCCCCAAATCAAGTCACAATCACAATACCCCCAATAAGAATACCTCTTTACTTCATTCGGGAAAATTTTATGATAAGCCACACGATATTTACACAAATCATAAGGTTTGTCTATTGTTACGTTTTCGCCAAACAATGATATTATGCGATTTCTCAAATCCGCGAACTCACAATAAGCGACTTTAACATTCTGCGGGAATTCATAAGCAGTACGGTCATTGGTAAAGATATACCAATCTATACTCCGGTTTATACAGCATGAATTTAACCATATCTGGAAATAAGAATTGAATTTTCCAAAATAGGGTAAAATTATACAAGCTCTATTTTTCATCGTTAAATTTTTCTTTTTATTCATTCGACATACTAAGGTGTTAGTTATTTTTCTCTATTTTCTATTTTTATTATTGTCTGAATCCAACTATCTACAGAAAACTCTTGTTTTAACATTTCTCTATTGTCCTTATAAGCATTAAAAGTATGTAAGTCCATATTTTGCAATTCTTTTATCACTTTTATTATAGCATTTTTGTTATAATCACAATGTAGATATTTAAATCCTGCTATTTCTGGATATTCAATTGTGGATATTACAATCTTGCCCAAGCAAAAATATTCTAATATTTTAGAAGGGAAATTGTATTCATTCTCAGGAAAAGCAGGATTACGAAAGCTTAAACATACATCCACTTTATCATACATTTTCAAATATTCTTGATAATCCAAATATCCCAAATAATTAATATTTGGATAATTAGAAAGTTCATTTACATCGATGTTGCCAGGTCCAGAAATTAATAGTGTAGATTGCGGCATATCCTTAAATACCTCAAGAGCTAAAGGAAAGCCTGTGTGTTTACTAAGATTTCCTGAAAACAGAAATACGAGTTTGGTTTTGTGGGACTCATCACATTTTATATCCCTAATTTTATTTGACGCTATTACTCCTGCTTTAAACGCTATATTTTTATGTAAAAGAGACATTCTTTGAGATAAAGCGATAACCCCATTCGCATGCCTTATTAAAGACAAAATTAAATATTGAATAGAGAATTTACTATTAAAAGGAGTATAATCCAAAAGTATTACGTTACATTGCTTCTTAAAGAGAAACGACAATATGATAAAACATATAATATTGGGAAAACAAATATTGTAAAACCAAATGTGTTCTGATTTTCTAGCCTTCCAAGCACAAAGAATATTATAAAAGACAAGACATAAAAAACGATGCACTTTAGAGTAATTTGACTTTCCACTAAAATACGTTATATTTTTAGCATTCTTAATGTCATTATGATACCAACTTGTTGGGACAATAGAGAAACTACTATCAAAACAATTATGGTCTATTAAATTAAAACAAAAATTATTCGCAGCTTGTGATACTTTCAATTCAGCCACAAGATTGTTTGGAACAATGTTACATATAAAAGTTCTCATTAATTTTTTATCGATTTAATATATTTTGCAGGATTGCCTGCCCAAATCTCACAAGGAGGAATATTTTTTGTTACAACAGAACCAGCCCCGACCATAGCACCTCGCCCTATTTTAACGCCCTTAAGGACAAGACATCTAGCTCCAATGAATACATCATCTTCTATAATAATCGGCTTGGCTTGCACCTTCGATTGATCATCTCGATCGCTTGATTTAATCGGGTGCGCATCGTTATCACAAATAACACAGCCGCTACCGATTAGAACATTGTTACCAATCTGAATTGATTGTGCGGAACTTATAGTCGATCCTGACATACCGACATTATCACCTAAAATTATTTCTGCACCTCCGGAACGGACATTCAAAATATTGGGTTGTATTATACCATATGTATTCCAAGCGGGGTCTGCTTGAGCCTGAAAATGATGTCCAATAATAATTTTACTTGGAGTGTGGAACAGGTTAGGCTTACATACAATAATCTTCCCCATAATTCTCCATGTCGGATCATACTTTAATCCTGCACGTTTGCATTTATACCATGTTTGCACCGAACGCTTATGAGCGTTTAATGTTTTCAATACTTTATGAATAATATTCATATTATCCGTTAGTTATATGTGAATAAATATTTAACAAATCAGTTTTGATTGACTGTCTATCATGTCTCGAACGAGCCATTTCTTGCATTTGCAGGGAGTAGTCATTCCAGTTTTTCCTTTGAAAATTACGCATAACTAATTGAGCTAACATTTCATATTCTTCAAACCTATAAGTGTATTCCATGAAATTATTTCCCATCATGGTAGCTACTCCACCAACGTTAGAACATGCAATAGGAACACCTAAAATCTGTGCTTCGGCCAATGAATTTGGAGAGTTTTCTATTGAAGATGCCAATACAAACGTATTACAATTCAACAATTCTTTCTTGATTTCTCCAGCTGATAAAGCACCCAAAAACTTAATGTTGTCTTGAAGATTTAATTTATAAATTAAGCCACGTAAGAAAGCATCATATCCAGACATTCTTAATCTTTCCTTTATAGACAGCTTACCTAAAATGTTCTTTCCTGCTATCCGCAAACTAACATCAGGATACTGCCGCTTAATAATAGGTAATGCTTTCACAATTTGATGCACGCCTTTTAAAGGCACACTTGAATTACAACAAAACAGAGTATAACGATTTGCTTTTTCTATACTCCAAATTCCATCATAAAAGCAATCTCTCAAACTTTCACTACAATAGAAATACTCAATATTGGAATCAATTGACTTTACATGTTCCATATCCCATTGAGTACGGCCTATTGCATATCTCAGATTCTCAAACAATCTGGTTTCAAACAGACCACGATTTCTTTGATCTTTTTGAATTGAATATGGCCCGGATTTACGCAACAAATCTTTTATTGTTATGTTTCGTAAGATTTCATTGTAGGTCAAACCTCCCAAAGCATATCTTGAGCAAACACTAACTAATCCTTGTACAGAACAAACACAAGGAATACCTATTGCCATTTCCTTAACAATTAGAGAATGCTCATATTCGGAACCATGCAAATGAATTATATCAGGCTTAAATGATTCAAGCACATGACATATTTCTTTTCTCCAATCTCTTAACAAATAGTATTCTACACCATTAACTTCTTTATTAAAAGAACACGAATACCGTGATACAACCCCTAATTGCACTTCATCTTTTATCAAGTCTAGCAATGAAGTCATCCATCCGCCACCTAAAGAAGATTTACTGCCATCCAGGGCATCAGGAAAAACGATATTTGTAACCCATAAAACTCTCATATAATAATCATATTGACTTTAAAAACTCATTATATCTCTTGCCATATGCATACCAAGAAACTTTATTTTCCAAATCATGACAATACTGTCTACATCCATGTTGGATATCAGCTAACTTTATTGCCGCCTCTACTTTTGATTCCATTTCGGTCATAGAAAATGACTGCATTATATTAATCCATTTATTATCATCAATATACTGCAACAAATCACTTCCACCTGTATTATATGTTATTACCAAAGGTAAGCCACAAGCTACTGCTTGCAATTGAACTAATGCCAAACCTTCATCTCTTGAAGGCAAAATGAATACCTTGGCCATGCTATAATATTTTATCAGTTCTGGTTCAGGAACAGAATCTATATGCTTAAAATTATCAGTACTCGGCATTTGAACATCGATAACAGAACCAACATGCAACAAACTACGATTGGGGTGAGTTTCTATATAATCTTTCAATAAATCACAACCTTTTCTCTTGCACCATTGTCCAACAAATATTAAATCATAATGGTCAGATTGTAATTCCGTTGGATAAAAGTTCTTCATTCCAAAGCCATAATTATTTACAAATAATCTTTTACGTGGGATACCATATTCAACAAAACTGTCAGCGACATAATTAGACCCCACCACAATATAATCGGCCAATTTATACTGAGCTTCATCAAGCTTGCAATAAAACTCAGGTTGTAATATTCCTTTATATTCTTCAAGCAGCTTATTAAATTTTCGGACATGAGTACTTCCCCTATCCAATAACACCAATGCTCCCTTACGCTTGGCTTTTTTCATTGAATACGGGAAATTGGGACTTTTACAAATAAAAACATCACATTTGGGGAGTAACAAAGCCATAAAATTATCTATAGCCAATCTTAACAATGTCCTAGTCCATTCTTTCTGAAAGATCTTATCAATAACAAGGAACGGAAACATAAGAAAACGCAAGGAATGGAAATTATCCAAAGAAAATCCTAAATTTACACAATTCTTCTTGGAAGTATAGGAATAAAAATGAACTTCATTTCCCTGACACAATAATTCCCTGGCTGTATCCAATAGATGTGCCCTACCTGTTGATGCAATAACTATTTTCATATTTAAATTATTTTTAGTTGTTCACAAATTTGTGT
>ENA-ORRQ01001207-ORRQ01001207.1-human-gut-metagenome-genome-assembly--contig:-NODE-1207-length-20644-cov-9.595512_pt1 | contig 20644 bp, 14 predicted proteins | sample MGYA00242177_ERZ509138 | MGnify/ENA primary metagenome ERZ509138 (study PRJEB26280, sample SAMEA2338628) | human gut metagenome | biome: human gut; feature: human-associated habitat; material: faeces... | reverse complement strand
TCTCGTAGGCGGCAACGCGCACGGCCTTTTCGTGGGTCAGCTCCTCGTCCACCTTATGCAGCAGCACCTCGCGGGCGTCCTCCTGGCTCAAACCGGCCAGCGTTTCCAGACGCTCCATCTCCTTGGCGCGCAGAGCGTCGATCTCTGCCAGACGCTCCTCGGCCTCGGCAGCGCGCTTTTTCAGCTCTTCTTCCTTCTTTTCCAGCGCTTCGGTCTTGCGGTCCAGCGCCGTCTCCTTCTGGTCGATGCGGTTCTCCTGACGGCTGATCTCCGCACGGCGCTGCTTGATCTCCTTGTCGGCCTCTGCCTTCTGGGCATCGACCTCGGCTTTCAGACGGAAAGCCTCATCCTTTGCTTCCAGAACCGCTTCCTTGCGCTTCTGGTCGGCGGTCTTGATCGCCTCGTTCACCAGCCGGGTAGCCTCGGCCTCGGCGCTGCCGATCTGGGCTTCGGCAGTCTTTTTACGGTTGTTGTAACCAATAAAATAGCCCGCAGCCACGCCGACAACAGCAACGATCAAGGCCACGATCACTCCGATCGCGGTCATTGCGTTCACTCTCCTTTGTTTCAATTCAATGCAAAATTAAAAGCAGGAGACGCTGCGCAGCAGGACACGGGCAATGATATAGAAAGAGCTTTCAATGCAAAAAGTGACACCAAAACCATACGCACCACCCAAAACCGGCGGCACGGGCAAAAGCATACGGCTTTTCTCTTTACGGTTCCATTTTATATCAAACAGGCACGCTTTGCCTGAAACGGGTACAGGGGTCACACAGAAACCTGCGTACAGCGTCTTTGATTCCATACTACTAAATATAGTACGAAACATTTGCCCGCTTGTCAAGAGGAAAACCCTGCCCGCAGAACATTTTGTGCAGAAAAACAAAAATAAGATGACTGAGAGGGTTCTCTCCCCAAACCAAAAAGGCTGCCCCGGAGAACGGAGCAGCCCTTCTGGTTTATGATGAAGAGAAGAAAATGAAGGAGAATAGCTTATTATTTGGCGGCTTTTTCGCCCTCCGGGAAGATGATCTTATTCACAAAGAAGAAGATCACCATGGAGATGCCGCCGTTGAGCACGGTGGTGCCGATGTTGTAGATGAAGTCCGGTACCAGCAGCCCTGCCACCGCCACCCAGATGCAGTTGATGGAGTTGACGATGCAGGTGATGACGCAGAAGGCCAGCACATACCAGCCGATCTGTTTTGCCAGATTGCCCTTGCTGCGGAACACAAAATTGCGCTGGATGGGGAAGTTGATGCACTCGCCGATGACCATGGCGATCATGTAGGCGCAGAAGTAGGGCAGGCCGCCGTGGGCGGCATCGTAGCCGAGGATGTTCCACTTGAAGGTCTCGCCGAACAGGGTAATGTCGATGCCCGGCCAGCCGAAATCCACCACCGGCAGGCTTGCAAAGGCCTTGGGCAGGAACTGCAGCAGCAGGTACTTGAACACCGTGATGAGGTTGGACACGATGACGAATAGGCCGCCCTCGCGCACCCACTTGGCAGCGGCGGGGTGCTTTGCCGCAAAGTTATTCCAGAAATTCATAGCCTGCTTCCTTTCAGCTGTTTTTCAAGCGCTCTTCCATGCGGCTGTTCAGCACGAGGTTCTTCACGGCCTCCACGATCACCCGCACAAGGCCGATGATCCAGAAGCCCTGCAGCTCCATCACGATGCCGTCCACCATGCCCATGCTGATAGCGCCGTTGGTCATTTTGGACAGCGCACGCAGAGGCATATTGTACTGGAACAGGATGTTCAGGTCGGGCTTGCCCTTTTTGATGCTGCGGCGCAGCAGGGTGCCCAGCACGGCAGCCGCCAGCCAGCCGATGGGGCTGCGTCCGTGCCCCATCTCGCCCAGCGTCATGTTGCGGTCGATGTGCACCTTGTTCTCCGGGATGGGACGGCCCAGCAGCGCTTCAAACTCCGCGTCCGGCACATTCTGCACCTGTGCGGTGCGGTAATGTGCAAGGTCTTTGCCCGCGTAGGGGTCGGGTGCGCCGGTGCCCGCCACCGTAACGGCGGCAGTCAGACGGATATCGGCGCTGGAAGCGCCCACCAGCAGCTGATAGCTGCCGTCCTCCACCTCCCAGCGGTCGGTCTTGACGTTCCAGTAGCGGAACGCCTTGTCGTCCAGCGGGATGGTGACGGTCTTGCTCTCTCCGGCTTCCAGCTGCACCTTGGCAAAGCCCTTCAGCTCCTTGACGGGGCGGAAAACTTTTGCATCCGGCTTTGCCACATAAAGCTGCACCACCTCGGCACCTGCACAGCTGCCGGTGTTGGTGACAGTCAGGGTCACGCCGGTTTCGTCTGCTTTCAGGTCACTGTACGCAAAGCTGGTATAGCTCAGGCCGTAGCCGAAGGGGAAGGCGGTGGGCACACCGGCGGTGTCGTAGTAGCGGTAGCCCACATACAGACCCTCGCGGTACTCCACAGTGGGGCCGTCGCCGCCGAAATGCTCCTTTGCGGGGGTGTCGGCGTAGCTGCGCGCCCAAGTCTCAGCCAGCTTACCGCAGGGGTTCTGCGCGCCGGTGAGCACCTCGACCAGTGCGCCTGCACCGGCCTGACCGCCCAGACAGCCGTAGACCAGCGCCTTGCAGTCCTTGACCCAATCGCTTTCCAGCGAGGAGCCCGCACTCAGCAGCACCACCACGTTGGGGTTTGCCGCCGCCACAGCCGCCAGCAGCTCCAGCTGGTTTTCTGCCAGCTTCATGTCGGCGCGGTCGATGCCCTCGCTCTCCTTGATCTCGTCCAGACCCATGCACAGCAGCACCACATCGGCGTTCTTTGCCAGCAGCACCGCCTCGGCCTTCAGCGCCTCATCGGGCTTGCCCTGCCGGTCAAAGCCCTTGGCGTAGCCGACGCTGTTCAGGCCGCTTTCGGCAAGGCAGTCCAGAAAGGAATCCACCTTGATGGAGTTGACGGCGCTGGAGCCTGCACCCTGATAGCGGGGCGTCTGGGCAAAGTCGCCGATGACCGCCACCTTTTCCCCTTTTGCAAGGGGCAGCAGGCTGTTTTCGTTCTTCAGCAGCACGATGCTCTGGGCAGCAGCCCGGCGTGCCAGTGCGTGGTGGGCGTCGGCATCGAACTTGCCGGGTGCGGCGTCCACCGCTGCTTTGGTGGTGAACACCAGCTCCAGCAGTTCCTCCAGCCGGGCGTCCACGTCCGCTTCGGTGATCTTGCCGGTCTGCACTGCCTTCATCAGCTCCCGGATGGCGTCCCCGCCGGGGGCGGGCATTTCCAGCGTAGAGCCGTTCTTTACGCCGAGGGCGTGGTCGTTGCTGCCGCCCCAGTCGGTGACCACTGCGCCGTCAAAGCCCCAGTCCCTGCGCAGGATATCCATGAGCAGGTGGGCGTTCTCGTTGGCGTAGGTGCCGTTGACAAGGTTATAGGCGGACATGATGGTCTTGGGCTGCGCCTCCTTGACCACCATCTCGAAGCCGGTCAGGTAAATTTCCCGCAGGGTGCGCTCGTCCACAATGGAATCCGAGGCCATGCGGCGCAGCTCCTGACTGTTCACGGCAAAGTGCTTGGGGCAGGCGGCAATGCCGTTTTTCTGGATGCCGCGGACGTAGGCCGCCGCCATCTTACCGGCAAGGTAGGGATCCTCCGAGAAATACTCGAAGTTGCGGCCGCACAGGGGGCTGCGCTTGATGTTCAGGCCGGGGCCCAGCAGCACCGACACGCCCTGTGCCGCTGCCTCTTCGCCCATGGCTGCGCCCACAGCCTCGCCCAGTGCCGGGTCCCAGCTGTTGGCCACGGTGGCCGAGGTGGGGAAGCAGGTGGCGGGCACACTGGGGTTCAGGCCCAGATGGTCAGCCGCACCGGCCTGCTTACGCACGCCGTTGGGGCCGTCCGACAGGGTAATGGCCGGGATGCCCTTGCCCGGCAGCGCCCGGGTGGTGAACACCGTGCCGCCGCTCAGCAGGGCGCATTTTTGTTCCAGATCCAAGCTGTTGATGATATCTGTGTGTTTCATGGCATTTTCCTCTTTGCCTTTTCAAATCCAGAAAAGGCCCGCTGTTTTTACGCAGCGGGCCTTTGGTCTGGTTTCAGTTCAGGTGCTGCAAACGTTCAGAGCGTCTTGCCTAAAATCAGGCGTTGACTTCCTCTTCCTTGCGCTTTGCATAGCCCTTTTTGACCACCAGAACTTCCAGTGCGATCAGAGCGGCTGCCAGCACAACATCCACACCGATCATCACCTTTTCCCAACCGGGCATACCGGGGTTCAGGTTCTCGGGGTAGTAAGCACGGGAGTTCGCCACAGTGTACAGGATGTTCTTGCAGGCCTGACGTGCGGACACCAGAGCGGTAGCGCTGGTGGTATCGGTCAGGTGGTTGGTCTCGGTGTCGTAGTTGACCAGGCAGAAGTCGCCGCCGTTGCGGATCAGGCGGTCAGAATCCTGATAACCGTACACGCCGTAGTAGTCGGTCAGCACCATGCCCACGAAGCCCCACTCGCCGCGCAGAACATCGTTCAGCAGGGCAGAGCAGTTGCCGGCGTAGGTGTTGCCGACGTAGTTGAAGGAGGACATAACGGCATGGCAGTCAGCTGCCTTGACGCAATGCTCAAAGGGCTTGAGGTAGATCTCGCGGATGGCCTGCTCGTTGGACCAAGTGCAGAGCATACCGCAGCGGTTGGTCTCCTGATCGTTCAGAGCAAAGTGCTTCATGAAGGCGTAGACGCCCTGCTCCTGAGAGCCCATGATGGCATTGGCAGCCATTGCGCCGGACAGCACGCCGTCCTCAGAGTAGTACTCGAAGTTACGGCCTGCGAAAGCGGAGCGGTGGATGTTCATAGCCGGTGCGTACCAGCCGGAAACGTCCATGTCGTCCGCCATCTTGCCGATGGAGGTGCCGAAGTCATGTGCCAGATCGGTGTTCCAGGTAGCTGCGATCATCACAGCGGAGGGGAAGCCAATAGAGCCCTGCTGGGTGAAGTTGTTGTTGATGGAGGCGGGGCCGTCGCAGTCGATGGCCTGAACCTTACCAATAGAGGAAACGGCAACGGACTGGTAGCCGCCCAGAGCGATCAGGCTGTCCATATCGGATACGGTCAGCTGATCGAGGAAGGCATCCCACTGGGCGTCGTTGTAATCCACGCCCACCATGTCCTTCAGCTTCAGGCCGTTCTTGGCACCGGTGGTGGGAGCCACATCGTCGGCGTTGTTGAAGTCCTCGGGGTTCCAGTTGGAGTTGTTGTAGAAGGTTGCCTTAGCCTCTGCCGGCAGCTCAAAGTCTGCGGGAGCAGCGGTAGCCTCGGCGTAGTTCGCAAAGCCGTCGGCGCGGGACAGGTAGGTCACGTTGCCCTCGGCAAAGTCAAACTTGTTGTCGGCGACCTCCACATCGCTCTCACGCTTGTTGGAAGCGTCGTATACGATGTCGGAAGCCACGTTGTAGACCTTGGAGTCCAGAACGGTGTGGGAGTCGGCGTTGATGCTGATGACGTAATCGCCCTTTTCCAGCACATAGCAGCCCTTGCCGTAGGTATCGTAGGAGGCCATGTCCTCGGCCTTGAAGGTAACGGTGACGTTCTCGGAAGCGCCGGGAGCCAGCTCGGAAGTCTTTGCAAAGCCGATCAGGTTTGCAGAAGCCTTCTCAATGCCGCCGTTGGTGTACGGGGGATTATAGTAGACCTCCACGACCTCCTTGCCGGAAGCAGAACCGGTGTTGGTGACGGTGACATCCACAGTGATGGTGCCGTCAGCCTCGGTAACGCTGTTCAGGGTCTGGGTAAAGGTGGTGTAGCTCAGGCCGCGGCCGAAGGGATACACCACAGTCTTGTCGTAATCGATGAGGCCCTCTGCGGCAGCAGTCTCGTAGAACTTGTAACCCACATAGATGCCCTCAACATAGTTGACAAAGGCGGGGATGGTATCAGCACCAAAGGAACTGGCCTTGAACTCATCCATGTTGGTGTAGTTGAAGTTGCCAAAGTTGTTCGCGGTGGGGGTCTGGGTCAGGTCGTACACAAAGGTATCGATGGTGCGGCCGGAGGGGTTCACATCACCGCAGAGGATGGAGCCCAGTGCGTTGAAGCCGCTCTGACCGGTGCCTGCGCACCAGACAACGCTCTTGATCTGGCTGTAATCCTTGACCCAGCCCAGCTCCATGGCGTTGGCGCCGTTGTAGACCACAACGACCTTATCAAAGTTCTTGCAGACCAGATCGATCATGTCCTTCTCGGTCTTGGACAGCTGCAGGTAGTGGTCGCCGGGCTCAAAGTCGTTGTAGCTGTGGCCTGCGTCGTAGGTGACCTGAGACACATCGGTGGGCAGGTCAGCACCCTCGCCGCCCACGCGGGTGATGACGACCATGGCGGTATCAGAGAAAGCCTTGGCGTTGTTCATCATCTCGTCGGTGTACTGTGCAGCCTCCGGCTCCGGCAGGGTCCAGTCCTGAGAGAACATGCCCACCTCCGGGCGGTCTGCACGGTAGGAGGTGTAGAAGTCGCTCAGCTCGGTGTTCAGCTCAAAGCCGGCATTCTTCAGGCCCTCCAGCAGGGTGACGGTGGGATAAGCATCGGACAGTGCACCGGAACCAGTGCCGCCGTAGCAGGGGTTGGTGGAAGCCCAGCCAAAGACGTTCAGCTTGCTGTTCTTTGCCATGGGCAGGGTGCCATCGTTATCCAGCAGGACGATGCCCTCATCGGCAATGTCCTCGCACAGCTGGGTAGCGGATGCCACGTTCTCCTCGCTGACCTTGCCGCCGCCGGTGGCAAGGGTGACCATGGAGTACATGGGGCCGGTCAGGATCAGGTTCACGGTGATAGCCAGCGCCAGCACCATGCCCAGACCCGCCTGCCAGCGGATCAGATACTTTTTGGACTTGCTCTGCTTACGGCAGGCGATCATGACTGCGATCAGCAGAACTGCTACGACACCAAAGCCGATCAACTGCGATTTGATCGAGTTGAGAACCTTGATGACGTCATCCATATTGATGGACAACATAGTTTTCTCCTCCTTGTTTTGTCGAATCGGACAACGGCAGGGGACGCCCCTGCCAGCTTCGCTTTATGATACCAGAAAGTGCCGGAGGATTTTCAATTTGTTCACAATCTGTCGTTTTGGATGCACAACCTGCAAAAAGTTTCAAATTGGTTTCATTTTTTATTGTGCTTATTCACAATTCCACTGCCCCTGATTTTGTGCATATCGCAAAAAGGGCGGGGATTACTCCCCGCCCTCAGTCTGTTGAATCCCCGCCTGCGGCAGAAGCACCCGCAGGGTGAACCAGCCGTCCTCCCAGTGCACGGTCATGCTGCCGCCGTGCTGCTGCGCAGCCGCCCGCAGGCTGCGCAGGTCGTAACCGCCGTGGGCACTGCGCAGCGGCAGACCGTCTGCACCCAGCTCCACCGGCTTTTTGCAGTAGTTCTCCACCCGGAACAGCACAAAGCCGTTCTGGGCATACACCGCCGTGCGGATCAGCCGCTTTTCCGGGTCCTGCTCGGCGGCGCAGCTTTCAATGGCGTTGTCCAGCGCGGTGCCCACCAGCGTGCAGATCTCCCGGGTGGACAAATGGTCCAGCAGATGCCCGTCTGCCACGCTGGTCATGCGGATCTGCTTTTCCTGACATTCCATGCTCTTGGCGGTGAGCAGGATGTCCAGCACCGGGTTTCCGGTCTTGTTCTCCGCCTCATACTGCAGAATGCTGTTCTCCATCTTTGCCAGCGCCGCGTCCTGCTTGGCGCGGTCCCGCTGGGCACGGATATCAGCGATCTGGACCTTTAATTCATGGTAGCGGCTGTTGATGAGCTCGATGCCCTCCTTGCTGCGCTTGTACTGTTCGTACTGCCGGTGCAGCACATTGTCCATGGCAGAAAGCTCCTGATGCAGCGCGCTCTCCCGCAGCTGCTCGTGCTGCAGCGTCAGGATCAGCACCCCGCAGAAATCCACCAGCGTGCGGATGCAGAGCACGTTCATGGTCGCCGGGTTCTCCCCCAGAAACAGAAGGTTGCTGACCACGAACACCGTGCCCGCCATGACAAATGCCGCCAGCGCAGCCTTGTTGCTGATGTCCAGATGCTTTTCGGGCAGCGGACGGCTGCGCTCCAGCCAGAACATCAGGCCGTAGACCGCGCCGTAGACCGCCGCCAGCAGCGCCAGCGCCAGCGGGTCAAAGCCGCTCCGGTGCGGGAACAGCCAGCAGTGCAGCTGCCATTCTGCGCTGGCAGCAAACTCTGCCAGCAGAAACGCCCGGGCGGTGATGTACAGTGCCTCCAGCCAGTTGACCGCCCGGCTGCCCCACAGGTACCCGTAGAGCAGCAGCACCGCGCAGAGCATGCAGGGCACCCACCACGCCAGCGGCACATAGCCGGTCTTGTGCAAAAAGATTCCCAGCACCAGTGCCCACACCACCGTGACCGCGGTCTGCCGGTGGAACCGCCGCGGCAGGCGGCGGGCGTAGAGCAGCACCGCCAACACCTCTGCCAGCGCCGTGTACAGGCGGGGGATGTTCGGCAGGATCATGCCATTCCCTCCCCGCCGATGTAGTCGGTCAGTGCGGCAAGAAAAGCCTTACGCTTGGGGCGGCTGACCTGCAGCTCGCAGGGGCCCACCTGCACGGTGCTCTGCCGCAGCTCCCGCACCTGTGCCAGATTAACAAGGTAGCCGCTGTTGCAGCGGGCAAAGGGGCAGTCTGCCAGCTTTTCCTCAAAGGTCTTGAGGGCGCCGGGGGCAGAAAAATCGCCCTCGTCGGTGTAAAAGTGCACCCGGTGCCCCTCGCTTTCCAGATAATAGATGCTTGCGGTGTCCAGCCGGCGCAGCCCGCCCTCCACCGGCACGGTCAGGTAGTGCTTTGCCCGCTTTTCCAGCCGGGCAACCGCCTTGAGCAGCTGCTGCGAAAAGGCAAAGTAGGGCACCGGCTTCAGCACATAGTCCAGCGCCCCCACCGAGTAGCCCCGGATGGCGTACTGCGCCATATTGGTGATGAAGATCAGGATGACATCTGCATCCATCTGCCGGATGCGCTCTGCCGTGGTCATGCCGTCCAGATGCTTCATCTCCACATCCAGAAAAATAATGTCGTAGACCGCGCGGTAATCCTCCAGAATATCCACCCCGTCCGCAAAGACCGTCACTTCAAACTCTGTCCCGTACTGCCGGGTATACCGCCGGACATACTCCTGCAATACCCCCTGCACCTCCGCGTCGTCCTCTACGATCGCCACCCGGATCATGACCACACCTCCCTTACCACAACCCTTGTGGAACTGTTACGGCTCTATTATAGCGCAATCCCGTCCGGTTTGCCAAGGGGCACTCCGCAACAAAGGGCAGGGCAGCCCACAGCTGACCACCGTGGACGTCAACCCCTACCAGCTGGGCATGGAGGCTGCCAGCCAGACCATCAACCACATCGAGAACCCGAACCTTCTGGCCACAAAGATCATCGTGCCGCACAAGCTCATCCCCCGGGAGAGCTGCTGCCCGCCGGAGGAGCAGCGCTAGGAAGTGCTTTTTCAGCAAGACAGTGTCCGCTTCCGGGAGCTGCCGCGCAGCGCTTGCTATCCTGCCCCCAGAGTAGACAGCGTAAAAAACGCTGCATCCTCCGGGGGTATTTTTATGCCCAAAAAGGCACAAAAGAATGCCCGCCCACCTGTGGAAAACCACGGTGGGCGGGCATTTTGCGTTTTATTGTTCGTGCCGCTGTAAAAGCATTCAGAGGGCGGTGGGCTGGGGTACCAGCCGGAAGAGCATCACGGGAAGCGCGCTGTTTGCAAAATCCAGCGTAAGGATGATCGTTCCGCGCTCTGTTTCAAAAGGCATCTCCGTCTGTGTGCCGTCCGGGGCAATGCGCACAAGCTTTTTGCCTTCCAGCAATCCGGCGGGCAGCGCGAGCCTTACCCGACCGGTGGGCTGCGTCAGGCTGCCTGCGGTCTCAAAGGCCACACTCAGGTATTCCCCGTTCGTCCGCGCGGTCACATCCTCCGCAGAAAGACTGCCGCTGAGTGCCCACGCCGTTGCCGCTTCGAGCTTTTCCAGCTGCGCGGCGTTTTCTGCCTGCCCGCACACGGGGCAGAAGGTCAGCGTTTCGCCTTCCGCAGTGCGGAAAGTAAACTTCCGGCAATCCGTGCTGCCAGTGTGCGCACAGCCCTGCCGCAGACAACTGGCGCTCTGAGAGCCGGTTCCGTTCGGGGACCATGCACCGAACTGATGCCCCAGCTGATCGGTCGGGTCTGCGGTGTAGCTGTCTTTGCAGCGGGAGCAGGTAAAAACAGTATAGCCGTCTGCTTCACAGGTAGGCTCTACGGTAACAGCCTGATAATCATGGTTCAGTGCGGGCAGCTCTGCATAGGTGGTATGGTCGCAGCGGGAGCAGGTTTCGTAAGCGTCCCAGCCCTTTTCCGTGCAGGTGGGGGCTTTTGCTGCGTGCTGCTTCAAATCATGCTGTGCGGGCAGCTCTTTGCGGGTGGTATAGCCGCAGCGGACGCAGAGGTCGTAAGCATCCCAGCCGATTTCCGTGCAGGTGGGAGCTTTTGCTGCGTGCTGCTTCAAATCATGGTTCAGCGCGGGCACCTCTGCATAGGTGTTATAGTTGCAGCGGGAGCAGGTTTCGTAAGCGTTCCAGCCCTTTTCCGTACAGGTAGGAGCTTTTGCTGCGTGCTGCTTCAAATCATGGTTCAGCGCGGGCAGTTCCGCATAGGTGGTATAGTCACAACGGGAGCAGGTATCGTAGGCGTTCCAACCCTTTTCCGTACAGGTGGGGGCTTGCGCTTCGTGCTGCACCAGAGCATGATTCAGTGCGGGCTGCTCCTGATAGGTGTTATAGTCGCAGTTTTTGCAGGTGCTGTAAGCGTTCCAGCCGGGTTCCGTACAGGTGGCGGCTTGCGCGTCATGATGCACTAGAGCATGGTTCAGCGCGGGCAGCTCCACATAGGTGGTATGGTCGCAGCGGGAGCAGGTTTCGTAGGCGTTCCAGCCCTTTTCCGTACAGGTGGGGGCTTGCGCTGCGTGATGCCTCAGATCATGCTGTGCAGGCAGCTCCGCATAGGTGGTATAGTCGCAGCGGGAGCAGGTTTCGTAAGCGTTCCAGCCCTTTTCCGTACAGGTGGGGGCTTTTGCTGCGTGCTGCTCCAGAGCATGGTTCAGCGTGGGCAGTTCTTTGCGGGTGGTATAATCGCAGCGGGAGCAGGTGTCGTAAGCATCCCAGCCCTTTTCCGTGCAGGTGGGGGCTTTTGCTTCGTGGTGCTCTAAATCATGTTTTAGCGCGGGGATTGCTCGAAAAGTGGTATAGTAGCAGCGGGGACAGGTGTCGAAAGCGTCCCAGCCGGGTTTCGTACAGGTGGGGGCTTGCGCATCATAATGCACCAGAGCATGATTATTTAGGTTTCTTTTGCCGTATTTCCCACCACACGCCTCACAGACCGCTTTGGTGGTGCAGGTTGCTGTGCCACCGGTACAGCTTGCGGTACCATTTAAGCCGCAGCGCAAGCAAATGATGCGGTGCGTGCCGTTGCCAAGGGAGGCGTTCGCCGGAGTTTTCCATTTGTGACCGAGAATGCCGTATTCCGCGCCGCATTTTTCACAGGTTTTGCCTGTGGTGCAGGTGGGCGTTTCGGTGCCGCCGGTATGGTCCGAAAGATCTCCATAAACAATGCTGTTCTTCCTGCCGCAGACTGAGCATTTTATATGGATCCTATGCTTGGTTGAATCAACTTTTGTATATCCGAGGATCTCATAGTTTCTTTGTTGCATACAGACGAAGCAGTACGTATAGATAGAATCTGCCGCTTTAACGTTTAACACGATCCCCGGTATCAGGCACACCATTGCCAGCACCGTCAAACACCGGATCAGCCATTTTTTCATGTTACTCCCTCCTTGTCATCAAACCTTGTTATCCTTTCAGATCAAACTGCACGGACAGCGATGCAAGCACGGCATCTACCACCTTCCGCGCCTGGGCAAGCATATCGATCTCCGCCACAAAAGCGATGACCTGCTCGCGCTCCTGCGCGGGGACCTGCAGCGCACTCAGGCTCATGCTCAGATAACGCCGTATTTTGCGATCCAGCGTAAAGTAGGGGTCGCACCGCCGTGCCATGTAGCCGCGCATCATGCCAGCCGTGCCCAGCTCCATCTCGTAGAAATCGCACTCGGCGCACCCGGGCAGATACGCGCTGAACGCCGCCTGCAGTTCGGCCGTGGTGCTGCGGTGGATGATCTCCGCCGTGGCGGGGAAGGTGTACGCCTCCACATAGATATCCCGCAGATTCTCGCTCAACTCGCTCAGCGCCAGCTGCAAAGCCGTTTCCACCGCGTAGAGGTACACCGGCGAGGGGGCATTTGCCGCCAGCGGCCTTACCGCGCCGAACTGCCTGCTGAACATCATGCCGATCAGCTCGGTCAGCACACCGTCCTTTGTGCGGAAAATATTCTGGAACGACCCGGCTGACACATCTGCTTCCTTTAAAATTTCTGCCACCTTGGTGTTCGTGTAGCCTTTTTCCAGAAAAAGCCGGACACAGGCGGTCAGGATCCGCCGTTTTGCCTCTTTGCTGTCGTATCTGCGCGCCATTGGGAATCATCCTTTTCTATGATTGGTTTCTGACCCAATTATATATTGATTTGAGAATTGCGTCAAGTAAACTTTTAAGGGCGTATTTTGGGCAGTTTGACGAGGGAGAGCTTTCTGCGGGTGCGCATCCGGGCAAAACAAAGCGCAATGGACATTGCTGTTATCCGCTGCCGCAGCCAGACAGTTCGCGGCAGCAAAAAAGAGGCCACCGATCGGGGTGACCTCTTTTCAGCGTATTTTCGGCGTAAATCCCGCAGCAGGCGAACCCACCATCTCCATGACGGCTCTTTTGGAGTTGCTCTTTGCGTAAGATTGCAAGATAAATCTTATTTCTGACAGAAAGAGCCGAACCCGTGCAACGAGTCCGGCTCTTTCTGTGCTTTGGTTGGATCTTAAGCAAAGTTATGGTAAATGAAGAAGTTGGCTTTGGGAGTTTACAGCAGGCTCAGTGCTTCCTCGTCTGCCACAAGGATGCAGTCCGGATGCAGCTGCAGGATGCTGCCGGGGCAGGCAGGGGTCACAGGGCCGGTCACGGCGTCCTTGACAGCCTGTGCCTTGGCTTTACCGTTGGCTACCACCAGCACCTTGCGTGCCTGCATGATGGTCTTGATGCCCATGGTGTATGCCTGTTTGGGGACAAGGGCCTCGTTGCCGTCAAAGAAGCGCTTGTTGGCTTCGATGGTAGTGGGCGCAAGGTCGATGCAGTGGGTCTCCAGCTCAAAGGCTTCGCCCGGCTCATTGAAGCCGATATGACCATTGGGGCCGATGCCCAGCAGCTGCAGGTCGATGCCGCCCAGCTTGTGGATGATACCGTTGTAACGGGCACACTCGGCGGCGGTGTCCAGATTGGTGCCGTCCGGCAGGTTGGTCTTGGCCGGGTCGATATTCACCTTGCTGAACAGGTTCTCATTCATGAAATACCAGTAGCTCTGGGGATGCTCCTTGGGCAGGCCGCGGTACTCGTCCAGATTGACAGTAGTGACCTCGGAGAAATCCAAATCGCCTTTGTTGTACCAGTCCACCAGTTGGGCATAAGTGCCCACCGGGGTGCCGCCGGTGGCAAGACCCAGTACACAGTCCGGCTTCATGATGACCTGTGCGGAGATGATGTTGGCCGCTTTGCGGGACATATCCTGATAATCTTTTGCGCGGATGATCTTCATAATAACGCTCCTTTTATAGTACTGTTACGCCTGCGTTCCGGCAGGCCTGTAAAAATTCTACGGGCAGCTTTCCGTCCGAGATCACAATATCAATATCGGACAGCTCGCAGATGTGGAATGTGCTTTTCAGTCCGATCTTGGAGGAATCCAGCAGCACGGCTTTCTGCTCACAGTCACAGCGGCGGAGCACGGTCTGCTTGAGCCGTGCTTCATCCTCCACGCCGCAGGTAAAACCGGTTTCCGGGCTGTAACTGGTCACGCCCAGCAGCAGATCAAAGTTGATGCCCTCCATCGTCTGGATGCTCTGTGCACCGCAGACGCTCAGGCTGAACCGGTTCAGTCTGCCGCCCGGCAGGGACACATGGGGCTTTTCCAGCTTTGCCAGCTCCATGGCGCAGCTCAGGCCGCTGGTGTAGATGAGCATGGGCTGATCCGGGATGCACCGGGCCACTGCTGTGGCGGTGCTGCCGGAATCCAGAAACAGGGTGGTGTTGGGACGCAGCAGAGCAGCGGCTTTTTCGGCAATGATCTGCTTTGCTTCGGCATTGCGGGCGGAACGGCGGCTCAGCAGGTCGTCTGTACCTACCACCTGCTCCACCGACTTGACACCGCCATGCACCCGCACCACACGGCGGGCTTCATCCAGTGCTTTCAGGTCGGTGCGCAGGGTCATTTCCGAAACGGAAGGGAAAGCTTCCTTGAGCTGGGCAAAGCTAATGCTGCCTTTGCGGTTCACCAGCTCCACGATTTGATTGCGGCGTTGTTCCATGGGGGATTCCTCCTGTCTGCGTTTGTCCTGTCCCATGGCACGTTCTGCTTAGTCCTCCGGGTTGAAGTTTGCCAGCAGATATTCCTCTGCTTCCGGGCACCACAGGCCGTTGTGGGCATCCACGATGTCAGCCAGTGCGGTATAGCGGGGGTCGTTGTCCTGTTCGCCCTTGGCACGCAGATCGGTCAGGGCGATGAGGGGCATGGTCAGGTGGGTGTAGATCAGCTTTTTGCCGCCGGGGATCTTGGGCAGGTTGAGGGTGGTCTCGGCAGCGGCGTTCAGACCGCCGATGTGGGTGACCATCACAGCCGGATCGATGCGCTTAGCGGCGGTCAGTTCCAGCGACTCGATCATGTCGGCGGTATTACCGCCGGTGGTGCCCATGACATGGGTAGAATTGTAGTGCACATCGTAGAAGTTCATCTTGGCGCTGAACTGCTTGTCGGTGGGGCCTGCAAAGAAGTTCAGGCAGCCGTCACGACCCAGTACAGCACTGGACAGCTCCACCACCGGCGCGATGGGGGCGTAGCAGAACACATCATCAAAGCCGGTACCGCCGGTCAGCTCCCGCAGCTCGGCAGCGGGGTCTGCCATGTTGGCAGTGTTGACGAAGTACAGGTCGATGCCGTCCTTCTCCTTGACCTCCTTCGGGGGGAAGAGGGACTCCGCACGGGCCAGACGATCCTCGTTGATATCGGTGACCACCACCATGCCGGGGCGCACATCACGGTGCAGTGCGTAGGTCAGAGCACCCAGACCCATGGGGCCTGCACCGGCCAGAATCGCCAGCTTGCCACCCTTCTTGATGCCCATATCGTGATGGTACACACCCATCTTGGTGTGGTAGGCGGCGTTGAAAGCACCGATGGAACAGCTCATAGGCTCGGCCAGAGAAGCCTCGTAGTAAGCACGGCCCTTGTACTCCAGCAGGCAGCCCAGTTCCATGACCTCGGCAGGGATGATGCAGTAGGTGGCGTCGCCGCCGAAGAACTCGTAGGAGTAGCCGGGGCTCCACATGGTGCCCTTGTAGTTCAGGGCGGGCTGCAGGGTGAACTTCATGCCGGGCTTGAACTTGTCCTGATGCGCCTTGCCCACCTTGACGATATCACCGGCGAACTCGTGACCCATGATGGCGGGGTGCTCGGCTACATCCGGATGCACACGCTTGTGAGCAGTGCCTCCATCAGCCGGGGCGTTTCGATCAGCTGCCCGCTGACATTCTGCATGACCTCCACCGGGACGCCGTTCCCGTCGTCCGGAGCCAGCAGCACCAGTGCCCCCAGCACGATGCGCCCCGGCTCATAGACCGGCGGCTGTGCCTGCAGATAACCCAAGCGGCAGTCCTTTACCGCACTTGTCCTGCAATGGAGCAGCAGGGCATACAGGGATTTGATGTAGGTATCGCCCAGCGTTTCACGGCGGCGAAGCTGCTGCTCCACCAGCCGGGCGTCCGCTTCCTGCGGGCAGAACAGCTGCGCCGCTGCATGGATGAGGGCAGCGCGGCTGCCGGGAACCTTGACGGGCTGGATGGTCAGATGTTCCAGCAGCCCGGTCATGGACCGGGTCAGGCGCGCATAATACTGCAGCTTAGAGCCTGCGTGCGGTGCATCCTGCACAGGCTGCACCGCCGGTTCCGGTTCTGCGCGGTTCTGGCTGTACTGCGTGATAGCGTCCTTCAGCACGGCACGATCCGGTTCCAGCAGGGAAGGGCTGATGCACACCGCCGGGTAATCCAGTTCCAGCGGCACGGTGGAGATAATGAAGTCGATTTTTCTCCGACGCAGGTCGGCGGCGTTCAGCTCCCGCACCGAGCAGCACCCCTCCACCTGCAAAGAGGGGAACTCGTTTCCCAGCCGGGAAGCCAGAAAGCGGCTGGAACCCATGCCCAGCGGACAGGCCACTACCACCCGCAGCCGCAGCCGGAACATGGCATTCTGTTCCAGCACTGCGCCAAAGTGCATGGCAAGGTAGGCCGCTTCGTCGTCCGAGATGGCGGGCAGGACGAATTGCTGCTGCACCGCATCACAGGCGGTGCGGGTGGCTTTCCACAAGCCGGGGTAGTCGGTGCGGATGGTGTCCAGCTGGGGGTTTTCGGTACGAATGTTCTGCTCCACCCGCAGCAGCATGGGGCGCAGGTGGCAGTACAGGTCATCCCGCAGAGAGGTGTAACCGGAAAGGTCTGTGTGCAGCGCCTTTTCCATTTCCCGGATAAGGGCGGCTTCCAGATTCCGCAGTTCCATCTCCTGCGCACTGCCCCAAGGATCCTCTGCGCCCAGATAGGCGGAGAGATACAGTTCCAGATACTGCGCTTCCTCAGGCGGCAGGGTCAGCCCGAAGGCGCGGTTCAGCGCCGCCACCAGCCGGGCAGCATGATTGCCCGCCGGGCGCAGCCCTCTGGGGGCGCTGCCCTTGTCGCCGCCCTGCCGCAGCTGCTGAATGGTCAGGGTGCAATGGATCGCCAGCGCCAGAAAGCCTGCATCCGGCAGATGGAGCTGTTCTTCCTGTTCAAACTGCTGCAAAACCGCCCAGACCTTTTCGGCCGTTTTTGTATCCAGCAGGGTCGAGAAGATCTCGTTTTCCGGCATCCGTCCGCAGAGCACCTCTGCCAGTTCCTTTTCCGGCATACTGCTGCGCAGCAGGGCAGACACCACCCTCCGGTAGGAAGAAGCATCCCCCGGCAGCCTGCATCCACTGCTCCACAGCGGGCAGCTCCCGCAGCACGGTGCGGCGGCTGACCCCGATGCTTTCAGCCAGCGCCGCCGCCGTCACCCAGCCCTGCGGAAGGCTGAGCAGCTGCTCGATCAGCTTCCGTGCATTTGCCGACAGTTCCTCACGATACACCGCACCCATGTTGCTTCTCTCCTTTTCCCAAAAGTTACCCATTGCTTCTATTGTAGCATAGTGCCACCCCGTCTGCCAGCCCCCAACGCAGAAAAGAAGTTGTGTGTTTTTTGTCACCATTGCCCGGTGCCAAAAGCTTCCTTGTTCCCGTCTTGTATCCCGGCGCATCAGCAAATATGCACAAATCACCCGCGCATCCATTGGAAATGTTGCCGTATCAGCCCACTGGTGTCACCATCCTCCGGTGACAACCCCACCGCTTGTCACCATTGAAATTCGGCGCAGTATCGGCTAGAATAGTGCCAGAACGAAACGAAAGCTCCTCCGAACAACCGTCCGCAGGCCGCAGCTCCCATGCCACAGGAGCTGCGCCGCCTGCCTTTCAAGTGAAAAAGGAGAGCTACAAATGAAAAACGCTGTTTCCCGCTTTGGCAAGTTCCTCAGCGGCATGGTCATGCCGAATATCGGCGCATTCATCGCGTGGGGCTTCCTCACTGCTCTGTTCATTGAAGCGGGCTGGTTCCCCAACGAAAAGCTGGCCAGCATGGTCTCCCCGATGCTGACCTACCTGCTGCCCATCCTCATTGCAGGGCAGGGCGGCAAGATGATTGCAGGCGACCGTGGCCGCGTCATCGCCGCCATCGCCGTGGTGGGCTGCATCTGCGGCTCGGACTACACCATGCTGATGGGCGCCATGGTCATGGGTCCTCTGGCCGGCTGGGTCATCAAGCAGTTCGATAAGAAGGTGGAAGGCCATATCCCCGCCGGTTTCGAGATGCTGGTCAACAACTTCTCCATCGGCATTCTGGGTATGCTGCTGGCCATCCTCGGCTACTACGTCATCGGCCCGTTCATGACTGCCATCCTCACCGTGCTGACCGCCGGTGTGGACTTCCTTGTGGCGCACAGCCTGCTGCCGCTGGTGTCCATCTTTATTGAGCCTGCAAAGGTATTGTTCCTGAACAACGCTATCAACCACGGCATCTTCAGCCCCATCGGTGCAAGCCAGGCCGCTGAGACCGGTCGTTCCATCATGTATATGCTGGAAGCCAACCCCGGTCCCGGTCTTGGTGTCCTGCTGGCCTACTGCTTCTTCTGCAAGGACGACACCACCCGCCAGTCCGCTCCCGGTGCTGTGATCATCCACCTGCTGGGCGGCATCCACGAGATCTACTTCCCCTACATCCTGATGAATCCCGTGATCATCATCGCCCCCATCGTGGGCAACTTCTGCGCCATCCTGTTCTACTCTATGACCGGTGCAGGTCTGTCCGGCCCTGCTTCTCCCGGTTCCATCATCGCCTACATGGCAATGGCTCCCCGGGATTCCATTCTCACCGTTCTGCTGGGCGTTGTCATCGCCGGTGCAGTCTCCTTTATCCTGTCCTCGGTCATTCTGAAAGCGACCTCCGGTCACACCAAGAGCCTGACCGATGCCCAGAACGAAATGAAGGAGATGAAGGCACAGGCTAAGGGCGAGATTCCTGAGCCTACTGCCGTAAATGTCGGTCAGATCCGCAAGATCGTCTTTGCCTGCGATGCCGGTATGGGTTCCAGCGCCATGGGTGCTACCAAGTTCCACAACCGCATTAAGGCGGAGCGCCCCGACTTGACCGTGACCAACTCCAGCGTGGATACCATCCCCGCCGACGCGGACGTGGTGGTCTGCCAGCGCGTTCTGGCTGACCGTGCCGCCAAGTGCGCCCCGCAGGCACAGCTTGTTACATTGGATAACTTCCTTGCAGATCCGCATCTGGACGCATTGTACAATGCACTGACCTCCACTACCCCGGCACTGGATGCCAAGGCCGAAGCTGCCGCCAATGAGGAGATCGTATCCGACCTGCGCAATGCAGCCGTAGCCCCTCTGGCGGCTGCCGTGACCGAGGCTTCCAAAGCCAACGGTTCCGTGATGAAGATCCAGGCGGAGGACATCCAGCTGGGTCTGCCCTCCGTCACCAAGGAGGAGGCCATCCGTGCCGCCGGTGCGCTGCTGGCAAAGCGCGGCTATGTGGATGACAGTTACGCCGATGCCATGGTGGAGCGCGAAAAGCTGGTGAGCACCTACATGGGCATGGGCGTAGCCATTCCCCACGGCACCAGCCAGAAGAAGGGCACCGTTAAAAAGTCCGGCGTTGTTCTGCTGCAATATCCGCAGGGCGTGGACTTCGGCGATGAAAAAGCCTACCTCGTGTTCGGCATTGCCGGTGTCGGCAACGACCATCTCGACCTGCTGGGCAATGTCTGCGAGATCCTTGAAGACGAGGATGCGCTGGAACAGCTCAAGACCACTTCCGATATGAACTATGTGCTGGAGCACTTACAATAACGATTCCAAAAAGGAGAGATTTTTATGAAGAGCATCGATATCACCATTCAGGACAAAGAAGGTCTGCACGCCCGTCCCGCCGGTATCCTGAGCAAAGCTGCCAAAGGCTTTGAGAGCAAAGTCACTATGACTAAGAACGGCAAAGTCGCCGACATGAAGAAGATCTTTGCCGTAATGGGTCTGGCCGTGAAGTGCGGCGAGACCGTGACCATCGCCGCCGATGGCCCGGACGAGGATGCCGCCATCGAAGAATTGACCAAGCTGTGCAAGGACGCATGACTTCTCCCTCCGTCTATGACCATTCTGCATAAATACTGCTGACGCAAAACCGCTCCGGGCAGAACGCTCGGAGCGGTTTTGCTGTCAGTATGCGTTTTTCATCACCGTGTTTTCCAGAAAGCTGAAAAACACATCGTATTCATTTGGGGTCAGCATTTTGGGAGAACGCATGATCACAAGATCATGCCCGTGGTTTCCCACATGATAGGGTGGATGAGTGTGAGAATAGGGGTTTTCCAAAACCCTCTTGACGAATTTCACATACAGTAGTATTTTTTCTGTAAATCCCACTGCTCTTGTGGATTGGTTTGAAGCCATCCACAAAATGTGGTCGTGTTCATTTTGAACATAACCACAGAAAGTGGTTGGTTATCACCGTGAGACCCACCACTTCCGTGAGGAAAAGTCCACGAAAGGACTTACCGTCCCGCAACACACCCGATTCATTTTGCCGCTTACTTCACCCGACAAAATCCATCGCTGCGCTGCGTGGGCGATATTTTTCTTTTATGGTCACTTGTCGGGGCGGAGGCCCCTCCATCTTGCTAACGCAAGACCGTTCGGTCGCTCAAAAGCCCCAATGGGGCTTTCATTGCTGCGCAACTGCGGCATTTTGCTTTCCGAAGAAACAAAAAATCCGAACCCTTCTCCTATTGAGAAAAGGTTCGGATTTTCATTATTTGGTGCGATGGAAGGGACTCGAACCCCCGGCCTACTGATTCGTAGCGCACGCCG
>ENA-ORRQ01001200-ORRQ01001200.1-human-gut-metagenome-genome-assembly--contig:-NODE-1200-length-20709-cov-8.435218_pt1 | contig 20709 bp, 20 predicted proteins | sample MGYA00242177_ERZ509138 | MGnify/ENA primary metagenome ERZ509138 (study PRJEB26280, sample SAMEA2338628) | human gut metagenome | biome: human gut; feature: human-associated habitat; material: faeces... | reverse complement strand
CCGATCTTCGACGGCAAGGGCCAGCTCATCGGTCTTGCCTTCGACGGCAACTGGGACTCGCTCTCTGGCGACATCTGGTTCGACTCTAAGCTCGCTCGCTGCATAGGCGTCGACGTGCGCTACATGGTCTACCTCATGGACCGCTGGGGACACGCTGACCGTCTGCTCGAGGAGATGGGCGTTGTAAAGGTAAAAAAGGGCTTTTAAAGGTAAAAAAGTAAAAAGGTAAAAAGGTAAAAAAGGCTGACGCCACATTTAAAGGAAAAGGGAAAAACGAAAAGTGAAAAATCCTATAGCCTTTTTAAAAGGTAAAAAAGTAAAAAGGTAAAAGGGTAAAAAAGGCTGATGCCGCATTAGAATTATTAAGCTCCATAGGGTTAAACCTTATGGGGCTTTTTTGTATGCTCGGCACGAGCATACAAAATGTCTGGCATAGGCTATAACCACCAATGCCAGACCTGTGTATGTTAAAAGTATTAGAAAAAAACTGTTTGCTTTTTTAAAATGCGGTATGGCTCATTTTAAAGAAGCTATGTCTTGATATAGAAGATTTATATCGTTTCCAAATTTTTGCTCTTCCAATAAGATTGACCTGTCTTCTACATTTTTTCTTTTCATGTTTCCACATTTCTTTTTTCTTGCTTCTGCATTTCTCTTTTTTATATATGTGAGACATCTGTCAAAATGTTAAACCTGAATGACAATCTTTTGTCTCAAAAAAAACTGATACTTACAGCATGTATAAATCCAAAACCATAAATTTTATAAAACTAACCATTTAATTATATAAGGGTAATTGAGAAAAATATGGTCAAATACGACCATCTTTCTTTTCCTTAAACTTAAAAACACTCATTTAGGATTAGCGTTTTATAGAAAGTAGCCATTCGCTGAACGTTTTCTTAAACAGATATTCACCAAATGCTATTAGTCTTAACAGACGAGAATGAAAAATTTCAACCACCAACCACTTTTTTACACTCACGCGCTTCCTTTTCTTACTATAGGCTTATAAATCTGCTGCAAAATTGCGAAAAACATTTCAAACAGGATAAACCTCCTGTTCATGATGTGAACAGATGGTTGTTTGAACCTCAGGTTATATTTTATGAACAGAAATATGCCTTATATGAAGTTTCTGTTCGTTAGGTCAGATGTTTGCCGCCGACTTCTTTCAGATTCCAACTCACGATGGACACCCTTGCCTTTGGCTATGTAATTCCCGCTATTAGGGCTTACTCGGGACTTCCACCCGTTAGACAATGCTCATGCCGAGCATATTACAAAAAATGCAGATTGTTTCACAAGAATAAGAATTCACTATTGCAAAACAATCTGCATTTATCAGATAAGCTCAAATGAGCTTTCAATCACGACCAAAGCTTCAATACATCACTTTCTTTCCATTACGTATAAAAATGCCATGCCCCATAGGAGTCTTAACGCGTTGTCCGTTGAGGTTATAGAACACATTATGTTTCATTATCGTAGAGGGTTTTATTTCCTCAATTCCGGCAGGATCCACACCCTCATAAGGTTTCATTGTTTCTATGCCACCATTAAGGTCATAAACCTTCCAGTTCTTTACATTAGCCTCGCTCACATTGTTTGTTGTACACACATTATGCTCTTGTGAAACACCAGCTTGATCAAAGAAATTATTATCAACTACAATAAACACACCTTCAGAGGTGTTTGCTCGGTTTGGTAATGAGTTAACCAAAGCAGCCATATTCTCGCCCGTTATATAATTACCATAACAATTAAGGAAATCAAGGTTGGTTCCAGAGATATTAATTGAACGAAGTTTATTAATTTCACAACTCAACAACGCCAACTTACTATTATTTGAAACATCAAGCGATGTAAGGTTATTAAGACCACAATTCAAATCTGTAAGATTTGTAAGATGACTAACATCTAACATTGTCAAACCTGAATAAATAAAGGTTAGCTTTTTCACATCGCCATAAATACGTGCAGTGGGCTCTATCATCTTTAGCATTAAACCAGAACCATTCCACGATGATATTTCAGCACCCTTTAATACGGGTACATCTGCCGAGCGGTTCATCTCAACAACAAGCGACACTACACCAGCTTCGTCACGGCTAAACTCGAAATATTGTTCAGGAAGTGTGGCATCTTCACCCCCAAAGTCTTTACCAAAGCCAAAATTACCACCATTAAAATAGTCCTTAAGCTTCCATCCTTTAGCCTGGGCTGCCGCAGCATCATCAGTAGTACAAGTGTTCAACTCAGGTGTAGCGTTAGGAGCTTTTGTGTCAATAAGAAAAAGATAAGGATTGTTTTTTACCTCAGGTAACGATTTTATAAACATTGACATATATACGCCCTTCAAGCTATTGCGATAACAATCAATACGTTGCAACGCCGTACATCCCGAAACAGTAAGCTTCTCAAGATTATTTTGTTGACATTTCAGAGTAGTCAGCGACGTAAGGTTTTCAAGTTCAAGCGAAACGAGATTATTGTTAGAGCAATCAAAATCGGTAAGCACAGGAGCATCACCACCAAAGTCGATGATTGAAATATCGTTTCCAGAACACGTAAGCTTTGTCACATCGCCTTTAATCACAATAAAAGGCTTCATTAACGTAAAAGTCTGCTTACCTACAAAGGGGGCGCTTTCAGCAACGCCATCAATAGTAACATCATGACCACCACTCGCAATATCTAAGGTGATGGTTTCGCCCATCATCTTACCCGTCGAAAGCGTGATGGTGCGATTGCCATAGTTGGGTTCATAATCACAACCATAATAAAATACGCCTGTCATATCGCCCGTGTCAAGTCCACCAGCCCAATCGCAAGTAATCCAGCCACGCTGTCCTGCAGCCACAACATGCTTAATATAGCATTTGTTAGCCTCATCAGCATTACGCGTGTCAACAATGTAAATTAAAGCCTGACTTGAGATTGACGGTAATGATGCTATCATATCTGTCATGCCAGTATCAATCTTATTGCCTTGCACTTTCAACCAGTTTACTTTTGTATTATGGCTAAAATCAAGCGTTGGCAATTGGTTATTTTCAGCAAACAGATCAGTAAGAGCTACGAGATGTTCCAAATTCAATGTCGATAACTGATTATGACCACATTCAACACGCGAGAGCAAAACATTACCTTCACCAAAAGTAAGGCTTGTGAGCGCGTTATTAGAACAATTCAGGCGTTCCATTTTAGCATTACCACTTACATCCAGCGAAGATAGTTTGTTTGAATTACAATCAAGTGTATTTAAATTGGCATTAGCCGTAAGATCTAACTGAGTGAGTTGGTTATTATAACAACGCAATATCTGTAGATAAGGGTCTTTCGTTACATCCAGGCTCGTAAGTTGACAACCATAACACTCTAATTGCTCCACATTTCCACTAATAACGATGTCTTTCGAAGGGTCCACTACAGTATATTCACCATAGTATTGTCCTTTCTCCACACCACCACTAATCGTGGCATTACTTTGAAAATCAAGTTGAATACGCAGTTTTGTACCAACAGCAGCAGCTGTCTTCATTCTAATTTCTGATGAAGCATCAGCTGACCACACTTGGGCAGTAAAAGCCCATAAAAAACACATAACAAGTGCCCAACGCGAGTACGAAAAAGAATTTTTCATATCAAAATACCATTATTTATAATGTTTTGTTATCATTTCGTCTGCAAAAATATAAATTATTCATAAATTAGCAAAATATTAAGCATATTATATTATCATGTCTAATTTAAATATGATAACTGAACATAGAATCTTGCGAGCAACAATTTTTTACCATTTTGCATATTTATGCAAAAATGGCCAACTTCTGTATATTTATTCATTTTTACACCTGTTAATATAAGATATATTAACAATCTAACAATTACATCAAAATATCTCTATTTTACTTACACTTTTCAAAGTTGATACCTTCAATTTGAGAAAGCATGGGGTTCAGGCCGTGATTCGGCCCAAATCAGGCCCTGAAACCCTTGATTTCGTAGTCAGAAAACCATGCTTTCAGACTGTAATTTGATGGGGTTCAGAAAACACTGCCAACGCCATCAATAATTGTATATTTATGCATCATTTTGGGCTATCATCTAAACATAACATCAACAAAAAAGTCTCCCCAAAAGAACAAATTAGCATCTACAAAAAAAAGAGTCATTCCAGAGAATAATTCCTTGTACAAAAGTTGTGCCTTCAGGCATCGAACCAAGGGACACAAGGCCAATTATAGGCACTGTCAGTCCTTTTGCTCTACCAACTGAGCTATGGCACAAACAAACACAAATTATCCCGAGCGTGTATAACCGTCGGAAATGAAAGGATAGTAAGGTGATGTAATATCACTGATTTACAGTCTATTAGGAATGAAAGCCGATTTAGGATTGGTTCGTTATTCTTTCCTAAATTAGCGGATTGTTTACCCACTTTTGTCTCGTTTTTGTCCCTCGCTGTATTATCTTTGTATCGCAAGTTAAATGCCTGATAATCAGTGATAAAAGAATATATTAACATCAGAAAAGAAAGGAAATAAAATGGGACGAAAGAAGAAGGAAATCCGTTTGAAGGAGCCTGTGCGCATCCGAGAGAAGAAGATAGCAGGTGGCAACATCAGCCTCTATCTTGACATTTACCAGAAGGGATTGAGAAAGAAAGAGACGTTGAAACTCTATCTTGTGCCAGAAATCAACGCTGCTACCAAGTTGCAAAACGCCAATACAAGAAAGTTGGCAGAGCAAATCAAGGCGCAGCGCATTCTTGACATCCAGAGAGAGGGTCTTGTGGATTGGGACAAGGTGAAAAAGTCACGCATGACACTTACCAAGTGGATGGATGACTTTGTGAAGTACAATGCCGAGTTGTCTGAGTCTTCCATGAAGACAAAGCGTAACACTCATGCTCGCATTGACCAATACCTATTACATATAGGCAAGCCAGAGTTTCTGTTGAAAGACGTGGACAAGGAGTTTTGCAAAGGCTTCATTACTTTTTTGAAGACTTGCACCTACAATGATGGAAAGAAACAACTCAGCACCACCACTTGCCGTATGTTCGTCAACTATTTCGGCTCGTCATTGGCAAAGGCAGTAAGGGACGGACTGATTGAGCAAAATCCATTCTTGCTGTTGGAGGCAAAGGAGAAGCCACAGAAGCGAGTGGCTGAGCGTGAGTTTCTGACGATAGAGGAAATAAAGAAGGTGATGAACACACCATGCCGTTATGAACTGGTGAAGAAAGCCTTTCTATTCTCCTGTTTCACTGGTCTGCGATATAGCGACATGAAAGCCTTGAACTGGAGTGAAATCCACAAGGCTGCTGACGGCAAGACGGAATACATTGACCATATCCAAGTCAAGACCCAGGATAGAGTAACCATCCCCTTGTCGGAAGAAACAAAGAAGTGGATGCCTAAAAGAGAAGAAGGCATAGACAACATCTTCCACAACTTGACAATCACATCTACAACTGTAGAAGTGGTTCTGAAAGAATGGATGGAGGCAGCAGGTATAACCAAGCATATAACCTACCATTGCTCACGACATACGGCGGCTACGATGCTCCTGACCCTTGGTGCAAGTATCTATGTAGTAAGCAAGATACTCGGACACAAGAGCATCAAGATGACGGAGATTTACGCCAAGATTGTTGACAAGAAGAAGTTGGAAACCGTGAACCTCGTGAACGGAATGTTTGACCAAATACCAGTAATACAATGAAGATAGAAATCAAGGAACGTAAGCTGACGGAAGGCAAAAGAGCCTTATATCTGGAATACTACGAGACAGGCTTCCGCAAGAGAGAAAACTTGCACCTCTATCTCTTGCCCGATGATGCCGTTGGTGCTGCAAAGCACAATCGGCTTACATACAACAAGGCTATGGAGATACGAGCAGAGCGCATCCTCACCCCTCCTGTATTGGAGAAAGAGAATGCCAAAAGCGAAGAACAAGGCAACGGCTTGACTTGGCTACAATGGTGCGATGATTATATCAAATGGTCTGTTGATTGTGGCAACTGCAAGAAGATGATAGGTCATAAGAATGTTGTCCGCAAACGTATAGCCACTTATTTACGGAGAGTAGATAAGAAAGACATCCTGCTGAAAGATGTCAGTAAAGATGAAATTTGCGGTCTTTTTGATTATATGCGCAACAAGTATCGCAACAAACGCCAAATCAAGACCAACGGAGGACGGTTGGCTGATTACACATTACTGTTGTTTGAGGAAACTGTCAAAGCGATATTTAACAAGGCTATGCGTGAAGGACTTGTAAAATTCAATCCTGTACACAGTCTAAACAAATTGGAACGCTTCCATGCTCCTGACAAACACAGAGAGTATCTTACGCCCGAAGAACTCACACATTTCCTGGCGGTGGAAGCAGAATGTGAGAATGAACGAACCGTACAACTGGCATTTGGGTTATCATCCATGACTGCCCTTCGCCTTGGCGATATGCAGCATCTGAGGTGGTGTGATATTAAAATGATAGATGGCGTGCCGACAATCAGCATCATACAGCGAAAGACAAAGCGTCCTGCCATTATTCCGCTCAATGAAATGGCACAATCGTTGTTGCCACCTCGGACGGATGACAATCCGGAAAGTCTTGTGTTTCACCTTGTCAAGAAGTCAGACAACGTATCGAAATACGTAAGAAGACTTAAAGAAAAGGCTGGCATAGAAAAGGATTTGACCTACCATTGCTCACGGCATACGACAGCATCGTTGGCTATCTCAGCAGGAGCAGACATATCAGCAGTGAAGGATGTTTTGGGACATGGAAGCATCACTTCAACCGAAGTTTATGCAAAAGTGGCTCTTGAAAAGAAGATAGAGGCGGTCAATCTGTTTAATGGCGTGTTTGATTGAGACATACAGCAGAGTGCGAACAATGGGGAAGTCTTACTTCTTCCCTTTTGTTGGAAAATTGCCGTCAGGCTGTATTCAAAAAACGCTTGTGTTCAAATAAATCTGCAAGACTTGTCTGGACACAGGCTTTTTCATGTTCAATTTAATCTTTGATAAAGATGACAACAGGGGTAATATACGCTCGTGTCTCCAGTATTGGTGACAGACAGAGCACGGAAAGACAGATCAAGGACTTGTCGGAGTATGCAAAATATAAGGGTATAGAAGTCCGCAAGGTCTTTGAGGAACACATTTCTGGCGCAAAGAAGAATGATGAGCGTCCAGTGTTGTGTGAGGCAATGGAATACTGCAAGGCAAACCGCATTGGAATCCTACTTGTCAGTGAACTGTCAAGATTGGGGCGTAATGCGTTTGAGGTGCTTGCCTCTGTCAAGGAACTCATAGACTGTGGCATTAACCTCTACATACAAAAGGAACAGCTTACATTATTGGACGAAGAAGGACATCCGTCCCTCTTTGCCCCGATAATGATAGCCACGCTTTCGACCTGTGCGCAATTGGAACGTGACAATATCTCATTCCGATTGCAGTCAGGAAGGAAGCGGTATATAGAGAAAGGTGGGAAACTCGGACGCAAGATAGGCTCTGTAAAAACGGAAGAACAGATGAAAGCCGAATATAGGGAAGTAATAAGTCTGCTTCGCAAGGGATATTCAATTCGGGATGTGGCGAAGTTGAGTGGTAAAGGGGTAAGTACCGTACAACGAGTTAAGCGATTAATAAAAGTATAATCATCGCAATAATACTATTGATTTTACGTTCTTTTCAAAGAAAGGGTTTGTGCAATAGTGGCTTAAAGGCTAAAAGCACTACCTTTGCATATAATAATAAGTAACAACACGTTTAAGGTCACAATTTGTGATCTCAAAAATAAAGATAGCAATATGGCAGATAATATAGAACATCAAGATAAAGGCGAACTGGTCGCAAATTGTGACCAGTTACAAAATGATGAAGTCGTAGTTACCACTCCTGTAGAAAGTCGAATAATGTCTATTCGTGAAAAGCAGATTATGATAGACAGAGACTTGGCTGAACTTTACGGAGTGGAAACTAAAAGATTAAACGAGGCTGTAAAACGTAATATAGAACGTTTCCCTGAGCGTTTCCGTTTTCAACTGACTAAGGAGGAAATGGCTGAACTGGTCGCAAATTGCGACCGGTTCAATAGTTTGAAGCACTCAACAGTTCGTTCATATGCTTTCACGGAGCAGGGAGTGGCTATGCTCTCCACTGTTCTTAGAAGTGAAACCGCAATTCGTGTAAGCATACGAATTATGGATGCATTTGTTGCAATGAGACGTTTCATGGTGACAAATGCAGAAGTTTTCCAACGTCTTTCAACAATGGAGTACCATCAACTGGAAATGCAGCAACATCAGCAAGAAACAGACAAGCGCATAGACGAGGTGTTTCGCAGATTGGACGAGGGTAATGCAAAGCCGAAACAAGGTGTGTTCTACAATGGGCAAGTTTATGATGCCTATACTTTCGTGTCCGACTTGATTAAGAGTGCAAAAAGACGTATCATTCTTATCGACAACTATGTTGACGAGACTGTACTGACATTGCTCGATAAAAGAGATAATAACGTGTCTGCAATCATCTACACTCAGCAGATAAGCCGTCAGTTCCAACTCGACATAGACCGTCATAATGCTCAATATGCACCGATTGATGTTGAAACATTCCGTTTGTCACATGACCGCTTCCTTTGTATAGACGATGATGTGTATCATATAGGAGCATCCATAAAGGACTTAGGCAAAAAGTGGTTTGGTTTCTCCAAGATGGAGATACTTACACCAGACGAATTGGTGGAAAGGATTAATAGAGAGTAAGACGCCTTTATATGTAAAGCAAAAAATATGATATGAGAAACTTGTGGATATTTCATAAGAACAAAAACTTAAAATAATGATTATGACAATTAGAAGAATAAGTATAACATTTGTGGCATTATTATTTGCTACAATTTCATTTGGACAAGTAAAAAGCATTGACGAGAGAATAGGCGAGGCTATGAATGGCAGTAATTGGGCCGAACTTAGATCTTTGTATATGTCTGATGGTAAAAACTTGCAGACACCATTTCTAAAACCGCTCTCCAGATTCTTTATAAGTCAATTCTATAATGAACCGGACAGCGCTATCAAGTATGGCAAAGAAATTTTGGAGAAGTATCAAGAAGAACTAAATTCATCTGTACCTTCAATAATGTATTTCATGGCAGAAGATTATGCAACATTGGGACACTACGATAAGGCTTCCGCATTATTACACAGTCTGAACGAGGCCTACCGCAAGGGTGGACAAACTGCAAATCCTGTATTTGAAGCCTATGAGGACATTTATTCTAAGCTTTCGAAATGCGGCACGTTTTCTGTGGAGAGGCCAGACTATAACGTGAGTGTGCCCTTGTTAACACATACAGGTGACCGCAAAAATCCAGAAATGATGTCTGTTATGGCTAATATCAATGGAAAAGAAGTGAAATGCAATTACGATTCAGGGGCAGGTATAAATATAATGACTACTAAGTTTGCCGAGCATATAAAGGCAACTGTCATACAGACCAAGAACATACAGATGTTGGGTATGTCTTATGTTGAGAGCAAAGGCTTAGTAGTGGTGGACTCCCTAAAACTTGGTGATTTAGTTTATCGAAATGTGCCATTTTTTGTTGTCGATATGAGAACTGACAATCCGTTAGCAAACAAAAAGTTGGAGGAACTTGGATACGAATGCGTTATAGGCAACCAGACAATGATGCCATTGGGTGAGATTTGTTTCGATTTTGACAGAATGCAGCTTGTAATCCCAGCCTCGTACACACCAAAACCTGCATATGCTCCCAATTTCTATCGTTCACCTCAGCGCCTTTTCCATTTGCCATTAACAGATGGTCGTTCAGGGAAAAAGATTGATGCAATAGTTGACACTGGCGCATCGGGAACCATCCTGACAAATCGCTATTATAAAAAGAACGAAAACTGTTTTACTGGTAGAACGGCAACTGATTCATTGCGCATGGCAGGTGTCGGTGGTGTCAATGTCGTAAAAACGATACCTGTGTCATGGACATTTACCCTTGCTGGCGAACAATATACCGAGACAAACATTCCAGTAGTAACATCTTCAGAACAGAATGAGGAATATGATTGCAGAATCGGTTTACCAACGTTAATGGCGCACAGGAAATTTATTATCAACTTCAAGAATATGTGGATGAAATTTGAGGATTAGCAGAAATTTTAAACAATAGATTTGACTATAGGTCCTTACTAATTCATCCTCTAAAAATAAGAGGAATAAGATATGAAACAACAAAAAATATATTCTATAATAATAGGATTGGTTGCATACATTATTATATCCCATATATTCCATGTGTTTTTTAGAGGTAAAACTGATATAGCACTAAGCTTATTGTATATTTATAATGATATGTTATATATTGTAGGTTATATCATTACATTTATGGTCTATGGTAGTAATAAGTTTAATAGAATCTTGTTTGGTACATTAAGCATCGCATTTCTGTTGTTTTTTGTATATAATTGGTGGGGCGTTTCATCTATGCCTTATGAGAGATTCTTATATATAGGCTTAGGATTGCTTGTTTATATATGTGAGTACATGTATTTAAAAGTTATACAAAACGATTTGTAAAATAATATAAAGTAGGAGATAGTTACAAACATAAGAAAAACTCAAAAACAAGTTGATGTTAATGGAAATGTTGTTGGTAATAATCGTCCTGATGTCCAGTTTGACAAACATGGTGTTCACACCAATGTTGAATATGACACACAGACTTGAATCGTAAAATTATAAATTATGATATTTGATAAAATAATAAAAGATTTACTTAATCTTGACTTTTTTTCTGAATATAAATTTAGAAAAAGAGACTCTTCCTTCTTGTTGAAGACAAAAGGAGGTAAGCAAATTATTGAGATGGATCACTGGATTGACGAAGCAACATCGTCTCTCGTAATATACCCTATCTATGGTGTAAGATTCGATATTCTATCAAAATGGTTTGAGAAATTTAGTATGAAAAATTTGCAAGACCAAAGAGATAGAGCCAGTATCGCTTTTTCTGGGGATATGCTATCTATGCAAGACAAGTTTTATTTCAACTTGAATGAGGAAAAATATGCAACAGATTTTAATGAATTACAAGCAAAGGTTCAAAAGTGTGCAGAATATGTCTTTTCAGAATATTCGTCACTTAATAAACTCTATAATAAAACAATAGTGCCAATTTTAAACGGAGAGGTTTCTCTACCTGATGTTGGAGCTGACTGGATCTTTATTGATTTGGCTTTGTGCAAAAATCGTAAATCCTTCAAATTTTCATAAGCTAAAACAGATAATTCTTTCCCATGTGAGAAAAATGTATATGTGTAAAGAACCGAACATATTGGATTATTATGATAATTTGGAAGATATTTTACAATATTTAGAATACACTCAATTATAAGTAGTGTTTTTTAGGATGCATATTCATTAGTGTCCCGATTTTAACGGGACACTAATGACTGCACATCATAATAACAATGAAATATGTGGTATGAAGAAAAATATAGAATAGTAACAGAGAATCCATATAATAAGGAAAAATTAAATGGATTAGGTTTGGTTATTTACAGTGAATGGAAAGATTCGTTTGTAAACATCATCCAGAAAAATGAAATAAAGCATTTATTCCTGAACTATTCATTGGGATGGAAATGCTCAGACTATACTTTTTTACGATATATAAAGCCGATAGAAACATTAGAAATAATAGATACTCATTCTGTTGGAATTAAAAATGTTGAGCAACAGCATGAGTTGGTAACATTGTGTTTGAATTTACCCAATGCTAATGATATTGATTATCATGCCTTATACCATCTAAAAAATGTGTTTTGTTATGGTGATAAACGAAATGATTCTTTATTTTCTTGTAATAGTATAGAAAAACTACATATTGATGATTTTAAAATTGGGGATAAACATTGTATTGGAAATTTGAAAAACCTGAAAGATTTAACAATAGCTAATTCCAATATAACATCTCTATCTTTTGCGAAGGAACTATTGCAACTTAAAAGTTTAACTATACTAAATTGCAAAAAGGTACAGTCGTTTTCGGACATTTCTTTTCTTAGAAATTTAATAAGAATAGAGATTAGAGGCGTCAAAAACCTTCACGACATCAACTTTTTAGCAAACTCAAAAAATATTGAGGTTGTTATAATAGAAACAGAAAAATTGGCTTCAATCAAGTCTTTGGCTGGTTTAAAAAGGATTAAAGCTCTTGCTTTATTTGGGAAAAAATTCTTAATAGAAGATATGGATTTGACACCGATATACAATTTAGAGCAGCTTTCAATGTTGGATATCCCGAACCGAAAATGTTACCCAGTAAAAATAAATTGTTATTGGAACAGGGATGATTTTGGGAAAATCCGTAAAATTTGGTTGACTGAAAAATAAATTTACCAATTTTATTGAGATGAGGAGAGTGTAAATAAACTGTATCAAGCGATAACAATTAAAGCCAACACAGTTTATTTTACACTCTCAATACTTTCTTATTCAGAGTATAGTTATTTCCATCCTCCGCTTACTTGTCTATGTATGATGCTACAAAATAGACAATAGAAATGACCGTATAAAGGAAACACGGCAAGAATATCCAAAGCAAAGTCTTTACCCAACCATTCGACAACCAAACTCCTTCATTTCTTGACATCATATTAGACATATCATAGAAATGGCGAGTGAAGATGTCCTTATTCTCCTTTCGGTGGTCTTCAAGAAGTTTGGACTCATCGCCAATGAGTTTCTTTCTGTCATCTGTCAGTTTCTCTATGTCGGCATCATCAACCTTAGCCTTGAATTTTATATCTCTCACTTTGGCAATAAAGCTATCAATGGCTTTTGTAACCGCCTCTGCTTTGTCGGTGGCTTTATACAAATTGTCCTTTGCTTCCTGCAAAGAAGTAGTTGCCGTTTCAAGACTTGATTTTGCAGAAGTCAAAGTATTGCCAGCATCCTTGTAGGCTTGAAGTTGTTGGTCAAACTTGTCCGAGGTCTTGTCCGTTTCGATATTCTTGTCTATCGTGTTCTCGAAAGATCCGAAATCCATATCTGAGATTTTACTTTTACCTATTGGCATAATATCAGTGCTGTTGGTTGAACATTCGGTTATCTGCCATACCCTTGCTTCTTGCGAGGTCTGCACAGTCGATTAGCCATCATAGCGCAACGATACGCCCAAGACAGTTCATCCTCGTCCTTGTCACGTCCCCAACCTGAGGTAGCACCACCTCCGCCACCGCCAGACTGGGCGGCAATGGTTGTGGCAGCATCAATGTACTCAGCAAAGAGAAGAATGGCGGTCTTCTGCACATCACCTATCTTGGCAAATACATTGTCGGCATCCAAAGCTATATTCTTATCGATGATATCCAGACAATTCTGAGGAATATCAACAGGGTAATGATGAAACTCGTCCGTATAGAAGTCGAAGTGACGTATCTTTGGAGAGTTGTCCGCAGTAGGCATGGGTTTGGGTACAGTCATAATCTTTGGCTGTTGGGTATTCTTTGTTGGAGTTGAAGCTGGTTTCTCCAATTCTTGATGATGCAGTTTTGCCCAAGTACCTTCAATCTTTGAGGGCATCAGACAACGACCTTTGCCAAGTACCGAGGACTTATAAATGGAGTTACCACGCTTGATGGCATAGCCACGCACTTGTCCTTTATTGTCAGATTGTAGTTTGACATCATATCCCATTTGCGTGAGGCATTTTGTGTATAGTCCCCAATCAAAGTACGACATCTTAGCCAAAACGGAAAGGCAATCATTGGTTATCGCTTCCTTATTTTGGCGGCTCACTTCTTGTGCATCTTTCCAATCACGCTGTTGCCCAACTTTGGCGGCAGCAGCCATCGCTCTTTCGTAGATATAATGGGCATCATTCACGTTGCCCCTTATGTCTATGCGGTTCGCATCAATGTGAAGGTGCATAATGCCACTCTTGCTGTCACGATGGAGCGCAACTACATATTGGCTGTCTTTGAGGTTGGTTGCCTTTGCACTCTTGCGCTTCGACTTGGCTGAAAGGTCAACCGCATCAAACGCACGGATAAAGTCATCCGCCAACCTCTGCCATTCCTCCATCGTCCAACCTTGCGTTTCCTCCGAGGTTGGGGAAACCTCAATACGTATCATGTTCCTTTTGAGCGGATGATAACGGTTCAATTTGTCCTCAAACTTCTTCTGCAAGGCAAGCATTCTTGCCCACATTGCCGTTGGGGAAATATCATCGGGCAAGAGATTGGCCTTTACTATCTCTGCCTTGTCCTTATCTACTGAGTAACGTATGGCATTTGCGCCATGACTTATTACCTTTGCTTTTGCTATCATATATGTCGTATGTTCTATTGTGTTAAGTATTTCTCTATCTCAATCATGCGGTTCAAGATTACCTCTGCGCTTGTTCTCCATCGTTTCATAAAGATTTCGCTACGGAGAATGTTCTCACGTTCCGTTAGCGGACGTCCTTTGAGGAAACCGAACAATTTCTGTATATCGCCCCTGGCATCCGAAAGGCTGTTCAAAGCCTCCATTTCTTTGTCAGTCAAGCGTTGTTTGGGATATTTGCCCTCCAACCGCTTGCGTGCGTATGCGCTTGTGGTCAGTCCGCAAAGAGCAGCATATTCCGCTATCTCCTTATGGAGTTGCGGTGTCAGCCTTACTATCAGGCGGCTCGTGTATTTCGGTGTCTCCTTATCTATATTTTTCTTATTCATACCAAGTATCGCTTCTATAAAAGTGTGCAACCCAATGCGAGCTTGCGAGTGTTCAAGAAGTCCATTGGCATACGGACAAACGAAGTGCGTTTGTATGACATTGGTATTTCTTGCATAGCACTGCTATCAGAGTTTACGCACAAGCACGCTACGAACTGGGGTTGCAACAGTTCACAGACTTGTTGTATAACGGTTCTCAAATTACCCAAGCAACAGCAATTGTGGGGCATCCTCCGCTTCCATCTGTTCCTTGAAAAAATGCCTTCTGGCTTCTGCCTCCAGTTCCATGTCAGAGACGCTTGGCGGTGGAACATCTTCCTCCTCGCCATTATCGCCATTTCCTGAAGTTAGGGAAGAAAAGGAACTGTTGGCAAGTTGTGTTGGAGAAGTACCGCCATTTTTGATGGGTGGATCCTCCTTGTTAGGGAATGCGGTTGTGGAAGTCATAGTATTAGACTTGCCGGAACAGTCTCTTTGGTTGATGGGAACATAGTGAGGATTGACATATTTCTTGCCGTCAACAATCCATGCAGAAATGCATAGCAATGTGTGAACACTTCCTCGTCTTGTCTGTACAGAAGAAAGGATGCCCAATTTGTTCATGTGGTCAAGCATCTTGGAGACGGTTTTTCGGTCACACTTCCATAGTTTGGATAGAGCCACCTCTGACATGTTCACTTCCCACAATTCTGCTGTGGATTCCCCAACCTCATTTGAGGTTTCAATCTGTCGTGTCACAATCTGAATGAGTTGATAAAGGCATGAAAGGCGATTAATGCCAGCCGTGCCACCCATCAGATAGTTTACTTGTTCATTACTCAGGATAATGCTGTTGAAAATATTACTGTTCATCGTTGTTTTCTTTTTGTTGTGTAAATCTGTTCATGCTGTTATGCGGAAAACTCTCTGCCGTCAAAAGAGAAACTATCGTCTCATGCCGAAGCCTCTCTTTGGCATATAATACTCCTTGTCGTATGCGATATGGTCAAGCACACGTTGCAGTCGGTCAAGTTGGGGGCTGTCAAGCACTTGTATGGCATTGATGGTAATTTTCTGTGATGCAATTCTTCGATGCTCACAGTTTCTTTCCGACATGGTTCCGTCACCGTCAGCATAGACCGAATGAAGATAGGTATTGACTGCTTCCGTCTGTTCCTTGCTTGGGTAAGCAGCAGGAAAGCGGTCGGAAATGTAGTCTACCATATTGCTGACCGCATTAGCCAACAGATGGTCACGTTTTTGCAGACTGTTTACAAGTTCATCTTTCGTCATGATGCTATGGTCTATTGTTCATTTCATTCAGACGGTTTGCAGCCTCCAGTCTTATCTCCTCCTCCGACATGGCTCTTGCTCCTCGTACCCAGTCAAGCAAGGCTTTCTTCTCAAAGAAGATGAGCTTGCCAGCAGGCTTGAAGTACGGCAACTGGTTGAGATGCGTCATCTTGTAGAGCGTGCTCTTGGCAATGCCGAGAAAGGCGGAAGCCTCTTCAAGGTTCAACACTTCCTTTGTCATGTAGCAAAGGTTCTCCAACTTGTTCACTCTCGACTGAAGCTCCACTATCTTGCGCTCATGGTCGAGGTTCATCTTTAATGCGTTCTTTTCTGTCATAAATCTGATATTTTGTTTATTTCGTTATCGATTTCGGCTGCAAAGGTATATTGTTGCCAATGATATTCAAGCAGCCGTTATGGTTTATTAAAAGTGCTGATTTTCAATTCTTTGGTTCTATTTTACCATGCTGCAATGTGGTAGATTGGTCGGACACTCACTTGAAATTCAGCATCTTCAAATGTCTATCGTTCAAACATTCACAAAACCAAGGATTGGACAATAAGGGTGGCAAATCTTTGGTTCTATTGCCAGTTCTCGTTTTTGAAAATGTCCAACAGAGTGCAATACAAAATTTAACACCCAATTTTCGCAAACCAAGCCGTTTGAGGTCAAAACCGTTTGCAATAACCACATTTGGGGTACAATGGTAGGAAAATGAGTTGTGAATGAGAGAAATAGGGATTTCCCCCTCGTTTTTCAAGGGACAAATTTGTACCTTTGCAAACGAAACAGAGGTATTCCACAAGGGATATTTCGGGCAAAGTGTTCTTGACTTTATTTTTCCGTGGTTTTGTACCGTTTTTGTCCCTCGCTGATTTTGTGTCACGAGACAAGAATTTATAAATGACTGATTTACAGCGACTAAAATCGTATTTTGGAGAATTGGTAACGGCAACCACCAGAATGGTCCCTGTGAACCTGTGAAGGTGGCATCGGTCAGGAACTCGTTGGTCTGGAATATCACATCATCAATCTCCTCTTCGAGGATGTTGATGCCGAAATCACTGAGTATGTTGTCTGCCATCTGTTCTATGCGTTTTGGGTTGTACGTTCAATCACAGGAATGACTCCCACGCTCTTCAGTTTCTCATAGAGGAATAGGCGACCTTTCTGTGTCCACTTGGTGTTCAAGCGCACATCCTCCGTGCCGTCCTTGTGCTTGATGAGGTACGTCTCGCTGGTCACATAGCCGCAGTCCTTGTAGTCGGCATACAGGATCCACTGCTTGCCGCGCTGGTACTGGATGTTCATGTCTTTCAGCCGTCGGTTGAAGCGGACGGACGACTCGCCGTAGTCCTGGGCTATCTGTGTGACCAACACGCTGCTCTTCGTGGCGAGGATGGTGTCAAGGTAACTCACCTTGTCCTTCATCTCTGTCACCTCCTGCTGCAGGTCATCCACCTTGGAACCCAACTCAACGATGCGTGTCCTTTGGTGTTCGCACTCCTGTTCGGCAAGGAGCCGTTTCTGGCGTTCTTCCTTCAGATTAACGGCTAACTGTATCAGGAAGTCGGGCTCTGCCAATGCCTTCTCGATAGCCTGCTGCGTCATATAGGCACCATGCTTGCGGATGGTGGGGAGCACCTCGGATGTCACCCAATGCTTGAACTCACGTGCCTGTGGCATCTTGGATGACAGGATGAGCGCATAAAGTCCTGACTCATTGATGAGTATCGGCATTGTTCCGTTGACGCTGAACGTTTCGTTCACCGTCTTGTCCTCCTCATCCACATGGTCACGTATGGCTTTCTGTGGATTGGTATAGCCCAACCTTCGGGCTACATCTGTTCCCATCAGCCATGCGTCGCCATCTATACTGATGCCCCGAAGCTGACCGAACTGGGTGTTTTCAAAAATCTGAATGTCATTCATATCTATGTCTTTATATTTGTTGTCTTCTTTTCTTCCCTTAGTTCGTTTCAATACATGGCTTTGCCTCCTTCATGGTGGATGCTTGTATTTTTTCTACTTTCATTGGGAAGATGAAACTCCTTATCTATCCACGCTTTCTTCTCCGTCACCGCCGCTGGTATCATCTTCGTCAGTGCCTGTCGAGCTCCTCACTCCCTTCATGTTCTCCTGCCAACGGCTCTTGGCTTCGCTGATGATGCTTCCTTTCTGCACCACACGGTCGTTGGTGGCTGCCAAGAGGGCGGTGGTCTGACTTTGGGTGTTGAGCTGCACGAGGTATTTCAGTAGCGTCTCGTTCTGTGCCGTCAGGTCGGCATAGATGCTCAGATACTGTCGCTTCCTCTGCGCATTGGGCATATAGGCATCCTTGGTGGCTTTCACCGCGCACTGGTACATTTTGTACAGTTCCTCCCATCTCCGTTTGTCGTTGCCGGTGCCTCCTGTAGGGATGATATGGTCGATGTTTGCCTTCATCTTGTCCAACTGACCGTTGATTTTGCTGCTCTCGGCAAGCCAGGCAAGGTCAATTTGTCTGTCGGCGACGTTCAGAGCTTCCACCTCCGCACGCTTGGTCAGGGCAGAGTCTATCTTCTCCGCATCATCCACCTGATTATATAGGTTGATGCCGGCAAGAGTGCGGAATCCCAACTTGTTCTTCTCCGCTGCCGTCTTCTTGTAGTTGTTGTGCAACAGCCAATAATAGAACTCAGGGGTGAGACACCCTCCACCTGTCTCCATCACAAGTATCTGGTTCATCTTTGCCGCATCATGGTTATAAGTCACCATCTGCGCCTTGACTTCCGTTATGCCTGCCACAACAGCAGCGACTATTATCCCTAATCTCTTCATTTCCAGTCCTTTTTTACTTTCGTCTTTTCTTTTTCACTTTGTTTCTCTCATATTGTATTCGTCATCTCCACTATATATGTACCTCACCGTTGTATTGCGCAGCCGCGCCCTCGGCGCATAAACAATCGCAATTATATTGCGTCAAACAATCGCAACTCTGTTGCGTAGGTAATCTACGAGCAACCCCTTGCGGGCGAGAGCTTGTTTGCTCGTACAGGCCCAGCCGGCCAGGCTTTAAGTCCTTTCCCTCCTGAGGAGGGAGAGGATTTAGGAGAGAGAGGTGGAGCCCCTCTTCAGGGTAAGAGGGGACGGGGGAGTTTTCGAAAAAAAAATAGTTTCCGAAATATTATCTGTATTCGGGTTCTACTCCGAAGAATCCCCCGATACAGGGTCTTTCCCCGCCTTTCTCCACCTTCCGAAGGCATCTTCGAGTATCTCTTCCTTTGTCCTTGTCCTATACACCTTCTCTTTCCAGTAGCCCATGCGCAGCTGCACATACCGCCATGTCTGAAAGTAGGCTTGGTTCAGATGCTTCTCTATCAGGTCCAACGAGTTGTTGATGTCCTCCAACACCATCAGCAGGTCGGAGGTGGAACAGGCGGCTGCTCCTGTGGCATACAGCACGAGGTCGTTGACGCTATTGTAGAGCTGCTTTCCCTCGTTGTATATGTTGTCGATGGCTTTCTTGTTGATGCTGATGAGCATCGTGTCGGCCAGCTCGATGTGCTTCCGCTTGATGACCTTATCATTGAAGTCCTCCAACAGGTTCTTGTAGTCACCGATGCGGTCACTCACCGTCTGGTAGGTGCTCCTCACGTTCAGCACCGTGCGCAACGACTGATACATCACATCGATGATGTCGAAGGCACGGGTGTATTTGTCCAAATCCACATTCAACTCCTTGTACTTGCCCACCTCCTCACTGCTGTATTCATGCAGCAGCTGGTTGCTGTACTCCAAGGTGCTGCGTGCCAACAACAGGCTGCGCTGCTTCTTGTGGTCGTTGATGTAGGCTTCCACAGAAGTGGCATCAAAGCCCCATTGTGCCGAGGCTAACTGAGGGAAGAGGACGGTCAGCAACATCGTCAGCAACAAGGCAACACAATAGTGTGTTACATGTGCTTCACTCATATTCTTACTCTTTCTCATTCTGTTTCCTCCTCTCCGTTTTCGTTTTCGTTATCGTTTTCGTTATCGTTTTCGTTATTGTTCGGGTCCGCATTCTCACGCCATCGCTCGTAGCATTCTTCAATGAGTGTCCTTCTGCGTCCTTGGTCTGCATCTATCTCGGGCAACACGTCCATCAGCACATCAATGATGCTGCGCTTATAGTGCATCATCTTTTCTAATGATACCAAGTCGGCATATATCTTGGTGATACGGCTGTCCACCTCACGGGCTATCTCCAGTCGGTCGCTCGACCAGAGCAGATGTATCACATCGTCATTGTCTTCTGTCTGTGTCGCCTCGCTCTTGGCATACTCCGTGGTGATGCTGCACGACGGGAACTCCTGGGCTATCTCTGATATACGGTTATTCACCTGCCTCGTCTTCTCCTCGTCAGAGGCATTCGGGTCGAGGGTGAGCACATCCACCACCCGCGTGTCGGTGTATTCCGAGGTCAACTCCCATGAGATTTGCAGTATCGCACGGTGTATCTTGATGCCAAGGAAATACTTGGGCTTCCTCGCAATGGAGAGTGTCGCCTTGAAGGTGATGATGCCGTTGATATTGGGCATAGTGGCAGTGCGGACGTAGGTGTAGCCGTTCCACGAACCGGCTCCTTGCCACGTTAGGTTGTAGGCTGACTTCACATCCTGCATGATGGCAGGGATGCGGTAGTAGTCATCGG
>ENA-ORRQ01001198-ORRQ01001198.1-human-gut-metagenome-genome-assembly--contig:-NODE-1198-length-20765-cov-3.231627_pt1 | contig 20765 bp, 24 predicted proteins | sample MGYA00242177_ERZ509138 | MGnify/ENA primary metagenome ERZ509138 (study PRJEB26280, sample SAMEA2338628) | human gut metagenome | biome: human gut; feature: human-associated habitat; material: faeces... | reverse complement strand
CGGCCGCGAGGATGGCGCCCCCCGCCCCTGCCATGATCCACCGCAGAGAGACCACATCGGCCAGGGGGCCAAAGATGGCCATGCCCAAAGGCAGGCACCCGGCGTACATGGTGCTGAGCAGTCCGAACACCCTGCCCTGCATGTCCGCCTCTGTGTGCTCCTGAAGCATGGTGGTGATCGCCGTCTGCACCACCGTCAGCGCTGTCCCGTACAGCGCCATCAGCCCCAGATAGGGGACAAAGTGCCGGGACAGCCCCATCCCTGCCGCCAGGACGCCAAAAGCCAGCAGGCCCGCCGTCAGGGTCCTCCCCCTGCGCCGGAAGCCGCCCCAGGTGCTCATCAGCACTCCTCCTGCTATCATCCCCGCAAAGCCGGCCAGCTCCACCGCTGTAAGATACCAATAGGTCTCCCCAAAGGTCCGCCGGACAAAGAGGCCCGCCAGATACCCCCCTGGTACGCAGAAAAAGGTGACCAGCCCGTATAGTACCAGCAGCCTCCCCGCCAGCCTGTGGGAGAAAGCACAGCTCACCCCGGCACGGATATCAGCCAGGAGGGGAGACCGCTCCCTAGTCCCTCTCTGTCCGGGCAGCGCCAGGCAGGACAGCAGACCTGTCCCCACGACCGCCGTCACCACATCGATCATCAGGGTGGTGCGCAGATCACTCACCGCGAATACCGCGCCTGCCGCCGCCGGGGCGGCGAAATTCACCAGCGACTGCATGGCGGCATTGAGGCCGTTGTACCGCATGAGCTGGTCCTCCGGGACCAGCTGGGGAATGGCCGCGTTCACCGCCGGGGCCTGGATGCCGGCCCCCAGGGAACGGAGGAGCGACATGACCAGCAGGCCGCCCAGCAGGGCCGGGCCCGACGGGATGTGGGGAAGCGCAGGGATCATAGCCAAGGTGGCGCAGGCAATCAGGACATCCGCTCCGATGATGAGTGCCTTTCTGTTGTACCGGTCCGCCCAAACACCGCCCAAAAAGGAGACCAGAAACTGTGGCAGATAGGAGCAGACAGAGAAGGCGGCCACCCACCCGCCGCTGGCGGTCTCCATAGCCGCGTACCAGACCAGGGCCATCTGCACCAGGGTGGAGCCGAACAGGGTGATGCACTGGCTGGTCAGAAAGAGCAGAGCCCTTTTTCGCCATCCGGAGGGCTGTCTGTTATCTGTCATCCCGCCCCTCCTCTCCCCGGGGAAGGAGCACCAGGCGCTGGGTGGGGTAGCCGAACTCCGTCAACAGCTCACGCTGGGCAAAGCCCAGTTCCAGCAGCAGGGCCCGGTGCCCCGTGTCCGCCCTGTCCCGTTCCCGGTAGGTGGTGGTGCTGATCTCCTGATCGGGCAGACAGGTCTCCGTCAGTACGTCCAGAAACAGCCGCTGGAGCCCCCGCCTCCGGTACTGGGGGTGCACCCCCAGAAACTCGATGCGTCCCGGCCCCGTGGAGAAGGCCAGAGCCCCCGCCAAGGTGTCACCCTCCCCCAGGACCAGGGCGTGTCCGGCGCGAATGCTCTCCCGCAGCTGCTCCAGATACGCCCCCTCGTCCATGGCTGGATAGCCGTCGATCACCAGACGCATCAGCTCCATCCAGGCAGGGATATCTCTCTCTTCTGCCAGCCGGATCTCCTCCTTTCTGAACGCTTCCCTGCCCCTCTCCATACGGAGGGTAAAGGGCAGCTGGAGGGGATAGAAGTTCCCAGCCGCCCGGTAAGCCGCAGGAGGCGCCTTGTACATGCTCTTAAACGCCTGGGAGAAGGACTGCTGGCTCTCGTATCCGCACTGCAGAGCGATCTGGCTGATGGGCCGTCGGGAAAAAGCCAGCAGCTTGGCCGCCTCAGTGAGCCGGCGGCGCTGCACATAGTCATGAAGCGTCATTCCCACCGTCTCTGTGAACATGCGGTGCAGGTGGTATTTGGAGTAGTGGACCGCCTCCGCCACCGTCTCCAGTTCCAGCCTGCCGCCCAGGCGGCTCTCGATATACCTGATGACGGTCTGTATCCCACGGACCGCTCTGTCTTCCATTGAAACCCCTCCTCTCTGGATGGTATGATAACAGATTTCATGGAAAATGGCTTCCTCATTCTTGCGGTTTTAAAATTTTCCTCCAAAATGTAAGGGTGCAGCCTGACTTGTTTTGGCCCTGATGAGCTCCTGAAAAACTTGCCCTTGCCATTCTTCGGAAAATGGAGTATAATATTTTCACGAAATTTTCCAAGAAATTTTGTTGAAAATAGGAGGATTGCCCCATGGAAACTTATGGACTGGAACAGCTGGGCATTATCAGCCCCAGCGCTGTGTATCGGAACCTCTCCCCTGCCATTCTGGTGGAGAAGGCGCTGGCCCGGGGCGAGGGCAAGCTGAATTCCACGGGCGCCCTGTGCGTCAACACCGGGAAATATACCGGACGCTCTCCCAACGACAAGTTCATCGTGGACTCCGCCGGTGTCCATGACGAGATCGCCTGGGGCAAGGTCAACGTCCCCACCACCCAGGAGGTCTTTGACGCCTTGTATGAGAAAATGGTGGCCTATCTCCAGAACCGGGAGATCTTTATCTTTGACGGCTTTGCCGGTGCGGACCCCAAATACACCAAAGCTTTCCGGGTGATCAACGAGCTGGCCAGCCAGAACCTTTTCATCCACCAGCTTCTGCTGCGTCCCACGGAAGAGGCGCTTGCCAATTACAAGCCTGACTTCACCATCATCTGCGCCCCCGGCTTTAAGTGCATCCCTGAGCGGGACCATGTGAACTCGGAGGCCGCCATCATGATCGACTATGAGAAGAAGATGGTGCTCATCGCAGGCAGCCAGTACGCCGGTGAGATCAAGAAGTCGGTCTTCTCCGTCATGAACTACCTCATGCCCAAGGAGGGCGTCTTCCCCATGCACTGCTCCGCCAACATCGGTGAGGCCGGGGACTCCGCCATCTTCTTCGGCCTGTCCGGCACCGGCAAGACCACCCTGTCCGCCGATCCCAACCGCAAGCTCATTGGCGATGACGAGCACGGCTGGGCGGATGACTCTGTCTTTAATTTCGAGGGCGGCTGCTACGCCAAGTGCATTGACCTGACCGAGGAGCGGGAGCCCGAGATCTTCCGGGCCATCAAGTTCGGCGCCTTGGTGGAGAACGTCATCATGGACGAGGAGACCCGCGTCCCCGACTACTCCGACGGCAGCCTGACTGAGAACACCCGCGTGGGCTACCCCGTGGACTATATCCCCAATGCCGCCATCCCCGGCATCGGCGGCACCCCCAAAACGGTGATCTTCCTCACCGCCGACGCCTACGGCGTCATGCCCCCCATCTCCAAGCTGAACGAGAAGCAGGCCATGTACTACTTTGTCTCCGGCTTCACCAGCAAGCTGGCGGGCACCGAGCGGGGCATCACCTCCCCCGTGCCCACCTTCTCCACCTGCTTCGGCGCCCCGTTCATGCCTCTGGACCCCTCCGTCTATGCCGGGATGCTGGCTGAGAAGGTGGCCAAGTCCGGCGCCAACGTCTATCTGGTCAACACCGGCTGGTGCGGCAACAGCGGCAAGCGCATGAATCTGAAGTACACCCGCGCTATGGTCACCGCCGCCCTCAACGGCGAGCTGGAAAAAGCGGAGTTCGTCACCGACCCCTACTTCGGCGTTCAAGTGCCTACCTCCTGCCCCGGTGTGCCCGACGAGCAGATGATCCCCGCCAAGCAGTGGGGGGACGACACCGCCGGTTACGAGGCCAAGGCCAAGGAGCTGGCCAAGTCCTTTGTGGAGAACTTCAAGAAGTACACCCATATGCCTGCCGATGTGGTGGCAGCCGGCCCCAAGGCCGAGTAAAGCTGGCAGAACTCTATGGGGCGCCGCATCTGCGGCGCCCCATTTCTATGAGGAGGTGGACCCATGAAGCGATATCAGATGTCAGAATCCCTGCCGGTGGGCCTCCTGCTGGCACTGGCGGGCGGGATCTTGGATTCCTATACCTATTTGAACCGGGGACAGGTCTTCGCCACCGCTGAGACCGGGAACCTGGTCCTGCTGGGCATCCATTTGGCCCAGGGAGAGCTGGGCCGGGTCCTCTCCTGCCTCTTTCCCATTCTCGCCTTTGCCCTGGGCGTCCTGACTACCGAGGGGCTTCGCCGCCGCCTGAGCTCCGGCCGGGTCCACTGGAGGCAGCCCATCCTGGCGGCGGAGTGCCTGGTCATCCTGGTGGTCTCCTTCCTGCCTCAGGGAGATCTGGACGCCCTGGCCAATGTGCTCATCGCCTTTACCAGCGCCATCCAGATCGAGAGTTTCCGAAAATTTGCAGGCTGCGGATGCGCCACCACCATGTGCACCGGCAACCTGAGGAGCGGCACCGAGCACCTGTTCCGCTGGCTCCACCACCGTGAGGGGACCTCTGGCCGCAGCGCTCTGGTCTATTACGGGCTGATCCTCTCCTTCGTCGCCGGCGCGGTCCTCAGCGGACTGCTCACCCCCCTCTTTGGGACGCGGACGGTCCTGGCCGCCTGCCTGCCCCTCCTGCTCTCTCTGGCGCTGATGTTCCGGCTGCCGGACCCCACATAGCCAAATGGGAAAGTGGGCCGCACCCCGCAGGGGGCGCGGCCCACTCCATTACTCTGCCGCCGGAACGTGGGACAACACTGCGTCCCGCAGGAAGCGGGCGCAGCCGGGAACGCTTTTGTCATAATAGGCCGTAAAGCGTTCATCCTGTACATACAGCTCCGCCAGTCCTCGGTGCCTGGCCGGATCGTAGGGGCTGCTGCCAAAGGACAGCCACGCCCGGTGCAGCTCCGCCAGCGCTCTGCCGGCCTCCCCTGCCGGGTCCGCGCCGGAGCGGACGGCCTCCTCCAGCTTCCTCTGGATGGCTTCACCGGTGTCCTTCCAGCTCTGATACCGCTCAGGAGTCAGGTCCAAAATGTCCCGGCTGGCCCGCTCCGCCTCCTCGTCTCCGTACTTCTCCCGGATCTCCGCCCCGTAGCGCGCCTCGTTTTCCTCCACGGCGCGCCGCTTGAACGCCTCAAACTTTGCCTCGTCGCTCATAAACTCATTCCTTTCTTCTGACAGGATCGTCCGCTTTACAGTATGGATCAATTCCTGGATACGCCCCTCTTCCCTTTCCAAGGCGGCCAGATGGCCCCGGAGCGCGTCCAGCCGGTCAAAGGATGGATCATCCAGAATGGCTCCGATCCGGGCCAGCTCCACCCCGAGGGCCCGGTAAAACAGGATCTGCTGGAGCCGGTCTACCTCCGCCCCGCCGTAATATCGGTATCCATTCTCGCCGATGCGGCTGGGCGTGAGCAGACCGATCCGGTGGTACCAGCGCAGGGTGCGGGTGGTCACCCCGGCCAGTTCCGCCAGCTTCTGAATGGTGTATTCCATAGGCGTCCCTCCTTTGACTGAGTCCATTCTACCCGTTTACGCTGCGTCAATGTCAAGTCTGTTTTTTCATTTTTTCTGCGGTCACGCCCTGTGGCCTTTTTCCCCGGTTTTCGGCAAGGCTGCGGGCTCGAACCCTGTCCACAACTGCAGTGCCCTCTGCCTTGGCAGAGGGCACTGGTCTTTTATAACTTAGCCGCTTTACTGGTCCTGTCCTTCCTTTCTGCTCTCCTTCCGTTTTTTACGCAGTATGCTCCGCCCGATCACCACGCCGGCCGCCGCGATCACGGCCAGCACGACCAGGCCGAACACATGGTAGGAGATCCAGATCAGCATGCCCTGGAAGCCATCCACCAGCCCCTCCAGGCTGGCGGAGAAGCCGGCCGCCATTTTGGCTCCCAGCGAGGAGGTCTCTCCCGGCTCCTCCGTAACCTTCGTCACCTCCTGAAGGGTCAGGTCGATGGTGGAGAAGCTCACAAGGCTGTCATACTGATTCATGGTGGAGCTGTACTGTTCGATCTCATACTCCACGTCGCTCAGGGCGCTCTCCAGGGAGATGATGTCCTCCATCACCTCTGCTTCCGCCAGAAGGGCCTGGAGCCGCTCCTGCTTGGTGCGCAGGGTCTTCAGACGGGCCTCGGTGTCATAGTACTGGGTGCTGATGTTCTCTGTGCTCTCTGTCTTACTGGCCAGGTAGCCCAGCTCCCCTGCATTCTGCAAAAAGCCGGTGTAGGCATCCTCCGGCACACGGATGACATAGGAGCCATACCGGTTTGCGTTCACGTTCCGATAGCTCCCGCCCTCCACCGCGGCGCTCTCGAAATAGCCCCCCGCCTGATTCACCATCTCGTTCAGCTGCTGAGCCGCCTGGTCGAACTCGGTGGTCTCCACATACAGCTCCGCTCGGCGGACCAGCTTGGCGTCCGGGTCCTGGTAGACCGGGCTCTCCTGAGGGGACTGGCTTGGGCTCTCCACCTCATAGATCCCGCCAAATTCCGCGGTCTCCCCGCCGGCAGCCCCCGGCGTGCTGGAGGCAGTCTGATCCGCCGGCGCCCCATTCCCGCCGCCGCTTCCGCAGGCGGGCAGCAGCAGGACCAGGGCCAGCATCAGGGGAAAAAGCGCGCGTTTCATGGTTCGCTTCATGGTATCGCTCCTCCTTTTCATCGTTTCCGCAAGGCAAAGATCAGGTCTCTCTGTCCGATTAGACGCCTCCGCCTGGAAAAAGTTCCGCACCTCCGCCCCCTTTTTTTCATAGAATGGGAAAAAATTGGGAGGTAATCGTATGCCTATCATCTATCTCTCCCCCTCCACACAGGAGTGGAACTACTACGTCAACGGCCGGACCGAGGAGGAATACATGAATCTCCTGGCGGACAAGATGGTCCCCTATCTGGACGCCTCCGGCATCCGGTATGACCGGAACACCCCCAGTATGACGGCGGCCGACTCCATCGCCGCCTCCAACGCGGGAAACTTTGACCTCCACCTGGCCCTCCACTCCAACGCCGCCCCTGAGGGACAGTACGGCACTTCCAGAGGTTCCATTGCTTTCTATTACCCCGGCAGCATCCAGGGCAAGTGGGCCGCCGACATCATCGCCAACAATCTGCGCTCCATCTACCCCCTGCCGGACAAGGTCCGGGCGGTATCCACCACAACGCTGGGCGAAGTGCGGAAGGTCCGGGCCCCTGCCGTCCTCCTGGAGCTGGCCTTCCACGACAACCCGGACGACGCCGCCTGGATCAAAAACAACCTGGATGAGATCGCCCGCAACCTGGTCCTCTCGGTCACTGAGTTCTTCGGACTGCCCTTCCTGACTCCGATCCCCGCCCGCTCCGGCATGGTGGACGTGAACTGGGGCTCCCTCAATATCCGCAGCCGCCCCTCCCTGGACGCCCCCGTTCTGGCCCAGGCCCCGGACGGTGCGCTCCTCACCATCATCAACCAATGGCAGGACTGGTATCTGGTCAACTATAACGGCACCATTGGCTACGCCAAAGACAGCTTTGTGACGCTGAACTGATGCAAGGAGGTTTCTATGGATATCCATGTTGTCAAACCGGGCGATACCCTGTACTCCATCGCCCTTTCCCACGGCGTGCCCATGTCCCGTCTGCTGGAGGACAATCAACTCCCTGACCCCTCCCGGCTGGTGGTGGGACAGACCATCGTGATCCAGTACCCGGAGCGCACCTATGTGGTCCGCTCCGGCGATACGCTCTTCTCCATCGCTCAGGCCAACGGCCTGACTGTCAAGACCCTGCTCCGCAACAACCCCTCTCTGGCGGGGGAGGACCGCATCTTTCCAGGGCAGGAGCTGGTCCTCGCCTACCGCCAGGAGAAACAGGGGACCCTCACCGTCAACGGATACGCCTACCCCCACATCGACCGCGCCCTGCTCCAGCGCACCCTCCCCTATCTCAGCGGCCTGCTCCCCTTCTCCTACGAGGCCACCGCCCTGGGGGAGCTCACCCCGCTGGACGACGTGGCCCTGGTGGATGCGGCCAAACAGATGGGGGTGGTCCCCATCATGAACATCACCAACCTGACACCGGACGGCATGTTCTCGCCGGAGCTGGCCCATATCATCCTCTCCGATCCCGCCATCCAGGAGAAACTGGCCGCCAACGTGATGGAGGTCATCCGTGCCCGCAGCTATCAGGGGCTGGACGTGGACTTTGAATCCATCTACGCCGAGGATGCCCAGTCTTATGTGTCCTTCATCTCCCGCCTGCGGGAGCTTGCCGCGCCCATGGGCATCCCGGTCCTTGTGGCTGTAGCCCCCAAGTCCTACGCCAACCAGCCGGGTCTGCTCTATGAGGGGATGGACTACGCCGGGCTGGGCCGGGCTGCCGATTTGATATTCCTCATGACCTATGAGTGGGGCTACTCCTACGGTCCCCCTATGGCCATCTCCCCCATCCGCAGCATGCGCACCGTGATCGAGTACGCCCTGAAGGAGATCCCGGCAGAGAAGCTCCTGCTGGGCATCCCGAATTATGGCTATGACTGGAAGATCCCCTACTCCCAGTCCAGAAAGGCGGTCTCCATCTCCAACCAGTACGCCGTCTCCCTGGCCGCCCGCTACTATGCTGCCATCCGGTTCGACGAGTCGGTCCAGGCCCCCTGGTTCCGGTACGTGGACGAGCGGGGACAGGAGCACGAGGTCTGGTTCGAGGATGCCCGCAGCATCAGGGCCAAGCTGAGTCTGGTCCCGGAATACGGCCTGCGCGGGGTGGGGTACTGGAACCTGATGCGTCCCTTCCCCCAGAACTGGGTGATCCTCAACGCCCTGTATCACATTCGGGAAGGGCTGTAACATTTTTCTCTCCGCCGCTGGATTTTTGTCCTCCTTTGTAGTAAAATGAGGTATCATTTGTGCAAAGGAGGACATTTTCATGTCTGTTGAAATTGGCCTAAAGGGCCGCGCGGAGGAGACGGTGACCGACGCGAATACCGCTCAGGCCGCCTGCTCTGGCGCTCTGCCCGTCTACGGTACGCCCTTTATGACCGCTCTGATGGAAAAGGCGGCCTGGACCTCCATCGCCCCCCACCTGGCGCCGGGCGAAAGCACGGTGGGCACTGCCATGAACATCACCCACATCTCCGCCTCCCCCGTAGGCATCCGGGTCTGGGCGGAGAGCGAGGTCACCCTGGTGGACGGCAAGCGCATCGAGCTGAAGGTGGCCGCCTATGACCAGACGGGCAAGATCGGTGAGGGCACCCACCAGCGCTTTATCGTCACGGATGACCGCTTTCTGGCCAAGGCGGCCCGGAAACTGGAGGGCTGAGCGGCATGTCCATTGAAAAAGTCCGGCAATATTTCCAGCCTTTAGGCCGTGAGCAGGATATCCTGGAATTTGAGACCTCCAGCGCCACGGTGGAGCTGGCCGCCCAAGCCGCCGGCGTCATCCCCGCCCGGATCGCCAAGACCCTCTCCTTCCTGGTGGACGAGGGCTGTGTGCTGATTGTGACCGCAGGGGACGCCAAGATCGACAATTCCAAGTTCAAAGCCATGTTCCACACCAAGGCAAAGATGCTCAGTCCTGAGCAGGTATATTCCTTTACAGGCCATGCAGTGGGCGGCGTCTGCCCTTTTGCCAACCCGGACGGGGTGCGTACCTACCTGGATGTGTCCCTCCAGCGCTTCGAGACTGTCTTCCCCGCGGCGGGTAGCAGCAACTCCGCGATCCAGCTCACCTGTGACGAGCTGGCGGAGTACTCCCACAGCCTGGGATGGATCGACGTGTGCAAGGGCTGGCAGGAGACCCCCTGACCCTGTTTTCCCATCAGAAAGGAGCGCTCTGTTTCCATGGAGACAAAAGACTGTATCCTGACCCGCCGCAGCGTGCGGAAATTTACAGACCGGAAGGTGGAGCACCGGCTTGTGGAGCAGATCATCTCGCTGGCCGCCTATGCCCCCTCCTGGAAGAACACCCAGATCAGCCGGTATATTGCCATTGAGGACCCCAAGGTCCTGGAGGAGATCTGCCGCACTTACGCCCCCTTCAACGCCCGGATCATCGGCAACTGCCCCCTGCTCATTGCCCAGACCTTTGTGAAAGGCCGCTCCGGCTTCGAGCGGGACGGTTCCTTCTCCACTGACCGGGAGGCGGGCTGGCAGTACTACGACTGCGGCATTGCCTGCCAGACCCTATGCCTGGCCGCCCACGACCTGGGGCTGGGCACCGTGGTCATGGGCGTCTTTGACCGGAAAGGCCTGGAGGCGTATCTCCAGATTCCGGAGGATCAGGAGCTGATGGCCCTGATCGCCCTCGGCTATCCCGATGAGTCCCCCGCCGCTCCCAGGCGCAAGGAGACCTCCCTCCTTCTCAGCTATCGATGAACAAAATGGAAAAGAGGACCTGTCTGTGAGACAGGTCCTCTCTTTCTCTGTTCAGCGGCGCGCTCAATTCCGGGACTTGCCCAAAAAGCGCAGCAGGTACAAAAACAGGTTGATGAAATCCAGGTACAACTGAAGGGCGGAGAAAATAGACGCCTTCTCCAGCATGTCGGGGTAGCCCGCATAGTAGTTGTAGTAGGCTTTGATCTTCTGGGTATCATAGGCAGTATAGCCCAGGAAGATGGCGATGCCCGCCAGGCAGAAGATCCGGTCCAGGGCGGTAAAGCCGGGGATAAACAGGCTGACCAGCGCGAATACGAACAGGAACACCAGTCCAGTGAAAAGGATGGGGCGCAGCCGGGTCAGGTCTGCCTTGGTAAAATAGCCGTAGGCAGCCAGCACCGCGAAATAAGCCGCAGTGGCCAGGAATACGAAAATCAGGCTCCCAAACTCAAAGATATACAGGTACATGGACATGGTGAAGCCGAACAGCGCGGAAAAGGCGATAAAGATCCCTCTGGCTGTCCCCACTGACATCTTTTCAATGCGGGAGACCATCGTGATGGACAGTACGATGGTGGCGATCAGTACAATCAGATGGATATAAGGCACATAGGCCAAGGCGTAGAGTGTGGCATTGGTGACCCAGCCCAGCAGGGCGATCCCGAAGGTGACTAGAAGCCCCAGCACCATCCATAAAAATGTCTTGGCCGTATATTGCCCGATGCTCTCCATCCGGCTGGACTGACCATAGTCCCGGTCAAACTCATAGGGGTCAAAGCTCATAAAAACAGCTCCTTTCTTTCTGATCGGTCAGGTGTTGTGATCGGCAACATGAAACTGCTTCAGATTCCCGATCTTGTGACTGCGGCGGTCCAGCTCCTCCAGCACAGCTTCCAGAGGGATGTTCTGCTGGGCCATCATCACGGTGAGATGGTAGATCAGGTCTGAGATCTCCCCCACCGTCTCCTCCTGCCGCCCATTCTTGGCGGCGATGATGGTCTCTGCACATTCCTCTCCCACTTTTTTCAGGATCTTATCCAGCCCCTTGTCAAAGAGGTAGCAGGTATAAGACCCCTCCTGGGGGCTGGCCTTCCGGTCCTGGACCACCTGATACAACTGCTTCCATACGTCGTTCACAGACATTCTCCTATCCGCTCCCCAAAACGGGGAGTCAACTCCCCAGCGGAACTATGGGTATCATAACATAATCTCCTGAAAAAAGCAACTGTCTCGTCCTGTGTGACAGGTAGGGCCGTCGGGCAGGCAAAAATAGAGCAGGGTGTCGGTATCGCAGTCGGTAAAGATCTGCTCCACATGGAGGAAGTGGCCGGAGGTCTCCCCCTTGTTCCATAGTTTGCCCCGGCTCCGGCTCCAAAACCAGGCAGTCTTTGTCTGGAGCGTCCGCTCCACTGCCTCCCGATTCGTAAAGCCCAGCATCAGCACGTCCTTGGTCCGGGCATGCTGGATGATCACTGGGATCAGCTCTGATTTTTGAAACAGCTGGTCCAAATCAAACATATCTATCCTCATTTCTCCCAGGGTGGTTTTTTTACCTGGTACTCCCACGGGTCCTTTCCAGGCTGAAAAGCGGTCTTCTGCTGCCTCCGGCCGCCGTCCGGGACAGACGGCTGGCCCTCTGGCTTGCCCTGCTCCCCCTTCTTTCGGGAGAACAGCAGCTCTCCGCCCACGTCCAGCACCAGCTCCAGCAGATCGTCCAGCATGGCATCCGCTCCTCTCAGCGCACCGGGATCTTCCGCTTCCGCAGATACTCCTTCACCTGGGGCACTGTCAGCTCCCCGAAGTGGAACAGGGAGGCGGCCAGAGCCGCATCACAGTCTGTCTCTGCGAAGACCTGGGCAAAGTGCTCCAGGCTGCCGCAACCTCCGGAGGCGATGACAGGGATGGAGACCGCCTGGGTCACGGCCCGGGTCATCTCCAGATCAAAGCCCGCCTTGGTGCCGTCTGCGTCCATGGAGGTGAGCAGGATCTCCCCCGCTCCCAGCGCCTCGCCCCTCCGGGCCCACTCTACGGCGTCCAGGCCGGTGGGGGTGCGCCCTCCGGCCACCACCACCTCATATCTGCCCTCCGGCCGCCGCCGGGCATCGATGGCCAGCACCACGCACTGGGAGCCGAATCGCTCCGCCGCCCGGGAGATCAGCCCCGGGTCCTTCACCGCGGCGGAATTCACGGAGATCTTGTCCGCACCCGCCCGGAGGAGCTGCCGGAAGTCCTCCAGGGTGCGGATGCCGCCGCCCACGGTCAGGGGGACGAACACCTGCTCCGCAGTCCGCTCCACCACGTCCGCCACTGTGGCCCGGCCGTCGCTGGTAGCGGTGATGTCCAGAAAGACGATCTCGTCCGCCCCCTGGTCCGAGTAGAACCGGGCCAGCTCCACCGGGTCCCCGGCGTCCCGGATATTCACAAAGTTGACTCCCTTGACCACACGCCCGTCCCGGACGTCCAGACAGGGGATGATGCGCTTTGCCAGCATACGATCACCTCAATCCTGACGGCCGGCGTCCCGCACTGCCTGGGCCAGATCCACCGTCCCCGCGTAGTACGCCTTTCCCACGATGGCCCCGTACAGCCCCATGCGGGCCAGACGGCGGATATCCTCATTGGACGATACGCCGCCGGAGGCCACAATATTCCCGGTGTACACCTGTTTTAGGGCCTCCAGCCGGGCAAAGGAGGGACCGGAGAGGGCGCCGTCCGTCTCAATATCTGTAAAGATAATATTCTTTACTCCAACTTCCATCATAAACTTTGCAAACTCCAAGTAGTCCAATCCAGAGTCCTCCACCCAGCCCGCGGTCCTGACTCTGCCGTCCTGGGTGTCGATCCCCACCGCGACGCGCTCCCCATAGCGCTCCGCCGCAGCGCGGACAAAATCAGGGTCGCTCACCGCAGCCGAGCCAATAACGGCCCGCCCCACCCCGGCCTGGAACACCGCCTCCAAGTCCTCCATGCACCGGATGCCGCCCCCCAGCTCCACCTGGAGACCGGAGCGGGCGGTGACCTCCGCCACGATCCCGCCGTTGATTCGGGTGCCTCCCCTGGCTCCGTCCAGGTCCACCATATGGATCCAGCGGGCACCGGCCTCGGAAAAGGCACGGGCGGTCTCCAGTGGGTCCTGGGCCACCTGGTGGACCGTGTTGAAATCCCCCTTGTAAAGGCGAACTACTTTTCTGTCTTTTAAGTCAATGGCGGGCAGAATATACATGGCTCTGTCGCTCCCTTTCTGTTCAGATCCTGCCGGTCCTCAGCAGTTCAGCCCTGCGAAATTGCGCAGGATGGTCAGCCCCACCTCGCCGCTCTTCTCCGGGTGGAACTGGGTCCCGTAGAAGTTCCCGCTGGACACCGCCGCTGTCACCGCCGGCCCGTAATCGGTGACAGCGATCACCTGGGCAGGATCGGTGTCTTGGGCGCTGAAGGAGTGGACGAAGTAGACATACGCCCCCTCGTCCAGCCCCCGGAACAGGGGCGAGTGGTGAAAAAACCGCAGGCTGTTCCATCCAATGTGGGGCAGCTTGCTTTGGGTGGGTATCCGGTCCACTGTGCCGCGGATCACCCCCAGACCGGGACAGGGGCGCACCTCCCGCCCCTGCTCCAGCAGCAGCTGCATCCCCAGGCAGATGCCCAGCACCGGCTTCTTCTGACCCTGGGCCAGCACATGCTGGTCCAGCCCTCCGCTCCGCAGCCGGTCCGCCGCGTCCGGGAAGGCCCCCACTCCAGGCAGGATAATGGCGTCAGCCCGTTCCAGCTCCGCCGGGTCGGCGGGGATGCAGCTGCTGCAGCCGAGATAGCTCAGGGCGTTGGCCACACTCTTCAGATTGCCCACCCCGTAGTCCACGATGGCAACTGTGCCCATCACAGCACCCCCTTGGTGGAAGTGACGCCGGTACCGGTGATTTGAACGGCCTCCTTCACCGCCGCTCCCAGGGACTTGAAGAGGGCCTCTGTGATGTGGTGGGCATTTTTTCCATAAAGGCACTTCATATGCAGAGTGAGGCCGCTGTTCACTGCAAGGGCCCGCAGAAACTCTTCGGTGAGGCAGGGATCATAAGTCCCGATCATAGGCTGAGGCATATCAGCGTCAAAGACCAGGAAGGGCCGGTTAGAAAAGTCCAGAACCGTGAAGCACAGGGCCTCGTCCATTGGGATACAGGCGGAGGCGAAGCGGCGGAGCCCCTTCCGATCCCCCAGGGCCCGGTTCAGAGCCTGGCCAAGGACGATGCCCGTGTCCTCCACCGTGTGGTGGCCGTCTACCTCCAGATCTCCCTCGGCCTCTATTTTCAGCCCCAGTCCGCCGTAAAAAGCGAAGGCTGTGAGCATGTGGTCAAAAAAGCCTATGCCGGTGGATATGCGGATCTCGCCGCCTTCCAGGCACAGGTCCACGCTGATCCGGGTCTCCTTGGTCCTGCGCTGGATGACATAGGCCCGGCAAGGGCTCTCCTCCGCCTCATATACTGGGATTTCCATTATTTTTCCTCCTCTTCCCGCCCCCCGTCGGGAGCATTGTCCTCCAAAAACGGGGGGTACATCATCATCGCGTGGTTCTCCACCACCAGCCGGTCCTCCAGCAGCTCTCCCTCCAGATCAAAGACCTGGAGATACAGCTCATTGTGGCGGCTGCATCCGCCCCACCACTCATGGCGCATCTCATGATGACGCTCCACGATCTGATACCGGAACTGGGGCGGCCGGTCGGAGCACCACTCCCCCTCCAGGTCCGTCTCTCCCACCCGGAGGCACAGCTGGAAGGGCCGGTCCGTGGGATTATAGATCATCAGGTCTCCGTAGGGATAGAAGCAGGTGGCTCCGCTCCCAAAAGGCTGGGTCCGGTTGGAGTCTGGAAAGACGTCGTAGCCATGGCGGTGACGCTCCTTCACCTCCAGCGGGGTGTGCAGGGTCATCCAAAAGATGAGATTGGACAGCTGACACAGCCCCCCGCCGCATCCGTACTGCACGGTCCCGTTTTTCAGCAGCACGCCGTCCAGATACCCCTTCCGGTAGGTGGGGCGGCCGATAAGCTTCCAATAGCTCAGCGTCTCCCCCGTCCAGCCGGGCCACCGCCAGCTTCAAATTGGTGATCTTATTGTGCTGATACTGCATCTCCACATCCTTCAGCTTTCGGAGCAGAGGGGTGTGGTGGGCCATATGGACGCAGGGCAGCCTGTCCTTCTGCCGCTGGGAGGCGAACCGATACTTGCCGGACATCCACAGCAGGTACCGCTGCGCCGAGTAGTAGGCGGTCCCCAGGCACAGGCGCAGGGCGGAGCGGTGCTTGGACCGCAGGCCGTGGGGATCTGCCCGCTTGGACATTCTCATCCCGATCTCCTTTCCCGTTCCCCCTCCGGGGGCTGTCAGCCGTCCATCCGCACCCGGATGGAGTTGGCGTGGGCAGTCAGATGCTCGGTCTCTGCCAGTGTGATGATCTCCCCGGCAATGGGCGCCAGGGCGGCTCGGTCGAATTCCAGCACGCTCATGGTCTTCAAAAAGCTGTCCACGCTCAGGGGCGAGAAGAAGCGGGCGGTGCCGCTGGTGGGCAGCACATGGTCCGGGCCGGCCAGATAGTCCCCCAGGGGTTCCGGCGCATAGGCCCCCAGGAAGACCGCTCCGGCGTTCTTCACCAGAGGCAGCAGGGCCCTGGGCTCCTCCGTCATGATCTCAAGGTGCTCCGGGGCGATCTCGTTTGCCAGCTCCACACAGCGCTCCAGGCTGTCACAGACGATGGCGCACCCGAAGTCCCGCAGGGATTCCTCCATGATCTCCGAGCGCTCCAGATACCCGGTCTGCCGGACCACCTCCCGGTCCACCGCCTGGGCCAGCTCCCAGCTGTCGGTGAGCAGCACGGCTGAGGCCAGCCGGTCGTGCTCCGCCTGGCTGAGCAGGTCCGCGGCCACGTACTTCGGGTCCGCCGGCCTGTCGGCAATGACCAGCACCTCCGAGGGGCCGGCCACCATGTCGATGTCCAGACTGCCGTAGGCCAGGCGTTTGGCGGCGGCCACATAGGCGTTGCCAGGCCCCACCAGTTTGTCCACCCGGGGGATGAAGCCCGCCCCGTAGGTCAGAGCGGCCACCGCCTGGGCGCCGCCCACTGCAATGCACCGGTCCACGCCGGCGATGCGGGCCGCCGCCAGCACGGCGGCGTTCAGATTCTCGGTGGGCGGTGTCACCATGACGATCTCCTCCACCCCCGCCACCTTGGCGGGGACGGCGTTCATCAGCACGCTGCTGGGATAGGCGGCGGTCCCGCCTGGGACGTAGATGCCCACCCGGCTCAGCCCCCGGACGATCCGGCCCACCCGGCCTCCGTCCGGTGAGGTCCACTCCATGGTCCGGGAGAGCAGCTTCTCGTTGTAGTCCCGGATATTGGCCGCGGCGTGCTCCAGGGCGGCGATCAGCTCCGCCGGACAGCTGCGGTAGGCCTCCTCCAGCTGCGCCCTGGTGAGCTCATAGGGCTCCCTATGGTCAAACTGCCGGGAGTAGTCCCGGACAGCCGAAAGGCCATTTCCCTTTACATTCTGCATGACTGCTGAGACAGCCAGCTCGATATCTGCGTTTTTCTGTGCGGCGCGGGCGCGCATGGCCTCCAGCTGCCGCACCTCGGAAGTGCCATCCGCTTTGATGATGGAAATCATATGTCTCTCTCCAATTCCGCCTCACAGCGGTCGATAAAATCGTTGATCTGGCTCTTGTGCAGCTTCATGCTGGCGGTGTTGACGATCAGCCGTGCGGACACCGGGGCCACTGTCTCGATGGGCACCAGGCCGTTGGCCTTCAGGGTAGCCCCGGTCTCCACGATATCCACAATGGCATCCGTCAGAGAGAGGATGGGGGCCAGCTCCACGCTGCCCTCGATCTTGATGATGTCCACATCCATCCCCTTCTCCGCGAAAAAGGCCCGGGTCACCGCCGGATACTTGGAGGCCACTCGCCGGGTCTTATAGGTCCCATAGAAGTCGGTCCCCTCCTTCACTGCCAGAGCGAAGCGGCAGCGGCCGAAGCCCAGGTCCAGCACCTCATAGAAGGCGCCCCCCTTCTCCAGGATGGTATCCTTGCCCACCACCCCCAGGTCACATACCCCGTGCTCCACATAGGTGATGACGTCGGGCGCCTTGGCCAGCACAGCGTCCAGGGGATAGTTGGGGATGGCGTGGACCAGCCGCCGCCCCGGGTCCCGGACGGGGGTGCAGTCCAGCCCCATCCTCTCAAACAGCTCCACCGACTTGTCCTGGAGCCGCCCCTTGGTCAGGGCGATACGCAGACGGCCGCTCATACCTTCACCACCCTTTCTCCGGTCACATCAAAGACCAGCACAGTCTTGGCGCCCTTCTCCCTGGCCAGGCTGCAGCTGGATTCCAGCGTGCGGCAGGGGGAGAGCTCACAGGTCCCCGCCGGCCGGCTGTCCACCGCCTCCAGCGCCTTGGCCAAGTAGCCGGGGGCGTAGTGGACCACAGTGTCCAGCGCGGATGGGGCAGCCTCGGGCAGGGTGCGGGCCATAGCGTCCACATCTACGGCAAAGCCGGTGGCCTGGGCCTCCCGGCCGAATACCCCCACCAGCGAGTCGTAGCGTCCGCCAGACAGCACCGCGTCCCCTGCCCCCTCCACATAGCCCCGGAAGACCACGCCAGTATAGTAGTCGATCTGGTGGACCATCCCCAGGTCAAAGCGGACCAGCGCACCGTATCCCGCCGCAGACAGTTCCCCGTACAGGGCTCGGAGGTACTCCACCGCCTCCGTCTCCCCGGCCAGCGCCTCCGCCTCATCCAGCACCTCCGGCCCGCCGAACAGCCGGGAGAGGCGCAGCAGGGCCGCGCTGGCGGGGTTCTCCCGGAAGGGGGCGAGCATATCCCGCAGGGCGGCGAAGTTTTTGCCCTCGATCAGGGCCCGCATCCGCTCCATCTCCCCCTCCTCCAGCTCCATCCGGGCGGCCACATCCCGGAAGAAGCCGGCGTGGCCCAGCTCCACATGGAACCGTGAGGCCCCGCACACCCGCAGGGCGTCCACTGCTGTGGCCACCATCTCCAGATCCGCTTTCATCCCGGCGGCTCCGATCAGCTCCACCCCGCACTGGGGGAGCTCCCGGTTCCCGCCGCTGTGGGCCGGCCCGGCCCGGTACACGGTCTGGTCGTAGTACAGCCGCTGGGGCAGGGGCAGGGCCCGAAGCTTTGTGGCCGCCACCCGGGCGATGGGGGTGGTGGAATCCGGCCGCATGACGCAGAGCTTCCCACTTTGGTCGAACACCTGTACCATTTGTTCCTGGGGGATGGCACTGCCCGAGCGGGCAAATAGGTCGTAAAACTCCGTCTCCGGGGTGGAGACCTCCCGATAGCCCCGCTGGCGGAAGAGACGGATCAGCCGCTCCTGCACCTGTCGGCGGCCCATGCACTCGGCAAACAGACGGTCGCGGGTGCCCTCCGGGGTATTGACACTCAATTTCATGGCCTGGCTCCTTGTCAACTGCGGGACAGCGCGCTGTCTCCGCTTTCATTCTTTACTACGCTAATATACTACTACAAGAAAGTGCTGTCAAGAAAAATCTTGCGCCCCGGAAAAAGCGGCGCGGAGCAGGACCCGTTCCGGTCCTGCTCCGCGCAAAGCAAATTGGGGTCACAGCACGAGAGAGGGGGCGGTGTAGACCCGGGCGGCCATCTCGCTGTTGAGCATATACAGCCCCTTGGCGTCCTCGCCGTAGAGCTTCATCTTTTTGATCAGGTCCTCGGCGTTCTTCTCCTCCTCCCCCTGCTCCTTGACGAACCAGTCCAGGAACTGCATTGTCCGAAAATCCTTGGCGCTGTAAGCGGCTTCATACAGCGTGTGGATCAGGCCGGTGACATACCGCTCGTGCTCCAGCCCCAGCTCCAGCACCCGCAGGCGGCTGGTCAGCTCCCTGTCAGGCTTGGCGATGGCCTCCAGCGTCACCTTTCCGCCGTTGTTCTGGAGATACTGCACCATCAGCATGGCGTGATCCCGCTCTTCCTGCGCCTGGATCTTGTACCAGTTGGCAAAGCCATCCAGGCCCTCCTCCTCATAGTAGATGGAGAACTCCAGGTACAGATAGGCGGAATAAAACTCCTTGTTGACCTGCTCGTTGAGCAGCTGCGCGACCTTTGCGTCCAGCATGAAAAACAACTCCTTTTTCTTTTTTCTGAAACTCTTTCTGAGTCAAGATCCTCCCCCTCTGTTCCCCGCTCTGGTGCGGGACAGACAGACGGATCAGGGCCTCGATCTCTCCACGATCTGCCTCTATCCTAACACAGAACCGGACATCCGGCAACCTCGATCCCATCCATCTGTGCAGACCGTTCCATCGGTCACCCCAGCATGGCGAACAGGTCCAGCTGGCTGGTGGCCGGCATATCTCCGAAAGCCCCCGCCTCCGTCAGCTTGTCGATGTGGGTCTTGGAGACCTTGGGGCAGGCAGCGGAGACCTCCTCCACAGAGATGAACCTCCGTCCCTTAGCCTGCTCCGCCAGAGACAGGGCCGCCGTTTCCCCCAGCCCCGCCACCGAGATGAAGGGCGGGATCAGCGCCTTGTGTTCCTCGTCCACCCGGAAGTGGAGGGCGTCCGACAGGTACAGGTCCATCCTTCGGAAGGTGAATCCACGCAGATAGAACTCATAGCACACCTCCAAGGTGGTGAGCATGTCCTGCTCCACCGCGGAGGCGTCCTTGTCCTTGGCGATGATCTCCCTCATCTTCTTCTGGCACACATCCATCCCCTGGCACATGAACTCCTGGTCAAATGCCTTGGCCCGGATGGAGAAGTAGGCGGCGTAAAAGGCCAGAGGCCGGTGGACCTTGAACCAGGCGATGCGGAAGGCCATCATCACATAGGCCACCGCATGGGCCTTGGGGAACAGATAGGCAATCTTCTTGCAGGAGCCGATGTACCAGTCAGGCACCCCGTGCTCCTTCATCTCCTCCTCCGCCCCCTCCGGCAGGCCGCGGCCCTTCCGCACCGCCTCCATGATCTTGAAGGAGCGCTTGGGGTCCATCCCCTTGGAGATCAGGAACAGCATGATGTCGTCCCGGCAGCCGATGGCCTCGCTGACCTTGGCGGTGCCCGAGGTGATCAGGTCCTTGGCGTTGCCCAGCCACACGTCGGTTCCGTGGGAGAAGCCGGACAGGCGGACCAGGATATCGAACTGGTTGGGCTGGGTGTCCTCCAGCATCCCCCGGACGAAGGAGGTGCCGAACTCCGGGATGGCAGTGCCGCCGGTGGGCCCCAGGATCTTGTCGTTCTCATAGCCCAGCACCTTGGAGGACTGGAAGATAGACATGGTCTCCGGGTCATCCAGTGGGATCTTCTGGGGGTCCACCCCAGTCAGGTCCTGAAGCATTCGGATCATAGTGGGGTCATCGTGTCCCAGCATGTCCAGCTTCAGCAGGTTGGACTCCATGGAGTGATATTCGAAGTGGGTGGTGACGATATCGGTATTGGGGTCGTCCGCCGGGTGCTGTACGGGACAGAAGTCATAGATCTCCTTGTCCTGGGGGATGACCACCATGCCGCCGGGGTGCTGGCCGGTGGTGCGCTTGACGCCGGTGCAGCCGATG
>ENA-ORRQ01001194-ORRQ01001194.1-human-gut-metagenome-genome-assembly--contig:-NODE-1194-length-20797-cov-3.621300_pt1 | contig 20797 bp, 10 predicted proteins | sample MGYA00242177_ERZ509138 | MGnify/ENA primary metagenome ERZ509138 (study PRJEB26280, sample SAMEA2338628) | human gut metagenome | biome: human gut; feature: human-associated habitat; material: faeces... | reverse complement strand
AACCTTGATATTTTTGAAAATTAAAAGCGAAACCCTTGTTTTTGCTTACAATCGCTGTTTTGGATATTTATTCATTCTGTCCTTTCTTTTTGCATATTTATTCATTAACTCTACCACAATCAACGCTCGCAAGAACGTGACGTTTATGTTCTTCTTTTGTGGGGTCAACAACTAAAAATGGGCTCACTTGCGTGGGGTTAAAGACAATAGAGACAATAGGGACAATTCTTTAAATTTAGCTTTCGCAAATAGGCATAAATCTAAAGTGAGGGCGAGCTCGTCAATCTCATATACCAAAAACGCGGGTTTTGCTGCCATTGGCTGCTCAACCCGCGGTTATTGGTTATTGTCTTAAATTTTTCTTAGCTCTTCAAGCTCTTCTCATAGCTCTTTAAGCTCTTCTCATAGCTATTTTATGTTCTTTTCATTGCTTATGTCTTCAAGCATCTTGTTAAGAGTTTCGCTTGGCAGGTCTGTCGACTTGTTAGTGCAATATTTGAACGTTATCGATTTGTCGCCGCTGAACGAAGTCCATTTCAGCTTCACATCCACCGTCTTGCCATTGGTGTCGGGCAGGTCGCTGAGCTTAAAGGCCACAAGTCCTGAAGCCTTGGGTCCGCTTGTTGTGTTGCCTTTGTGGTGGAACGTCAGCTCGTATGGGTTGGCGCTGTTGTCGGCCACTAGGTTCACAAGATGCGGTTGTTTGTCGCCCCAACGTGTGAGGAAGCGCAGGGTGAGGTAGCCGTCCTCAGCCACCGTAGTCCAGTCGCGCATGATCTCAACAGGGTCGTTGCCGTAAGCCTTCACGTTCTCTGCCTGTCCCAGGTCTGGAGCCATGCGCTTGGTCAGGATGCTGTCAATCCAGTTGACGTAAACCTTCATGTTGCGCTTGTCGGTCTGTTGTTCCGTCAAACGTATGTTGCACAGAGCGCGCACCTCTTTGTTGCCGAAGGGCGACTGCGACATGTTGATTGGTGTGAGGGTGGTGTTATCGTCGAGTTGCAGCACCACCGTCTTGCCTTCGTCTTGTGGCTTAACGGTCACGAGCGCGTTGGCAGCACCGGGATAATTGTTGCATATAATATAGCTGTCGTCATCGTCACCGCACGATTGCAGAGTGGCACCTGCCAACACAAGGCCTAACATGTAGGCAAACAATTTTAATTTTTTCATCGTCTTTTTTCCTTTCTTGTCTTTATTTATTTTGATTATTTTTCTCAATCTCCTATATCCTTTCTCTCCTATATCCTTTCTCCTTTCTCATATCTCTCCTTTCTCCTTCTCTTTTTTCAAAGCGTAATAGCTTATTTTAAAAAGCGTAAAAGCATTAGTCACCTTTCCACCTTATTATATATAAGCACAATAAAAGCGAAATAAAGCGCAAAGGCGTAGCCCTTTTTTTACCTTTTTACCTTTAAATGTTTTTTCCCCAAGAATCTTGTATCTGTAAACCTAAAATGTTGTTAAATGATTGAACTTTCGCATTTTATAAATGGAAATTATCTCAAGCGAGCGTCGCCGCCTTCGGCGACGCTCCGGCAAGCGACAAAGTCGAGCGCGGCGACGCTTTCCAGCGATGATAATAAATTGAAAATGTGTTTATTATGCACTTGCGAAAGTTCAGTAAATGAAAAAAAAGTCGCCAAAATGTTATATTTCAGAAATTTTATGTAAGTTTGCAACAAGATATTCAACAATGGTGAGTTGTCTTTAAAAACGCAGATAAAGACGCAAATTAAAAAGCAAACAATAAAAAAAACTAACGATATGGTAAAGAAAAAGACGATTGTTGCCATGCTTATGTTCGTGGCATGGCTCATGCCAGCGATAGCCTTTGCCGACAGCTACTCCTCGATGTGGAAGCAGTGGAGCAAGATGAGTGGCAGAGATCTGCCCAAATCTGAGTTGGCTGTGCTGCAGAAAATTGTGGACAAAGCCACCGCAGAGCGTGCCTACGGCCATCTGCTCAAAGCGCAGGTGTTGGCCATAGATGCACAGATCAGTGTGTCGCCCGACTCGTTGCGTTCGGGCGTGAACCGTCTTGAGCACCTTTATGCCAAGACAGAGAAGAGCAACCCTGTGCTTGCCGCAACCTACGCATCGGTGTTGGGAAAAGCCTACGATGTTTATCCCAAACTGTGCGATGACAAGGCAGAGGCCCAGGCAGTAAGTCGTGCGTGGTATGACAAGGCGTTGGCATCGCCCGCCGACCTGGCCCAGGCTTTTGCCGCAGGCTATGAGCCGTTTGTCATTGACGGCGTCGACAGCCGCATCTTCGGCGACGACATGCTCCACATTGTCGGTATGCAGGCAGGACGGACGAAGATGCTTCACGACTATTATGAGAAGGCGGGCAACCGACAGGCATCGTGTGTGACCGCTCTCTTGTTGCTGAAAGAGCAGAGGCCGAAGAGCGTTACAGAGCTGCGCAAGTCGAAATATCTTCTGTCCGTCGACTCGTTGCTCAACGAGTATAAAGACCTGCAGGTGGCAGGAGAGGTGGCCATTGAGCGTTACGACATCATGAGCGAGGCCGACGATGTGGATGCCAAGGACAAGATGGCATTTATCGACTATGCCCTTGTTCATTGGGGAGCGTGGCCACGCATGAACATTCTGCGTAACGCGCAGAGCCGACTGACGCTCCCGAGCTTCCATGTGTCCATCGGCGACGGCGTGTTGCTGCCTGGCGTCAAGCGCAAGGTTAACCTTCTTGGGGTGTGCAACATTGGCGAGCTGACGATGACCGTGCGCCGTGTGAACGTGGGAGGCGATACCGACCTCGACCCCTCCAACGACCGTGATTATGCGAAGCTGAAGGCACATTTTACCTCTGACGAGCCGCAGACACAGACGCGCCGTTACATAGGAATGCCGGCCTACAAGGTGACACGCGACTCGATGTTCATCGATCCGCTACCCGTGGGCGTGTATGTCGTTGAGTTTACGACCAACAACGCTGCCGTGCGCCCAGAACGCCTGCTGCTCAGTGTGACCAATCTTAGCGTTGTCTATCAGTCGATGCCCGGCAACAAGGTGCGCTTCGCCGTGCTCAACGCCACGACAGGAGAGCCTGTGGCAGGTGCCAAACTGCGCTTCAGGTCAACAAAAGAGGTGGCGAACAATGATTTTTCTAAAGCTAAGACCTTTACCTGTGACGACAAGGGTGAGGTGACGGTCGATGCCAACGCGATAAAAGGCAAGCTCTATTATTATGCTTCTACCGACACCGACAAAGCGTCGAATGAGCTTAACTCGCTTTACGGCTACTACTTCTTCGGCAACGGCAACAAGGTGGAGCCGGTGCTCAAAATGTTTACCGACCGAAGCATCTATCGTCCAGGACAGACGGTGCAGGTGTCGGCAATAGCGTTTAACAAAGGACGCGACGGCTCATCGGTGATGGGCGGACAGAAGGTGACGTTCTCGCTAAGCGACAGCAACGGCAAGGATGTGGGCAAGGCAGAGGTGCAGACCGATGGTTACGGCACGGCCACCACCTCTTTCCTCCTGCCTTCGAACGGCCTCACCGGATTTTTCTATCTGCGTGCCTCTGTTGCCGACAAAGCAAGAGCGTGGAAATGGTTGCGCGTGGAGGAATATAAGCGTCCTTCTTTCGACATAACATACGACAAGCTGAAGACCGGCTATCATGTTGGCGACACCTTGGCTGTAAAGGCCACTGCCCGCACCTATAGCGGCGTGGCTGTGCAGGGCGCCAAGGTTCGTTATCGTGTCGTGCGCCGTCCGTCAATGTGGTGGGGACGCTTCGGCATGCGCGACCGCTCGGAACAGGTCTTTGCCGACTCTGTCGTGACCGATGGCAACGGACAGTTTGTGGCGCGTGTGCCTCTGTTCATGCCCGACCGCGAGAAAGGTTTTGAGAAGGTGACGCGCTTCTACACGTTTGACGTCACAGCCACCGTTACCGATGTTGCGGGCGAGAGCCATGACGCCACCATGTCGGTGCCGATCGGCGACAAGCCGACAGCCCTTTCGTGCAACATGCCCGACAAGACCGAGCGCGACAGCCTGCGGTCAATACGCTTCGATTATCGTAATGCCGCAGGTGAGCCCATAAAGGGTGACGTGGTGTTCTACATCGACGACCAGCGGTTCACGACAACCGCCAACACCGACACACCGTTCTCGGCTGCCACGCTCACATCGGCGTCACATCTGCTCACCGCCTATTGTGGCACTGACACCATAAGTCAACATTTCGTGGTCTTCACCATGGACGACAAGAAGGTGGCAACACAGACACACGACTGGTTCTATGCTTCTGCCAAGCGCTTCCCAGCAGACGGACGTCCTGTCTATGTGCAGGTGGGTTCTTCAGACAGCGTGCAGCATGTGCTCTACAGCATCTTCTCAGGAACAGAGGTTGTGGAGAGCGGGGTGCTCAATTTGACTGACGGCGAGGTGTCGACACGTCAGCTCACATATAAGCCCGAATATGGCGACGGCCTTCTGCTCACATGTGCGTGGGTGAAAGAAGGGGTCGTTTATCGACACACAGCCAAGATTGCTTGTCCAAAACGTGACAACCGCTTGCTCACAACATGGACCACCTTCCGCGACCGTCTCACACCGGGACAGAAGGAGGAGTGGACGCTGCACATCTCAACGCCCGACGGGCGGGCTGCCAAGGCACAGGCCATGCTCACGATGTATGACAAGTCGCTTGACCAACTTGCCGCACACTCGTGGAGTCTTAATGCCGACTGGGCAAACATCTTGCCTAACACCAATTGGCGCACACGCTATTCAAACAACCTCAGCCGTTATGGAGAGATGACGTTCCGTCCGCTTGGTGAGCGACAGCTCGACTTCAGCTCTTTCAACATTCCCTGGTTCCGTGCTTTCGGCGAGGTGTTGATGTATAAGACGAGTGGAAAGCAGACTGTGAAGATTGAAAGACATTCGGCTGCGAAGAAGGAAAATATCTTCGATTGCGTTGAGACGGTTTCTCTGACGGGTTCTTTGGATGGCGGCATGAATGGCGTGATGGTTCGTGGCGCAAAAGAAACGACGGTGCAAGATGAGGCTGAAACAACTGAAATTGGCAACGTGGCTGTTCGACAAAACTTTGCGGAAACAGCTTTCTTCATGCCCTGTCTTGAGACCGACGACAAGGGCGACGTGAAGATAAAATTCACCTTGCCTGAGAGCGTCACCACATGGCGCTTGCTCGGCATCGCTCATGATGAGGTGATGAACATCGGACGGTTGGAGGCTGAGGCTGTGGCGCAGAAGCAACTCATGGTTGAGCCTAACATGCCTCGCTTTGTGCGCTCTAAAGATAAGGGTCATATTGCTGTGCGCCTGTCAAACCTTTCCGAACGCCACCTTCACGGAACGGCCCGCTTGGAGCTGATAAACCCTGATACCGACAAAGCGGTGTATGTGAAGAACATAAAGTTTAAGGCTGAGAAAGACACAACCGTTTCTCTTGCCTTCCCGTTCGACATGAGCACCATCGACAACGACGGCTTGCTCATCTGCCGTGTCACAGCACAGGCCGGGGGCTTCAGCGATGGCGAGCAGACTTATCTGCCCGTGCTTGCAGCAAGTGAGCTTGTGACGACAGCCGTGCCGTTCACACAACAGGGTGAGGGCGTGAAGACCATTGACCTCGCTTCCTTGTTTGGTGCAAAGAACGCCGATGGCAAGAAGCTGACAGTAGAATATACGAACAACCCCGCATGGCTCATGGTGCAGACGCTGCCTTCGGTCACAGACAACGGACGTGAGGATGCCATGACCCTCGCCACTGCCTATTATGTTAACGCCGTGGGACGTAAGCTCATGACGCTCACGCCTGCCATCAAACAGACGGTGGAGCTGTGGAATGTTGACAAGGACAAGAACCTGAAGAGCGGCTTGCAGGAGAACGGGGAGCTGAAAAACATGTTGCTCAGCGAGACACCGTGGGTCGCCGAGGCTGAAAAGGAGACCGACAACATGCGCCGCCTCGCGGCGTTCTATGACGAGAACACCATTGGCAGCCGTTGCGCCTTGTGGATGAACAAGCTGAAGAAGCTGCAACGTTATGACGGATCGTTCGCCTGGTGGACAGGCATGAGCGGCAGCCGTTATGTGACCTCTTCGGTGGCTGAAACCTTGGCTCGCCTGAAGGCCATGGACATGGCTGATGACGAGTGTAACGACATGCGCGCTAAAGCTGTCAACTGGCTCGGAGGAGAGATCGCCAGCGAATGTAACGCCATGCGCAAGCTTGAGAAGAAGGGTGTTAAGGATGTGCGTCCTTCTGGCTTTGCTGCCGACTATCTCTACATTTGTGCTTTGACAGATGCGCGCAAGGATATGACGCTGAAGCGACAGGCCGACTACGACTATCTTGTGGCACACCTCGCAAAGCAAAACGCTGACCTTTCTATAGAAGGCAAGGCACGCGCTGCTGTGGCGCTCGCTGCTGCCGGGCGTAACAAAGAGGCACTCACCCTGCTTGAGAGCATGCGACAGTATCTTGTTTGCAAACCCGACATGGGATGCTATTATGACACGCCAAAGGCCGGCTACTCATGGCGCAACTATCGCATACCCACACAGGTGGCTGTGATAGAGGCGCTGCAACGCTTGCAGCCGTCTGACGCAAAGACCATTGCCGACATGCAACTGTGGCTTCTGCAAAGCAAGCGCACACAGGGATGGGACACGCCGCTCAACACGGTCGATGCGGTGTCGGCCTTCCTTGTCAACGATGCCAAGGCGCTCACCATTGCTGATGGCAAGCCTGCGGTGCTGAAGGTTGACGGAAAGCATCTGCCTGTGGCAAAGCAGAAGTCGGCGCTTGGATATGTCAAGGCATCGAAGGAGGGCAACAACATGCGCACGTTCACAGCTGAGAAAACAAGCGGTGGCACATCGTGGGGTGCTGTCTACGCACAGTGGATGCAGCCTGTGGAGGATGTGAAGAGTGCAACGGCAGGAATGACGGTGGAGCGTATGTTCTTCAAGGACGGCAAACGCCTCTCATCGCTCGACCACCTGAAGGTGGGGGACCGCTTGACGGTTCGCATTGTCATCACCGCCGACCGCGACTACGACTTTGTGCAGGTTGCTGACCATCGTGCTGCTTGCATGGAACCGACATCGCAGCTCAGCGGCTATCGCAACGGCTGTTATGTGGCAACCAAGGACAACGCCTCTTATTTCTATTTTGATGTGCTCTCAAAGGGACGGCACACCGTAGAGATGACCTATTATATCGACCGTGCTGGCTCTTACCGCACAGGCCTTTGCACCGCTCAGTGTGCTTACAGCCCAGAGTTTGCGGGAAGAGACAAGAGCTGGGAGGTGAAGAGCGAATGAAAGTGAAGAGCGAATGAAAATGCAGAGCGAATGAAAGTGAAGCGCGAAGAATTCTACGCAAGTGTGAACGAACAACTCTTTTGGGTTCGTAAAATCTAAAAATAAAAGTTATGTAGTAGGAAGAAAATTCTCATTTCAATGTCGAGATGAGAATTTTCTTCCATTATATCGTTGATGAACACAACATGAATTTCTGTTCTGCTGACATGTTTGAGGATTATATGGCGAATAATCTGTTGCCCCGGAATAATTCGTTGACATGGAATAATCCGTTGCCCCGAATATATAAAACCAAGGTGGGGTATAAAAAAAGAGGATGTTAAATGAATAACATCCTCTTGGTGTTTAAAAGTGTGACTCCGGCAGGATTCAAACCTGCAACCTTCTGATCCGTAGTCAGATGCTCTATTCAGTTGAGCTACGGAGCCATGCTTCTTAAAAGCGAGTGCAAAGGTATGGATATTTTTCTTAACTGCAAAATTTTTTGCAACTTTTTTGTTGCTTTTTTGTCGTTTTTCCTCTTTTTTATCGGTTTTAATGGTTTTATCCAAGATTTATTCATAGAACAACACAGGTTTTACGAGTCTTCTTTTTCCATTTTCCCCATTTCTTTCTTACATCTCTTATATTCTTATATGCGTTTTCTTATATGCGTTATATCTCGTCCTTTAGTGTAGGGAAGGTAATGTGATATTTTACAGCCAAGAAACGAATGGAGCATACCACAACGAAGGTTATGGCTGCCATCCATGTAACGCTGAGGTTTAGCAACGCCAATCCCCAATAGATAAATCCACCTGCCACACATGCTGTGGCATAGATTTCCTTTTGAAAAATTACGGGTATGTTGTTAAGGAACACATCGCGCATAACGCCACCTGCCGATCCTGTTATGCAACCCATGATAATGGCCACCCAGAACGGGTGTCCACACTCGAGCGTTTTCTGTATGCCGGCAACGGTGAAGAGTCCTAAACCGAGGGTGTCGAACACGAACCAAGCGTTGTCAAGCTTCTTTAGGGAGCGCGAGAACACAACGGTAAAGAGAAGAGCCAGCACGGCGCAGCTCATATATAACGATGATGTCATCCAGAACGGTGTGACGCCAAGCATGACGTCACGAACTGTTCCTCCGCCGATGGCCACGGCGATGCCGCACACGAAGCCTCCGAACCAGTCGAAATGTTTGGCTGAGGCTTGACGTATGCCCGACACCACGAAGGTGAATGTACCCAGCACCTCGATAATTTTCATCACGGTGCTGTAAAGCTCGTCAAACTCAAGGTTCATAGTTTTGTCACAACATTAACAGGATTGCCTTCCAGGAAGGCCTTTACATTGTTTTCAAGAATTGTCATCAAGCGCTTGCGTGCTTCAGTTGTTGCCCATGCGATGTGGGGCGTGATGAACGCGTTGGGTTCGGCAAACAGAGGGTTGTCGGCTGTTGGCGGTTCTTGCACCATGACGTCGGCAGCATAGGCAGCAAGCTGCTCGCTATGTAGCGCTTCAGCCACATCGGCCTCGTTGACAAGGGGTCCGCGTCCGGTGTTTATAAGAATAGCTCCCTTGCGCATCTTGCCAATGGTGTTCTTGTTGAACATCTCCTTTGTTGTAGAGGTAAGAGGACAGTGGAGAGATATTATGTCGCAAGCGCCAAGCAATCCCTCAAGCGTTGTTTTGTAAACAAAGTCTGGTAGGTCGGCAGCGTTCTTGCTTGTCATGGCATACACGTCCATGCCAAACTCGTGTGCCAGACGTGCCACCTTCATGCCAATGTTGCCGAGTCCCACAACACCGAATGTTTTTCCTGCCAACTCATGCAGCGGTGTGTCCCAATAGCAGAAGTCGGGATTGCTGCTCCATTTTCCGTTGCGGTTCAGAGAAGCATAATGGTCTACGCGGTTGACGATGTTAAGCAGGTGTGCGAACACCATCTGTGCCACGCTGTTGGTGCTGTAAGCAGGTATGTTGGTCACGGTGATGCCATGACTGGCAGCCGCCTCAATGTCTACAACGTTATATCCTGTCGCCATCACACCTATATATTTAAGGTTGGGCAGCAGGTCCATGGCCTTCTCGTCAATGACCACTTTGTTTGTGAACACAATGTCGGCCTTAGCAGCGCGTTCCACCATCTCTTCTTTTGTGGTGCGTGGATATACCGTGACCGTGCCATACTGTTCAAACGGTTTCCAAGAAAGGTCGCCGGGGTTCAGGCCGGTTCCATCTAAAACTACTATATTCATTGTTCTTATATTCTTTTTTTTCGATATTTTTTTCGCTTTTCACTCTTCACTCTTCACTCTTCACTTTTCACTCCCTAAACCTATCCCCCCAGAGCCTGATCATCTGTTGGTATTGTTTTTCTTCAGAGGGCGAGTGTTGTGCGTGCCAGAGCCGAGTGTCCTTCAGTTCGTCGGGCATATATTGCTGATTGACAAAATTGCCAGGATAATCGTGAGCATACTTATATCCGTCATGGTAGCCAAGCTGCTTCATCAGTTTTGTCGGGGCGTTACGAAGGTGTAGCGGCACAGGCTGGTTTCCCGTTTGCTTTACCACCTCCAAGGCTGTGTTTATGCCCATGTAGGCCGAATTGCTTTTAGGACTTGTTGCCAGATAAACCGCTGCTTCAGCCAATGGTATGCGTCCTTCTGGCCATCCTATCTTCATGACCGCATCAAAAGCAGCGTTGGCCAAGAGCAAGGCGTTTGGGTTGGCAAGGCCAATGTCTTCGGCTGCGCTAATGACCAGACGGCGGGCGATAAACTGTGGGTCTTCGCCACCTTCTATCATTCGTGCCATCCAGTAGAGTGTGGCGTCTGGGTCGCTGCCGCGTATGCTCTTGATGAACGCTGAGATTATGTCGTAGTGCATGTCGCCCCCTTTGTCATAAGCCAACGGGTTCTGCTGCAGTCGTTCCTCCACCATATTGTCGGTTATGACAACCTTCTCCGCACTTTCCGACTCAACCACCAGCTCCAAAATGTTAAGAAGCTTGCGTGCATCGCCACCGCTGTAACGCATCATGGCATCGGCCTCGCGCAGCTCAATGTTGCGCTTGCTCAGTTCGGCATCGGTTGTTATGGCGCGGTTGAGCAGCTCCATAAGGTCTTCTTTTTCAAGCGATTTGAGCACATATAGCTGGCATCGTGAGAGCAGAGGACGTATGACCTCAAACGAAGGGTTCTCTGTTGTTGCGCCTATTAGGGTCACGATGCCCCGTTCCACCGCTCCGAGCAGCGAGTCTTGTTGCGACTTGCTGAACCTGTGAATCTCGTCAATGAACAAAATGGGCGATGCGCTGTTGAAGAATCTGTTGTTTTTGGCTTTCTCAATGACCTCGCGCACATCTTTCACACCGCTTGTCACGGCGCTCAAAGTGTAGAACGGCGTGTCCAGCTTGTGCGCAATGATCTGTGCCAGAGTGGTTTTGCCCACGCCAGGAGGGCCCCACAAGATGAATGATGAAATTCTGCCTCCTTCAATCATCTTGCGCAGCACAGCATCCTTGCCGACCAGATGTTTTTGTCCTACATAGTCGTCAAGGCTTCTTGGCCTCATTCTTTCTGCTAAAGGTTCGCTCATAAAAAATGTCTTCTTGCAACGCAAAATTAGAAAAAACATGCGATATGAGCAAAAATTATAGTAGAAAAACTTGTGAATTAGCTTTAAAGTATATACTTTTGCAGCGCCTCTTTGGGGCAGCTAAGAAATAAAACAAACAAAATTATATGAAACAGCAAAAAGCTTTGACTCTAAAAACTTTGACAAAAGGCAACGTGTGGGAAATTCAGGAGAATGATATTTTCCGACTGTTGGATGCCGGCTACAAGGATGCTGATTGCAAGGACAACATGCGTCACTATTTCGACATCATACGCACAGCCTTCGAAATGGAAGAAGTGAAGGTTGACCGCCCCGAGGTGATAGCCAAATACGAGGCACGCGGATTCAAGGTGGCACCTGTTAAGGTGGATGACAACACGAAACCCAAGTGGGCTATAAAGAAGCGCCCCATCCTTCGTGTCACCGACCTCACATACGAGAATATTCGTCACATCTCAGCAGCCAAGCTCATGGAGGTTTTGGACCGCAACTTTGGCGGTGGCTGGGACTCGCTCTCACAGAGCATACAGGACATCATCGAGAGTGGTTTCGACATCAGCACCACCACGCTTCCCAAGGATCGCCTGCACAAACCGGGCGGCATGTATGAGAAGAAGGTGAATGACGGTTTTGAGGTGCTTGAGATTCCTAAGGGCTCATGGATCGAGGCTATCTTCGCAAAAGAGAAGCCGCTGGAAGAGAAACCTCAGAGCAAGTTGGACGATGAGGAACCCACAAGCAAATATGACCTCGACGATGACGAGGACAGCGATGAGGATCTGCCTGAGATTGATGACAAGTATGGCGACGACGACGATGACGACGACGCCTTTGATGAGGACAAGCTCACCGAGGAGAGCTATCGCACAACCTTCGACACCGACCCTGAGGATCTTAACCTTGAGGCAGCCGATGTGAGCGATGATGAAGACTATTAAAAAAAAACTTTTATTTTCGGGCGCCTATCGTAAAGGAATATCCTTAAAGGTGAAATCGAAAAAACAATAATTTATACCCTTATTCTGCTTCTTCATGATGGAGAGCAGAAGAAGGGCTTTTTTTATAGGAAACGTCCCTAAGCCATGCAAAACACGAGATTATGGTTAACATACATCAATAAAAATCGTCTATATATATATTTTTTAGAATAATTTATGTTTTGTAGCGTTTTTGTAATAAATAATGTTTAATTTTGTAACCAAATTTAAAACGCTGAGGAACAGTTGTTGGTTCCAGCATTATTTTAACAAGGACGACGCCAACTAAAAGAGGCGAAATTAAACAAAATTTTCAAAAATTAGTTTTATGAAAAAAAGACTGTTCATGTTTTCTGTCATGCTCCTGTCTATCATGCAGGTAGCTTTGGCGCAGGTCACAACTGCTGCCCTGACAGGAAAAGTGACGTTGGACAACACCAACGAAGAGGTTATTGGTGCTACCATTCAAGCTGTGCATGAACCTTCAGGCACACGCTATGGAGCAGTGACAAACGCTAACGGACGCTACACCATTCAGGGTATGCGCGTTGGTGGACCCTACAAAGTGACGGTGAGCTACATTGGCTACAAGAACCGTGAGGTGAGTGGCATACAGTTGCAGCTTGGCGAAACTTACAACCAAAACTTCACAATGTCAGAAGATGCCAACGTGCTTGGCGAGGTAGTGGTTAGCGGCAAGGCTTCCAAGTTTGCTGCTGAGAAGACAGGCGCTTCTACCAACATCAGCAACACGCAGATGATGAACCTGCCTACCATCGACCGTTCAATCACCGACATTGCCCGTCTCTCTCCTTATGCCAACGGCATGAGCTTCGCTGGTGGCGACGGACGTAGCTCCAATTTCACCCTTGACGGTTCAAACCTCAACAACAATTTCGGCCTCACATCATCGCTGCCTGGTGGCGGCAACCCTGTGTCTATGGATGCCATTGACGAGGTTCAGGTTGTTGTGGCACCGTTCGACGTGCGCCAGACCAACTTCATTGGCGGTGGCATAAACGCCATCACCAAGTCGGGAACCAACACCTACCGTGGAACTGCTTATGTTTATTATAATAATGAGAATTTGCACGGCAACCGTGTCGACAACGCCGATTTGGGCGAGCGCGGCAAGAATGGCACCACCACTTATGGCTTCACCTTTGGTGGTCCTATCGTCAAGGACAAGCTGTTCTTCTTCGCCAATGCTGAGTATAGCAAGAGTCCTAACGTCGTGAACCGCTGGCGTGCCAGCGAGGATGGCAGAGCTGACGCCACCAACTATGTGTCGCGTGTGCCCGTGTCAGACATGGAGAAGGTAAAGAACTTCCTCATTGAGCATTATAATTTCAACCCTGGTTCTTACACCAGCTTCCCCGCTGAGGACAACAACCTCAAGCTGCTTGGACGTATCGACTGGAACATCACCAACGAGCATCACCTTGCTGTTCGTTACAACTACACAAAGAACAAGGCGTGGAACGCTGTGAACGGATCTTCTTCAGATGCTTACACTCGTTACACCACCAACCGTCTGTCACAGTATGGCATGTCGTTCGCTGGCTCAATGTACTCTCAGAACAACTCGGTAGCTTCTATCTCAGCCGACCTCAATAGCCGCTTCGGTGAAAACATGTCAAACCAGCTGCTTTTCACCTATACCGACATTGACGAAAAGCGCGAGACCAACTGTAGCGATTTCCCCTTCGTTGACATCATGTCAGGCTACACCACCGACGATGCAGGCAATTTTACCTCTCAGGACATGAACCCCTACATCAGCTTCGGTTCAGAGCTGTTCTCAAAGAACAACCGCGTTCAGAACAAGATCTACACTCTCACAGACAACTTCACCTATTATCTTGGCGCACACAAGCTGACAGCTGGTTTCAACTTCGAGCATCAGCTCGCCAACAACTCTTACATGCGTGGCGCTACAGGTTATTACCGTTACCGTTCACTCGACGACTTCCTCAACGGTGCCGCTCCTGAGACCGTAACACTTGCTTATGGTTACAACGGCGAGCAGTATCCTAACGCTGAGGTTAAGTTTAACCAGTATGGCATCTATGCTCAGGACGAGTGGAACGTGCTTAACAACCTTAAGCTCACCGCAGGCATCCGTTTCGACAACATCTCTTTCGATAAGGACGACCTCATGGAGAACAAGGCCATCTCTGCTCTCGACTTCGGTGGCCGCACCATCGACACAGGCTCATGGCCTAAGGGCAACATCCAGGTGTCACCCCGTATCGGCTTCACATGGGATATCTTTGGTGACAAGTCGCTGAAGCTTCGTGGAGGTACAGGTCTGTTCGCAGGCCGTCTGCCCCTCGTGTTTTTCACCAACATGCCTTCAAACGCTCTCATGGCGCAGGGAAGCGCTGTTGCCAGCACCGTATATAAGAACGGCACCATAACTCCCGATGCTGTGCTCAACAAATTCAAGGGCGGTCTGGTTACAGATGTAACAAAGATTCGTGAGCTCCTTGGCGCTCCTGCCACCATCACTCCTGAACAGGGTTCTCTGCCCAAAAACTTTGCTGGTGTAGACCACAACTTCAAGATGCCTCAGGTTTGGAAGACCGCCATCGCTATCGATGGACAGGTTCCTGTGTCGTTCCCTCTGTCTTTCACCGCCGAGTTTACCTTCACCAAGAAGATTCATGATGTGATGCTCGACAACTACAACATCAAGAGCAACGACGGTTGGGAGACCTTGAAGGGTACAGGCGATGACCGCTATGTTTATCCTAACGACTATCGTTATTATAAGAACATCAACTCGGCTTGTGTGCTGACCAACACCTCTAAGGGCTATGGTTGGACCTTCAACTTCACCGTGAACGCTGAGCCTGTACAGAATCTCAACCTCATGGCAGCTTACACACACACCGTTATGAAGGAGCTTACCGGCATGCCTGGCAACAATGCTTATTCGACATGGTCAAACATGTATGCTGTTCAGGGTCCTAACTTCCTGGAGCTCGGCAACTCACGCTATGTTATCCCCGATCGTCTCATCGCATCGGCAAGCTACAAGTATGCTAAGGACCACTTTAGCCTCTTCTACACAGGCTACTCTCCTTCAGGCTATAGCTTCTATTATGACGGCGACATTAACGGCGACGGCAACCGCTATGACCTGATGTACATTCCTAAGGACGAGAACGACATCCACTTCACCAATCCTGCTGATGCCGACCTCTTCTGGAAGTTTGTAAACCAGGACAGCTACCTCAAGAACCACAAGGGCGAGTATGCAGAGCCTTACAGCGCTCGTGCTCCCTTCGTTCATCGCTTCGACTTCCGTTGGGCTCACGACTTCGACGTTAAGATTGGACAGACCAAGAACAAGCTTGTGCTGAGCCTCGACATCATGAACGTTGGCAATCTCTTCAACTCTAAGTGGGGTGTTGAGAAGAACATGGCCGGTTGCAACAACGGCAAGATCTTGAAGGTTAACAAGATTGTTGATGGCGTGCCTTATTTCTCAATGTATAAGGACAAGGCCACAGGCGAGGCTCCCACCTCTACATGGAGCTTCAACCACAACTACAATCAGTGCTGGAAGATGCAGATTGGCGTTAAGTATGTCTTCAACTAATAATCTTTGCGCTTAGGCGCAAAGACAATAAAAAGAAACGGCTTGCAGTTCCCGACACAGGGCTGCAAGCCGTTTTCTTCTTTCTTATTATAAAGGTTTCTTATTATAAAGGTTTTCTTATTATAAATGTTTTCTTTTTTTATTATTAAAAAAGTTTTTTCTTTTCTCGCCTTATAATAAGAACCCTGTTTTCAGAGATCTGAAGATTATTGTTTTCTGAGACTCTTTATTTCTTCTTCAGACAATCCCGTTAAAGATGCAATAATCTTAACGTCCATTCCTTTTTCCATCATTGTCTTTGCTACCTCTGCTCTTCCTTCTGCTCTTCCTTCCGCTCTTCCTTCCGCTCTTCCTTCCGCTCTTCCTTCCGCTTTAGCTGTGTCCAAAGAGTTCTTGATATCGCGATATGCTTTAAGACTGTCTTCATATTCGCGTAATTCTGTTGGTGAGAAGCGAGCGATGGCTGCCGCATCAAACAGTTTTGTGAAAATCTTTTCACGAAGAGCTGCAGGACGGCCGTCAAGACGTGATAGATTTTTTAGGACATACATCCATTTGTCTGATAATGATGTAAGCTCATTGTCGGCTTTATCGAAACGTCCCACCTCAACGTATTTAAACATCAACTTGGCGTTGAAAACCTTGTTCGTCTTTGTATCCATCAATGCAATTGTGTGAATTGTGTCGGAGCTGTCAAATGCTTCATCGCTCATTTTGAAATTGAGCAATGCCACGACATACACTTTCTTAAGACAAAAATTCCAATCGGAGCTTTTTGGAGCTTGTTCTCTAATAGGAAATGTTGAGTAGAAAAGAGAGCGGTCTTTGAAGAATGTCTGGTAAGCATTCTGCATCTCAACAATAAATTTTTCGCCTCGTTCGTTCTCGCAATACACATCAAATATGGCTTTGCGCTCCGTATATACATCTCCCACGTTTTCGCTGTTGAGATACCTAACATCCTTTATCACCTCCTCCCCGTTGAATAGAGAGTTGAGAAAGTTGATAAGCAAATCCTTGTTGGGATCTGTACCAAAAATTCGCTTAAAGCCAAAATCTGTTAGCAGACTGATATATCTTTCTTCTGACTGTCTCATGATTGAAAAATTAAAAAATGGTCACACAATTGTTGTTGTTGCAAATTTAGATATTTTTCTTGAATTACACGCAAGTAGTGTGAAAAAATGGAAAAGATTGTTTGCGAGATAAGCCTATGGTCTCTATTTTTTCATTACCTTTGCATAATCTTTGCAGAAAGAAAACGGCATGGTGGAACCTGGGCATGACGTGTTTGCGCCTCGCTCTTAAGAACAAAACCACGATGACGACATGTAAAGACATGTAAAAAAGAAGAGGCTTACTTTTTAGAAAAAAGCTTTTTAAAAAGCAAATAGAAAGAAGAAAAAAGAATGAATGAAAAGGAAAGCCTGAAATTGAAAGAAGATAAACGAAAGAAGAAGAAACAAAAAAATATGATTGTATGTATCGCTGAGAAACCCAGCGTTGCCAAGGATATAGCCCGCATCATAGGAGCCACGAGCGCCCGTGACGGCTATATGGAAGGCAACGGCTATCAGGTGACATGGACCTTCGGACACCTCTGCACCCTCAAAGAGCCCAACGACTACACCGAAAACTGGAAACGGTGGAGCCTCAGTGCGTTGCCCATGATACCGCCGCGCTTCGGCATAAAGCTTATCGACGACAGCGGCATAAAGAAACAGTTTGCTGTCATTGAGCGACTCATGCAGGCCGCCGACAGCATCATCAACTGTGGTGATGCCGGCCAGGAGGGAGAGCTCATACAGCGGTGGGTCATGCAGATGGCTCAAGCCAAGTGTCCTGTGAAGCGTCTGTGGATCTCGTCCATGACCGATGAGGCCATACGCGAGGGTTTTGCTGCCTTGAAGGATCAGGCGAGCTACCAGCCGCTCTATCTGGCAGGCCTCAGTCGTGCCATCGGCGACTGGATTTTGGGCATGAACGCCACGCGTCTTTACACGCTCAAGTATGGACAGAACCGTCAGGTGCTGTCCATCGGTCGTGTGCAGACCCCTACGCTTGCCCTTATCGTCAACCGCCAGAAGGAGATCGACAACTTCAAGCCAGAGCCTTACTGGGTCCTCTCGACCGTATATCGCGACACGCTCTTCACCGCCACCAAAGGCAAGTTTACGAGCAAAGAGGAGGGCGAGGCTGCCTTCTCAACCATTGCAGACAAGCCGTTCACCGTCACCTCAGTAGAGAAGAAAAACGGCACAGAAGCGCCGAAGCAGCTCTTCGATCTCACCTCGCTTCAGGTAGAGTGTAACCGCAAGTTTGGCTACAGCGCCGAGACCACGCTCAACATCGTGCAGACGCTCTATGAGAAGAAGCTCTCTACCTATCCGCGTGTTGACACCCAGTATCTCAGCGACGACATCTACCCCAAGTGTCCATCCATCCTTGCAGGTCTTGTGGGCTATGACGACGTGCTCGAACCGCTCAAGGGCAAGAACCTGAAGAAGAGCAAGAAGGTGTTTGACACGTCAAAGGTAACCGATCACCACGCCATCATACCCACAGGCGTGCCTGCCCGTGGCCTCACCGACATGGAGCGCAATGTCTACAACCTCATAGCCTTACGCTTCATCTCTGTGTTCTACCCCGACTGCAAATTCTCCACCACCACCGTTCTCGGCAAGGTTGAAGACGTAGAGTTTAAGGTCAGCGGCAAGGAGATTCTCAGTCCGGGATGGCGACTTGTCTACATGCGTAACGTCGACAAAGACACCATTGTTTCAAAACCCGACACCGACGAAGAAGACAGCAAGAAAGGTGATGAGGAGCGCACGCTGCCCTCGTTTGTAAAGGGTGAGAGCGGTCCTCACACGCCCACGCTTACGGAGAAGCAGACCACGCCGCCAAAATATTATACCGAAGCCACGCTCCTGCGCGCCATGGAGACGGCAGGCAAGTTTGTTGAGGACGAGACGTTGCGTGCTGCCCTTAAGGAGAACGGCATCGGCCGGCCGTCTTCGCGTGCCGGAATAATAGAGACCCTGTTCAAGCGTCGTTACATACGTCGAGAACGCAAGAACCTTGTGGCCACCGCCACGGGCATAGAGCTTATCGACACCATTCACGAGGAGCTGCTCAAGAGCTGTGAGCTGACGGGTATCTGGGAGAAAAAGTTGCGTGACATCGAGCATAAGAAATATGATCCCGCCATGTTTATAAACGAACTGAAGCAGCAGATCACCGACATCGTGAACGATGTGTTGCGCGACAACAGTAACCGTCATGTGACCATAACCACCGAGGAAGACCTGAAGAAGCGTCCTGCAAAGAGAACGGCAGCGGCAAAGTCGACCGCCACACGCAAGAAGCCGGCGGCGAAGAAACAGACCGACAAAGCGGCTCCTGCTTCTTCCATCCCCTCAGCCCCCGCCACCGCGTCGTCCCCCGACCCGTTGGTTGGCCAGCCTTGTCCTGTCTGCGGCCAAGGCCACATAATAAAAGGTAAGACAGCTTATGGCTGGAGCCGTTGGCGCGAGGGATGCACGTTCCGCAAAGCTTTTTAGATGTTTCCGCAAAGCTCTTTAGGTGTTGATGGGGTTGGTTGACCAGTAAGGTTAACCTCTTCTCAGACAGCCGAACTACTGAAAACAATAGCTGTGCCCATACCGAAAACCATAGTTTTCGGTAGGGGCACAGTCGTTTCTTAGCCTAAAGTGTTGGTTTCATGCGCTTTATTTCATAATTTTGTGGTAAATCAAACAAGCAAAATACTGCAAAAAATATGAACCTATCAGTTTTTTCTCTGCATTGTCATGTTCCCCGCATGGCCCTGCTCTTTTCGTGTCTTTTCATTGCGCTCGGTCTCAATGCGCAGAGTTTTGATGTCGGTGACTTGACCTACACGGTTCTCCAAAACGACGCATCCGCCGTTCAGGTAACAAGAGGCAACAAACACTTCTATGACCTAACCATCCCGTCGACGGTCTCCTATAAAGACAATAGCTACACCGTGAAGCACATCGGCAATAATGCGTTCTTCGGCAACGGATATAAGATTTATCATGATGTCGTTTTGCCGCCAACGATCGAAACCATTGGTGCCCAGGCTTTCACAAGCAATGGTGATATGACCTCGGTCACATTTGCCTCGGGACAGGCTCCACGTCTTCGCGTCATAGGCGACGAGGCGTTTTCAGGCTGTCGGAAGATGACAACATTGTTCGAGATGCCCTCCACTCTTGAAGAGATAGGCAAAGGCGCATTTAGTGGTTGTTGGGCATTGAAAGGCACCATTCTGTTGCCGGAAAACTTGAAGACCATCGGTTCCGGATGTTTCAGCAGTTGTCGTAGCATCAGCGGTTTCCGCTTTGCCGTTACGTCTATGGCCGACTTGTTGAACGGCAACAGTTGCTTTGGCTATATGCGCGACGACGCGTCATGGGTGTGTCCTGTGTCTATAGCGCCTAATGTGGAGCGCATACCATCTTATTTGTTTGGATCGTTGGGAAGATATAGCGTGACCTTTGAGCCTGGCAGCCGCTGTAAGGAGATTGCCGCTTACGGTCTGGAGTATGTGGGCGGCCGTTTGGAGCTGCCCGAAGGTCTTGTGACCATCGGCAACCATGCCGCTTACGGCACAATTAGCGGCACCCCTCCTTTGCACCTTGTGCTACCTTCCACCGTGCAGACCATAGGCAATTATGCTTTCCGCTATTGCACCTCGCTCTCGTCGTTGACCTGTGCCCGTGCCACGCCTCCCGCCGTCTACGCGAATGCGTTCAGCAACGCCGCCGACCCGTCGTCTTGCACCCTTTATGTGCCTCTCCACTGTGCTTCGGCTTACCGTGGCAGCAATGTGTGGCAGCAGTTCTTCATAGAGGAAGCCGACCTGACAGGCATCTCACAGCCCACCGTCGACGACATTGACGGCAGCGGCTCCGTGAAACAGCGCTTTGGTCTTGGCGGTCAACATCTGTCGTCACCGACAAAGGGCATCAACATCGTGCGCATGAGCAACGGTCGTGTGCGCAAAGTGGTGGTGAAATGAGATTCTGAATAACATAAGATTTTGCGTTTTGTCTTCAACATTAATTTCCATTAATGACCCATTAATTATCATTAACACGCGCTTCGCGCGGAAGATTGATGTTCATTAATGGAAATTAATGTTTTAAAAAAAGCGCGAAGCGCAAAATCTTTTTAACCCAAATAGGTCGTTAGGGCTTGCTTGGATTTTGGATTTTTAGAAGAATGGATTTTGTTTGGC
>ENA-ORRQ01001190-ORRQ01001190.1-human-gut-metagenome-genome-assembly--contig:-NODE-1190-length-20840-cov-10.730238_pt1 | contig 20840 bp, 20 predicted proteins | sample MGYA00242177_ERZ509138 | MGnify/ENA primary metagenome ERZ509138 (study PRJEB26280, sample SAMEA2338628) | human gut metagenome | biome: human gut; feature: human-associated habitat; material: faeces... | reverse complement strand
CCGCAACTCCCGCAGCAGAGACTGAAGTTCCCAAACGCAAACCGGGACGTCCTCGCAAAGTAAAACAAGAAGCGGCTCCCGTAGCGGAAACACCTAAAACCGTTCCGGCAGAAACTAAAGTAGAAACTACAGAGCCGAAAAAAGCAGAACCCAAGAAAGTTGTTGCAGCCTCCCAGCCTACACCGGATGAAAGTCCTGTCTTGCCGGAAGCAGAGGATGACTTTATCCCCATCGAGGATTTGCCAACCGAAAAAATAGAACTGCCGTCAGAGCTCATCGGCAAATTCGAAGCCACCAAAGCAGAAACTCCTGTTCCTGCAACAGAGCAACCGCAACAACGCTCCCGTCTTCGCCTCCGCGATAACAATACGCCATACAACAACAATCGTAACAATAACAACCAGCGTCCTGCACAACAGCAGCAACGTCCTGCACAACAACAGAACAACAATGAGAATTATGTTGCTCCCGAACGCAAGCCGGCAATAGAACGCGAAAAGGCGTACGAATTCGACGATATACTCACAGGAACCGGCGTATTGGAAATCATGCAGGACGGTTATGGATTCCTGCGCTCATCCGATTATAACTACCTTTCTTCTCCCGATGATATTTACGTTTCACAATCACAAATCAAGCTGTTCGGCCTGAAGACCGGTGATGTAGTGGAAGGTGTTATCCGTCCACCCAAGGAAGGAGAGAAATATTTCCCGCTGGTAAAAGTATCCAAGATTAACGGACGTGACCCGGCTTTTGTACGCGACCGTGTACCGTTCGAACATCTCACCCCGCTCTTCCCGGACGAGAAATTTAAACTTTGCAAAGGCGGATATTCCGACTCCCTGTCTGCCCGCGTAGTAGACCTCTTTGCGCCCATTGGTAAAGGCCAGCGCGCACTAATCGTAGCACAGCCCAAAACGGGTAAGACTATTCTGATGAAGGACATTGCCAACGCCATTGCAGCCAACCACCCGGAAGTGTACATGATTATGCTATTGATTGATGAACGTCCGGAAGAAGTTACCGACATGGCCCGTACCGTAAATGCAGAGGTTATTGCCTCTACTTTCGACGAACCGGCAGAACGTCACGTGAAAATAGCAGGCATTGTTTTGGAGAAGGCCAAAAGAATGGTAGAATGCGGACATGACGTTGTTATCTTCCTTGACTCCATAACACGTTTGGCACGTGCCTACAATACTGTTTCCCCGGCTTCGGGTAAAGTATTGTCCGGAGGTGTGGACGCCAACGCACTGCACAAGCCGAAACGCTTCTTCGGTGCTGCCCGCAACATTGAAGGCGGTGGTTCGCTGACCATCCTTGCTACGGCGCTTATAGATACCGGTTCCAAAATGGACGAAGTGATCTTTGAAGAGTTCAAAGGTACTGGTAATATGGAACTGCAACTCGACCGCAACCTGTCCAACAAGCGCATCTTCCCGGCTGTCAATATCGTTGCTTCCAGTACTCGTCGCGATGACTTGCTGCAAGACAAGCAAACGCTGGATCGCATGTGGATTCTCCGCAAGTATCTTGCCGATATGAACCCGATAGAAGCAATGGACTTCGTAAAAGACCGTTTGGAAAAAACCAAAGACAACGATGAATTCCTGATGAGCATGAACGGTTAAATGCCTACACGGAAAAGAACCAACTAAGATATAAAAGCAAATATTTGAAAAAGAGCGGAATAGCATAAGTTATTCCGCTCTTTTTCAATGTTATTATATAATAAAAAGCAAAAGTATGGAGAATAAGCATGATTTCAATCTTCCCGTCAGTTGGAACGGAATATTTTATGCTTCAAGGCAATCTGCCGCAAAACCGTAATAATATTCTGTCCTTAAAAGAAGGCAGTTACAGGTATTTTTTGTACTTTTGCGCCTCAATAAGAGTAATTTGTAATTTAGTAATTGTAATTAGATACTATGTTCGATAATTTAAGCGAGAGACTTGAAAGGTCGTTTAAAATTTTGAAAGGTGAGGGCAAAATCACCGAAATCAATGTTGCGGAAACCCTGAAAGACGTACGTAAGGCACTTTTGGATGCCGACGTGAACTATAAGGTAGCCAAAAACTTCACCGATACCGTTAAGGAAAAAGCCTTGGGACAAAACGTGCTGACAGCCGTTAAGCCCAGCCAGCTGATGGTAAAAATCGTACACGATGAACTGACCCAGCTCATGGGCGGCGAGACTTCTGAAATAAACCTCGACTCCAAGCCTGCCATTATCCTAATGTCCGGTTTGCAAGGCTCCGGTAAAACAACTTTCTCCGGAAAGCTGGCCCGCATGCTGAAGAGCAAGAAGAACAAAAAGCCGTTATTGGTGGCTTGTGACGTGTACCGTCCTGCCGCTATCGAGCAGTTGCGTGTACTGGCTGAACAGATTGACGTACCGATGTACTCGGAACCGGACAGCAAAAATCCGGTAGCCATTGCCCAAAATGCCATCCAAGAAGCCAAAGCCAAAGGTTACGACCTTGTAATTGTCGATACAGCCGGTCGTCTGGCAGTGGATGAGGAGATGATGAACGAGATTGCCGCCATCAAGAAGGCCATCAATCCGGACGAGATTCTGTTCGTAGTGGATTCAATGACCGGTCAGGATGCAGTGAATACCGCTAAGGAATTCAACGAACGGCTCGACTTCAATGGTGTAGTATTGACCAAACTGGATGGTGATACCCGCGGTGGTGCCGCCCTTTCTATCCGTTCGGTGGTAAACAAGCCCATCAAGTTTGTAGGTACCGGTGAAAAGCTGGATGCCATCGACCAGTTCCATCCCTCACGTATGGCCGACCGTATTCTCGGTATGGGTGACATCGTATCTTTGGTGGAACGTGCGCAGGAACAATATGACGAGGAAGAAGCCAAACGCCTGCAAAAGAAGATTGCCAAGAACCAGTTCGACTTCAACGACTTCCTGAGCCAGATTGCACAAATCAAGAAAATGGGTAACTTGAAGGAACTTGCCTCCATGATACCGGGCGTAGGCAAAGCCATCAAGGATATAGACATTGACGACAATGCCTTCAAGAGCATTGAAGCCATCATCTACTCCATGACTCCGGAAGAACGCAGCAATCCGGCCATTCTGAACGGTTCACGCCGCCAGCGCATTGCCAAAGGTAGCGGTACGAATATTCAGGAAGTAAACCGCCTGCTGAAACAGTTTGACCAGACCCGCAAGATGATGAAGATGGTCACTGGCAGCAAGATGGGTAAGATGATGCCGAAACTTAAAAGATAAGATAACAGCCTATGACACTGATTGATGGAAAAGCAATTTCAGAGCAAGTAAAGCAAGAGATTGCAGCAGAAGTAGCCGAAATAGTGGCTCGTGGGGGTAAACGCCCGCATCTGGCCGCCATTCTTGTAGGACACGATGGAGGTAGCGAAACCTACGTTGCCGCCAAAGTAAAAGCATGCGAAGTTTGCGGATTCAAGTCCTCACTTATCCGTTACGAGGCAGACGTTACCGAAAAGGAACTGCTCGCCAAGGTACGCGAATTGAACGAGGATGCGGATGTGGACGGTTTCATCGTACAGCTTCCCTTGCCCAAGCATATCTCCGAGCAGAAAGTGATTGAAACCATCGACTACCGCAAGGATGTGGACGGCTTTCATCCCATCAACGTGGGACGGATGTCCATTGGCCTTCCCTGCTATGTATCCGCTACTCCCAACGGTATCCTCGAACTGCTGAAGCGCTATCAGATAGAGACTTCAGGCAAGAAATGCGTGGTATTGGGACGCAGTAACATTGTCGGCAAACCCATGGCTGCCCTGATGATGCAGAAGGCTTATCCCGGCGATGCCACAGTGACCGTATGCCACAGCCGCAGCAAAGACCTGGTAAAGGAATGCCAGGAAGCGGACATCATCATTGCTGCGTTGGGACAACCGAACTTTGTTAAGGCGGAAATGGTCAAGGAAGGCGCTGTCGTTATTGATGTAGGTACTACCCGTGTGCCCGATACCTCCAAGAAATCCGGATTCAAGTTGACCGGTGATGTGAAATTCGACGAAGTAGCTCCCAAATGTTCATTCATTACCCCCGTACCGGGAGGCGTAGGTCCCATGACCATCGTTTCCCTTATGAAGAATACATTGCTCGCCGGCAAGAAAGCAATCTACCAATAACAAGGCGATGAAAACGCTCGCCGTCTTCATTGTTGTCCTACTGTATAGCGTAACCCTTTCCTCGCAGGAAAGGATTACGCTATTATTTGTCGGCGACCTGATGCAGCACCAGGCACAAATAGACGCTGCACATGTATCTGAAGGAAAATATGACTACTCCTCCTGCTTCTCCCTCATAAAAGAGCAAATATCCCAGGCAGACCTCGCCATAGGAAATCTGGAAGTCACATTGGGGGGCAGGCCCTATCGGGGCTATCCTATGTTCAGCGCCCCCGATGAATATCTTCAGGCCATAAAGGACGCCGGATTCGATATTTTACTGACAGCCAACAACCACTGTCTGGACCGTGGAAAAAAGGGAATGGAGCGTACCATACAATTGCTTGACTCCTCCGGTATTCGTTACGCAGGCACCTACAAGAATCTGTCGGAGCGCAGGCAACGCTATCCCCTGTTCATCAACAGAAACGGCTTTCGCATTGCCCTACTCAACTATACTTACGGCACCAATGGTATCAAGGCTACCTCTCCCAATATCGTAAACTATATTGATAAGAATACCATCCTGCAAGATATCCAAAGTGCCAAGGCACGCCAACCGGATGCCATTATTGCCTGCATGCATTGGGGAGAGGAATATCAGTCCCTTCCCAACCGTGAGCAACGCGAACTGGCCAACTGGTTGCTCCAACAAGGCGTAACACATATTATCGGTTCACACCCTCACGTCATTCAACCGATGGAACTACGTACCAACGGTACCGAACAGCACATCATAGTCTACTCCTTGGGAAACTTCATTTCCAATATGAGCAAGGCCAACACTGACGGCGGCCTTATCTTCACTTTGCAGTTGGAGAAACATCCTCTCCCCCAACCCACCCGTCCCTCTTACACCGGTCAGAGTCAGACGCCCCTGCCAGACTCCAATCCTCTGCCTTTTCCATACTGTCGTGTTTCCTATTGTGGATATAATCTGGTCTGGACCGGCCGGCCGGAACTTACTAAAGAAAAAAATTACATTCTTTATCCTGCCAGTTTTCCTACAGAACATTTAACGCCGGAAGCTCGTAAACACCTGGAAATCTTTGTCAAAAGCTCTCGAAAGCTGCTCCAGCAGCACAATATAGGTATCTACGAGAAGAAAAAATAATGCAGAAATCTCAAAAATTTTCGTCTCATTCTTTGCAATATTAAAGATTATCCCTATCTTTGCACCGCATTTAAGAAATGCACTAACATGGTGGCTGTAGTTCAGTTGGTTAGAGCGTCAGATTGTGGTTCTGAATGTCGTGGGTTCGAGCCCCACCCTCCACCCAAGCGGAATTCTTAAAAAGAGTTCCGCTTTTTGTTTTTAATAGCCTATAGACGGCAAGGCGACATACAATGTTATGGAAGTTCCACATTTCAGAAATCAACTACGGCTTTATAATTTTCATAATCAATGAAACATTACCTACTCATAATTATTTTATCTGCAATAATCTCATCATGCAGTTCATACAACAGGCGTGTGTATATATGCACCGGCCCATACTCACGGGCATATCATAAAACGAGCAACTGCAAAGGCCTTGACAACTGCAGCAGAGACATAAAAGAACTTCCAGAAAGCGAAGCAATAGACCTGGGACGCCATAAATGCAGATTTTGTTATTAATTACACACACTATATTGCTTAATACGAAATTATGCGAAAAACAAAGATATAAGATATGAAAAAAGGATTCCTTTTATTACTCACATTCCTTATGTCGCTGACATTAGGAGCACAGAATTCTATAAGGTACGTAACAGCAAACTTAAATATGCGCACCGCACCAAATACAAAATCATACATTATAACGCAAATCCCCAAAGGCACCCCAGTAGCTATAGAAGAAGATTGCGACTGTGCATGGATACCTGTAAGTTATAATGGTCACATCGGATATGTATCAACAAAATACCTATCTAAGCATAAACATTCATACCATAGCACCAGACCACTCACTAAAACAAGATATTATACAAACTCAAGAGGCCATAGAGTACAATCTCCAACCAGATATACCTCTGCCCCTGCCGGAGCCACAGCATTATGTAATGACGGCACTTACAGCTTTAGTCAGAGCCGGCGAGGCACATGCTCACATCATGGTGGAGTTGCGCAGTGGCTAAGATAAATACCACAACTAATAGCACTCACACATTTGCCAGAAAAGTAAAGAGATTAATATCAAATATTTAATCTTAAGCAGATTAAAATAGACAAAAAAGTTTCGTTTTTACGAAACTTTTTATTATCTTTGCTGGCAAAGATATTAAAGATAAAGACATGGCTATATTCCAACTTGCATTATTAGAAGAGGCTAAAAATTTCCTCCAGAGCCTACCTGATAAGGCGTACAAAAAGATATTGTACAACGTGGATAGAGTAGCACGAGGAGAGAAGAACAAAGAACTCTTTAAGAAGTTGGAAAATTCTGAGATATGGGAGTTACGCACTCTCTATAATGGGATGGTCTACCGCTTGTTTGCCTTTTGGGACACTGATACACAAACTTTGGTGGTAGCCACCCACGGAATTATAAAGAAAACGCAAAAGACACCGAAAAAAGAGATAGCACGGGCAGAGGCAATAATGAAGTTGTATTTTAAACTCAAAAAAATATAAGATATGAAACAGGTAGGAAACATGAAACTCTACTCCTTAGAGGAAGTTAAAGACGAGCTTATAGGCAAGATTGGAACTCCGGAAAGAGACGAGCACGAGCGAAAGGTAGAAGATGCCTTGCACGCCTACCGAATTGGAGAGGCTATAAAAAACGCACGACTTAAACAGAACCTCACACAGGAGGAGTTAGGAGAACGTATAGGAGTGCAAAAAGCTCAAATATCACGTATGGAGCGAGGAAATAGTATAAGCCTTCCAACTATGAGCCGTGTATTTAAGGCATTAGGCATAACAACGGCTACTCTTGATTTGGGTATAGCAGGAAAGGTTACTTTGTGGTAATAGCATAAAGCACTAACAATAAAGAGGAGGACGCAAAAACACCCTTCTCTTTATTGCTTTATAGAATGTTGCGGGACATTGGAACTCTCCTTTGGAATTAAGCTCAAATCAATCATTAAACCACACGTATTTTTATCTATTTTGTGTATTCATACTTTCATCCATCTTTTTGTTCGCTTTTCTTGACACGACCAGCTATGCCTGCAAAATATATAACAAATAAACTCTCAATATAAAACAAAAATCTAGACCGAACCATAATACATGATTTGGGCTAAACCGGCAATATCAGAAATCGCAATCGCAGGATGCATTAAACTTAATAAAATACAGAAATATTATGAGAAGAATATTTTTTATCTTGTGCCTGATTATTATTTGCATAGCAGCCAAGGCACAATATTCATCAGAAAATTCTTTTATCAGAAAAGAAATTGTTTCTTATACAAAAGACAAAAAGGGATTCTATGTAAAAGAAACCAACAGAATGGTTGATATCGTTACTGACATTACTGAGAATTATGCTTACGACAAAAAGGCCCAGAATCTTTATGTCCTCACAGATAACAGCAATGTCGTAGTAACCCTGACAAAAGACTACGCCAAAATTATTAAAAGAAACAAGGACATCCCACACCTGTCAGGTGAAGCACTTGATAACGAGATAGAGAAGCGCAACAAACTGTTATACGATAAATTTACAGCCCTAAACCATGAAAGGGAACAACAGATTACAGATTCTATCAACAAGGCCATCCAGGACTCTATCGATGAAGTTAATAGACTCAATGCAATAATGGCAGCTCAGAAGAAAGCACGCGAAGATTACATCAGCAACCATAAAAGCCATGAAGTTCCTTTAGGACAAAATTCCATAAGATGTGATATATGCGATAATGATATTAATACAGATGATGTTGTTTATACCATAGGCATCAAAAACGACACAATTTATTATGCCACAATAAATACAGGAGATCTTGATCTTTCATACGTGGAGCTGCATGAGTCAAAAATACCAGAAGCACTTTATTCTGACGATAACTTCATGTATCATTACGAAGTTTACAAAGATAGTCTTACTAATGATTCCTTCGACTACAAAAAGTTTGTTTATATAGAAGGTTATAAATATTACGAAGACTATTTGGCACGATTAAAGAAAGCCGCTCCATATGGCTACATCAACGAATGGAGTTGGAACGACGAATATTCTATGGTCACATTTAACATCCGCTATACCAATACGAATGCTAAAACCATTAAATATATTACTGTCTATTTCAGAATCACCAACGACGTTAACGATGTCCGTTGCACAGGTTATTTCAAAGGTACAGGCCCGCTCAAAGAAGGCGAAACGGCATCATGGAATTGGGATAGTTCATCCTATTTCACAGCCGGCGACTCTTCCAATATGAACATCACAAAAATCGTCTTGACATATATGAATGGCACAAAACAGGTAGTTTCAGGAAAATATCTGCGATTTAATTAGCCCGTATATATCATGCCATGCTCCATCAGACATGTTTTAAGCTCATATATGCCCATAAAATACAATTGTCATATAAAACTATGCCCTTGCCGTACTTAACGCTTTACAGCAAGTTTATCAGCCTTTCACACCTGTCTTGAAAGCCGGTGCCTGAAAGGCTGGCATAGTTTATATGGCTTATATTATGAAAATTGAAGTTATCACAATAGGCATTACAAAGAATAATATACAAAACGGCTTCAGTCTTCAACAGTATTTCGAAGTTTAATCATTGTGCAATTAGTTTCTCTTTAGAATCTAGTTTACCATACATGTAGCTTTTTTAATTATGATATTTTCTCAATTCTATAAACCAATTAAAATAATACGCTAAATTTGCAATGTCATTTGAAATCTACAGACATGAGTAGTCTTTAGACACACTTTTTGGAACACTACTAAATATGAAAAAACAAAATGAAATAATCCAATTTAAAAATATAAGGAATGCTTTTTACGTATATTGTGATATTATTGAAAGACATGGAAAAGGAGTTGGAGACTTCCCCTATGCTAGTTTTTATATTGGATGTGTAATTTTAAATGCCATTGCATGTGAAATTGGATTAAAGGCCTTACTTACCTATGAGGACAGTCCTTCACATGGACATAATTTGTACAATCTATTTTATAAATTGAGTCCTCAGACTCAGAAAAGAATAATACAATACACATCATACGATGTTGAGCATTTCAAAAAAGCATTATTAGAATGCAAGAATAATTTTATCCAATGGAGATATTATTATGAGATGTCGAATTTACACGTAGACTATAAGTTTATAATAGAGCTATTTTGTGCAATTAAAGAAAATTTAGACAACATAAAGCCGAATCGTTAATATTCCAGCTTTATGTTATTAATATATGCAAATCAATGATGTATTTGCAATATGAAATCTATTTCTATTGACATAGATGACTCACTCGATAATATCAGAATATGTAAACTTAGGGATTGTTGAATAATTATCGATTTTTTGCTTTATTATGTCCTCAATTAAAAAATCTTTAGCAGTTTTCCAAATTTTATGTTTCGCATTTTTATTTAAATTCAACGTACTAATTTCTTCATAATTATTATTTAGAAGTCTTATAGATATATGCCAAAAATTACATTTCGTAGGAGTATGAAATATCATAAAATGACATTTTTGGTTTTGTACTTTTGGTAATTGATATTTTAACAAGTCATCAATTGGAATAAAATAATACCCTCTTTCATCATCCTTAAAGAAGTCATCTTCTGTAGGTCTTAGACCTCCCATATTTAAAAGATTTTACGGCGGATATGAAGAATATCTATAATGCCCCCAATAAAGAGGTCGCAGCCACAGAACTTGACAATCTGGAAAGGAAATGGGGAGAAAAGTATCCCTATGCCATACGCTCCTGGAGAAACAACTGGGATGATCTGACTGTTTTCTTCCTGTTTCCGCTGGAGTTCAGAAAATAATATATACCACAAACCTTATTGAGAACCTGAACGGAAAAATCAGAAAGTATACAAAATCAAAGCTTTCTTTCCAGTCGGATGATGCCGTAAAAAAGACCGTCTTTCTTTTAATTATGGAGATTGAGAAGAAATGGACACAGCCTATTCATAACTGAGGATTGATTATGAATCAATTTATGCTTATATTTGAAAACAGAATCCAGATATAAGAAGTAACTTACAACTGAATTCTGTTTACATTTACACAAAATTTTGGACATTGTCTGATTTATATACATGAGCGCTATATACCAACAATAAGAACTTCTTGTCTTTCCGCATTATTTTTATTAAGAGCAAAACTATGTTTTCCTAAATAACAAATATGCGTTGTTCGTTTATACTTTTTAATAATTGCATTCAATTCTTGAATTGATGGATATCCTTCTGTAGTATACGATAAAGCAATTATAGAATCTCTATGCATAGAAATTAAATTATCTAGTTCATTGATATAGTTATCACGTTTTTCAAATTCCCAATTTTTACCACAATTCATTTCTAAATTTACTTTAGTCTTATCTATATAATTCGGAATATCCGTATAATTCATCAATCCCTCTAAAAAGTGATATCTACTATGATAAGTTATATTACTATTACCTTTTTTAGGAAAATATGGAGTATCAATATAAATTAAATCAGCTTGTCTAAAACAATTCAAAGCTGAAAAATTGGTTATCTCTACATTGGGAAGTATATCAAATTGATATTCATTTAATTCTTTCGTAAATTTAATAAATAAATCATTAAACGATTTTTCCCAAGTAACTTTATTTCCAAAGCGTGCAGTAACAAAATTAGTTCTTAAATTTAAATTTTTACGATGAAATAGATTAAATGGACGTTTTATTAAACAACTTTGAAAAAGAATATAATAGGCACTTGCCTTTTTATATTCATCCAAGTATTGAATGTTTTGAATTACAATGTCAATTATTTCATTTTCTTCTGCTGTATAGTATATCTGATTAAAATTACTTGCTATTATATTTTTATAAGACCTACCATCAACTTTTTGCAATAATAATTTGGCATCTTCTTCCGTAAAAATACCACGTGGAGAACACAACAAAGCTTTTGCTATCTCACAATTAAAAGAAAAAATATCATTATAAATGATATCTTTTCCCATTTTTGCCATATAATATGAAACGATACCTGTACCTCCAAACAAATCCAATACTGAATTAAACTCTATTTGAAGTGTACATAAAGCATTCCAGATTTTGTCCAATAAACGGCGTTTTGAGCCATAATATCTAGTCATTGGTAACTTCATCTTTTATTAGAATTCTAGACAATTTCGACTTTAACTTTTTAAAACTAGATTCTGTAAGACATTGTAACTCATGATTACTATCTAATGGCACAAAAAAACTGTATGCACATCCTTTCATATTTGGCCTAGCTACATTGTACTCGTTACTTTTTTCTTTATTTCCACAAACCTTTAATGTTTCCGAACCAAAATTTCCAACAATCATAAACTTCAAATGATTTGCTATTTCAGAAGCATCTTGTAACCATTTATTGCATTTATTTTGATAAGAGACAATATAATCTATTGTTAAATTTGTTTTTAATTCTATCATATATATATCAGTACCATTAAATGCAATAACATCAATCTCATATTTATTATTATTAATAGATAGATTTTGGTTTACAATAAAATCAATTTTTCGATTTTCATTCTTAATTTCATTAAGTGCTAAGGAAAAAAAATCTTCGTAATATCTCAATAAATAGTAAAAGGCTATATTAGGTTTTAAAACCTTTGCAACTTTACCATTACATTTATTAATCTGATTATGTCCACGAATATTATTTAATTTATTATCCTTTTTATAGATGTAATGAAGTAATTTATATGCACTAGAACCAGCCTTATCTTTTTTATGTATTCCGATAAATGTTTTGTCTTTATCGTCATAAGAGGAAAAGAATTCATAGTTTTCTAATTCAGACAGCCCGTCAACTATCATAATATCATTAAAAAAATTCTCAATTTTATCTATTTTAGTAATGTATTCTTGAGGGATAAATAGGTTATTGGTCAAATAAGACAACTGATTTGTCACATCCTCATCTTTTGCTAATTCTAAAAATGCGTTTTGTTCTTCATTACATTTAAAAACTGGATTATATAAACTTTCTGATTTGTGATGATATACACCGTTTTTCAATTCCCTCCAAATAGCATTCAAGTTTTGTGGATATAGTTCTTTAAAATCGCTAACTAGGGGAATAATCAAATTATTTAGGCAGATGCCATCAAAGTTTAAAATAGAATCTTTTGTTTTACTTGAGAAACAAAAGATTTTATCTGCTTCTTCCGATTCTTCATCTTGAAATTCTTTAAAGAAGTTGTGATTAAGCCAAAATTCTGAAACACCCAAATTATACGTTTCGTATTTATCCACTGGACTGCAAAAATCAGTTTTGTAATAAATGGGTGAATATATACATCTAATATCAGCAGATTCTAAAGCATTTTCTGCTTCTATATCATAAATGCCTTTATTAATCATGTCATCAAACCTATCTCCTTTTTTTGTATCAATAGCTTTTAATAATAGCATAATGGGATTTGATTTTCTTAAAAATTTGCTTAATAAAGACTTCATTTTCTTTGGATCACAGCCTTTTGTTACGCATAGTAAGGAATCATCTTTATGGATGATAGAAAGTACATTGTCGATAAATGTATTATTAAAGTTATCTTTACTGTAAATTGATTCGATGATATAATCTTTTAATATATGTAGGACTTGATTACTTACAGACTCTTGAGCTGCAAGGTACTCGTATTCATTTAGAACATTTTTTTCTACATATTGTTTGTACTCAGCGTATGCATTAGCACATGAGTCTTTAACAGCACTGTATTCTTTTGATAATTCTATTGAATCTATTATATCAATTCCTCCTACTCTAATGTACAAATTCCAATAAGGAACTAACATATCAATTATAGGAACTGATATTTTATATACTTTATAAAGTTCGTTTCTTTCAAACATAACTATAACCCATTTGTGTATTCAACAATAGCCTCTTTCAACTCCTCATTATCATAATCATCTACAAATAATGTTATTAGCGCCATTAACTCAATTGGATCATAGATGATGATATTTTCAACATTGTCAATGCCATAGTCTAGTAAATCAGAGTTTGATATGCCTAATCCCTCAGGTTTGAAAATGTATAATTTATCTGTGGGGAATAATTGTTGTACATTTTTAATCCTACTTATATTAGTATCATAATCATTTGTAAATAAAAATATATAGCACTTTTTTTTCTCGGAGACTCTAACCATTTGATACATTTGTGCCTTAATAGTATATTCATCAAGATTATTACTTGTTATACTAAGGTAATTTTCTAGAGGAGCAAAAAACTTTGTATGAATTCTAACTTCACTACCTTCTTCTTTTAGGGCTTTTATTCTATTTGCCAATTGTTCTCCTAAATCAGAATCTTTGAACTTTTCTCTCCACGATTTATATTCACGGACAGTAAGATTGTTATATAGGCTTATTATAATTTCATTTGTATGAGCTAAATGCTGTTTCTCTATTTTACTTACAATTAAATCAATATTCTTGTCTTGACATGATTCTCCCAATATAGTGCAAAGTGATTCTGCAAGTTGTTTTATTTCTTCTGGATTAGAAATACTTTTTAATTCATGAGTAGATGTTGCAATTCGACGACCAAATGCTGGATTGTAGGTTTCTAACGGCATTGATGACCATTTGCCAGCATCTGTAATTGAAGCAATTAACATATGGCCATGAATTAGACCTGCCATATCAATCAATTCCCTAAAAGACGTCAAATACGACTGGAATCTTGCACGTGATTTTTCTTCTATTTTTTCAAGTTCATCAATACAGAATAGTATATAGTAATTATTCTGAGCAAGTATATTTAAGAAAAAAGCCAAGACTTCATGTCTATTATAATCTGAGAACTTGGCGATGTTGTACTTATCAAATGAACGCTTGTCATATTTAGCACCGGTACCAAGTTGAATAAGTTCCAATAAATTATCATCATTGTTTTGATTCGCAATGATAGCATCGGTATATCCTTGCATTACTGCAAACGAGTTCTTATAATCATTACATGCAGTTTTCAGTACAGTTTTTGAAGACTGTTTTAGAAACTCCTTCAAAGAAGTTGCATGGCTTTGTTGTAAAAGATATAATAAAAATAAATTTAAATCGTATTTGTCTACATCTGCTCGCCATGTTTCGCAATGCACACGATACTTAGGATGTATTTCAAAAAAGTACTCCAAATATTTCAATAAATTAGTCTTTCCATTTCCATATTGACCTTTTATAAGACAATATTGAAATGAAGTGTCAATTTTAGATAAATAGTTAGATATTTTGGTTTTTACATCATCTAGTCCTATTATAAAATACGGAAGATGAGGTGCTATACCTACACTTAAATCTTTTTTAATTATTTCTATATTTTCTGGTTTAGGGGTTAAATTCTCCCATAGTGTCTCCAATTTCATATTTTTTCTTTTCTATAATTTTAACTTTAAGAACAACTTTATCTCCAACAAGAAATCTTCGTCGTTTATCAATAGAAGATACGGTATTTGATAGTAATATTATTACATTTTTCTTATTCTCAATATAGAATTTATTTAAAAAATCAGAAAAACGCTCATACCCCATGTGCATATCATGCATTATATCATATAAATTTACATATCCTAAATCGGTTTTTCCTGTTTTAAATAATCTGTCATAAGTAGACATAAATTTTTTATATACTTTTTCTTTCTTTATTTCTTTTCTTAGGATATTATTTTTGAAATTCTTATATGATATAAGCTGCTTTTGGTATTTACAATAAAAATCAGGATAACATTGTAAAAACTGTTCCCACTTTCTTTTTAGTCCACCCTTTTTTTTTGTTATATCTAGCTGGGATATCCAAGCCATCATAACCGATAAATAATTATCTCTAAAACTTCGCACATATTTTTTTTCAATATTATTCCCTACACTCTTTTGATATATAAGAGCAAGATGAGTTGGATATTGTCCCTTTTCAACTTCACTTTTTGTAACAATCAACGCTAAAATCAAATCAGCATCAGCTTCTAATAAATATCTGAAAATAAGTCGTTTTTCAACAATACTTAATGAATAAAAATTTCTATTAGCAAAGGATAATTCTATTCCATCTTTTGTAGGCTCATATCCAGAATCTATTAAAGCCATCTTTTTAGCTAAAGATATATAATAGCTTGTATTTTTATATGTCTTGTAAATTAACTTATCTTCTGCAGAATTTCTTTTGCGCAATATTTCACTTATTCGCTCCTTTAAATTGCATTGAGACATTATATTTAAAATATATTTTGCATCAATTACACTAATACATCCTTCATCCCACAAATTCTTTATATTCTCATGTTTTACAATATTCTTTATATGGTGAATATAAAAATTATAGTAAAAATTTCCTCTTTTATATTTTTTCCATTCTTTTGCAAAAATACAAACCCAGCATAGACTTTTTAATGGTTTATTAAAAGGTCTATGTAAACTTATTATCATGCGTTGTTGCGTAGATGTCTCTGAAATATTTTTTTTGATACGCATTAATTCTAATTTAACGATACAAAGATATAAATAATTTCTATATATTCTTCATATTTCAAGAAAGAAAATCAATATCATAAAATATAGATTAATATTAGTTACCCGTTGGCGGAATAGATTTATAGTGATAAACATGAGTAAAAATTTGAACATATCTTTGATTTATAGTAACTTAGTGATGCCCAAACAATTAATTTTCAATAATCGTATGTACAACCTTTAAATAAAATTCGTAAAATACTTTAGATATGCAAGCAATACTCTAAAAAATATTATCAATGAACATGGCAATATACTCTGTAGTGGCCCAATCATAAATTTTCGAATTTGGAAGTGATAGCCTTGCCTCTTTCTGCCGAAGCGGAGAGCATTGACAGCGAGAAATGGCTGTTTGAGTACAAACTACGATAGTAAATTTGTAGGAGCAACAAAAAGAATTGAAACATTATTCTCCCAACAGACAGGCAAATTCATGGTCATCAGAATTATACAAAAATAGTAAATGGTTTATTTGCCTACATCATCGGCAAAATAATGCATTTACCGTTCTGCAGTATGTAAACTTTATCCACAACAAGCCAATCGGCAGAATTAATTATGAACTTATTTAATTCCGACTATGGGTTTATTAACTTACATATGAAATAAATAAAATTTGAAATGAGTATTAGGTATAATATGCCTTAAACTTTTGAACACAATGAAACAAAATGCCCTCTTAGCATTCAATTTCTCAATAAATCTCCTATTAAATATACTCTATGTCTTTTCGACAATACTTATACTACTGATAGATAAAAGAAACATCAGCTATATTAATTTGATATGACACAGGGCAACACATCTGGGAATACGTTGGCTTAGTCAGCCCTAATACCGTTCGGCAACTGTCAGCCGGCAAGAGAACTTGGTGCATACAGGAACAACACAATAAAAAGAAATTTATTGCGCTGCATAACGCCGTCAGGATTTGGTGAATGATCTGTCTCAACAACAATGTCTTTAAACCTGTGCAAGCTCGTCCTCTATACTATTTAAGGCAATATTCAGACATATCACAATATGCTTTATCATTGTTTTCTAGAGACAACTTCACTTCGTGTCTCCTTTTCAATCTGTGCCAGAATCTTATCCATAGCCTCGACCATTGCCGAAGGTGCTACGCTGTTAAGACTAGACGCAGTATTATGTATGCGATATGGCAGTTTCTATTCTGTAAGACTGCATTTTTTTCGGCTTTTCCTTTAGTCCCACTCTGTCCGTGGAAACTCCCACTCCATCCACTCGCTGAACGTCAGGCTCATTGCTTCCTCTGCTTCGTCCTTGCTCACTTCCTGCAACTTCTCTCCTAGCTTCACCATCTCCAGTAGTCTTTCCACGTTCTCCTGGTAAAACCAGTTTGCTCTGCTCCTTGCTTCCTTCAGACTTATATCCTCGTCCTGTTGCATCATTCTTGCGAGGTTATTCAGTATGTCTGCTTCTTTCAGCGTTCCCGGATGGTCTGTTATTGACAGATAACAGTTCCCGCTCTCTGCTATGTAATATTTCTGTTCCATTTGTCTTTTATTTTGAGTTAATAATATCGTTTATTGTATAATAGAGTTCTTCAAAACCGTTTACTTTTGTTACAGTCTTGCTCTCAACTTTCGGATATACTGTTGTCTGCGCACGTTCTTCTTCACTTCTTCCGTCAATTAATATCATTCGTGTCGGAGTTTGGAGTTAAAGTAGTTAAAGTCAATAGCCAACGTAGTGCTTGTGATAGCCACCTTAACTACTGACATAAACCCACAGAAGCAATTTTCTTAATTTTTAATTCTTAATTTTTAATTGCGCTCCGCGCCTGCTTTTCTCTTTTCACTTACCCCCCCCTCCGTCTATATATATAAAAAAACTATCATCCATGACTACATTAAAACTCATATTCAAGATGGCAGACAACAAGGGACGCGAAGGAACGCTGGTGTTCCTCGTATCCCACCGCCACACCGTAAGACGCGTCAGCACCAAATGCCGCATATTTGCCGACGAATGGGACGAACGCAACAACTGTATGCTACTCATGTCGCCCGTGTCGGCAGGACGCAACAAGACGCTCACTGCCATACACCACAAAGTGTGCGACATAAGGCAACGGCTCAACGGCATCATCAGCAAATACGACAGTGCCGGACTGCCTTACAACACTGCCGACATCATCTACAGCTACCACCACTTGCCCGCGTCTGCCCACAACTCCGTATCTGGCTTCATCCAACGGCTCATCAGCAGTTTGCGGCAACAGGGCCGGCTGCGCACTGCCGACAGCTACCGGCAGCTGCTCAACAGCATTATGACGTTCCTCAACGGCAGCGACCTATACTTCGGCATGATTAATGCCACCTTCGCCGAATCCTACGAGTCGTGGCTCCGCTCGCGCCGCCTGTGCCGCAACACCACATCCTTTTATATGCGCATCCTGCGCAGCGTCTACAACAAGGCCGTTGCCGAGGGCATCGCTCCCAAGGGCGAACCCTTCGCCACCGTCTACACTGGTGTCGACAAGACCTCGCGACGTGCCGTCAGCATGGCTGCCATACGCCGTGTCAAGGCTCTCAATCTCTCCGGCGACAAGTCGCTCGCCTTCGCCCGCGACATCTTCCTCTTCTCATTCTATATGCGCGGCATGTCGTTTGTCGACATCGCCTATCTCCGCAAAAAAGACCTGTGCAACAGCTACGTCGTCTACAGCCGCAAGAAGACGGGCCAGCAGCTCACCGTCAGATGGGAACGCCCCATGCAGACCATCGTCGACGCCTACGGTCCCACGCCCACGCAGTATCTCCTGCCCATCATCACGCGCGAAGACGGCACCGAGCGCACCCAGTATCTCAACGCCATGCTCCGTGTCAACCGCAACCTCAAGAAGGTTGGTGCCCTTGCCGGCATATCCACGCCTCTTACCATGTATGTGGCGCGCCACTCGTGGGCAACGGCAGCCAAAGAGCGGGACATCTCCGTGGGCGTCATCAGCGAGGCCATGGGGCACGACTCCGAAACCACCACGCAGATATACCTCGCGTCCATACAGACTGGCAAGATTGACGAGGCTAACCGCGACATCCTAAGCGGATTATAAAAAATATCAGGGAACTTGTCTTTATAACGACGCACTCTTACGGAGAGTACATCACATACTGCTAAATACCTGATTATCAGCATATAATAAAATTTCATACAACTTTTTGGTTCACACGAGTTCATATTTAATCGCTTTTTAAACAATGATTTAATACTATTTTTACACCTAAAATATTGGTAATAAGAAATTAATTAGTAATTTTGCAGCATCGGATGTACTCTCCGTAAGAGTGCGTCGTAAGTTTATTCGACTAAGCAGACAAGACTAAGTATGGATAACAATACACCAATACAGACAAATAACGCGACGGTAACACCTACCGCCGGCGCCGTAGGCGTACAAAAAACGCCCAAAATCGCCAAGAATTGGTATATTGCCATCGTCAACAACAACTCCGAAAAGCTCTGTTGCGAAAGGCTTCAGGCACGCATCGCGTCGCAGCCTGAGGGCGAGAAAGACTATGAGGTATATGTCGCGGCACAGAAGGAGATGCGCGAGTGGCGCAACGGCCGCCGCAAACTCGTTGAGCGCATCATCTTCCCCACCCTCGTCTTCATCCGCTGCACCGAACTCATGCGCCGCAAGGAGATTGTGTTCCTGCCTTACATCAAGCGTTTCATGGTCAACATCGCCGGCAGTCCCGAAAACGGCCACCGACCTGTTGCCGTCATCCCCGACCATCAGATGCGCAGTCTTATGCGTATGGTCAGCGATGCCGAGAGCCAGATAACCATCGACTCCCGTCCTTTCCGCCGCGGCGAAAAGGTGCGCGTCAACGGCGGCAAGCTCATGGGCCTTGAAGGCTACGTCCTCTCCTGCCCCGACAACAGCACCAGTCTTGTAATCGACATCGGCATCCTCGGCAGTGCTAAGGTCAACATCTCGCGCGATCTCCTCGATTCTATTGAGTAACAGCACCGCCACACTCCACATTTCAAGTTTCGTCATATATCTCATAATGGGTTTAACAGTATAAACACAACAAGGCGTTATAATGGCGAACGGCAACTTACAGTCGCCAACACAAAGCCATCCGTATCTGCAATCGTACTCATAACGACACCCGATACTCTTCAAACGCCCTGCAAATATAATACATCAAATCCCCCAATCCCCACTTTTGTCCTAAATCGGACAAAAAAGTGAATAGTGATTTTGGGGAGTTAAAGTAGTTAAAGGAGTTAAAGTAGTTAGAGTCAATAGCCAACGTAGTGCGTGTTTAAGTGAAAAGTTAAAAGTGAACAGTGAAAAATCCATGTGCATTGTGGTTTCTACTTACAAGCACTACGTTGACATATGACTTTAACTCCTAGCTCACCTTAGTGAGCGATAACTACTTTAACTACTTTAACTACTAAAGATATATATATCCCATGAATAACTTAAATTTTGCCGAAAAGAAGGCACAGATGTTAACCACAATGGTTATCAACAAATTAGTGAAGTCAACTAATTTAAGCAGCAGGGCATTAGAGACCCGGCTGCACATCCGTCATGGATTTATTAAAGCAGTCTAAAGCGGAAGTTTAAAACCGGGCGACGGCCTTACCTGTCTCCAGCTGTTAGCCGCCAACAGCATGATTGTAGACGGCTACTTAAGCAGGATAAGGAAGTATCACATTATAGCCTCGCCACAAGAACAGATTGAGCTGACGAATTTAAACCAATGGCATCAAGACCTCACAAAATTCATCACTCAAATGACAAGAGACTAAAGGCGCGAAGCGCAGAGCGCTCTGCGCAAGTAAAAATTAAAAATTAAAAATTAAACAACACTTCTCTGTGTTTATTGTAGGGACGTACCCAAGGTGCGTCCAACTGATAACACATTGTATTTCAATGATCTATAGTGTAATAAAATGATGAATGAAAGGTGGACGCACCTGGGGTACGTCCCTAC
>ENA-ORRQ01001182-ORRQ01001182.1-human-gut-metagenome-genome-assembly--contig:-NODE-1182-length-20911-cov-19.176304_pt1 | contig 20911 bp, 17 predicted proteins | sample MGYA00242177_ERZ509138 | MGnify/ENA primary metagenome ERZ509138 (study PRJEB26280, sample SAMEA2338628) | human gut metagenome | biome: human gut; feature: human-associated habitat; material: faeces... | reverse complement strand
GTGATGCCTTCGCCCAGTTCGATTACAATCCTTTGCAGTGGTTGAACATCGTGGCAAGTCTTCGTCATGATTACTTCTCTGCATCCAGCCAGCATGCTACTACCGGTCGTCTGGCTCTGATGACCAAGTGGAAGGGTTTCTCCATCCGTGCCAACTATGCCGGCGGATTCCGTGCCCCAACGCTCAAGGAGATGTATATGAACTTTGATATGGCAGGTATGCAGATGATTTACGGTAATCCGGATCTGAAGCCGGAGAAGAGCAACAACTACAACCTGGCGCTGGAGCATACCGGAAAGGTGAAGAATGCTGGCTTCTTTATCGGTCAGTATAGTCTTACTCTCATGGGTTATTATAATAAGTATGATAAGCGTATCACTACCGAGGATTATGCCGATTATATCCCAGGAACCGGTCAGCCGGATGTGGCTTCGCGTTATTGCAACGAGGATGGAGTAGAGGTGAGCGGCATCGACTTCAGTGCCCAGTACCGTTCGGATATGGGACTCGGTGTGAAACTCGACTACAGCTATCTCCATGTGGGTGGCAGAAGTGTAGATTCCCAGTTCTCCCAGCCTCGTCCGCATTCTGCAACCTGGCGTCTCGACTACGACCGTCAGCTCTGTTCGTTCTATCGCATCAATGCCGCTCTGTCAGGCAGATACCTGTCTGCTCCTGATACGAACATCGAGAAGCATGACAGCAGTTATCAGTTGTGGAAGTTCACGCTTCAGCAGCGATTCCTGGATGCCGTCAATCTGAATTTCACGGTAGATAATCTTTTCGGTTATACGCCAAAGAACTATTATTGGAGTTCTGCGATGACCACCGGCCGCACCTTCTCAGTAGGCCTTTCTATCGATATCGACCGTTTTGTAAAGGTATTCTAATAAAAATAGCAGGGTGGACCAGTCTTCCATCCTGCTTCTTTTCTGATAGCACCGCCCTAACTATATAAAAACAGGTAGTTAGGGCGGTGCTATCGCATTTTTTATGTTCTTTTGGGGGAACTGAAACTGTCCCATGTGATAGAAATTAATATCGTTGTAATACCATGAAAAGATGTAAAAACGTTAAATATGAGGGTAAAAATGCACTTTAACGTGAAAAAAATTGTTTTATTAAAGGCTTTTCTATATCTTTGCAGCGCAAATAAGAATAACAACCTTTAAATATGGATAGTCATTCAGTAAGAACTAAAAAAGAAGTCGAAGATTTTCTCTGCCACTTTTTGCCAAAGATGGACGTGCTAGGTATTATCTTTTTGAACCGATCCAAGAATCAAGAAGCATTAAAGATGCTTGGCATAACACCTTCAGCAAGAAAAGAAATCATAAAGAGTATCACCGCTGAAGACTATATTGAAACAGTTTTAGATGAATTTTCCTATGGAGATATGTGGGTGTTTGGTAAAGATTGTGATGGTGTAGATGTTTATGTCAAAATTGCTCTTGGCAAACCAAATACGAATACTATTTGTATTTCTTTCCATACCGCAGAACATCCTTTAAAATATGCATTTAAATAAAGAGGAGGTGATTATGAATAAGCAGATTGTCAACAGTATGAGTAGTCCTTTTACTGGAGGAATGGTGTATCTTGTTGAAGATACTGAGGTTCAGACCTTCCGTAAAGAAAAATACTCTGTTCATGTGCGATATTATGTATGTAAAGATACTGGGGAGCAATTTACATCAGAAGAGCAAGATGAACAGTTGTGTAATGAATTGTATAACCAGTATCGTATTAGGCATGGAATCCCATTTCCTGACGAGATTAGAAAGATTAGAGAGCACTATGGTCTTTCTCATTCTCAGATAACCAAAATTGTTGGATTTGGTCAGAATCAATGGAGCCAATATGAAAATGGAAATTTACCATCTGAGTCAAATGGCAAGAGTATTGCTGCCATAAGAAGTCGTGAAGGTATGCTTTCGATGCTAGAGTCTAGCAGAAATCAATTTGATGAAAGTACATTCTCTAGAATTAAGAAGAACATCTTGTGTGCCTCTGATATGGATTGGAACGATGCTCCTTATTTCTATTTTTATGGAAATTCTAAAAGAGGGGTAAATAATGGATATTCAGAAATGAATCCAAACAAATTGCAGTGTATGGTACAACTTATTGTAAGCAAGGAAAAAAATGGTGTGCCAAAGACAAAGCTCAATAAAGAAATGTATTATGTAGATTTCTATAGTTATAAGAAATATGGGCGTTCCATCAGTGGGCTGGCATATCGTGCAATCCAATATGGTCCTGTACCTGAACATTATGAGACTGTATATGATCATGTGCAAGGTTTGATAAAAAAAAGCATTGAAACAAGTGCAGACTTTGAATATGACTTGCTTTTTTGCGATTCACCTGACACATCGGCATTAAGTAAAGAAGACATTAATGTTATCAATCAAGTTATGTCTGTTCTTGTTGATATGAAAAGAGCAGATGTTGTAGCTTTAAGTCATAAGGAAAATGGATGGATTAACTACAAAGACCATCATAATATAATACCTTATGATGAAGCATATAGTTTAAAAGCTTTTTAAGTATTGGAATATCAAAGAAAGGAGTAGTGCTTTGCATTTGCTCCTTTTTTTTCGATCTAATGCCCTAATCCCCAAAATAGGTATAAATTTTGGGATTAGGGCGGTTTTTCTTATTTTGCCTAGAACCATCTCTTCTTCATTTTCTTCAAGAAATCCTTGGTGATAGGGAAGCCGGAGGCATCACCTATTACGGAGTCGGTATAACAGAAGGGACATTCGGCTGTAGGCGGCTCATCAGGGAGGTAATCCGTGATTTCGGATGGCGAGAAGATTTCGCCGCAGAAGAAACAGCCGCACTTTTCAGACTTCTCTATCTGTTCCTTGTTGCTGAAGCTGCAATCGTGAGCCTGGCGGAAGATCCTGTCTTTCTCCTCCTCTTCTTTCTGCTTTTTCTCAGCCTTTTCCAGATAACCCTTGAATCGTCTCTGAAGATAGAGCGGCACATGATAGTGAGGGGCGAAGACATACAGCGACGGAACATGGTCGTGGTATTCGTAGCCGGGACCATCTATCACGGTATAGCTGTCATCCGTCTCATCGTATGGCAGTTCATCCAATCCCCTTTTATCCTTGACAGCCTGGTTTCTCTCCCAGATCCATTCGGTGGTAAGCGGAGTTCCGACGACGATGGCAAGTTTTACCTCATTGCCCCGATATACTTCCACGATGTCACCCTTCTGGAATCTAATCTGTTCTGCGCTTCTGCCTCGGAAGGTCTCGTCAGGATGACGGTCGTATGCAGGCGAATCGCAGACTCCGGGATAGTAAATGCTGAAACGCGAACAGCAGTAAGACCGGTCGATCATTTTTCCCTCACCGTCATACACTCTTTCAGAAAGACATTCGCGGTCGTAGTGTAACAGTCCCAGCGGAATCTCCGAGATATAATAGCAGAAGGTATCTAGCGGATAGTCGTCTTCCTCCTTCATCTTTTTGCGGTAAAGGACATCCTGGTGCATCAGTCTCTCTGCCTCCTCCAGAGTTGTGGTGAAGGCTTGCGGACAATAGGTGTTCACCTTGTATTTCGGATAATGTGAACGCTTTTTCTCCTCCAGCTCTTCTGTTTCTAAAACTTCGAGCTTGAAGATGGCAGGAACATCCCGATGCTGTGGATGTTCAGCCAATTGCTTGAATTCTTCGTATGTCATAGGATGTTTATTTTAAGAATTGGTGTGTCTTCTTGTATTTTGTACCATCGCAGTTGGTGATATTGATTTCCAGGACCAATCCTTCCATCTGAAAGTCGAGCGGGATGTTGATGGCACGTCTTTGGATATCCATTTCGTAGAAGATGCTTCCGTCCTTTTTGCAGAGCACGATGTCCAGATAGTCTGGCATATCAGGTATAGTTCCAGGCTCTGACATTTGTGGTTGAAACTCCCCAAACTCTTCCTTCACATACTCGAATAGTCCCCGAGTATATTTTTCGATATCCACCCCTGCGTATTGAGTATAGGTGTATTTGATAATACATATAGACATTTTATTTGCCATTTTATTCTTGCTTTTTGGTTATACCTTTATAATATAGTAATATGAAGGGAAAATTTCAAAAAAAAGCGCCAATATTTTGAAAAAAAAGTATTGGCGCTTGATTATTGAATTCGCTCTGTTTGAAAAGAGGGCTATTTGTTAAATTGTTCTTTGAATAGAGTCGTTAAATCAAATAGTTATTTTACTGCCCCTCTATATTTTCAAATATGCTATAAAACTTTAATATGGTATCTACAAACCAATTTACCAGTTCTTCATCTGTTTTGTCCAGAGTGTCTGTTGCAAGCCATATCCATTTGCCATCTTGTTTTGCACCTGGTCTTTGCTTCAGGTTTGGCAGCTGAGAAAGTACATTATTGTTGGAAATGAAATTCTGCATATAATCTTTAGCTTTTTCACCATTTGTTGTATATATAGACACTGTGACAGTATTGTAGCGAACGCTGTAGCCACAATCATATGCGAAGCCTTCGTGGTTTGGTGACTTGAAGCCGATATATGGGCGTCCCATCGGGTTATTAATGTGTGATTGCACTTTGTCTTTTACTCTTTCAATGACTTTTTCCCAAATGGTGTTGCACCATACAACATTGGCGTCAGGGGCTTCGTTGCTGGTAGCAGGAACGTCAGTAGGTGCACCTTCTGTTACAGGCTCGAAAGGTAACTCTCCAGAATTATTGTGCTTTATCAATTCCATAAAGTCCTCGAAACCATCCTTGCCATAGTAATCTAAGATAAGATCACGCTCAAACTTTGCTACAGCATTGAGCACCTGATTGCGAGTTACGCCATAAACAAACTCACGACCTGCTTTAATCTCGTATTTGTCGACACTTTGGTTATGCATCTTTGAACACTCCAGACAATACATATCGTTGGTCAGCAAGTCGCGGATTCTGTCATCCACATTACCGCTCATTTCTGGATACTCAAACACATCGAAAAGCTGACACACCTCAGGGATGCCCGTATGAGCCTCTTGATTGATTCGCCCCATAGCGCATTCCCATTTGTCTCTATTGTCGTCGGTTTCTGAAGTCTGGCCAATCTTAAGCCAACCACCATCCTGCTGATTTAACTCAGTATTCGAGAAATACTGAGAAAAAAGGCGCTTAGGACCGAATACGTAAATTATAGTTCTTTTCATTTTTGCATTAATTTATTAAAGTCGAAGTTAATCTTTTCTTTTAGGCAGAATTTTTTTATAGTAATAGTTATTATTCCTGCAAATCCTATTACTGTACACATTATGCCACAAATCCAACCGTCGTTATCTTTATATGTACCAAATAGACCATCTCTTTCAGGGCTATTTATAGCACCTATTACGCAAATGATAATTATTATAATAGCTATAATTACTTCTATTTTTACAACATTCCAAGCCTTACGCTTAGATTCTTCTTCTCTTTCGTTAGCATCTTCAATCTCATTCTCTACTTCTTGAAGCAGAAGTTTGATTTTAGGATTGTTGCTATAGTACATCTTTGCCTTGCGAATATAGCGCTCAACATTAGCTTGGCTTTCGGCTGTATTATCACAAGACTTGAATTTAACCAGTGCATCCTCTAGATGATTGAAAATTTCCTCTAAGTCTTTGCTTGATTCTGGTGTGATGAATTGACCGCAAGATGGACACTTGTCTGCTAGAAGAGGAATTGGAGCTCCACAGTAAGGGCATGTGTTTCCTTTTCTTTGGTTCATAACAGCAGCTACTGCCTGATCTGCCTTTTGCTGCTGTGCATCGATGTACAGATCAACCTCGTCAACATTCAAACCCAGAGCCTGTGCTTTGTTCAAAAGTACCTGACGCTCCTTGGTAGAGATGATGCCGTCGGTAAGGTACTCTTTGATGAGGTCATCAAGCTCCTGTGGAATTGCACCTTCCTTCTTTGCAGGCTTAGTTGCCTGAGGATCCTGTGCTTCCATTTCTTTCTTGCACTTAGCAAGACGACCCTCAAGTACCAGTTCAAACTCGTCGCGGTCGATGCCCATGGCCTCGGCCTTTTTGAAGAGAAGATTCTTCTCTTTATCAGTCAATACACCATCTGCCAATGCTGCAGTGATGAGTGCTTCTAACTTCTCGTTGTACATAGTAGATAAATTTATTTGTTATTATATTCTTTTATATGTATTAATTATGCTTCTCGTAGAATCTTGCCTCAAGCACCATTTCTACCTCGTCGGGATCTTCTCCCTCCTTGACAGCACGGCGTAAGACAATCTCCTTCATTTTGTCCGTCAGCTCATCACTTGCTGCTGCAGAATTGATGAGCTCCTCAAGAGCATCTGAGAACAGGTTGCCAGGAGACTTCTGTATGGTTGGAATCTCTTCGGATTCTTTCTGGATATCCATAGTCTCTTCCTGAGTGTCCTGTGTCTCTTCTTCTTCTGCCACTTCGGTAAGTGGTGGAACAGGTGTCCCATAGAAATCCAACTTGTCTGCAGGCATCTTACGAAGACGAACTTCTGTATCGTCAACATCTTTTAGAAGCTCGGCGTAGTAGACATATAACTCTTCTGGTACATACAGAGTCTTAATATTGGCACATAGACTTTCTATATCCGTCAGTTTATTGGTGTAGATATACACATCAGGTGCGTATTCGTCATCATTGAGAGTGCCGATTTCTTCAACAGTGTAAGGTACATATACCTCTCTAATGCTCTTGCTTGAGGCAAATTCATCACCCACAATTTTTACTCCTACAGGAATGACAAGTGTCTCAATCTTGCAATTTTCACCAATGAAATTATCTGGAATTTCTTCCAACAGATGAACCTTGGACAAATCCAATTCTTCGATATTCTTACATTTATAGGTTGTGCTTTGGAGCGACTTTAGGGTACTTGGAAATGTTATCTTGCGGAGGTTGGTGCATCTATCGAACACTTCACTATCTATTATTTCTACTCCTTCAGGAAAGTTTATTTCTTGAAGTCTCTTACAATTTTCAAACAGACAGTCTGGAATTTCCTTCAATAATTTAACCTTTGAGAAATCTACCTCTTCAAGATAGTCCTCATGTCCATGCTCACTGAAAAAACATCCATCAATTTCTCTAAGGGTTGAAGGGAAGACAACTTTTCTAATTTTCTTATAACCCTCCAAGGCATCTTCGCCGAGAGTTGTATGTCCCTCGTTGATGGTTAAAACGCCATTTTTAAAAGTGCCTAACTGGATTCGTATATCATCGTCATCATCTGATAACTTTGTTAATGGATAATCCCAATTGTCATCATCATCGTCATCATCATAGTTGGATTGATTCAGCTTTGCTTCCTGGATGTTCTTTCTTACCTCTTCGCGAGCCTCTTGGAAACTCTTTTTGGCTTCGTTTGAAACTTCTTCCAGGCTTTCACCTACTGTCTTTGCGATATCACCGACTAATTTTTTGAATAATCCCATATTATCAAAAATTTAATGTTCTTACTTTTGTTTGTATTATAGCTGCCGGGAAATTACATCCCCGGCATAGTAGGAGGCATTCCCGGCATCTGTGGGGCGGTGCCTTGGAACAATGGAGCGAGTTCTGCTACATTGCCGGCAAACTCCCACTGCGCCATGCCGTTCTTCCAAACGTATGACTGCTGGGTGAGCTGACCCTGCTGAACGAGCTGCTGGAGCTTGTTCCAATCGCATGGACCATACTGCTGGCCATTGATGCCAATATAATACTGTACCTGAGGAACAGCAGCACCCATGCCTGGCATCTGAGGTGCACCACCCATGCCTTTCTGACCTGGCATCTGAGGAGCTCCACCCATCTGACCCATGTTGTTCATACCACCCATAGTCTGCTGGCGGAAGGCATTGATGCCATTATCTGTGGCATTGTTGAGAACACCAGCATTGAGGTTTGCCTGATGAGCACCCATAAAGGTCTGCTCTGTCTGGAGACGAGAAGCACGCTGCATCTCCTCACGCTGAATACGCATGGTTTCACGCTGGTTCTCCAAGTTCATGCGCTGCAACTCCTCCTGACCGCCAAGGTCTAGTTCCTGCTTTCTGCCCATAGCATCGAGATTCAACTCAGACTGCTTCTTGAGCATATCCTGCTGAAGGTCGTTGTTGAGGTTGAAGTTGGAAATCTGGGCATTGTGCTGAGCCATCATACGCTCCTTCTCCAGGTCGGCAGTGAGGGCTTTGAGTTCACGATAGCCACGGCTCTCCTTATCTACGTTGATGCCTGTGATGTCGAGACTGCGGATGGTGATACCGAAAAGCTTCTCTACCTGTGGAGTAACACGCTGCTGGATGAGTTCGCTAATCTCAAAAATCTTGCGTTCAATCTGAACTACAGGAATCTGAGCGTCAGAAGGCGCATTGCTAACTACACTCTTGATGAACTTGGTGAGCTGGCCACGAAGCTTGTTCTTGAAAGTCTCGTCGCTGTAACCCTCATTGCGGTTCACACTATGGAAGAGATCCATGTCCTCGATGGCATATACTACGGCACCATGTACAGATACAGGTACGCCATAATCTTGCAGGCGTGGGTCGAAGACATCAAAATAAGGGATGGCGAAGTTCAGCTGACTTCCCTTGCTCAGGTTGCTGAGGTTGGTCAGGTTGTTCTGTTCCACTCTTCTCGCTGCTTCCTCGGCAGCCTGTCTTTTCTCTTCTTCTACTTCCTTAGAAGATTTAAAACCAAAAAATCCCATATGTTTCAGTTTTTATGATTGTTATTATTTTTGTTATTTACTATAGAATCCCTTTGTAGGGGACAGATTATTTTGTTGTATAGATTCGCTTCGTCTTGCCCTGGGCATCTACTTCTACGAAGGTGTCTGCTCCATATTGGCGGTTTGCGTCGTGATAGTTGAATGAATATCCCGTTTCGTAATTGCCGTCGATGGTAGGTCGGCTTACCTGGTCGATGCTATCCAGCATTTCCGGTTTCAAGCCCAGCTGCTGGTACAGATGCTGCTCTACCATGTTTCGGATAGCATTGAGATTCTCATCCACATAACCACGAATCTGGTTGATGAGAGACTGGTTGCTCTTATCCTTCTGCAGCAGGCGCTGTCGCATGGTCTTCTTGAGCGGAGAGCCGTCGGCCTTGATTGGAGCTGGTGGCATCGCATCATTCTGCAGTGCAGATTCTACCACATATTCTCTGCGACGGACATGGAGCATCGGGTTGCCGTAGAGACAGAACATCAGGGCGGTGCTCATAGAGAAACAGTCATCCTCTACATGTCGGCACATGTTGAAGTAATCGCACTTAGCCTGGAGCATCGCCTTTCCGCCCGTCATTCCCTTGAACTGGTAGAGCGGATAGAGGCGCATCAGCACCTCGCTGCCTGTGCCCGGATTCAACAGAAGTTGGCGGGCTTCATCCGTTTCCTCATTAGAGAACATCGGAACAGGAATGAGCGAACCGGTATAGAGCAATACGCCACCTCCGTAGAGGGCGCTGAGCAACATGGAGTCGTTTCGTTTGTAACCGGCATATCGGGCTCCGAAACAAGCCACGGTATTGAAGACTCTTGCCCTGCCTTGGTTGAGGAGCGAAGGATTGAATGCTTCATCCTCACTATAGAATCCGCACATACCCTCTGCATCGGCACCATGAAGATTGAACATCAGCATATCTGCCTTGTCCAGAGACTTGCAATAGATGCTGAGGCTTTCCGAATCTTCGGTCAGCAGCTTCGGACTGATATACATTCCGTTGCGGATCAGCTCAGGATCGTCGGTATTGTAAAGAAGCGGCAGGTGCTGGGTCATCGTGCAGCTGGCTGGAATCCAGTCGCGGTTGCTGATCATCAGAACATTGCCAACAGGAATACCGCCGCCATACATTCCACTGATGTTGAAGTAGGCACCGATGTCGCTTCGGATATCCGTATCGAGCTGACCGTCTTCCAAAGGCAGACGAGCCACATTGTTGCGGGCGCAACCTACGGTGAAGTCTGAATCGCGACTATCCAGCAAATCTACGATATAGGTGCCTTCGAAGGCATAGCAGGTATCTGTAGGGATTCGCTCGCCGCCATACGGCCATGGGTCTTCGACGCGAGGGATAGGAATCACATCGTCACCTCCTATTATAAATAGGTGTAGGTCGGGACCAGCTGTCAGGTTGTTGTCTGCGATGCAGCGGGATACTGCTTCATTGCATTCTATCCAGGATGGAGTTTCGTGGGTGGAATCCAGTCCATATTGCGAGATGTCGAGAAATGTCCAGTACATCTGCTGGTCGTAGGCATTCTGTATGAAGTCGTTGAAGACATCATATACTTCCTGGATGGAGCAACCGTATTTTCTAGCCAGTGCATTGCCATCTGTCAGGATGATGCCGTAGTGGTCTTCCAAGGGGTCGGGCTGGTCGATTGGTTCATCGGCTGTTCTTGCTTCTGATGCCATCTGCACGGCTTCCGGCTGTGGAGCCGCCTTGCTTTGTCCCGGCATAGGAGGAACTGGGGCTGCTCCCGGCATAGGAGGAACCGATGAGGCTCCCGGCATAGGGGGAGGAGTTGTACTGCCCGGCATACTTGCCATTTGAGGCTGCTGACTGATCGCATTGACGCTTCCCAGTCCCATATTGTTGGCTGCCTGCAGAGGATTGAAGCCTCTCATCTGATTGAGCTTCACATTCTGGGCATTAAACTTTGGCATCGGAGGAGGTGTAGGCATCTGTGGTGGTACAGCCATCTTGCTCTTCTCCTTCGGGATGAATTCCGAAAGGGTTGTGTCGCAATAGAACTGATACCATTCTTCTGGCTGAGGCTTATCCTCCAACATCTCCTTTACGGCATACCATAGGGCACTTAGCGGTTCACTCATTCCGTTTTGCACGGCCTGGTCGAGATACTGGATGGTCTGCTGCCTGTAGTAATCCTGCTTTCCATTCTTGTGGTAGTCGGCAAGATTATCAAGAGCCATCAGTAGGGCGATGTCGCCTTGCGGACAACCGAAACCGCCCATTCTTGGCAGAAGCACGGTGGCATTGTCGATATTGCCGGTCTTGATGAACGCTACATGAGTCCAGAAGAGTTGCCAGTAGTTATCGGTACGGGAACCGAAGAAGGCAAGGGCGCACTTGTCGGGGTACATCGAGGCAAGCAACAGATGATAGTAGAACTGGATGTTGTTATCATTCGTCATCACACGTGACAACTGCTCCAGACTGTTGAACTTGCGTTTCAGAATGTCGGTATGGTTGGTCTGGATGGCATTGAAGACCTCGGTCAGAATCTGCTCTGCCAGGAATTCGTTACCCTTGCTGCCTTGCAGGATATGGATGTTCTGACGTACCTGATCTATGATCTGGTTGGCTCTTAGGGGAGCAATATGCCATTGGATGCTCAACTGGTTGAGTTCTGCCAACTTCTGATTATCCAACTTGCCATCCTCCAGTCGTTCCTGCACAGCCTGCAGAAAGAGAGTCTCATTCTGCTGATAGATCTCAGTCTGAGTCTTCTGTGCCTCATATACAGTCTGGTTGTTAACCGTACTGTTGTTGGTGGTATGGGTTGTTGTTGAGGTGTTATAGTTGTTTTGCGTATTGTGGGAGTCGGAATGGATTCCGCCTACCACAGCCGCATCACCATCAAGTTTAATATCGCTCATAGTCTGATTACTTTATATGTTTAGACTTCTTGTTGCATTTTCTGGAGAGGGCTTACCATTGGAAAGGTGCGCCACAGTCTGGACAGTTTGGAGTGCCTGGTGCAATGTGGATGGTGTGTCCACAGTTGTAGCACTGGCATTCTATCAATTCCTGCTGAGGAGCTGCCTGTTGTGGAGCTGCTTGGCTTCCTGCTGTATTTCCACCGAGTCCGCCATTGAAGGCGTTCAGATTGTTGGCGGCAGCAGTGCTTACTTGCGAGATGTTGTTCATAGCCACATCCTGGGTATGATCTACTCGCTCCTGTTGGCGTCGGTTTTCCTCTTCCAGCTGGTTGATGCGCTGTTGCTGCTGGCTTTGCTGGGCGCCGCTGATGCCGGTGGCTGTATCTTTTATCATGCCGGCCATCTTCATCATGGCTTCCATCTGGGCATTGCTGTTCTGCTGTTGCATCTGTAGCATCTGCTGCATCATTGCTTCCTTTTCTGCTGCAGTCTGTCGCAGGTTTTCGGCTTCCTTCTCGCCGTTATAGGCGTTTGCCATAGCTACCTGTGCATCTCCGGTGAGGTGGGAGAGTTGTGCGGCACGAATCTGTTCGGCGGTCATATTGGCGAAATGGTTGTCACGATTCATCTGCTCATTGCTCTGAATGGTGGCTACGTTCTCTTCGTGCTGATATTTCTGCTGGTCGAGCTGTGCCTGCATCTGAGCCATCTGCTGCAGCTTGTCCATCTGACGCTGGTGGCGGTTGGCTTCCAACTGGTCATCGTCCATTTTTTCCTGGCGGTTGCGCTCATAGGCAAGGCGGTCGTCTTCCAGTTTCTCGTTGCGTGCCAGGAGGTGGTCTTCCTTATCCAGTTCGCGTTGACGCATCATCTGCTGGAAGTCGTAATCATCCTCCTTCGCCTTGCGGTTGAAGTCGCGGTTGTATTCCTTTTCTTCCAGCATCCACTGGCGTTCACGCTCTTCATCTTCGATGCCCCAGTTGCGGCGGCGTTCCAGATCTTCACGTTCCCAGTCGTGGTCGGTACGGGAATCATCGAGTGCCCATTCTGCCTTGAGACGGGCTGTGTCGATGTTCTGCTGGCTCTGGATGCGCATGATTTCCGTGATTTCCTCACGAGGAATCTTCTTGTGTGCAAGTTCATCTTCGAGCACTTCCATTTCCTCCTGCTTGACCAGACGGTTCTTGCGGAGGTCTTCCAGGGCTTCGAACTCCTCTTCCTGGGTCTTAGCCTGGCGGATGCGCTTCTGACTTTCGAGCATCTGGACGAATTCCTCCAACTCATCATCGTGGAGCAACTGGTCTTTGTTGATGCCCTGGAGGGCATGGCGCAAATCCTCGGCGTTTTGTGCAGAAGAAATCTGCTGGGAGTTGGCCTCAACTTCCATTCGGTTTCGGAATTCTCCGGTGCGGTGCATGAAGTCGAGTTCCTTCTCTGTGTTATAGAGCTGGCGTTCTACCTGACGGAAACGCTCAAAGTCCTGGTTGCTGTCGGTGATATTCAGAACCTGAGTGCATTCTATGCCGAATACCTGTTGGTTGATGGTCTGGCGGATTTTCTCTTTCAGTACATTTACTGTTTCTGCAGTCAGTCCGGCAGACTCGTAGTTCTGGTTGCGGAGTTCCTGGCGCAACAGGGTTTCTATGGTACCATTGAGCAACTGCTGTAATTCTCTAGTTGTTACGCTGTTGCGGTCGGTAAGATAATTGGTGGCGAAGGTATGAATATCGCTGATGCTCATCTGGAGAGATACTCCAATCTGCACATCATGGATGCCCATCGGAATGGTGTATGGCTGAAAGGCAAGTTCGCCATTCTCGTTCATTGCTCCACCAAAGGTGAGGGTGATGAAACGGTTGCTGACGATATAGACCGACAGGATAGGAGCCTGGGTGATGCGGGCTAAGATGCGGGCATAATCCAGTTGGCGCTTCTTGGCTTTTTCTTTCTGTTCACCTTTCTTTTCGCCGAAGATGATGCGACCGAGCCAGTTGAAGCCACGGCCTACTTCTCCTACGATACCGAGCTGGCGGAAGGTAGGCTCAGCCTGGCGCTTGCGGTCTCGTTCACGCTTTTCGGCTTCAGCCATATCTTTCTCAGCCTTTTCTACCGCATTCTTGATAGCAGCCTGCTCTTCTTCTACAGACTTATAAAAGAGGTATGCACCTGCTGAGAGGGTTGAAACCAGCTCACCATTGGCAAAAATGATGGCGGTGCAACCTTCCTGAACGATGATACCTTTCAGTTTTTCTATTTCGTCGAGTTCCCGTTCGCTAATCTTGCGGGCGATTTCTCCTGGTTGGATATTCCAGATGGTTCTGCCTCTTACCACGTCAACACCATCCACAGCTTCCATACTGCGGCGGTCGCGGCTACGTTCAGCTTCTCTTTCGGCTGCAATCTGTGCCTGTTCAGCCTGCTGCTGTGCATTTCTGGCATCACGGATTTCCGACTGGCTTTCAGTAGCTTGCTGGTTAACGACTCTTCTCTGTTCTTCTGCAATCTGGCGATTGAGTGCACCACCAGTCATGGCGTTTGCTACAGAGCGAACGGTATTGGTGAACATACCCTTGCTGGCTTGTGGAGTCTGTGGAGCCTGAGGCATTACTGGGCGCTGAGGCTGCATCGGTTTTGGGGGCATACCTGGTGCTTGAGGTCTCATAGGTTGAGGCTTCATAGGCTGTTGAGGAGCCATAGCTTTCAGTGGTTGAGGACGTTGAGGCTTGCTAACTCCTTGTGGCTGGGTTGGAGCCTGTGGTTGCAAGTCAATAGGTTGTCCACACTTCGTACAGAATTTCATTCCCGGTTGCAGCATTGCGCCGCATTTCTTGCAATATGTCATAATGGTTATTGTTTTTAAGATTAAATGACTGGTTATTGTATCAGCGCAATAAATATAGCTATTAGCAGAATCACCCAAAAGAACTTGATGAAGCATCCTATGCATCCAGTGATGCCTTCACCTAAGAGTCCTCCGAGAAATCCCAAAAGCTGTATTCCCCAGCCTAGAATGCCGAGAAATACAAATATTCCGATTCCTATTAATATGATAAGTAGTATAGTCATATCCCCTATAAGAATAATTTCATTTACTTTATGCAATCGTTAAGAATATCAATTTACGTTGATAACTAACTCATATTTGGGTGCAAAGATATATAAAATAAATGAAACTGAATTGGTTCAAATTGGTTCAAATTTGCCTTGATTTGGATCAATTGGCCAAAAAATGTATTTTTTTAGTGAAAAATGCCCCTAAAAGGGACTTTTTAGCATTTCTTAAACTTTTGGGAGACGTAGTTGAAGAGGTGTGTCTTTCTCCCGCTGAAGCCTGTTTACCTCTTCCTTTCCCGATTGTACTTCTGAGCTTACACCTTATTATATATAGGGGAATGCTTGCCGCAATTCCCCTCCCTTTTCTCTTATGGAATGTGGAAGCCTACCCCCTTTAATGTCCGTTTTCATAACTGATACTGCCCCCATGAGATAGGAGACTTGTCTAGTCCTAAATGGAGTTTCAGGAAACATAAATCCCCTATCTGCAAACTTCAACAGGTTGGGGATTTATGTTTTATATTATCTTCTTGTTTTACTAAAAACGTCGGAATGTGTGCCTGTAGTAAGCATGAGGAGTGTTAACTCCTCATCATTCTGTTCCCATACCAGCAGCCAGTCTGGATTTATATGAGCCTCCCATTCGCCTTCGTGGTTTCCGTGAAGAATATGTGGCTTGTATTCTTTCGGCAGGCATCCTTTTTCTGCCAGAATGGCTATGGCTTTTCGTAGGTCTTCTATGGGATAGCCGCGCTTTTTGCAAAGCTTTAAAGCTTTGTCAAATCTCTTAGTAGTATCAAGTTTATACATTATTCTCCTAAAATAGTATCAAACATTTCATCAACAGAATTCCAATGGGTAACTCTTCCTTTCTCCTTGTCTTCTTCGGCAAGTTCAAGATCTGTTTTCTTTGGTTTCATGACAGAAATAGAACTAACGCCATTCAGCATTTTGATAGCGTTCTTCAATTTTGTCAGCATTGCTGGATCTGATACTGTTACCAACAATTGAGGCTCGTTTATTGCTAATGTATTCATACTTACTCCTTTTTAAAAACATTCATCAATTTACAGCAGCAAAAATACGTTTTTTTCTCTAAACTACCAAGTAAATTAAAAGATTTTTTTTATTTTGGTATAGAGTACCCGTTTTTATGTGCTAACTTCATGGATTTACAGTCTCTTGGAGATATGATGGATAGAATGTCCGTTTTCAAAACTGATACTGCCCCTATGAGACATTGTCTTATTTGGTTTTAATGGAGTTTCAGGAAATGTAAATCCCCAATCTGTTGAACTTTACAGATTGGGGATTTCTCAAGTTTATACATTATTCTCCTAGGATAGGCGTGAATTTGGAATTTTTGGTAAAATTCAACAGAAAGTTAACAAAAAGTTTGGTAATGTGGAAATAAAAGCATACTTTTGCAGATTAAATAAGTATATAACATTAAAAACAAGAAGATTATGGCAATAGAATTTAAAACAATACCTGTCCTTCATGGTGAGGCGGCAGCTCGTTTCGTTGAAGCAGCTGATGAGGCATTGGAAAAGCGTGGCTCCATTGACTTCTCCAAGCAAGTAGCCAAGGCACGTGCTATATTAAAACGTTCAAAATTGTACATTTAAAATGTTAGAGCAATGTGATTTTATGGAACTGACAGAGGAAGTCTTGCAGCAATGCAAAGGCTTCACTTGTAAGGATGAGGACATAACAGAGTTCTTCACCCAAGACTATGCTGACTATGCCTATCAGTTGCTTGGAAAATCATATTGTTTTGTTAAACCAGATACATCTGAAATAGTCTGCGCATTTACAGTCGCTAATTCGAGTGTAAAAGTAGATTCGCTTCCTTCAAACCTTCGGAATAAGCTTAATAGAAAGATTCCGAATGCCAAGCGAAGACCGCAGTATCCAGCAGTGTTGGTTGGACAGTTGGCAGTAAGCGATTTATTCAGTGGACATCATGTGGGAGATGAATTGTTGGATTTCATCAAATCATGGTTTATAGACCCACTGAATAAGACTGGATGCCGGTATGTCATTGTTGATGCTGTCAACCATCCGAAAGTGTTTGAATATTATCAACGAAATGGTTTCAAATTTCTGTTTTCGTCAGATAAGGAGGAATGGACGTTCTTGCACAATAAAGGTCTAGAACCTGCAACTCCTGTTGAGCCGATGAAAACACGGCTGATGTATTTTGATTTGATTTATCTCCGCACAAAATAACAAATAAAAGATAATAAGCCCCTCTGGCGCGCCGAAAGGCTGCATGCTAGAGGGGCATTACTTATTTTAGGCAGTTTACTTTGTGCTTTTGCGGTAAACGGTATTTTAATGTCCGTTTTCAAAACTGATACTGTCCCCATGAGATAGGGGGGAAGAGGGGATGTATTTGCGATAGTACCGCCCTAACTATATAAAAATAGGTAGTTAGGGCGGTGTTATCGTTTATAGGTTCGCCCTAACTATGTTAAAAAAGATAGTTAGGGCGGTACTATCCTTGCAGATTTCATTTTTTTTGTTTATCTTTGCACCGATAAAATTTAGTATAAATGAAATAAAATCAGAAAGTTATGGATGCAAACGGAATAATAGGACGTGAATATGAGCAGAAACTCATTCTGGAACGTTGTAAAAGCAATAAGGCAGAACTGATAGCTATCTATGGTCGTAGGCGCGTAGGAAAGACTTTTCTGGTTCGAAAAATGTTCAACGACCAGTTTGCCTTTTCCTTTATTGGTATGTATGAAGTGAGCCGTACTGTACAGCTGGAGCAGTTTCGGATGGCGTTGGCGCAGTATGCTAAGCAGACCGTGCCCAAGCTGAAAAGCTGGTTTGAGGCTTTTGCTGCTTTGCGTGAATATCTGTCGGGCTTATCTCTGCAGGAACCGATTGTTCTGTTCTTTGATGAGTTGCCTTGGATGGATACGCCCAAAAGCAATTTTATCGCAGCTTTCAGTTATTTCTGGAATTCATGGGCTTCTATGGTCCCTCAACTGAAACTTATCGTCTGTGGCTCTTCCACCACGTGGATGTTGGCTAAGTTTATAGGCGATAAGGGCGGATTGTATGGTCGCGTTACCCGGCAGATCTATCTGGCTCCATTCTCTCTGGGCGAGACAGAGCTGTTCTTAAACGAATTGAAAGGCCTTGCTCTTACCCGCCAGCAGGTATTGGATGTGTATATGATATTGGGTGGTATTCCTTATTATCTTGATATGCTGGAGCGTGGTGTGCCGTTAGATGTGTGCATCGACAGACTGTTTTTCTCGCAGGATTCGCCATTACGTGGAGAATTCGATTTCCTCTTCCGTTCCCTCTTTAATGACTCCAAGCATTATCGCAAGATAGTAGAGGTGCTTTCTGAAAAAATGAAGGGGATGACCCGTAAGGAATTGATGGATGAGTTGAAACTGAAAGGCGGTGGACAGTTATCAGAAATCCTGGAGAATCTGAAGAAATGCGATTTTATCAGGAAATATGCTACCATAGGAAAGAGTGAAAGGGATGCCCTATATCAGTTAACTGACTTATACTCATTGTTCTATACCCGTTTTGTGGCAAATAACAGTGGGCAGGATAAGAACTTCTGGAGTAACATGCGCAATTCGGGAAGTAGAACAGCCTGGAGCGGTTATGCTTTCGAACAGGTATGCCTACATCATATCCCACAGATCAAGAAGGCATTGGGTATTTCTGGTGTTTTGGCGAATGTTTATTCCTGGTCCTGCCGTCCTTTTGTAGATTCTACTGGTGCAGAATGGCGAGGAGGTCAGATTGATATGCTGATAGACCGTGCTGATGGAGCTATCAATATCTGTGAGATGAAATATGCCAAGGATGAGTTTGTGATAGATGCCAGCTATGAGCAGCGGCTGCGTGACAGGATGTCTTCCTTCTCTGTGGCGACCAAGACGAAGAAGGCATTGCTGCATACTTTCATCACGACTTATGGGGTGAAGCAGAATATGCATAGTGGATTGGTGAATAGTGAGGTAAGGATGAATGATCTCTTTGGATAAATGATATTTTAATGTCCGTTTTCAAAACTGATACTGCCCCCATGAGATAGGGGGAAGGTCGGTTTAAGAATTTGTGAAAGTCAATCGTAATCCATCGGCTACCCCCCCCCTCAGTGTCAGAAAATCACCCATTCCAGAGTATTCACCTCGTCTTTGACAGAGAAGTTCAAGCCCACCTTTACAATTTCCTTATTCTTCAAGGCAAAGGCTTGGGCATAATGCTTGGCATTGATTTGGTCTAATGCCTCTTGCGCATTCTTATTGAATTTCAGTTCCATCACATAGATGGTGTCGGCAGTCTCCATCGTGATGTCGATTATCCCTTTAGCCGTGTGCTGCTCCACAATAATATTGTAGTCAGTAAGCAAGGCAAAGATGATATAAAACATCTGCTGGTAATGCCCCTCGTAATTGGTGTTGTCGCAATATGGAATGGTTTCCAGGAAATCAGCCAGTATTTGCAGGGCTTCATCCATTTTACCACTATTAATATAGGAAGAAATGTCAGCTATCACAACCCTACCCGTATCTATTCCCGATCCAAGGTAGCCCGGCAACAAACTGTCGAACAGTCCCACCTCAATTTCCTTGTTAGGAAAGTCGAGCGTATAAACATCTATCTTCTTTTCGTAGTCCTTGATGGTGAGATAGCCACTCTGATACAGCAGAGGAGTGAGCGATGTCATTCTTTCCGTTGCAGCGTCAAAGGAGGAAGCCTTAGCCCTCACTCGCCCCAACTGCGATGGCAACACATGAAACTCCCTCATTTTTTCAATCAGATAAGTAGGCGTACCGGATCCAAACCAATAAGCCTTCAGCTTGCCATCAGCAAAGCAATTGAGCAAGCTGTAAGGATTGAAGACATCAGGCGATGGCCAAGTGAAGTGATAACCATCATAATGGTCTTTGAGTTCCTGGATAGTCTCCTCCCTGCTCAGTTCCAGATGCTCGGCAAGAGCATCGATGTCATCACTCATCTGGGTCAACAGTTCCTCCTTGGTGATGCCACAGATGCCGGCATAAGGCTCGTCCATGCTCACATTCTTGATGTTGTTCAGCTTGCTGAAGATGCTGAGCTGCGAAAACTTCGTGATGCCCGTCATAAAGACAAATCGAAGCATAGACTCGTTTCCCTTCAGAGGACTATAGAAGTTGCGCATTGTGTTACGGAGCTCATCGAGTTTTTCTTTTTCATGCGCCACATCCAGCAGCGGAGCATCATATTCATCAATGAGCACCACCACCTGCTTGCCAGTCTTTTGGAAAACCACTTCTATCAAGTCATTGAACCGATTATTGTTTCCGTTACGGTGATTTTCTATACCATACTTTTGTTCATAATCTTCCAAAAGGTAGCCTAGATGCTCTTCTAGCTGCGCCTTCTCCATATGCTTACCCTTGCTCAAGTCGAAGTGCAGAACAGGATAAGTATTCCACTCCTTCTCCAGCTTCTCGATGGCAAGCCCCTCAAAGAGTTCCTTCTTTCCTTCGAAATAACTTTGGAAGGTGGAAACCAGCAGCGACTTGCCGAAACGGCGTGGGCGACTCAAGAAGAAATACGTTCCATCCGTATGAGTCATACGATAGACATATTCCGTCTTATCTATATAGAACTTATCCTCCCTGCGGATCCGTTCAAATGTCTGAATTCCTATAGGATATAATTTTCTTGCCATTGCGTCATCGAATTAATTCATTTGCAAAGCTACAACAAAAAAATGATACCACCAAACTTTTATGAGGGAAAAGTTCTATTTAGTTACATTGGTTCATTTTGGGCCAACAATCTGTACTGCTCCAAAGGCTTCCAGACGAAGTCGGAGCATTCTGTCTGCTATTCTATCTAAATATTTCATATTCAATATGTTTTTGTTTGCAAAGATAGTAATAAATAGTGGAATCTACAAACAATTTTGCATTTTTGTGGTACTTTACTTTGTGTTTTTGCGGCACTTGATTCTGATACCTCTTATATATAGGGGCATCTTTGTTTCTTTGATAGAGACAGAGATGTCCCTATCATTTTTTATAACATCAAAAATACATACGTATTATGTCAAGAAACAAGAAAGTATCAGAGTCGTTATTCCAGTTTATGAACCTCCTTATCGCCCTATTGCTGAAAAACGGGCAATACCACACCTCGCAGCATTACAGAGCAACCCTTACCTCAGTTCGGGCTAACGAGCTCTATCTAAAGGCTT
>ENA-ORRQ01001171-ORRQ01001171.1-human-gut-metagenome-genome-assembly--contig:-NODE-1171-length-21202-cov-2.706152_pt1 | contig 21202 bp, 16 predicted proteins | sample MGYA00242177_ERZ509138 | MGnify/ENA primary metagenome ERZ509138 (study PRJEB26280, sample SAMEA2338628) | human gut metagenome | biome: human gut; feature: human-associated habitat; material: faeces... | reverse complement strand
TGAGATATGCAGTTTTATGGGAACTGTGTAGGTTCTACATATGGGAAGTTTGAGTAATATCTTTTCTGCGCAACCAGGAAAGAAGGAAAAGATATTATTTATATAAAAGAATTGTTTGAATGTTTGGTAACGCAAGAAAATTGCTTACCGGAGGGAAAGGAAGTTTTGGAATCATGTATAACAAGAAAGCATTATCAATGCTAGTAGGTCTTGGTTTGGCTGCTGGTTTGATGGGAGGATCTGCTACGGCTAGTGCTGCCAGCGCTGACAGCTTCACCGATGTACCGAAAGATCATTGGTCCTATGAAGCTCTCGATTATCTCGCTAAAGAAGGCGTAATCGAGGGTATGGGCGACAACACCTTCCAGGGTGGCCGCACGATGACTCGTTATGAAATGGCATCCATCGTAGCTAAAGCTATGCAGAAAGGTACTGGCAACTATGGTGATAAAGCAGTGCTTGATAAACTTTCTGCTGAGTATGCTGATGAGCTCAGTACGTTAAATAAAAAAGTTGATGCAAATACTAAGGCAATTAAGGCTTTAAATGCTAAAACTGATAAATTTAAAATTTGGGGTCTGGCTAGAGCTCAAGTAGGTAATGATAATGGTTTGGTGAGCGATGGTCATAATGCCACGTACAATAATCGTTTCTACATGGATCTTGAGGGATCGATGAAAATAAATGATCATGCTACAGCAAGATTTACTATTGAAAAGAATGCTCATTATCGAGATAGTGAGTATGCAAATAGTAAAATACCGAAGGTAGTTTCTTTAACCCGTCGAGATGGTACGATGGATCACATCAGTATTAACAATGCTATTACTGGAGTTAATAAAGATAGCTTGTTGGGTGATGATAATCATAATGGTTCTATTTCAAATATTTGGGTTGAAACCGCAGTAGGGCCTAAACATGATTGGTATGTAAACGTTGGTCGTAAATGGAATGGTATTGGTATGCAGAACCTGATGCTTGGTGGTCAAGTAGATGGAGTAGCAGCTTATCATCCAATTGAAAAAGGGCATGGCTGGTGGTTGAGTGCTCAGTATTGGAAACCATCTGCTGACTGGACGAATATGTCAGGTACTGATACAATAAAAGAAACATTTAATGCAGATGGTACACATAAGGGCTGGGATACGTCTTCAGTGAAATTTTATACTCATCGAGCTCCAGTTGTCGGTACACTTGATTTTTGGGGCCCAGTTGGCAAATATATTGATATGAATATAGCTTATTCGCGGGTAGTATCTCATACTACAGATGTTGGTAATTCAAACGATGGATATTATACTGGTGCTAAAAATTTCTATGGTATTGATGTTAAAGCAAAATTATTTAAAGATTTTTCCGTAACAGGTTCGTATTTGAAGTCTGATGCTTTAATGCATGATCTTAATTGGTTGAAACCTAATGCTGACCGTACATGGGCTGTTCGTTTTGATTATCGTGGCACAGATATTAATAAGATCGGTAGCTGGGGCGTTTATGCTAAATGGGCAGAAATGGGGGCTGTATCTGATATTGGTCATGACGATGAATGGGCTACGCGTGAGCCGTCTTTTGTCAATGGCATAAAGGGATGGTTCTTTGGATTTAAGTGTGTACCAGCGCATAATGTGGAATGGGAAACGATGTGGGCTCCGCACCTTACTGAAAACAGCGATGCTAATTGGGCTGGTGGTGCGTATAGTCGTCATATTCTTCGTAGCTGGCTTGATTTCCACTTCTAATTTGATTTGTTATAACAATCTCCATTAATGTTATAGACTGAAAAGGGAGGCGGACAGTAACCATAAGATATTGGTCGCTGTCCGTCATTTTGTATAAAAGGGAGTAAGTAATATGACTCGTAAGGAATTACTTGGTCGTGCTATTGGTTTGTCGCTTACTTTTAGTGTGTTGACAGTGCCATTTGCTGGTTCGGCTGATGTTATGTCGTCGATGATTTCGACATCGGTAGCACAGGCTGCTAGTGTTGGCGCTACCGATGTGGTTTTAGTTGGTTCATTACAAACCAAATTCGGTGCTGGTGCTGACTGGGCACCGGCTGATGGTGCTACTATTATGAAGCCTGTTGGCAAAGGCATCTATGAATTCAAAGGAAAGCTGCCAAAAGGCAATTATGAATATAAGATTGCTATTGGCGGAAGTTGGGGTGAAAATTATGGTGCCGAAGGTGCTGCTGATGGCGCTAATATGAAACTAAAACTCGCTAATGATGCTGAGGTAACATTCATTTATGATAGTATTACGCATGAAACTAAGGTAACGTATGATATTCAAGGTGAAGTTGCGCCAGCCACAACTGAAACCAAGACCGCAGCTGCAACTGGTGCGGTTGGTGTACAAGATGTTGTTCTTGTTGGCTCGCTTCAAAGTGCTTTAGGAGCCGCTAAAGATTGGGATCCAGCAGATGCCACGACTTTGATGAAGCCTGATGGCAAGGGGCATCGGGTATTTACCGGTAAGCTGAAAAAGGGCAATTATGATTTCAAGGTCGCTCAGGGCGGCAGCTGGGATGTAAATTACGGTAAGGATGGTCAGCCCAATGGCGGTAATATAGCGTTGCATCTTGCTGCTGATCATGAAGTTACCTTTATTTATGATGAAAAAACTCATGAGATTTCCTACGATTATGCTGGCAAAGCTGCCGAGCTGGCCAAATTTGCCAATCAGCGTGATGTAGTTTTAGCTGGTGACTTGCAAACTTTTGGCGGAGCCGCTGCTAAATGGGCGCCATCGGATATGGCAACCAAGATGACAGCAGGCGAACATGGTTTCTATAGCCTTACGATTAAAAATCTGCCGGCAGGTACTTATAACTACAAAGTAGCAATAAATGGCAGCTGGGCGGAAAACTATGGTCTTAATGGTATTGCTGATGGTGCTAACGTTTCAGTTACCCTCGATAAGCCGGAAACGGTTACTTTCTATTATAATGATAAGACGCATCGTATTGCCGATAGCCATAGCTATAAAATGCTAGGGAAAGCTGAACTGCCAGTAATATCGGGGATTGCTGGTATTGCTGATGGTGCGATGTATGACCTGATGCTGTCAGGACTTTTCCAGACTACTGCTAAAGTCGCTGCTGGTGATTATACCGCAACGATAAGTCAGGCAGGTCAAGCTCCTGTAACGCAAAAAATTCATGTCAGCAAGAGTGGCGAGGGAACTTTTTATTATGATAGCAATAAAAAACATATTATTGCCGATGATGGCAGTATCCGGGATGACAAGGTAACGCATGACAGCTGGAATAAAGATGAGCGCAGTCCGTGGGGAGCAGTCGAAGAAGGTACGCCAGTAACGCTCAAGATTAAGACGGGTGCTGGTGATGTTACCAATGCTAAAATCATGGTCACTAAGGCTAATATGACAGCTAAAGGCGGCGATGAGTACAATCCTGATTATGATTCCGGCGTTACGACTTATTATAATATGACGAAGATTGCTACCAAAGATGGTCAGGATATTTGGCAGGGCTCGTTTACTCCGCAGGATTATGGAATTTATGGTTATAAATTTGTTTTAAATGACACGAAAGAATATGGTGATGATACCAAGACTGGCGGTACAGGAGAACTGAAACTGGCTGGCACTAAATATTTCCAGCTGACGGCATATAAAAAAGGCTATGAAACGCCAAATTGGGCAAAAGAAGCTGTTTGCTATCAGATATTCCCGGACCGATTCTTTAATGGTGATAAAGCCAATGATAATGCCCGTGATACGGCACGTGGTTCGCAGCCGATTCAGCATCGCAGCTGGGCAACGCCTCCCGCTAATTCCGGTGCTGGCGCGCTCGATGGGGATAAATGGGACTGCAATGATTTCTACGGTGGTGATATTGCTGGTATCACCAAGAAGCTTGATTATTTAAAAGGTCTTGGCATTACGGCAATTTACCTCAACCCGATCTATGCAGCATCGTCTAACCACCATTATGATGCCCGTGATTATGACGCCGTTGATCCATTCCTCGGTACGTTTGAGGATTTGCAGAAACTTACTGCTGAAATGAACAAACGTGGTATGCATCTCATCATGGATGGCGTATATAATCATGTCGGCGACGACTCCATCTACTTTGACCGCTATGGCAAATACAAGACGGTCGGTGCTTATGAATATTGGAGCCGCATCTATGATTTGCAAAACACCAAAGGACTTAGCCTGGAGGCGGCTAAAGCTGAGGCAAAAAAACAGCTTGAAGCAGAAGGACAGGTATTCAGTCCATATCATTGGGAAAACTGGTTTGATATCAAGAACAGTAAGACCCGCGATGAGATGGGCGAAAAATACGCTTATCATGATTGGCAAAGCTTCTCAAGCTTAGCTCCGTTCCGGGATAAAGATTATCCTGGTTATAGCGCAGCTACGCCATTGCATACTGATCTTGGCGATTACCTCCTCTATGGACGTAATGGTGACAAGGGTGTAATAATGAAATGGTTTGACTATGGACTTTCTGGCTGGCGGCTTGATGTAGCCAAGGAGGTTCCATCGGGATTCTGGGCTAAGACGCGCGAAGAAGTTAAATCCATCAAAACTCAGACTGGGGAAACGCCGCTGCTATTGGGCGAGATTTGGCAGGACGGTTCGCAGTTCTTCATGGGCGACAGCATGGATTCGGTCATGAACTATAAGCTTTCCGATACGCTTATGCATTTTGTGATGGGCGGCAAAGCTCAGGACAGCGATGATGTTTTAACGCAGCTGCGGCAGAACTATCCGAAACAGGCACTCTATGACCTCATGAATATAGTTGATTCGCATGATACGGCCCGCGCCATTTATCTCTATGGTGGTGGCAAGGATGGCGTAGTTCAGGCTAGTAAGTCAGACTTTGATTATAACCTTGGCAAGAGCCGGCTCAAGATGGCAGTTGCCTTTGAGCTTGGTTATCCAGGAATGCCGACGATTTACTATGCTGACGAAGCTGGTCAGTTCGGCTCGAAAGATCCGGATTGCCGTCGTACGTTCCCGTGGGGCAAGGAAGATAAAGAATTGCAAAGCTTCTATCAAAAAGCTATTGCAGCCCGCAATAACAACAAGAATGTCTTTGCTTTAGGTGATCTCGATACGATTTTAGCGCAGGATAATATCTATGCTTATCAGCGCACGGCAGTTGACGGCTCGGGTAAACTCGGTGTCGTTGCGCTTAATAACGGCAAAGCCCAAAAAGTAACATTAAAGGTTGCTGGCGCTGCTAACAAAACCTTTACCGATCAGCTTACCGGTAAAAAAGTAACCGCAAATAATGGTGAACTTACCCTGACTATCGGTGAAAATCAAGCTATGATGCTAGTTAGCAAATAAATATTGCTAAAAATAAAAAAGCCTTCTTCTAGTACAAAACTGGAAGAAGGCTTTTTGGCTAGCAAAATCAGCTTAGTTAGTGAAAGCATAGTGATTTATTTTAACAGAAAGTCGCGTATATTTATATGGATGATGCCATCGCGGCTCATGTCGAATTCGTCTAACGATAAGACGTATTTTGGATAGTTGTCGCGGATGCTTCGGTAAACGCCAAATTCGCGCTCAATGGTTTCGGGGGTGGCCAGCAGGTATGCTACTTGTAGATAGATACGCTCAGACTGACGTTCGGCGATAAAGTCGACTTCTTTTTCGCCAGCTTTGCCTACGGTTATATTGTAACCACGGCGTTTAAGCTCGAGAAAAACAATGTTTTCCAATATAAGGTTAATATCTCGCATATTGCCACCGATGATAGCTTCTCTGATACCATGATCCGCCAGGTAATATTTTTCTTGCACGCTCAGGATTTTCTTTCCTGCGAGTTCTTGGCGTTTGACCGGATAAAAGAGGAAAGCCTCAATGCCGGCATGAAGGTAGTTCAATACAGTTTCCGGCGCTACCTTGCGTCCTTCACTTTTTAAATATTTGGAGATGGTCGTAGCAGAGAAGGTATTGCCTGCATTAGCGGTCACATAAGCCAGGATGCGCTCTAGCAGGTCTACATCACGGATTTGTTTGCGGCGAATGATGTCTTTTAGTTCAATGGCGTTGTAGAGATCATGGAGGTACTGTTTTACTGGCTCATCTTTATATTGAAGCTGGGCAAGATAAGGCATGCCACCATAGATAAGGTACTGTTTGAAACAAGCTGCTAGCGGTAGTTCAGGCTGTGTTTCGTGAATTTGTTCGATGAATTCACGAAATGAAAATGGGTACATTACGAACTCGACATATCGACCAGCTAAATAAGTTGCCAGTTCTCCAGATAGCAGTTTGGAATTTGAGCCAGTGATGTAGATATCACAATCTAAATCTATCCGAAAAGAATTGACTGCTTTTTCCCATTCGCGGACCTCTTGGATTTCATCGAAGAAAAGATAAACTTTTCCTTTAATACTTTTAGCCTTTTCGATAACGTCATGGTGTAAGGCTTCGGCAGTGCGAAGGTGAGATAAGGTCATAGATTCAAAATTGTAGGTTAAAATTGAATCCACAGCTGTACCAGCGTTAATTAACTCCTGCTGGATGATTTCTAGCATAACTGATTTTCCGCAACGGCGGATACCGGTAATGACTTTTATAAGGTCTTTATTTAAAAATGGTTGTATTTTTTTTAGATATAAGTCACGAATTATCATAAAATCACCTTTTTATCAGATATAATGTTCAAAATCACTATTATACATAATTTTATCAGTTATAACTGATAAAAACAATGGTTATGCTAAAAATGCAATTATGTCTATGATAAAATAAGCTTGCTATACGACCAATGCAGGTTGTAAAATAAAGTAAAATAAATAAAGCCGCATGATGAAACGAGGTTAGATATATATGGAGATGATGCTTTTTCCCCCATTGCTGGCAAGTTTTATGCTGGTTTTGGTGCTGGTTTTAGGTGTGGGTGCACTAGTGGCAGCAGCGTACAATTGGTCAATGCTTGTAGCTGTGCGCAAAGATTTTAAAAAGCTGACGGATTTGGCAAAGGAAGTAACTTTTTTAAGGCAGGAAATAAATAATTTAAAAAAAGCTGATGCTGGTGATAATGGTAGCGAACCAGCGGCTCCCCAAGCTGCGCCATTAAAGGGAGATTCGGCAAGTAATCAGGCGTATTCACCGCTAGCGACAGCAAAACCAGTATGGAGTAATTTTGTCATGGATTACAATAGTTTAGCGGTCAGTATGAATGTGCCCAAAGCTGATGAAGCTTGTCGGGCTTTTGTCGAAAATTATCATTTGGCCCTGCTGGCGGTTGATATGGAAAAATCACGGCAGCAGGGAGGTAAGGTACCGCAATATAAGCAAGTTGATACTATTGAAAATAGTTGTTTTTGGGCGTGGAAAATCCCTGTTGCGGGGATGGACAGCTATGCGGTAGTGCCTAATCCAATGCATAAATATAATGCCAAACTGCATAATGAAGCTGGTATGAAAGAAACATTTGCGTCAAATTTTACTGACGGTGAATACAGCGGGATTATGGTAAAATTGCCAGCCACCTTTGCTGCTGCGCAAGGAAATTGGAAAATAAAAGACCCCGGAGCTATAAGATTAAAATAGACGTAAAGAAAAAATCCTCAAGCTGACCTATTGGCTGGCTTGAGGATTTTTTGGGTATGATTGGCTGCTGTTATTGCAAATCAAGCTGGATGAGCAGCGGATCGTGGTCGCTTACGCGTCCATGTGCTTCCATGAAGGAAGAATTTACGTGCACGATATCAAATTCATAGTGATTCATGAGACTTTTGCTTACGAGGATGTTATCAAGGATTTGATCATTGCCTTGATGATAATAAGCATAGCGGTCGCCAAGCTCATGACTGCTGACGACATTTTTCATATTATTTCCTTCGAGGGCTTTGATGACGGGGCTGAATTCAAAATCATTGAAATCGCCGGTCATGATAAGATTCATATCAGGATTCTGGGCAAAGCCTTCATTGACAAATTTTTTGATGTCATTTGCCAGCTCTAGCCGTTTCTTTTCGGATTTCAGTACGACTGGCTGTTTTTGACCGTAGAGACTGTCATCACCGCGTTTGGAGTTTAGATGGTTAGCAACTACGACTAAATCCTTGCCATTAAAGGTAAATTCGGCGGCAAGTGATTTGCGGGTCCAGGCAAAAAGTGGATTCTTTGGATCGATGCGTCCCGGATTTAATGTCAGATGACCGTCCTTCCAAGCATTGGCATCGTTAGCCGTGCCGATTTTGGAGGCTTTCAGCTGTACTCTGTCCGGACGGTAGAAGTAAGCTACACGGATATTGGCGCCCGGCTGACCGCCGTCTTCGTTATAGTTAGGATTGATGTTGACGCAGGTGTACTCAATGCCGGATTCCGCTTTGATAGCGTCTATCAGGCGAGCGGCGCTCTTAGAAGCATCAGCATCACCGCTGTCAACTGGACCATCATTATCTTGCAGCTCAAGTACCGTGATGATATCAGGTTTTTTGAGATCATTTACGATGGACTGGGCAAGGCGTTTTACTTTGCTGTCGGGAGTTTTGGCTGGATTAGCTGAGAAATTTTCGATGTTGTAGGATGCTACCAGCAGCTTATTTGGATCAGGGACGATGGTAGTTTGCTCAGGCTTTAGTCCGCCGTCAACGATTGGCGGGAGCTGATTCATACGAGTCTGCACTTTGTAAATGCCAAAGCCATAGGTAACAACACCAGTTACATTACCATTAAGCTTATCGCCGGCTTTCGTAACAAGACTTTTGGCATTGCCGCCTTGCAGCTGCAGGCAGATATGCTCAGGATGCATATCATCGGCCTTGATGGAAAGTCCGCCGGAATTATTAAATGGTCCTTCATGTGTGCCCGGTACGACGAAAATTTCACCATAACGCTGCGGACCAAGGATTTTTGGCTGCTCGACAGTTACGCGCATCCCTTCAAGCGACTCCCAAAAATCAATGGCATCATGATCAGGATTAAATACTTTCAGCCCGTCACTATCAATGATCTTGCGGGGAATCATCCGGTCTTTATCCAAAATAATTGGCTTGGGGAGTTCTTGCTTGCCCAGCTGACGGATTTTGCTGGCGACGATTTCAGTTGTCGGCAGGTCGGTTTCTTCTTTGCCTTTGTAACCAGGTCCATAAAACTCAACTACTTCACCGTCGATTGAAACCAGATCGCCAATGCCGGCGCTGGTGTTGGGAGCATAAACCATTACGGCATCAGAGGTTTTGTCATTGCCGTCGCCTTCGTCTTGAATGTAAAATACTTTGTCACTGGCGCGGAAGGTTATGACACCGCGAATATCCTTGACTTTTTTGCCAGCATAAGGTGAAAAATGACCTTCGCCCTGAATATCACCGATATGCTGAATTTGCTGTTGAGCAGCGAAGACACGGACTGGCGCCATAGGCAAATCCGCTGGGGCAAATATGGCGGCCCCTGTCAGCATCATGGCAGCAAGACTAGCCCTGAGCCATGATTTTTGGGAAAATTTTTTGTGCATAAATATACCTCCATTAGTTTACGTTGCAGATGAAAATAATCTGCAAGCAATTTTAATTGGTTTAACAAAAATTGTCAATAAGTAAATTTTTCATACTAATCACACATAGAAAGCAATCAGGTTAACATTTTGTAAAAGCTGAAAAAAATATGAAATAATGGTAAATGAAACGAAACTATTAAGGACATAAGTCCTTTTTTTAGCAAAGTCAGATACGTTATAATAGCAATGTAGACGTTAAGTTGACTGAAAACTTACACAAAAACGACAACAATAAGCACGATGAATCAAGGGGCAAGGTCAAGCGGCTGAATTCACTGAGAGGAAACAAGGCAACTGGCGGCGGATAAAAGCTATGCTTGATTTTGATTATTGATTAATCGTGTTTGCTGGACATAGTAAGTGTGGTTTTCAAGAAATGTTTAGGGGGAGAATTTATGAAATTCTTTAGCAAGAAGAAAAGTCTGCTGATTGCAGCGGCCATGGGGGTATCCTTCATCGCAGCTCCGCTCACGCCGAGCTTTGCTGCCGAAAAACCAGCTTATACGCAGGAACAGCTAAATGATCAGATGGTCATGGCAGTTGCTTGGATGCAGAACTCAGCTGAGTATCGAGAACTCTGTTATCAGGCGTATAACGTAGCCCTTGACAGAGTAAAAGCTGCGGTTGCTAATCACAAAAAGGGGGATAAACCGTTAGCAATCGTTCTTGATGCTGATGAAACTGTACTTGATAACAGTGCTTTTGAAGCTGGTCTTATAGGCACGGACAACGCTTACAATGGCAAAGACTGGAATGAATGGTGTAATGCGGCTGAAGCCCTCGCTATGCCAGGTGCTGCTGAGTATCTGCAAGCAGTCGACAAGCTGGGCGTAGACATCTTCTATGCTTCGAACCGCAGCATGGCGCAGGTTCCGGGTTCCATGAAGAACTTTAAAAAGATTGGTTTCCCGCAGGCTGATGCGAAGCACATGATATTTAAAGACACTTCGAGCAATAAGATGGGACGCTTTGAACAGGTCATGAAAGACTATGATGTAGTTGTATTCATGGGTGATAACACCGGTGACCTGCCAATCAACTCCTATCACAAGAGCCAGCAGGAGCGCAACGCTCTCGTTGATCAGCATAAAGATGAGTTTGGCAAACGCTTCATCGTTTTCCCGAACCCGAGCTATGGTGACTGGGAACCAGCTTTAAAACAGGACGATAAATTCGGATCTTATTGGGGACTGACGGCTGAACAAAAGAGCGAGCTTCGGAAAAAGAGCCTGCGTGGCTGGCAGCCAAAGGGCAACGCTAAAGATGGCGTAAAAGCAACCCGTTAAACATGAACTTGGCTGGCATTACCCCCGCTGTGGGGGCAGGGGTAATGCCTGAATAACGTTGAAATTTCATAAGTATTGAGAGAATGGAGAATTATAATGAAGAAATCAGCTAAATTATCACTGGCACTTGCGCTCATGATGGGTACTACTGCTGGCGTACAGGTAATGACGAATAATGCTAGTGCAGAAGTATCTGACAAATTCCGTATGGAACTCAATGGTGTAAGCAGCTATTTCCATGATACGGATAAAGTTTATTATGGTCAGACGCGTACGGACAATACTGGTCTTGGTAAAGGCTGGAACAATTATACGCGTGTGCAGCTTACTTATAATGTTGATAAGGATGTTCAGGCAGTAGCTCGTCTGCATAGCAACTATGATAATGCTGGTGATTTTGCTGCCAACAAGAATACCTCAGGGGCATATTTTGACCAGTCCTATATCAAGTATAGTGATCGCAAGAACAACCTCCATTATATCGTTGGTAAAAAAGGCATGACACTTGGTCAGAGCATGGTCTATAACTCCACCGGTAACCTTACGGGTGTACAGGTTTCCTATGGTAATTTCTGGGATCCGACCTGTTTCCAGCTGACTTATGGCGATGCTAAAGGTGGTAACCGGGTATGGTCAGCTCAGTTGACACAAGCAACGTCAAAAGCAACTTCATTTAATGCTACCTATGTACGTGGTGAAAGCATATACAATTATGGAAAGTATTCACTAAATACAAACAACGGTAGTATTATTCAAGCTGCTGGTAAAACAGAGAGAAGAACAGATAGCTTTGTGGATTTTGGTGCTAAAGTAAATTTCCATGGGGTAACTATGGTTGGTGAATGGTCACGCAATCAGGCTAACTACAATCAGAAGGGCAAGTACCTCGATAAAAGGGCTGGAGAGAGACAGGCATGGTTTATTGAATTCTACACTGGTCCAACAAATGACTTTGGTTCGGGTCTGCCAGTGCAAAAAGTAGGTACGCATGCATTCTCCGTACGTTGGCAGGATGTTGGCCGCTTTGGAACCTACGTTCATAACAACACGTTCTATGATGGCAAAAAAGGTCTGCGCTTGGATTATGGTGTAACCGTAAAGAAAGGCTTATCGGTTGATTTCGTTTATGGCCGTATGCAGGCTAAAGATAATGCTGGTTCCGGAAATAGCGGACATAAAATTAAGAAGGGTGACTGGAGCAATATCTTTGTAGCAGCCCTCAACTACAAATTCCGTTAATTGCTAGTACTAAGGCTTTTGCTATTTTCACCTCATGCTGCCTCCACCGCTTGCGGGGGAGGTGCCCCGCAGAGGCGGAAGGGGAAATACGCAGTGGAACCTCTGGTTCGGCGGATTACTTTACCTTAGCAGTTGGAAAACCCCTATCGGTCCTGACGGACCACTTCCCCCTGCCAGGGGGAAGCATTGCAATTATCAGCAACACTTTCCCTAGCATAAGGAAGCAGGACAATGCCAACAGCCTCCGCCACTTGCTGGTGGCAATGGTAAGCACGTAGCTATGCTTTTAATGCACACCATGCCTCCACCGCTTGCGGGGGAGGTGCCCCGCAGGGGCGGAAGGGGCATACATTATAGGAGAAAAATTATGAATTTCAAAAAATCTAAACTTTTTATCATTCCAGCGGTAGCTGCATCTTTTGCCAGCTTCACGGCAGCACCAACGGCACAGGCTTGGACGGATCAGACGCACATGGCTATTGAGCGCGCAGCTGGTCTTATGAGCTATCAAAACGCTTGCTCGCCAGACGTTGCGAAAACAATTGCCGCTATGAACAAGATCAAGAAGAATGATGGTCAGGGGCATTTCTATGATGCTTCCAAACCGCCAACGCGCAAAGACGTGGAAGAACAGCTCGAAATGATCGGTCAGGGCCGTGATGAATGTCCGGATGGCTATATCTTGGGCGGTATCATCAACTCAGTTCGCAAATCAAAGGCTTGGACGGAAATGGGCCGTTTTGATGATTACAACTATGCTATACTTGGTCATTATTGCGGTGACCTCTCGCAGCCGCTTCACATGTCAGTTTATGATGATTTTAACCGGAAACATCATTTGAACATCGACCAGACCCTCAATCATGGCGATGTAAAATGGGATGTTGATGGCGTACCGATGATTACTAAAGAAATGACCGTTGATGACAGCGTTCGTTTCAATAGCGAAGATGAAATCATTGATTATATGCTGCAGATTGCTAACGAGTCCTATGATCTCGGACAAAAACTGCGTAAAGAAGATCGGGAGCTTACCCACGATGAAGCTATCGCCCGTGTCAATCGCTCCGCAACCTTCTTCCGTGCCCTCATGCGTTACTGTGGCAAAAACATCACTAGTGATGATGCTGTAAAATATGTAAACGCAAAATAACCACTCCTTGTTCTTTCCTCTAAAATACTCCTCTGAATACGAATTGATAAAAGACCTGTGCATACGATGTGTACAGGTCTTTGTAGTATATCGCAGGGAAACCCCTATCGGTCCTGACGGACCACTTCCCCCTACTAGGGGGAAGCATATAGAAAATGCTAGCTACCAAAAGTTAGCTTAGACAAATTCATCTTAGCAGTTGGAAAACCCCTATCGGTCCTGACGGACCACTTCCCCCTATTAGGGGGAAGCATTGCAAATTAGCAGTTTACTTTTCCTAGCAGGTGGAAGCAAGAATATTTAGTGAAAATGCAGGTGAATGATATGAGGCAACGAACGAAGTTAATTGCTAATGCTAGATTGTTGCGACGCAATATGACAAAGGAAGAACGGCATTTGTGGTACGATTTTTTATGTGAATATCCTATAAATTTTCGGCGGCAAAAACCAATCTTAGTATATGTGGTAGATTTTTACTGTGCAAAAGCTAAATTGGCAGTGGAACTTGATGGTAGTCAACATATGGAGTCAGCTGGTCAAAGGTATGATATGGAACGGACAAAGGCGTTAAAAGAATTAGGAATAGAAGTGATAAGATTTCCTAATAATGCTATATGGAATAATTTTTCGGGAGTATGCATAGCTATTGATGTTGCCGTAAAAAGGCGATTAGAATTTATGCCGTAAAAAAGAGTCTCGTTAAAAGTAACAGAGAATCTTTTTTTAACGCTAAATTCAGGAGAGCCGGCGGTTTCAATCGGCAGCTTATTGTTTTTGGGTAAAGCAATTAAGGCGATAAAGTGAAGAATTTTGCTATAGGTTGCGAATAATTTAGTTTATAGGGAAGGTACAGTTTTAGGACGGTTGTCCTTTTTATGCAATAATAATAGAATTATAATAATAGTAAATAGCTATTAGGAGCGTGGTTTTGTGGGAAAGAATAATAAATTACGAACATTAAAGGTAACTGCTATTGCGGCGCTAACCGCAGCGATTACGACGGGAACGGCTTTTGCTGGCAATCTTACGGTGTTTTCGACGTCTGACGTCCATGGCAGTGTCATTGGCTGGAACTACTTTACGGCTAAAGCTGCTGATGTGGGACTGGCGAAGGTAAGCACGCTTATAAATGAGGCGCGAGGGCAGCAGAATAAGGATGATGCGATGCTGATTATTGATGCTGGCGATATTCTGCAAGGGACACCGCTTGATACCTATATGGTACAAAATCAGGATGAATGGCAGGCTGGCGACCATCCGATGTTTGCGGCTTTTCGGACGATTGGCTATGATGCGATAACCTGCGGCAACCATGAATTTAATTTTGGTCTTGATTATTTGCGCAAAGCTAGTGCTAAAAATAATAATCTGCTCGGAGCCAATGTTATTGATACGAAAACTAATAAAACTTGGCAGGGCGTAAAACCCTATGTGCTGAAAACGATAAAAATAGATGGTGAAGCATTAAAAGTGGGGATTATTGGCACGGTTACGCCAGCGATACCTAATTTTGAGGCACCAGTGCATTATCAAGGGGTACATTTTGTAAGTCAAGTTCCCGTTATTCAGCAAGGTATCAAGGAATTAAAAAAACAGGGCGCAGATATTATTATTGCCGCTACTCATTCGGGAGTAGAACGAGCCGATAGAGATTCAGCTGAAAATCAGGTAGTAAGCATTGCCAAGGCCTGCCCCGAGCTCAGCTTGCTTATTTGTGCACATAATCATGTAGTAATAGATAATACTAAGGGAATAAAGGCACCTGACGGCACGGTCTATAAGGATGCAGTGATTAATGGTGTGCCGATTGTTGAGTCCGGTAAGGATGGCAAATTTGTCGGCAAAAGTCAGCTGACTTTGCATAAGGTCAAGGGCAAGTGGACGGTAGAAAAGGTCACAACGCAGGCACTTTCAGTAAAGGGGGTAGCTGATGATCCAGTGATAACGGCGCAGGTTAAACCTTGGCATGATAAGACGTTAAAGTATCTCCAGCAGACAGTTGGTGAGGCTGATGGGGCTTTTATAGGGGCTGAATCTAATCATCAGGATTCGGCGATCGTAGATTTAATAAATAATATTCAGCGGGAAGTAGCCGGAACGCAGCTTTCAGCGGCGGCAGCGTTTAATACTTCGCAAAATATTGAAAAAGGACCGATTACTTTGCAGCAGCTATCAGGTCTGTATATCTATGAAAATTATCTCTATGGTATTGAGGTAACTGGAGCGCAGCTTAGGAAATATATGGAACATGCCGCTAGCTATTATGGCACCAGTCCTGATTATAATTATGATATGCTGCAAGGCGTGGATTATACGATTGATATGAGCCGGCCAAAGGGAGCGCGGATCACTAAATTGCAATATCAAGGGAAAGATGTCAAAGATACGGATAAATTTACCCTGGCAATGAATGACTATCGGTTTAATGGCGGCAGCGGTTATATGGAGGCTATGGGATTTAATGAAAATAATCCGCCTAAAGTAGTATATGATTCGATAAAAGAACTGGGCGATGCTGGTCAGGTTCGCAGTCTTATCGTTGATTATATTAAGAAAAAAGGTAAAATAACGCCAGTGGTTGATCATAATTGGCAAGCTGTTGGTTTACAATCACAAAAATAAATATAGCAAATAGTAAAAACGCGACTCCCAAGGGAGCCGCGTTTTTGCTTACCATTAGTTTTTCAAAGTATTGGTATCATTTATGGTAATTACATCATTATTATTAAGCTCCATGTGCATATTAGTAACTTCTTGGCTGGCTTTGTTAACTGTCAGTGTATAAGTAATATCCATACCGGCATCGTTACGGTTAAAGTAAGTGTAAAATCAGATGAAACAAAAAAACAGCTTGTCCGATGATAAATATATGGACAAGCTGTTTTTTAAGGTGCAAGTTTAGAATGCTGGTACTACAGCACCTTTATAATGTTCGTTGATGAAGTCTTTGACTTCCGGGCTCTTGAGCGCTTTGATGAGAGCTTGAATCTCAGGACGGTTTTCATCGCCTTCACGGACAACTAAAATGTTGACATAAGGAGAAGTGCTGTCCTCCATAAAGAGTGCGTCTTTAGTAGGAACGAGGTTTACCTGCATCGCGTAGTTGGTATTGATTACAGCGGCAGCAACATCATCGAGCGTGCGGGGAACCTGAGCCGGTTCAACTTCCTGGAACTTGAGGTTATGCGGATTTTCAGCAATATCCTGTACAGTAGCTTTTTCATTGACGCCGTCTTTAAGCTTCAAAAGACCAGCTTTTTGGAGGAGCAGCAATGCCCGTCCGCCATTAGTCGGGTCGTTAGGGATAGCGATCATAGCACCATCTTTTAAGTCCTTAAGATCCTTGATCTTTTTGGAGTAAATTCCCATCGGTTCAATGTGAACACCGAGAACATTTTTGAGTTTTACTTCCTTGTGTTCTTCCATAAAGTTATTTAAATATGGTTCATGCTGGAAGAAATTGGCGTCAAGTTCCTTGTCGTTTAGGGCAAGGTTTGGCTGAACATAGTCGTTAAATTCAACGATATCAAGCGTAATGCCTTCTTTTTCCAGAATAGGTTTTACAACTTCTAAGATTTCAGCATGTGGTACAGCCGTAGCGCCAACCTTTAGGGTTTTGCTGCCAGAAGATGCGCTAGAAGACGATGCTGGGGTGCTGCTGTTGCCACAGCCAGCTAATGCTAGCGTTGCTACGGCTAAAGCCGTGATGAGAGCAAAGATTTTTTTCATGGAAAGACCTCCTCGATTAAAAAAAATATTATTTTTTATCCAGTCGTTTGGCTAGTGTATTGCCAGCAAATTGAACGGCTTGGACGAGAATAATCAAAATGACTACGGTGGCTAGCATAATTTCAGGGCGGAACCTTTGATAACCATAGCGGATAGCTAGATCACCTAATCCGCCACCGCCGATAGCACCAGCCATTGCAGATTCGCCAACTAAACTGATGATGACAGTAGTCAGCTGGGCTGCAATACTAGACATTGCCTCCGGCAAGAGCACGTGCCAAATAATTTGACAGGGAGTAGCGCCCATTGCCAGTGCAGCTTCAACTAGTCCATAAGGAACCTCCTTGAGACTGGTTTCCACCTGCCGGCCGATGAAGGGCACCGAAGCGATGACTAGTGGTACCATGGCCGCTGTCGTGCCAATGGCGCTTCCGACCAAGATGCGAGTGAGCGGGATGATAGCTACCATCAAAATGATAAAAGGAATGGAACGAATGGCATTGACTATGGCACCGATGATACGATTGAGTGCAGGTGATTCGAGGATTTGTCCGCGACTGGTCGTATGCAAAAGCACACCTAAAGGAATACCAAGAACGGAAGCAATGGTCATAGAAACTGCGACCATGTAAATAGTCTCGCCCAGAGCTTTACTCAGCAGTGGAATCATGTCGCTTGACATAGCCTATTACCTCCTCGCGTAAATCTTGTTGTTTGAGATAGTCAAGAACGGCGTGAATTTGGTCAGAAGAACCCGTAAGCCCTACGATCATGCGTCCGAAGGGCGTAGCTTTTATCTGATCAAGATTGCCAAATAGCAATGTAGTTTCAACCGCAGGAAATTTTCGGATCATACCAGCGATAACAGGATTATCAGCTGATTCGCCAATAAAAGTAAGCCTTAAGAGTAAACAAGCTCCAGGTACTGGTTCCGGCGTTATTTGACCACCCCGGAAAGCCGCTGGCAGTTCATTGGACAGCAGTACGCTGATAAATTCCTTAGTAATCGGCTGCTGCGGATTGGTGAATACATCGAGTACCGGACCTTGTTCAGCAATAACGCCTTTATCAATAACGGCGACTTTATCGCAAATATCTTTGATAACCTGCATTTCATGCGTTATAACGACAACAGTAAGCTGCAGTTTTTTATTAATATCCTTTATAAGCTCCAAAATAGCCTTGGTCGTTTGCGGATCAAGGGCACTGGTAGCTTCGTCACAAAGCAGTACCTTTGGTTCGCTGGCTAGTGCCCGGGCGATGCCGACACGCTGTTTTTGACCGCCGGAGAGCTGAGATGGGTATTGATGGGCTTTATTTTCCAGGCCTACTAATTTTAGTAATGAGTTGACTTTAGCTTTTATCTTGTCATTAGCTACGCCGGAAAGCTTTAATGGAAACGCTACATTTTCATAAACGGTGGCTGATGACAGCAGATTAAAATGCTGGAAAATCATGCCAATGTCTTTGCGTGCTTCGCGTAAATCATGATCATTTAGTTTGGTTAAATCTTTGCCGTCAACGCTAACGGTGCCGGCGGTCGGGCATATTTATGCAACGGACTAATGTTGATTTGCCCGCACCGCTAAGACCAATAATACCGTAAATTTCGCCACGCTCAATCGTGAGATCGATTCCTTTGAGGGCGTTTACGGGGCCTGACGGACTGTTATATGTTTTCTCAATATGAGAGAGCTTTATCATACAGGTACCTGCACCTTTCTAAATCATAGTATATTTATATGTTTTACATTATATCATGCGATGTTTTATTTGTCGATAATCTAGCATAGTTAATATGACACCCATTAATTATATCGCCATTGTGGTATTTTTGCTACCGCAACTTTTGGATTTTGGTTGGCTTTAGCAGAGAATGACGGCTGTACTATAATATTGCTTGCAATTGATAATTATTCGCGATATAATAAGCAAGTAGAGAAAATGATTATCAATTAGGAGGTGCGTTAATGGGAAAAGAGATTTGAACAGATAATGGGACTCCAGGCAGCACCGATGCTGACTGGGTTAAAAGCTGCCAGCCTGTTATCGTTTCATAAAAGTAAATTTAGGGATTTTGCTGGTTTACTAGCAGTTTATGAACCTTGTTTTAAGTGCAAAGGTATTTCGATATTCAAGGTATCAGAAGGTGAAGATTATGTATTACTGCTGTTTTACCGAGCTAGTGCGTTGTGGCGGGATTTGAACAGAGCAAAAGCTAAGGAGATTTTGGTGCAATGTGGATATCGCATCGAAGATACTTTGCAGGAGAAATTGAATTTTTTGCGGATGCGTATGCAGATACGCAAGTCATTTCCGCATGAGATAGGACTGTTTTTAGGTTATCCGGCGGAAGATGTAGCCGGTTTTATTAGTCATAAGGGACATGATTTTTGTTATAGCGGTTATTGGAAAGTCTATGTCCACGAAAGAGAAACTAGAGCGTTATTTGATTTGTATGCTGATTGTACTAAGGAGTTTTGTGACCGCTTAGAGCATGGTGCTGATTTAGTAGATTTAGTGCAGGCAGTATAAGACTGAGGAGGAGTTTTTTATGAGTAAAGTGGCAATTGTATATTGGTCGGGTACGGGAAATACTGAGGCTATGGCCAAAGCTATTGAACAAGGTGTAGAAAAAAGTGGTAATCAGGTTAATTTATTTGAAGTAGAACAGTTTAAGGTAACGGATATACCGGCTTTTGATGGTATAATATTTGGCTGTCCTGCTATGGGTGATGAAGTTTTGGAAGAGAGCTCATTTGAGCCGTTATTTGCTGAGGCTGAAAGCAAACTGCAAGGAAAACCAGTAGCCCTGTTTGGTTCGTATGGCTGGGGCGGAGGCGCCTGGATGGAAAGCTGGGCAGCAAGAACGCGTCAGGCTGGGGCTAAATTATTTAGTGATGGACTGATAGTTGAAAATGCACCTGCTGATGAGGATATTACAGCTTGTGAGCAGCTAGGGGCAAATTTTGCGGATTCTTTATAAAATTTTCGTTATGGGGGTTGACAACATTACATATTAGCGATACTATAGAACTCGTAATCAGAAACAAAGATACATATAACAAATACAGCTGATGACAAGAAAGAGTATGTTTCGCTTGTGAGATAGCGAGCCGGGTATGGTGGAAGCCGGTTGTACGGACGGAGCAGAAAATCATCTTCGAGGCATGGCACTGAACAGGGTAATCAAATAGCAGTGATGTTTGATTATTAGTAAGAGGTCACGGTTGCTCCTCGTTATTGGAGACGCGTATGATGGTACGTTGTTTTATGGTAATGTCACCAAAGTACGTTGCGAGCGTCGCAGATAAATGCGGAATTTGGGTGGTAACGCGGAAAACTAGTCCGTCCCTTTTAGTTAGGGGCGGGCTTTTTTAGTATATTGATTTCATTACATTGTATTTATTTTAGGAGGATTTATTATGGAGATGTTAAAGAAAGTCAGCCGTATGTTAGCTGCACATACGGCACCCTTTGTTATTGCGGTAGCAGTGGTAGCTTTTTTTGAACCAAGTCTTTTTGCTTGGGTAAAAGGTAATAATCAGCTGGCAATTTTATTTGTTATTATGTTTAGCATGGGGCTGACTTTGACCATTGATGACTTTAAACTGCTGGCAAAAAGACCATTGGATATATTCATCGGCGCGGCTGCCCAGTATACGATTATGCCGTTTTCAGCTTATTTCTTGTCAAAAATCTTTAATCTGCCAGATGAAATAGCAGTTGGTCTTATTTTGGTTGGCTGCTGCCCAGGCGGTATTTCTTCCAATATAATGTCATTCCTTTGCCGTGGCGATGTACCGTTCTCGGTTGGTATGACCACTGCTTCGACGCTGTTAGCCCCTATTATGACGCCAATGATGGTATTATTGCTCGCTGGCGAGCGCATCAATGTTCCAGCTGCTGGTATGTTCATTTCCATTATCGAATCCGTAATTTTACCAGTATTTTTAGGTTTCCTGCTTAATTATTATTTTGGTCGCAAGGAAAGTTTTCAGGATGTTCGTGAAATCATGCCGTCAGTGGCAGTTATTGGTCTTGGCTTAATCGTCGGTGGCGTTATCTCATTGCAAGGCGCTAATTTCTTCTCCGCTGGTGTGGTTATCTTCTTGGCAGTATTTGCTCATAATGGTGTAGGTTATCTTTTAGGCTATACGGTTGGTCGTCTTACGGGGATGTCCAAAGCTAAGAAACGTACTATTTCCATTGAAGTTGGTATGCAAAATGCTGGCCTTGCCACTGGTCTGGCTGTAGCTCATTTCGCTATTTATCCGCACGCAGCACTGGCAG
>ENA-ORRQ01001162-ORRQ01001162.1-human-gut-metagenome-genome-assembly--contig:-NODE-1162-length-21263-cov-3.381696_pt1 | contig 21263 bp, 18 predicted proteins | sample MGYA00242177_ERZ509138 | MGnify/ENA primary metagenome ERZ509138 (study PRJEB26280, sample SAMEA2338628) | human gut metagenome | biome: human gut; feature: human-associated habitat; material: faeces... | reverse complement strand
CAGGGGCGGAAAGCCAGCGGAAGCTGACTTCCTATCAAAAATATTCGGTGGTGCTGCTCGGTACGACTGCCTGTACGGGCGATTTCGCGGACATCAATCGTAATCCGAATGAAGTGACCGACGAACAGTTGCAGGCTAACAACTATAAGATCGGTACGAACCTCAAGACCCTTCAGGGCCTGGTCGTTCCGACGGAAGGGCACCGGTTTCAATTCGTCGAGAGCATCGTCGGATGCCCTTACGCTGGCTACAACGGTAAGACCGTCGATACCTGGCAGGCGACATTCGAAAACTACAATCCCTCGGCTGACTGGCGGAAAGTTCCGTTCGTGGATATGATCTCCGATACCTATCCGGCCTATCGTGCGATTATCAACGGTACGGAGGACGTAGTGGCGCAGGCATTGGCCAAATTGTTCCGCATTGCCATCATGCAGCGCGTCACGGATAGCTACGGCCCGATTCCCTATACGCAGGTCATGGCCAGTAAGACCGAATCGCTGGAGGTAGCCTACGATACACAGGAAGAGGTCTACACGGCGATGTTTACAGAATTAGACGACGTGATCGCTTCGCTTCAGGACAACCTTTCACTACCCTCGGATGCCTTCGGCCGTTACGACGGTGTTTATTCGGGTAATATCTCGCAGTGGCTCAAATTCGCCAATTCGCTCAAGTTACGTATGGCCATGCGTCTAACGGAGGTTAAGCCCGATCTGGCGAAATCGAAAGCTGCCGAAGCCATTGCCGCCGGGGTCATCACGACCAACGCAGACAATGCCATGATGCACACCTCGGACAACCGAACGACGCTCATTTACAACGACTGGGGCGACCATCGTATTGGTGCCGACATCATCAATTACATGAACGGCTACAACGATCCGCGCCGCGAGAAGATGTTTACGACTGTAACCCTTGTGGAGAACGGACAAGAAATACAGGGATATGCGGGTATTCGCATTGGTATCAACGTAACGAGTAAGGCGCAGGCCGTGTCGTCCTACTCGAACATGCGCGTTACGGGTACGGATCCCTATCTGTGGATGAACGCCGCTGAAGCGACGTTCCTACGTGCCGAATATGAACTGCGCTGGGGCTCGGCCGAAACTGCCGGAACACTCTATGAGCAGGCTGTCACGCTCTCGTTCGAGGAGCGTGGTGCCGATAACGTGAAGGGCTATCTTTCCGATGCGACAAGTACTCCGGCAGCCTACAAAGATCCGTTGAACAAGCACTCCATGGCTTCTCCGCAGAGCACGATCACCGTGGCATGGAACGCCGCGGCGGATTTCGAAACCAACCTCGAACGGATCATTACCCAGAAATGGATTGCCATTTTCCCGCTGGGAACCGAGGCGTGGACAGAACACCGCCGTACGGGTTATCCCCGTCTGCTGCCAGCCGTGGTGGATAACAGCGGTGGCGCCGTGAACGTGGCGCTGGGCGCACGCCGTCTGCCTTATCCGGTCGAAGAGTACACCGAGAACCCGACGAACCTGCAAGCCGCCGTTTCCGCACTGAACGGTGAGTCGGTAAACGGAGCGGGCGATACGCAGGGAACCCGAGTATGGTGGGATCGCAAAAACTTAAATTAGTATGGATATGAAACGAAATAAATTGATCGGGCTTCTCTCCTTATGCCTGCTGGCCGCGACGTTCGCTTCGTGTGAAGACTGGAACGAAACGGAAGCCGTCAAACAAAAAGTCGAACGCCCGGAGGATCAAAATCCAGAATTGTGGGCGGAATATACGGCGGCGTTGCGCGACTACAAGCAGTCGGAACATTTTATCGTCTACGCCCGTCTGTTCAACTCTCCCCAACCGGGTACCAGTGAAAAGGATTTCATGCGTTGCCTGCCCGACTCGCTCGATATCGTGTCGCTGACCAATGCCGACAACTTCTCGAAGTACGATGCGGAAGATATGCCGGCTATGCGTGAGAAAGGTACGAAAGTGCTCTATCAGGTCGATTATGCAGGCCGCAGCGGGGAACTGACCGATGAAACAAAACTCGGCGCTTACCTCGATAAAGTTATCGCCGCGGTCAAGAAGAATGGACTGGACGGTTACTCGTTTACGGGTATCCCCAATGCGGGCGACGCAGCGACCGCAACGGCGGCTACACTTATCGTCGAACGACTTTCCGCGGCAAAGACCGAAGGACAACTGCTCGTTTTCGAAGGTAATCCGCTTTTCTTGACGGAGGACGCTTTGTCGAAGGTCGATTATGTCGTGCTCGACACCGAGGCTACGGAGAATGTGACCGACCTGAAGATGCAGGTACTCAACGCTACGGGGTATGCCGGCGTTCCGGCTACGAAGTTGCTGCTGGCCGCTGCCGCAGGCGCTCCTCTCTATGACGAGAATGTCGAGGAACATGCCGCTATCACGGAAATGGCCGAGCGGGTTGTATCGCTCGGGCCGCTGGCCGGACTGGGAACCTACGACATTTATAATGACTATTATGATCTGGACATGAACTATAAACTTGTTCGCAATGCCATCCAGACGTTGAACCCCTCAAAATAGTGAGCAATGAGAAGAATTAATAAATACTTATGGCTGATCGCTTCGGCCGCTTTCTGCTCCTGTCAGTCCTATGATGCCGACGACCACAAGTTCGGTAATGTGGTCTACCTCGACGTGGCGGAAACGACTGACGTGCAGACGGCAACGATCAAAAACACGCTCGATGAACTCGATCGGACATTCTCCGCAACGCTGGCTTATCCGTCCGGTGGCGACGTCACGGTCTCCATTGCAGTCGATCCATCGCTCGTCGATACCTACAACGCCCGTCACAACACCTCGTGGCCGATGCTCGATGCGAAATACTATTCGCTTTCCGACGAGCGGGTAACCATCCCGGCCGGCAAGACCGCTTCGGATGCCGTGACGCTCCATCTGCAGGAGTTGCTGGGCGAGGGCGAAGACCAGACAGGAGCGCTGACCCTCGATGCTACCTATCTGCTGCCCGTGACGATCACGAATGCGTCCGTTCCGACGCTGGACAGTTCTTCGACCGTCTGGTATGTTATCAAACGATCGTCGAACATCACTACGGCAGCGCAGCTTACCGACAACTGGATCAATTTCCCGACACTCGACAAGGATACGGAGCAGGCGATGGCCCTCAACAACTTGACGGCCGTGACCTACGAGGCGTTGATCTATATCGACAAGTTCGCCACCTCGGCTCTGAACTCGGCCGGTGTCGCCAACCCCGTCAGCATCTCCACCATCATGGGTGTCGAGGACTACCTACTTCTGCGTATCGGCGACACGAATTTCGAGCGCCAGCAGCTGCAGTTCGACGGTTCGGGCAGCGGTTCGGCCTTCGGTAAGTTCCCGGGGCGTGATGCCGGCAAGATCCTGAACGAAGGCGTATGGTACCATATCGCATGCACTTATGACCAGGCGACGCGCACGGTACGGATTTTCGTCAATGGCGAGTTGCAGAGCGAGGGCAAGGATATGGGGCTTGCGTCGATGAGCGACGACACGCGCATCAATCTGGCCATGCGTGCTTTCTACGATCGTTACCTCAATAATCCGACGCCGGAGAACGAAGAAAAATCCGGCGGTTGGGCCGATGCCCGCCAGTTCTTCATCAGCTATTCCTACGACGCCTACCGCCCGCTGAACGGCAAAATCGCCGAGGCCCGTGTCTGGTCGGTAGCCCGCACGCAAGAGCAGATCCGGGAGAACATGTACGAAATCGCCGATCCCGAAAGCGACCCGACGCTCGTCGGTTATTGGAAGTTCAACGAGGGAGCCGGCAATACGATCAAGGACTATTCGCGCTACCATAACGACGGAGAGGCCGAGTACGATCTGGTATGGCCCGACGGTGTGGAGATTCCGAAAATTAACGAAACGGAGGAGTAAACTATGAAAACAAGGATAAATAATGTAAAGAAGGGAGTAGTGACGCTTCTTTTCGCGGCGGTCATCGCGGGCCTTACGGCCTGCGAGACCGATCCCGTGAAATCGCAGCGCGGAGAACTTCCCGACAAAGATTTGTTGGAGAATACCTATGTCAAAATCCGCAGCATCAAATCCCCGACTGAATTTGCCGTCGTCAATCTGTCGGAGGGAACAACAGTAACAGAAGATCGAATTTACTGCCGGCTGACCCGCCCGGCAGAGAGAGCGATGACTATCACGGCTGCCGTGGACGAATCGCTGGTCGAAGCCTGTAACGAGGAGTACGGTACGGATTTACTCCCGTTCCCGGCAGGGAATGTTACCATTGCCGGTAACGGTACGATTGCCGTAGCGGCGGGAGAGCGTATCTCCGACAAAATTCAGGTATCGTTCAAGTCGGACGGACTGGCTGCCGGAACGTACTTGTTACCGATTGCGATCTCATCGAATGATGCGGCTCTCACGGACGAAGACAAAGCAATCTATTACGGCGTGAAAGTCCGTGGGATTGATATAGGCAACTACGAACTGGATACGGAATACCTGAACGTATTCTATCTGAACACGACCGAATACCAGCCGCTGTTGGCCGACATTTGGATATTGCAGAAAACCGAAGCCATGCCGCCGTTCAATACGCTCTGGGAGCGGACTTACGGCAATATCGTCAATCTGCGCATCGTGCAGATAGGTTACGAGGCCGATACGGAGCGTGCCTTGTTGGTGCTTAACTCTGACATACGCTATGTGCTGGAACATGCGGACAAGTATATCCGTCCATTGCAGGACAAGGGGCGCAAGGTCTGTCTTTCGCTGGAGGGAAATGGCTCGGGACTCGGATTCTGCAACCTGACCGACAGCCAGATCGCCGACTTCACGGCGCAGGTGAAAGCCTGTCTGGAGCTGTATGATCTGGATGGCGTGAATTTCTTCGACCGCAATGCCGGTTACGGTCAGGTGGAAGGAATGCCGGAGATGAACACGACTTCCTATCCCAAGCTGATAAAGGCCATGCGCGAAGCCATGCCCGACAAACTGCTGACGCTGGCCGATTACAAAGAGCCGACCGAATATTTCGGGGACACCGAGGCGACGGGCGGCATCGAGGTCGGACAGTACCTCGATTATGCATGGTCGGGATATATGTCGGAGAACGAGGATATCCAGTTGCTCGACCCGTGGGAAGTAATCGACCTCACACCGGGCGATGCGGCCGATTTGGGCATGATGCTCCCGACGACGAACCATCCGCGCCGGCCGATCGCCGGACTTTCACCCGAAAATTTCGGATACTTCGCTGTGCCGTGGTATCCGGCGGCAAGCGATTTCCTGATGACGGCACAAGGTTTTATGAATGTGGCCATCTGGGATATGATGGGCTATGCGCCGAACAATACGATCGTATGGGCCGACCTTATCTCCAATCAACAAAATGCATATGAATCGTCTTGGAACGCGGTTTCGAGTATGTTATGGGCCGTATTCGGCGATGAAGCTATGGATGGAACGTATATGTATAATGTCCTCGTAAATTACGGGTGGGGAGCTTTGAACTACGGAGATCTGGCGAAAGACTGGTAAAAACGATAAAATACGGATTTGCATCGTGCAATCACAAATTACAATCACCATTTTAAAATTATTAACTATGAAAAAGACTTTATTTATTACGACTCTGCTCCTTTCCGCGGGTGCAATGTTTACATCCTGCAACAAAGACGTGGAAAATCCCGACATGCAGGCACAACCGGAAGAAACGGCTCAGGTAACGCGGGCCTACGGCGATAAAACACCGCTGATCGAGGTGTATTACGAGATCAACGACACCAATCCGCTCAACGCGTTGTCGTACGAGATGAACGGCAAGAAATTCATCGATCTCGTACAGCTTTTCGCTTCGAATATCCAGAAAGACGCGAATGGTGATCCCTGCATTTTCTTCAACGACAAGCTGGCTCCGGTGATGGCTGCGAAGGCGACCTATATCGAGCCGTTGCAGAATGCCGGAATCAAGGTGATTCTGAACGTTCTGGGCGACCACAAAGGGATCGGCATCTCGAACCTGACGGATGATCAGATCGAGAAGTTCGCCGCTATTCTCACCTACATCGTGAAGGAATACGGCCTGGACGGAATCGGATTCGACGATGAATATGCCGACTATTCGACTCCTATTGATCCCACTTCGGCCAGCAAACTCGTTCTCAAACTGCGTGAAAAATTCAATGCTGAATTCCCCGGCGAACGCAAAATCATCCAGATGTTCCAGTGGAATTATGTGTCTAACATTTCCGCAGCGGCAGGCGCGGAGATCGATTTGGCCGATCACGGATCGTTTGGCCCGAATGTTTTCCAGACTTCCAGCGCATTCGCCGGCGTAACGAACGATCGCTGGTGCCCGCAGGCTATCCAGATGGGACAATCGTACAATGCAATTTTCCTGAATCAGATCAAGACCCGCTCCTCGCAGGCTGCCAGCGGCAACTACGGCGGTATTATGATGTTTAACGTCCGTAAGGCATCGAATGTCAATCCGCTGCCTGTATTCCAGAAGATCGCAGAAGGTGCATTTGGCGCAACTGTAACTTATACCGGTACGGAGTATTCTCAGGATTGGACATTCAACCCTGCGGGATACACGATTACTTATGCAGATATTCAGTAGCACTCACTCGATGTAAATCCGTATAGGATAGACGTTAGGCGACGTCATCTGGCCCGTGCATCGACCGAAAGGCGGTGTACGGGTTTTTCTTTAAGTTAAATGGAAAATAAATGGATTTTGCAAAGGATGTAACGATAGCGCGATTTAAACACTCGATTACTAAAGAGTAAATTCAAAGTTATTCATACTGCTTTTATCATTTTTCGGTCTATTATTTCGTCATTAGTAACGGTCATATGCATTGATGACATAGGTAAGTGACAATCTCTATTATGTCTGTATCTAAAAAATATTTTAATCGCATATGATTAAGAATATTGCAATGTGACCCTATAGATACGGAATCCTGTCTTATGAAAACGCTTATTCATACCCGTATATACGCGTTGCTAACTCAAAATGAATCGAATCCGTCGGAATTAGCCCATGCATACGAAGAGTTTATCGAGACGATGACCGAGATGGTTGCTAATTTCGATAACCGGGATGATATTTTGAGAATACTGTATTACAGCCGGGTTGAATTCGACGTATTGTCCCATCCATCGTTTAATCGATATTCGAACAATGTTTTAAGGACGACGTTCATCTATAAAATCATGTATATTCTGGATTGCGAAATCAATATCGTCAGCAATAGTACGAAATATAGCTCGAACCAAGACTATTCGTTTCCTTTATCCTATCAGGACGGCGAGTTGCTGTGGACAGGGACGCAGCAAGAGCTGCTGGAGCTTGCCGTTGCCCTTCATAAAAACGGGATTATCATGTACGGCAACCGCAAGGCGCGTTTCATCGAGATCGTCCGTGCCTTGTCTTCTACATTCCATATCACGATCAACGATGTCTATGTCAAGAAAACCAGGATGCTTGACCGCAGCACGGCGGTCACACCTTTTCTGGATAAATTGAAAAAAGCCTATGAGCAAGTCGTCGAAAGACACCTGCGATAGAGAGAGCGGAGACCTGTCAAGGACGAGAAAATCAGAAAGTTTTTCTCCGTTTGCAAAGTTTCAACAGTTTATTTTTCAGTTGATTATATTTTCATACTTTACAAAAAACTTTTTGATTTTTCCCGAGAGGCATCCGGAAAAGTGTACTTTTCAGTGATTTTGTATTATACATTTGCAGCAGAAAGCGACGCATAGTGCATCGCTGCATTCAAAATCCAAATAACATGAAAAACATCCTTTTAGCCGTTGCAGTCTTCGCTGCCGCATTCGTTTCCTGCAACAAGGAGACCGAAGTCGTACCTTCCCCCAATTCTTTCACCGATGGGGCACGTATCGCACTTACGCTTACCGATGATGCCGCCGACACCCGCTCCTTCTTCGATTCGACAGCCTCGGCCGAGGCATGAGAGTCTTCGTTGTCGTCACTGTCGATTTTCGTCTTCGATAATGCCGACAACTTCGTTATTCGCCGGGATTTAACATCCAGCGAGCTGGCCGCGAAATCGGCGACATTCTCCCTACCTAAATCTCTTGCCAGCACCCCCTGTTCATTCTACGCCATAGCGAACTACGACGCCTCGTCGGCCAAGACCCGGGCGGCCCTTACGGCCCTTGTGGAGAAGTCGGCCGCCGACTATAACGGCACCTTCGCCGAAGTGTCCTCCGCGGCCAAACGTTCGGGCGGCTTCGTGATGTCGGGCATGAAATCGCAGACCGTCGGGGCCGTGAACTCCACGACCAATGTCGGCATCACGCTCAAACGCACTGTCGCTAAAGTAGCCCTTCAGACGACCATCGACCCGTCGTTCGCCGACAAATATGCAGGAACGCTTACCATCAACTCGGTAAAACTCTCCAAAGCCGCCTCGCAGTCGCTCGTCGTGGCCGGAACGCCGACACCCGGGGCCATGACCTTCAGCCACACGCAGACTCCCGCCACGGCTTCGGGAAAATGCAATGCGCTGTTCTACTGTTTCGAGAATGGAGCTTTGCCCGCGGGCAGCCGCGTTCTGCTGGAAATTAACGCCACATACGATTCGGACGGCAGCACCTCGACTACGGACGACCGCTCGGAGGTGACCTATTCGGTCGAGTTGACGGGTAAGGCCGCGGGCGAGATTCTCCGAAACGGCTACTACCGTGTCGCGGCCAATATCACGGGTCTCGTAGGTCAGGAGTGCGCCGTATCGGTCACCGTCGCCGATTGGGAGACGCCCGTGACGCAGAACGTCGAGCTGGGGGCATAGCCCTCTTGTTTTGGCAGCTCCCGTCCCTCGCGGGCGGGAGCTTTTTTCAATCCCTTTTTCAGATTTTTCCGACTATGAAAAAATATCTGTTGATACTCGCTGCCATCCTGTTGCTGTGGGGCTGCATCGCCGAGGACAGGACAGAATGTACAAATCCCCGCGGTGTCTTCGTCAGCCTGACAGTACGGCCCGAAAGGATGTCCTCCGTAACCCGCTCTGCGGATGAAACGGCCATCCGCGACCTGAACCTCTACCTTTACGACGATAACAGCAATGTTGTCCTGCACCGTTACCAGACCTCTGCGACGCTGCGTTTCGAATGCCTGCCGGGCGACTACAGGATATGTATTACAGTTAACATGGGACGCGACTTGGGTGAAAATCCGGCATCGGAAGATTTCACCGTGTCGTATGCCGACGAGTACAATGTATTGCCGATGGCCTATGAGGGCGATATAACGATAATTCCCTCGGCAGACGGGATGCTGACGCTGCCTGCCGTCGAAGTACAACGCTGCGTGTCGAAAATCTCCTATCACATTACCGTTACTCCGGCCGTTGCCGACATCGAACTGCGCTCCGTGCAACTGTTCTCGGTACCGCGTTCTGTATCCGTGTTCGATATGGCGGCCGCACCGTCGGATGATCCCGACGACTATACGGATTGTCCGGAGGTGGAACTTTCCGGACAGCAGGCTGCGGGCGACTGCTATCTGTTACCCAATATGCAGGGCATGGTGGCGGCCATTACCGACCAACGGCAGAAGAACCCGGAAAATGCCCCTGCGAATGCCTCGTATCTGCTGATCCGCGCCGTGCGCGGGTCGAAAATATTGGCTTATTATATTTACCTCGGAGGAAACAACACCTCGGATTTCAACGTCCGGGCGAACGTACACTACCGGTTCAACATTTCGATCTTGGGCGACAGCGAGGTCGATACCCGCATTAGCAGCTATGCCGTCAATGTGCATGACACCTACGAAGAAAACTCGGTCGGCGGATATTGCACCTACAATCCGTTGCAGATGCTTGCCGTGGAGATCGACGGGAGTCCCGCACCCCTGACGCTTCGGGGACGTATCGGTGTCGCGCAGGGCAACGCCGGAGCGTTCTGTCTGAACGGCTCTCCCGTAGGGGTAGGCCGCGACCTTACGCTTCCGGAACAGCCCGGCCCCAATGTCTTCGGCGTGAACTACGCTCCGGGAATCTATACGACAGTCAATTCGCAGGTGGTCTATACCGTCACGGTCGAGGATGATGCGGGATTTGCACAGTCGTTCGACATCAGACACCGCTTCGCCAACCGTCTCGACGTATATATTCACCCCGCGACGGCTGAAAACGGAAACGGTACGGTAACCGTCGCCGGAGCGTTGTATGACGTTGAAACTTCTTCCCTGACGCACGACCGGGTCGTCCTGTGCCATGAAAAGGGATGCACGCTGACAGCCCTGCCCGAAGCCGGATACCGCTTCGAGGGATGGTATTCGGCAGCCGACTACAAGACACGGCTTTCGACCTCGGCTTCGTATGCCTACATTCCGACCTCGCCTGAAGCCGCGATCTTCCCGAAATTCACGGCCAATACCCGGCCGCTCGACGACGGGGGCACGGCCAACTGCTATATCGCGCCGGAATTGAATACCTCCTATTCGTTCGACGCTACGACGATGGGCAACGGCCGTGCGACGACGAACATCCGCCCGGAGCCCCTGCGGGGTGCGGAAGCACGGGTGCTTTGGGAAACGGGCACGATCCGAGGCGCGATCGTTGAAAGCGCGAAACTGACCGGCGACGGACGTATCGTCTTCCGAACCGGCATGACCTATGGCAATGCCGTAATCGGACTTCTCGACAGCCGCGGGGTATGCATATGGTCGTGGCATATCTGGTCGGTGGATTACGAGATCGAGGCCACGGCCCAGACCTACGCTTCGGGAGCCGTCTTTATGGATCGCAACCTCGGGGCCCTGGCTACGGACTGCACGCAGGCCGCTGCCAAAGGACTCTATTACCAGTGGGGCCGCAAAGATCCGTTCCCGTATCCGGCGCTGGCCACGGACGCCTACACGCAGGCTCCGACCGTCTATGCTCCGGGATTCGAGTATGCTGAAAGCAATCCCCGAACCTCCGGAACCGAATCGCCTTACGACGTGATGACCCTCGAATGGGCCACGGCACATCCTACGACTTATATGGACGGGGTATTTTACGAGGATTGGGAAGAGTGGACGTCGGTCGCCGACTGGCTCTACGACCACCACCCGAACCTCTGGGGCAACGTCACGACCGGGAAAAACAATATCAGCCGCACCAGCCATAAATCCATTTACGATCCATGCCCTCCGGGATGGAAAGTGCCCGGTGCCGAGGATTTTGCGGAAATAGAGCGGATAGGCGTATCGGCACCTTATTACGTTACAATCCGCTGTAACAGCACGCAGACGGCGAAAATACCTTTGGGCGGAACATTCTACGAAGGACGTTACGACCGCAACGGGTCGCTCGGAAGGCTCTACACAAACGCTCCGTATTATCTTCACTGGGGAGACTCGACCGGCGTGTTCCATGACGTAGCCTGCACCTCGATCCTATTCGATACGAGCAACTACCCGCCGTTCGTCAATACGACGGATTTTTACCGCTATGCTGCCAATCCGGTGCGCTGCATCCGGGAATAAAACCGAATTAACTTTCAACAATGAACAAACAACGAATCATACTGTTCCTGCTGCTGTCGGCGGCCTTGTGGGGGCTGCCCCGCAGGGCTTCGGCGCAGATCTTCGCCGTAAGGGCCAACGCTCTTGCGGCATGCAGCGCGACGCTGAACGTCGGGGCCGAAACGGCCCTGACGGACAACTGGTCGCTGGAGCTGTCCGGCTACTGGAATCCGGTGCAAACCGCATCCCTCTCGATGAACTTCCACGCCGTACAGCTCGGCGGCCGCTACTGGTTCTACGAATCCTTCGTCGGGCATTTTATCGGTCAGCATCTTACCTATGCCGGTTATGACCTTGGAAGCCGGACAAAACGCTATAAGGGCAATGCCTATGGCCTCGGTGTCAGCTACGGATATGCGTGGATGCTCTCGAAACGATGGAATATCGCCCTCGAAGCCGGCATAGGGCTGTTCCATACCGAAGACACACGCCACGACCCGACCGTCTCTGACTGGGAGGATGAATACATCTACCGTTACCGACGCTGGACGCTGGCGCCGACAAAACTGGAAGTCTCATTCTCTTATATCTTTTAGCCATGAAGATATGCAATAAGATATTGCAGATAGGTCTGCTGTCGGCAGCGCTCGGAAGCCTGTTCGGCTGCTCGGTAGCCGGACGGCTTCAGCGGCAGCAGGACTACCGCCCGCAGGTCGTGAAGTTGCAGCGAGACAGCAATACGTTCTATCTCACCCCGGTCGATACGCTTGCCGACGGAGAACGCGTGATGGCGCTTCAGATCGAGCAGGTGACGGTCGTGGCGAAGATGCGGTCTATTCCCGAACGCAACGGGCGCGTCGTGCTGGATTTCATCGTGACGCTGCCCAAGCAGTTGTTGGGCAAGAGCCGCAGCGTCGTCATTACACCCATTCTGCACAAGCCCGACGAATCCGTGGCGCTCGAAGATCTGGTGATCCGCGGCGGACGCTTCTCGCTGCTGCAAGAGCGCGACTACTGGCAGTACGAAACCTATGTCGAACGCTTCCGCCCCGATACCGAGGGGCGCGAGGCGGCCTTCAACCGTTTCGTGAAGTTTCCCTATCCCGAAGACGTCCGGCTCGATTCACTGGTCGAAGGACGAAGCACCGTCACGTATTACTATTCCCAAGCAGTGAAAACCGACGAGACCTCGAAAAAGATGCTGGTAACGCTTCAGGGGCAGGTCTTGGCTGTGGACGACAGCGCCTACCGTCTGCCGCCGTCCGATACGTTGAGCTACGTCGTATCTTCGATGCTCTCCTTCGTAGATACCGTGCCGAGGTATCGCATCAAGGTCATCGACAAGTTCGTGACCGTCGAGGATCGCAACTACATTCAGTTCTTCGTGGGAGATACCCGCGTGGTCGATACGCTGGGCGACAACCGGCGGCAGCTGGACAAGATCACCGGCCTGATGCGGCAGATCGTCGAACAGCAGGAATTTTGGGTCGATACCATCACGCTGACGGCGGCATCGTCTCCGGAGGGAGCCTATGCCTTCAACGACCGGCTCTCGCAAGGAAGGGCCGCGGCGCTCAAACGCTATCTTGTCCGCCGATACGGCAGAAGCATCGACACGATGCTCACCGTGCGGTGGGTGGCCGAAGACTGGGCGGAACTGACGACGCGCATCCGAACAGACCGGGAGATCGTAAACCGTGACGCTATTCTGGAGCTGATCGCCGAGGAAAAGAATCCCGACCGGCGGGAGCAAGCCATCCGGCAACAGTTTTCGAAAGAGTATGCCTATATCCGTTCGGTGATCTACCCGCAGCTGCGGGCCGTGAATTTCCGCTACAACCTGCGCCGTAAGGGAATGGTCAAGGACACGATCCATACCACGGAGCTGGATACGGCCTATGCCCGCGGCGTGCAACTGTTGCAGAAACGCAAATACGCCAAAGCCTTGTACATTCTCAACGACTACAACGACCGCAATACGGTCGTGGCGCATCTGTCGCTGGATCATAACGAGCGGGCGATGGAGCTGTTGGCAACGATGCCCAAGAATGCCGTGACGGAGTATCTGCGGGCCATCGCCTGCTCGCGGCTGGGACGCAAGGCGGAAGGCCGGGAGCATTTCCTCGAAGCATGCCGCTTGGACGGGCGTATGGAGTATCGGGGCAATCTCGATCCGGAGATTGCTGAACTCTTAAAACAATAGTCATGCGGATCGGACTGGTGGATGTGGACGGGCACAACTTCCCGAACCTTGCGCTGATGAAACTTTCGGCATGGCACAAGTGCCGGGGCGATACGGTGGAGTTCGCCGATCCCGCGGCGAGGCGTTATGACAAGGTCTATATGTCGAAGGTCTTTACCTTTTCGCGCGATTGTACGGATCGCTACGACTGCGAGGTCGTGCGTGCCGGGACGGGTTACAGGGACTATGCGACGATTCTTCCCGAAGAGATCGAACATATATGCCCGGATTACTCGCTTTATGGGGTCAAAGAAGCCTATGGGTTTCTCACGCGCGGATGCGTGAACCGCTGTTCGTGGTGCGTCGTGCCCCATAAGGAAGGTGAAGTCCGGGCACACGCTGACATCGAAGAATTTCTCGACGGGCGTAAGCGTGCCGTGCTACTCGACAACAATGTCTTGGCTTCGGAGTGGGGACTTATGCAGATCGAGAAGATCGTCCGCATGGGCATCCGGGTAGATTTCAACCAAGGGCTCGATGCCCGGCGTATCGCCCGCACACCGGAGATCGCCGCGCTGCTCGCACGGGTCAAATGGATACGTTTTCTGCGCATGGCCTACGACAGCCGTGCCATGCAGGATGACGTTCATAAAGCCATAGAACTCCTCCGTAAGCACGGCGTTCCGGCCCGGAAGCTCTTCTTCTATGTGCTGATAAGGGATGACACCGAAGATGCGCTCGGACGTATCCGGGAGCTGAAAGCGTTGGGGTGTCAGCCTTTCGCGCAGCCGTACCGGGATTTCGAACACGAGGGGAAACCCTCGTGGGAGCAATGGCGGCTGGCCTACTGGTGCAATCGCAAACCGCTGTTCCACTCCGTGGATTATGAGGAATACCGAAAAAAACGAACTTAACAATCGAACTTATGAACAGACTGAAAATCAAATATGCCGTCGCGTACGGCTTTCTTGCAACAACGGCGGTCGCGCTTATCGCATCGCTATTTACAGGCTGCCATGTCTACGAACATGAAGAGGTGGAAATTATCCGCTGCCCGGTGATCGAAGCCGATACGATCGACATTCCCGGCTGGGATAAGGAAATCGCAACCCCCGAATTTTAACCGCTGTCACGATGAAAAAACTGTTGATTTGGCTCCCGGGCATGCTTTCGATGCTCGCAGCCTGCACCGAAGCGGTAGAGATACCGGCTCGGGCGCCCGAAAAACAATCGCCCGTCAGGGTCGAACTGCATCTGACGACCGAGCAGCAGGCCGCCACCCGCGCAATGGACGAAAATTGCATTCGGGATGTAAATTTATACCTGTACGGAGATACAGAATATCATTTTTATTTCCCCTCCGTTTCCTCGCCGCTGGTGTTCAACGTCCTTCCCGGCAATTATCGGAGTTATGCGATTGCGAACGCCGGACAGGATCTGGGAGATAAAAATGCGTTCAAGATCCAGTTTTACGAAACAGCGGTAGACGTGATGGAGTCTTCGGACGCTATCCCGATGACGGATCGGGGAACATTGGCCGTCGATGGCGCTGGCCGGTGTACCCCCTCATCGCTTCGCGTAACGCGCAGTGCGGCGAAGATTGCCTATACCATCGAGGTCGCCGACGCCGTCGCACCGTCGCTCCGTCTTCGCTCTGTGCAGTTCTGCAATCTGCCGCAGACGATACGTCCCTTCGATTCGGGCAGTATTTCCTCGACGGTCGAGGCGAATTACTATGACGGCGAAGCGATGCCTGTCAACAATGAATGGAGAACCGCGGGTACAGCGTATCTTTTCGAGAACTTGCAGGGCTCGGTAGACACGATCACCGACCAGAAGGACAAGTGCCCTGAAAATGCTCCGTCCTGTGCCACCTACCTGCGGATTCTCGCGGAACGGAGTGCGGACAAAGCCCTTGTCGAATACATCGTTTATCCGGGTGAAAATAACACGTCGGATTTCAATGTCCGCCGAAACACGTGGTATAATCTGGAGCTTGTTATCAGGGGCGAAAATGAGATCGACAACCGGGTTCTCGTCTACGACGGTCTGTATTACGGAACGGCGAACTGCCATATCTGCACCGGCGATCAGGTTACGTTCGATGTTACCCCGTATCGCACGTCCCGCAGCCGCAATTACGCCTATCTGGGAATCGAGGCGGGCGATGAATACGCTCCGGCATCCGCGGGACTGCTGTGGCAGGACAACAAGATCGTGACGGGATTCACGCTTGCGGACAACCGTCTTACGGTGCGCACGAACGGTCAGCGGGGCAATGCGCTCGTCGCGGTGTACGATGCCGACGGGACGATTCTCTGGAGCTGGCATATATGGTGCCTGCCCAACGATCGACCGCAGGACGACCGGTATACGAACCGAGCGGGCGAACAGTTTCTTGTCATGGATCGGAATCTGGGGGCCATCGGTACGGATTTGAAAACCCGATACGGACTGGTCTACACATGGGGGCGCAAAGATCCCTTTACGTCGAACGAGGTCTACAACGCCGCAGGACGTAAGGATCGGTTCATAAACCATTGGCCGACAATCTACACCTCGAACGGATCCGAAGCCAAAACATACGATCTGACCTATATGACCCGGCACCCGACGACGTATGTCTATACGGGGTGGTACGCCAAACTTTATACCTATTACGACAATGCCCTTTGGGGCGATCCCGCGCCTGTGGACACTTACGGTTGGGCGAGTGCGAAAAGCGTGCATGACCCCTGTCCCGAAGGGTACCGGCTGGCCGAGCCGTTATACATGGACGGCTTTCGAGAATTACGTTTTTCCCGGAGAACCATATGTGGTCGGAGCGTTCGACAACGGCTATTGGTTCCAGCGCTTCAGGGGAGATACGAAGGGGACGTTTTATCCCGTACCGGTCGGGAACGACGATTTTTGGCTGGATCGTGACGGCGTTGCCGTCATGCTGACCGGAGCGGCGTCCGAACCGACATCCGCTACGCCGTATCCGACCGTCTATTTCAAATTCGAGATCAACAGCGGGTGGACGAACTTCGAAGGCGGAAAAGGCAAAGGGCTGGTGCGTTGTGTCAGGGAATAGATATTATTTCCGATTCTGTCTTGTAAAATCCTCTGAAATTTACCGTTCATGTCCCGAATCGCAGATTTTTTAGACCGCCTCATGAGGCGCAAGGTTCCGGCGAGTGTTTTCGTTACGATGAATCCGCAGATGCAGGCCGTGCGTATCGCCGTCCGAGAAAACGGACGTCAGTCTTTCGAAGATTATATACGCGAACAGGTTGCCGCCTGCTCCCGTTCATCGGTCGTTCCCGACCACACGCTGCTGCATCTGACCTTTCCCGACAGCAAAGCGATTCCGTCGCGCCGAAGTACGACGAACGAATATTTTTACGGGAAGCTGGCTCCGGCTTTTATCCGGCAGGATATACACCCCGAGCCGGCCGTTTCGCTCCGGGATGCGGCTTTCGCACTCTCGAAAGGTCTTTCGCCCCTCTCTCCGGCAGGGCGGCGGGAACAGCTGATGCGCGATTCCGAATACCGGAGATTTACGATGCATTGTGCCCGTACGGCGCCCGACGATGCACCGCTCTATCGGGCTGTAACCTCTTCGCAGGGAACTTATCTCTTCAGCGATACGCCCAAGGGCCGGCGGGCCATGTACTGCTATATGCAATACATGACGGATCGTTTCTTCGGAATGCGGACTGATGCAGATACGCTGAAAATCTATGAATTGAAACATTTGCCGCCCCGAATCGCCGCGATGGCGGACAAGTGTATCGACAAATTCGTGAAAAGCGATCTGAAAAGCGAGTATCCGGGACTGGAGAGATCCCGATACAGTTTTACCGAGGAGAAGTGGATTCCGACATCGGTACTTTCGGAAGGCGTATGTTCGGCAGCATATTCCATATCGCCGTGCTACGAGGACTTCGAGAGGTTCGTTGCCGGGAACCGGACACAGGTATCGTCAGGCAATCACGATCTCGCAACGCTGTTGTATATCGCGGAAAACGGGTACGCCGCATCTGTAGCCGACGACGGGTTGCATCGTTTCAGACATCGGGAGTTCTTCTCCGAGGTGGCGTCGAAACTCCGGGATTGCGACCGGGCGCGTATGGGAAACCGGCAATCGACGCACGACTTCGGGTACGGTGCCTTGCAGCAGCAGGCCCGTGAAATCGCAGCGGGTATTCTTCGCACGGAATACAACATTCAGAACGGGAGATTCCTGACGGAATACAAAGAGTCATTGCCGGATGCGAAACAGCATGTTTCCCTGCCCGGAACGGGCACCGTAACCAAAAGGCGGGAAACGGAACGCAGGCTGCGGCATTCCCGTCCTGTCAGCGGCAAACGTGCCGCAATAAAAATGTAACGAATATGCGGGAAGACCGGATACGAAGTATTTACCTGACGCTCGACTGAACGCTGCATGCCGTACGTTTCGCTGTCGGAACGAACGGCGAAGAGGGTTTCAGGCATCACATCTCCGAAGAGTTGAAAAAGACGACACCCGGACGGGCGCTCGAAAACCTGTTCTATCTGCAATACGATCTGCCTCCGGAAGCATCCTTCCATGCGACGACGGAAGAAGCGAAGCGGCCCGATGAACTATACATGCGGAAATTATTGCCGGAATTGACTCGTCTGAAGTTACAGCCCCGTCATGTCGTGGCGAATGACGAGGCGTATTATGCGGCGATGAAAGGCGTAATGCTCTTTACACCGGAAGCCGAAAAGCTGATGCTGGCGGAGGATTACTTTTCGGCACGACGGCAAATCCGGCTGTGTGCACCGGATTTGAAACGACTAAATGAAACACGACGGCATCCGATGCCGGTGCTTAAATTATACTAAATACTAATTCATAAAACATTCGACTTATGGAAGTAACCATGATGGAACACGATGCCTATCTGGAACTGAGAAGGCGTCTGTGCGGCCTATCGGTCGCCGTAACGGAATTGTATCGTAAGGTAGCTCCGCCCACACGGGAGAAATGGCTCAGCACGCAGGAAGTATGCGAGGCGCTGCATATCTCGCAGCGGGCTTTGCAGAATTACCGCGATCGGGGAATCATCCCATATTCCACGATAGGTTCCAAATTCTATTACCGGGAGACCGACGTCGAACGCGTCATCCGCGAAGCTCTGATCCGCAGATAGTATGTCGGACATTATTACGAAGCGATCCGAAGAGTTCAAGGAACTGACGGATTGGATGGTGCAAACCACGCGCGAGATCGAAACGGCCATGAAACATTTGCGGCCGACGATCGGTCAGGAGCATTATCTGACCGGAGATGAGATTTGCAGACGCTTCCATGTGTGCAAACGGACGTTGCAGACCTTGCGGGATACGAAAGCGATTCCCTATACGACGCTCGGCGGGAAAATCCTCTATCCCGAATCCGGTATCTTCGAGGTGCTGAAGAAAAACTACCGCGACTTCCGGCCCTGGAATAAGTAAACGGACGGCGACCAGACTGATCTGGTCGCCGTTCGTTTAGGGTTAAGCCTCTTTGGAAAGCAGCCGGGTCGTAGGCTGTGTGAGTTCATACAGATTGCCGATGCGCTGCGTAAGAAGACGTACGTCTTCCTTCATCTTGTTGGCGGTTAATTTGGCGTAGATTTGAGTCGTCGTAATCTGCTTATGTCCGAGCATTTCCGAAACGGTTTCGATAGGTACTCCTTTCTCCAACGTGACCGTCGTTCCGAATGTATGCCGACCGATGTGCGTCGATAGGTTTTTGGTAATGCCGCATTTTTGGGCAATACGTTTTATCGTTGTACACATACTTTTCCGATCTTTCACGGGAAAGACCCGCGTTTCGTCGATTTTACCCGGATACCCTCTATATCGTTCGATAAGCTCTTGCGCAATGGGCAGCAACATGATGTGATAAGGCGTACCGGTCTTCTGACGGCGATTGTAGATATATTGTTCTCCCGTCGGAGTTGTTACGATATGATCGTAAGTCAGATTCTTCAGATCTATATAAGCCAGTCCGGTGAAACAACAGAAAATAAACATATCCCGCACGGCCCGCTGCCGATGATAACGCAATTCTATATTCATAAGCCGTTGTATTTCTTCGTCGGACAGGAACATGCGGGGCTTATAATCCGGAGCACATTTGAACGCCAGAAAGGGATGACGGTCTATCCAGCCTTGCTCAACGGCTACATATAAAACACACTTCAACGTCTGGGTGCGTTTGAAAGCCGTTGTCTTGCCGCAATGTCCGTCTGAGAGCATCCATGCGTAATATCTTTCGATGAACGTGACATCCAACTCCTTCAAAGTCACATCTTCCAGTTTTTTCAGAACCAGATACCGCATCAGGCAACGGCGTTCTTCCATCAGCCTATCGTAAGTACGTTGCGCTCTGTCACGTCCGATTCTCGCTTTTATAGAATCGGCATGGTAGTCGAAAGCTGCGATAAGCGTTTTATATCGGTCGCCGAAACCATGGTAAGCATTCTTGACCTTATTGGCCGTGACATACGCATCACGGTCACTGATCGACTGATAGTGTTTGGCGATTTGAGCTTTGATGTTTTCAAGCATCTGGTGAATTTCGCGCGAAAGCGTATTTCGTTGCGATTTCAGATAATTGGTTTTCTCATCCCATAGTGCCGGGTCGATATTCAACTTGCAACTGAAACCGGCTTGCGTGCCATTGACCGTGATGCGCCCCATGACCGGAACTTTCCCGTCTTTCGAGATTTTATCCTTTTTCAGATAAAACAGAACTTTGAACGTACTTTTCATAACTCAACAATTTTTAATGTGACAAAGGTATCGGTTGTTGAGTTCTCAAGAATTACGTATATTTGCGCAAGAAATTGTAATTCAGTAGCATATATGCTATTGTAAAGCAATTCGACGGGGTTACGATTTGGTAACGAAACTCCCGTCGAATTCTACTTTTAATAGCCTTTGCATCCGAAATCCGTGTAAATAACGGAATTTTAATATATTGATTTTCCGTTATTTACATTTTGCCTATTCCAATTATAAAAAAACACTCATCGGCACCTGCGGGGAGGTTTTTTGTCGTATCGGGCGATATGACAACAAGTTATGGGGCTCCTGCGCCCTTCCCGGCGGATCGGCACACATACGCGAGGACGGGAAATAGTGAAACAGCGGGCGTTTATGATGAAATTGCCCGGGTTCGTTGAATTTATTTTCATTTGCGGCTGCGCAAACCTACTTTTGTTATGTCACTTTAAACTTTTGCATATCATGGGAATTGAATTAGCCAAACGAGGGGGGGGGAAATACTCCGTCCCTACCATCGAAGTAATCGAGATCACGACTGAAAAGGGATTTGCCACATCACCGGTAGGCGGGAGTGTTCTTCCGATGTCCTATGACGACAGTTACATGGACGAATCCGACGAAGCCTAACACCGCAGCGCCATGAAAAAAATTCTTAAACCGCTCTTCTGTGCAGCCGCCCTCGTATCGCTGGCCGGCTGCAACAAGTTCGACGAGGCGAATGCCACTCCGGAAACCAGCAACGGTTCGCTTATTAAAGTCTATGCCAAGGTCGCCGAAAACGACGGCACCCGCGCCAACATCCATGTCGGCGAAAGTGCCTTCACGGCCGAATGG
>ENA-ORRQ01001159-ORRQ01001159.1-human-gut-metagenome-genome-assembly--contig:-NODE-1159-length-21288-cov-6.226346_pt1 | contig 21288 bp, 15 predicted proteins | sample MGYA00242177_ERZ509138 | MGnify/ENA primary metagenome ERZ509138 (study PRJEB26280, sample SAMEA2338628) | human gut metagenome | biome: human gut; feature: human-associated habitat; material: faeces... | reverse complement strand
GCAGACGGCGGGGGCAACGCCCCCACTCTACCCCGTAGGGCGCAAATGCGCTTTTGATGGCCGCAAGGCTGTCAAAAGTGCTTTTGCGTTACTTTCGCAGAAAGTAACAAAGGCCGCCGCTGGCGCGGCGAAAGGAGTGTTGATTTGAAAAGGACGATTAGCGCAATGGTGGGGCAGGGTTCGGTGAACCACAACAGCAGGGCGTTCAACGCCAAGAACACCGACCGGTCACGCTCCCACTTGAATATAACCTACTGCCACGAAAATATCAAGACGGTTTTCCATGAGCTTTTTGACGAGGCCCTCAAGCGGTACAATGACAAGCAGACCAGGGCAGACCGCAAAATCGAGGACTACTATGAAAAGATACGTTCCAGCAAGCAGGAAAAGCCGTTCCATGAAATCATCCTGCAAGTGGGCAATAAGGACGACATGAGCGCCGAGGGCGAGGACGGCCAGCTTGCGGCGGCGGTGCTGGACGAGTACATGAGAGGTTTCCAGGAGCGCAACCCCCAGCTCCGGGTGTTCTCCGCCCACCTCCACATGGACGAGGCCACACCCCATCTGCACATCGACTTCGTACCGTTCACCACTGGGAGCAAGCGAGGCCTGGACACAAGGGTATCGCTGAAACAGGCGTTAGCGGCCCAGGGATTCAAGGGCGGCACCAGGGGCGACACGGAGTGGAGCCAGTGGGTACGCTCTGAAAAGGAACAGCTTGCCGCCGTGATGGAGCGCCACGGGATAGAGTGGGAGGACAAGGGCACCCACGACAAGCACCTGTCTGTGATGGACTACAAGAAAGAACAGCGGGCCAAGGAGATTGCCGAGCTGGAGGCGGTCAAGGCCAAGAAACAGGGCCAGGTGGAGCGGCAGGAACAGCGCCTAAAGGAGCTGGCCCCGGCTGTGAGGAACATGGAGCAGTTGGCGGCGCAGTTCTCCGATGACCCGGAGCGGATATTACCGGAGCCGGGGCCGCTGGAAAGCGCCAAGTCCTACCGGGAGAAGAAAGCCAAGCCCCTGTTGGCGCAGATCGTCAAGGTGCTGCGTTCCCTGTACCGGGCCTATGTCGAGTTGAAGATGAAGTATGAGCGGTTGCAGGGGGACTATGGACGGGCCAGGGAAGGAAACGAGCGGTTGTCCGACCGCTTGCAGGAAACGAAGTTGGAGAACAAGGCCCTGCGGGGTGCTGTTGCCGACTTTGAGCGGGTCAAGCGGGCTTTCGGCCCGGAGGAAGTAGAGCGAGCCGTGGAGGACGCAAAGCGCCGGGAGGCGCAAGAACGGGAGCAGAAGAAAGCAAAGCGGAGGTTTAGACGGGGGGCGAGGTAACGGACAGCAGGAGGGCACTCTATGGGGTGCCCTCCCGTTTTGTACTTGTCAGCAGGGAATTTTACTGTTATAATGTAAACGATAAATTCCCATTGGAGGCCGCACATGAAAAACAGAAAACTAATTTTTATTGGACTATTTATCTTTTTAAGTGTGGTAATTGGTTCTTTTATATACTTTCCTAAAAGTATTGATACTGCACTTAACAGAATAAAATATCCGTTTGAAGTAGGCGAAATCTTAACCTCCCAACAAATTGATGAAAATCTTATTGTAGTAATATATACTAACAAAAATAATAATAATGAACTCCAGAACGCTATCATACAAAAAAACAGTATTTTTTATAGCGTTGTTGAAATGAATGGCTCTCTAAATATTGAAATACCTCAAAAGCTCGACAGTGGTGACCTTAGAACGCAAGTATTGGTTTCTTGGTATGATAAAAGTGATAAATATGTTGTGATGGCTGTCGCTTATGACGAAGATGTAGCCGCTATTACCTATCAAAATCAAGAGTTGACACCTTTAGATATAAACGGTTATCACTTGTTTTATGGGACTGGAACTGGCAAGTATGAAGTATATGAATTGTTTGACCAAGAGGGGAATCGCTTAGAACATATCAAAGAATAGTATTAAAGAAAAATGAGAAGTGATTTGGAAAAGGCGGGGAATGTGGTTGCATTTCTCCGCCTTTTGTGATACTATTTTGATACTAAGAAATTGAGCGGCCAAAAATAACAGGTGAAACATTAACAAATTTGCGAATAATTTATCCGTGAAAACATAGAAAATACAGTCCCATATAATAGGATTTGTCGAGTGGGAATAAATCGAAAAAGTCTGAAACCCTAGTAATATCAAGGGTTTCAAGGTTTTCAAAGAGCCCGTTGATAAGATTTTGATAAGATTCTGCTCGGTACCCTTTATCGTGTGTATCGAGTGGTTTGTGAGTAAAAAGTAATATCTTGTGGCTCGCAAAAATACCATATTAACATTAAACCCCGTACTGACGGATTAAAGTCAGTACGGGGTTTTTGTCGTTGGCAGGGTTATTGCAGCTTATACTTGAACTAAAAAGCTTGAAACCCCGATACGATATTGTGGGAACAGAAAATGAATAATATTCGTAATAGTGCGACAGAAATTGTAAATGCAGATATAATTTACAAGGTATAAACACAACGGCGGCAGGGAGCAATCCCTGCCACTTTTTTGCGTTATTGTTAGACTGAATTACTTTGATGAAACGAAAACAAATTAAGCGTTCGTGTAATTTGTTGTTGTGTTTATAGAGGATACATGATATACTGTAACTATAGAATTAACAACTCATACAAGAGGTGCACTATGGCTGTCAGTTATAATAAATTGTGGAAACTCCTTATAGATAAAAATATGAAGAAAAAAGAACTCGGAGAAGCTGCCGGGATAAGTAATACCCTAATTGCCAAGTTAGGGAAAAATGAAAATGTTACAGTAGAAGTACTTGTAAAAATATGTACCGCTCTTGATTGTAATATAGAAGATATTATGGAATTGATTCCTGATAATAATTGATTTAAGAATTATACAAAAATCAGGAGGATTATAAGGTATGCCGTATCAAATTTGGAATAGAAGGTATACCGGTAGCAAATATAAGTTATCAAATTGGATTTCCGGTTTAATACACGAGAATTGTGTCGGGAACTCATTTTGCGATTTGTTTGCCGGTACCGCAATAATGAGTAAACAAATGATTGATAGCATTGATGAAATCTATATAAATGATTTTCTTTACTCAAATGAGATAATCTATAAGGCTTTTTTTGAACAATCTGATTATGATCTCAAAAAATTAGAAATTTTAAAAAATGGGTTTATGGAAACACCTTTATCTCAAATTTCCGAAAACTATGTGTCAAAAAACTTCGGGAATAAATTTTTTTCGTATAATGATTCGCTTCGTATCGGCTATATCAGAGAAAAAATAGAAAATGATAAAACACTTAATGAAAAAGAAAAGAATATATTAATTGCATCTCTTTTATATTCATTGGATAAGTCAGCAAATACAGTTGGTCATTATGATGCATATATTAAAGGAAAACCGATAAGTGATACATTTTTATTTGACTTGATAGAACCATATAAATTTGAAAACAAAAAAATACATATTTCGAGGCTGGATGCTAATGAGTTGGCAAAAAACATTAGTTGCGATATTGTTTATATTGATCCGCCTTATAATTCAAGGCAATATAGTAGATTTTACCATATTCTTGAAAATATCGCAAAGTGGGAGAAACCGGAGCTATTTGGCACAGCTTGTAAGCCTAAAGCAGAAAATATGAGTGAATATTGCAGAAGTTCAGCAACAAGAACATTTGAAGAATTGATATCTTCATTAAATTGCAAATATATCGTTGCTTCATACAATAATACATATAATTCTAAAAGCAGTTCTTCTAGGAATAAAATCTCTCTTGCAGATATTAAATGTATTTTAGAAAATAAAGGTACTGTTTCGGTATTTGAAAAAGAACATCAGTATTTTAATGCCGGTAAAACAGATTTGCCGAACCACAAAGAGCTAGTTTTTATAACGAAAGTAGGTGGATAAAATGACAGATACAGATGCTTACAGGAGATCTCCGTTCTTTTATGTAGGAGATAAATTCAAACTTGTCCCACAACTAAAAGAAAATTTTCCTAAAAAAATAGATCGTTTTATTGAACCGTTTTGTGGAGGCGGCAGCGTATTTCTTAACACTAATGCAAACGAATATTTGCTAAATGATATTGATGCTTATATGATTAAACTGCATAAGTTTTTGATTTCGTTTAGCAATAATCAAGATAATTTTTGGGATGAGTTAAAACTTGATATTGATAAATATCAGCTTTCTGCTACATTTCTTGGAAAAGATGTTCCGAAAGAATATCGTAAAGAGTTTGTAAAAACATATTTTGCTAAATATAACAAAGAAGCATACTACAAAATGAGAAGTGATTTCAACAATGATAAAGATGATATGATGCTTTTGTATATGTTGTTGATATATGGTTTTAACCGTATGCTTCGATTCAATTCAAAAGGTGATTTTAATTTACCGGTAGGTAACGTTGATTTTAATAAAAATGTTGTAAATGCGCTTAATTCGTATTTCGATTATGTTAGCGATAAAGATATTGAATTGTTTAATATGGATTTTCAAGATTTTATTGAAAAAGTCCAACCAACGCCGGATGATATGGTTTATTTGGATCCACCATACTTAATTACATTTAGTGAATATAATAAACTTTGGAATGAAGACAGCGAGATGAGATTAATAGATTATCTTGATACCTTAAATGAGCGTGGTGTACGATTTGCAGTTTCAAATGTGTTGTGGCATAGAAAAAGATATAACGGAACATTTAACGAATGGGCACAAAAGTATAACGTTGTGAAAATTAAAAGCAATTACATTAGTTTTAATGATAATACCGAGAAGGACACATTTGAAGTCCTTGTGAAAAATTATTAGGGAGATTTATTATGGCAAGAAAACGTGAAGCAGAGTATAAACCTTTGTCATTTTCTACAACAATGAGGAATCCCTTGAGGATTGCAGATTTCTTAAAATGCATTCTCCCATATGAAGGACAAACTTTAACAAATGAAATTATTATGAGTGTTGCATCATCGCTCATAAAGAAAAAACTCTATAAGCCAATGTATATTGGCCGCAATCCGAGACTCAAATCAGTTTTGAATGAAGAAAGAGAATTTACCGATTTAGAAGTAAACGAAATAATTCGAAATAGCCCTCAAAACCATAAAGAAGCTGGATTTGATAAAGGGTGGCCTTCTCGATTTGATACGTGGTATAAGTTGCCTATGGAGTTCGGCTTTTTATATTACGAAATGAATGCGCCCATAGAAATATCAACAACAGGGCATATGCTGATTGATGCTCATAATGAAAATCTTGTAAATGATGAAAAAATCAAAAATGTATTCTTGAATTCATTGATGAAGTATCAAACGAATAATCCCTTTAGAAAAAATGCTAACGACAATTCACCATTAGTATTATTGTTACAGGTTATTAAGTTATTAAAAGATGATCCGGATGAAAATGATGCTGGCATTTTTAGAAGTGAACTATCGCTTATAATTTGTTGGCCTAACCGTGATGCTCAAGCTCTTTATGAAAAAATCAAGGAATTAAGAAAGCAATATCATTTTACATATGGTGATGAAGTTATTTACGAAATCTGTTTAAAGTTGCTTGGTGCAACAGATAAACAAAAGAATAGATTTAAGATCAATCAAATAACAGGAGAAGCGGTTGATGAATTTATTCGAAAAATGCGTATCACCGGCGTGGTTTCATTACGTGGTAATGGTAGATTTATTGATTTCAACTCATTTGAAATGGAAAAAATCGAATACATTTTGGACAATTACGTTAATTACAGTAATTACCAATCTAAAAGAGAATTTTTTGTTTATATGGGTTCAATTGATACAGAAATTGTATCCTTAACACAGATTGTAGATGATTCGATTGTTTTTGATGCAAGAATTAATACGTTGAATCAATGGGCAACAGAGTATACAAAAGAAGATATTGCTAACGAACTTAATATTCTTTCGAGAAACGGTGAAAGTAGAAATGCTATTCTTAGGGTTATTGATAAACCTACAAGATTGGAATTTTTAACAAGTATTGCGTTAAAGCAGAATTTTGTAGATTTGGATGTGAGACCTAATTATCATGTTGATGATGAAGGATTGCCAACATTTACTGCCTCCGGTGGAGTTGCGGATATTGAATGTTATGATACTGATTGTAATTCGTTGGTTGAGGTAACTCTTATGTGTGCGAGAAATCAAGCAACAAATGAGATGCCTGCTATCACTCGTCATTTGCAAGAGGCGATAGAAAAAGAACCCAATATTACACATTTCTCAATGTTGGTTGCCCCATCAATTCACACCGATACAAAATATATGGCTGCTTTTTCAAAGCATCAGTATAATGTTGATATACTAACATTTACAATTACTGAATTTTTAAATAAAATAAAACTAAACAGAAAAATAATTGAAATGGTAAACAATACTTAGATAATTATAAGAATTGATATTTTATATATTAAAAGAAAGTGATTTATATGAAAACTACTATTAAAGATCTGTATGCAGGACGACCTGATGCAAAAGATGAAATTAATTATGATGGGTTAGACGAGTTTATTAAAACTTTTGTTGTGCCATCTAATTTTGATATTGAGCGATTAGTAGATAAAAATGATTGTTTTATTACAGGATATAAAGGAACTGGTAAAACTGCCTTGCTTTTTTATTTGGATGATTATATTCGTAATAAAGATAGTTCTTCTTGCTCCTCATTCATTTTTTTTAAAGAAGAATTTACTGATGCCAAAAAAACAGAATTAGAATATATGTCGCATAGGATTTTAAGCTCTATTTCCATAAATGATACTACGATGGTGTCAACATCTGATTTTGAATATATTTGGCGTTGGTTATTTTTTAAGCGAATTATTTCCGACAATGATGATTTTAATGGTGGACTGTTTGTTGATGACAAAAACTGGAACAACTTTTGTAAATTGATGAGTAGAATAAAAGCTCCTTCAAATATCAAAAAAACTATCATTCCACCTAAAATTAAATTGTCAATGCCATGCAAAGATCCTTTGTCACAAATTGAGATTAATCCAGAGGTAGAAGTTGATTTTCAAAACAATAAATCGGATACAGCATATAATCAATTTATAGCTACAATTGATGAAGCAGAGCAAGTGCTTTCTAATGTTGAAAGGACAGATGTTCCATATTATATTTTTGTTGATGAACTTGAAGCATACTATGGGGAATTAGATATATTTAAACGTGATTTATGCTTGATTAGAGATTTAATCTTTACTGTAAAAAGAATTAATGGATTGTTTAAAGGTATCTCCGATAATACAAAGATTATTTGTTCTGTGCGAACAGAGATAATTAAATCAATTTCTAGATTTATTGTTACAAAAGAAATGAACAAAGTTATCTCTGGATTTGAAGTTCCACTAATTTGGGATTATAATAATACAACATCATTCTATCACCCTATAATGCAAATATTGCTCAGGAGAATTGCAATATGTGAAAATATTGATCAAATAAATTCAAAAGAAATATATAAAAAGTGGTTTCCAGAACAAATTCATACGATTGAACCGGCTAACTATATACTCAATAACAGCTGGTTTAAACCACGAGATATTGTCAGACTTATAACATCAGCACAAAATTCAATAGAATCTAGCTCTGAATGTTTTTCACAAGCTGTTTTTAATGCTTGTCAAAAAAAGTATTCTCTTGATAGTCTTGCGGAAATCTGTGAGGAAATGCGAGCATTATACACCTCTGAGGATATTGACGTTATTATTAGTTGTTTTACAGGATTCAGAAGTGTTTTTTCAATATCTCAGCTAAAAAAACGTATTGATAGTTTATATTCTAACACCATTCTCTCAAAAAAATTTTCTGAAGTAATAGAGGATTTATATAGACTTGGATTTCTTGGAAATTATTTGCCAGCATCTCAAACTTATCGTTGGCAACACAAAGGTGATGATCACGTTATTTTATCAGATGAGTGGAGATTAATGATACACCACGCCTTACAGAGTGCGTTATCTGTGGGCAAAAAGCAAGATTTTGGATTGAATTATAATGCATCTCCACAAATTGGTGATGTTGTAGAAGTGACTGTATACAATATAATTAATTCGTTCGCTTTTGTGAAATTTAATAAAGGTAAAAATATATATGAGGGTGTAATTCATATTAGTCAACTTTCAGATTCATTTATTAAAAAAATAACTGATTATGTTGATTATAATGATGTTTTTCCTGCTGTGATTATAGCATATGATAACAATCATCAAAACTGGCTACTAAGCAAAAAGAAGGTAACATTAATAGAAAAAAACCAATATAATTAAATTTGATCGTAAACCTGGCAACAAAATGGCAACAAAAAATCGGATAGCGTATGTTTTACCGCTAATTCAAGTAATATAAATACTCTCTGATAAATTTTACAAACAAATGCGTTTAAGATTGATTTACAGGGAGCGAGTGGGAATAAATCGAAAAAGTCTGAAGCCCAGGTAGCTATGCGGCTTCGAGATTTTCAAAGAGCACATTGTGGTACGCATACCCGTGGAGAGATTCCAGAATTTATCTTTTCTATGTAATTTTGGCGGTAGCGGTTCCGATTGTAATCAAGTATATTTCAAATAAAGTGATTTTGCGTGCAAACAGTCGCAAAAATATGTCCGCCGAGGAAAAAAGAACGTAAAATCACACGGCTTCGATTTTTCGCTTGATATGAACACACTTGCTCAAGGGCTTCGTAAAACGGAGCCCTTATTGTTTATTTTGCGATACCTCATTTTGCGGACGCCGATAAATTTTTAAATAATGCGGACAGTTTCCTCTTCAATTTCGTCTTAATAAGTGAAACGCGCTTCAATAACTTTTAAGAGGAAATTTGAATTATGGATAAAATTGTTTTAATTCAGTTCGCCGACGGAGTTGTGCGGATAATAGCATTACTTTGCATGTCGTTTGGGTGTGTAATCGCAAGTAAAAATAAATTGAAATAATACGGACAGTTTTTATTTTGAATTCGTCTTAATAGACAAAGTGTGTTTCAAAGCTTTTAAAGGGGAATGTTTATGCTTAGAAAAACCATAAAAAATATAGCACTTCTTGATTTGCAAAATTTTACTGCCGAGGCGTTAAGGGAAATCAAGAAAATCGAGAGCTGTGCGATGCTTCTTATTCCGAAAAATGCGAGCGATGAATGGAAAAATGCCTATGCCAAGATAACAATCCGAAATGTTGCAAGCATTATAGAGGTCAGCTACAGCAAATACAGCGTTTTAAACGGAATGGTAATATTAAACGATAAAAATGTTTCCGATGATTGCCTCTATATTGTCAACGGCATTATTATCCTTGAGACCGTTGAAAAGATTCCGGATTTATGCGTGAACGGGCTTCTGCTTAAAAGGAAAAAATCACGATATGAGATGACGCGAATGAACGGCAGAAGTGTTGAGGTTGAGGATAACGTCGTAATAAAGCCTTACCCTAACACCATCGAAATCGACGGCGATACGGTGAGGAGCTTCGATTACAATACATTGGTGGCTGCGGGCAACAATGTCGATATTGTTGATGACGTGACCGAGCAAATGCTCTCCGATAAAAAGATAACATTTGCGGCAGGCAACGAGGTGAAATGCGGCAAAAATATTTTGGGCTATGTTAAAGTAAATTCAACCGTAGGCAACAAAATCACGGAAAAAAATGAATAACATTGAACTGTTTAACCAAATTTATGAAAAGTATTATAAAAGCATAGTTTCGTATTTTTCAAGGCGATTTGACAGCGACGAGGCAGAGGATTTGGCTCAAATCACCTTTATGAAGCTGTGGGGTTATCTGCCGACGCTCGGTTATATCAAAAAAGAAAAGTCTTTGATTTTTAAAATCGCAAAGAATGTGCTTGCCGACAGACTTCGTAAAAACAATTTTGCCGATTCGCTTGATGAGCTTGAAAGCATTAAATGTCTCGAGGTGTTTGATGATATCACATCTGTTGAAATTCAGCAGATACTTTTGAAAATGAGCGAGCTCGACCGAGAAATAGTGACTCTTAAAAGCTACGGCTGGTCGAGCAGAGAGATCGGCAAGATAAAAAATATGCCGTCGTCAACGGTCAGAAACAGGCTGGCTGCGCTTAAAAAGCAAATTGAAAAGGAGCTCGGCGAGCCTTGCGGACGTCGAAAGCACCATAATACATATAAGACCTAAGAGCTGTCGGGCTATATGTCCGACGGCTCTTTTGTACAGAGATGTTTATTGATATTTATTATTTTTTTTGATAGAATATTTTTAAAACATAAATGTGCAAATCGGTACGTCGAAAACAAACGGGTATTAACAAAATTGAAAAACAGTGTGAAAAAGGGGAGGTACCTATGCAGCAAAAAACAGTCAGCAAATACACAAAAGAACAGACATGCGAATTTGCAAAGGAAGTGATTTTCAGACATTACGGGAGCCGAGCAACGCAGATTAAATACATAGGCGGCGGCTCCTTCGGATATGTTTACAAGGCCGAATTGCCCGTGATGCCGTACACTCTTACTGTAAAGGCCTGCCGCGTCGCCGGTATGCAGCATAATGAGAGCGCCGCGCTGAAAAAGCTTGCCGAAAGCTCGCCGGTTCATATTCCTGAGGTCTATTTTACCTTTGACGCAACCGACGAAATCCCCATGGATTTTATAATTGAGGAATTTGTGAACGGAACAGACTGCTTCACCGACTTTTCAAAATTGTTTTTAAGCAAAAAAAGAAAAGCGAAATTTGCAGATGCAATAGCGGATTGTCTTGCAAATTGGCATAGCATTACCTGCAACAAATTCGGCAGCCTCGATTTCCCCGAGTACGATAATTGGCTTGATTTTTACCGACCGTTTGCGCAGGATATTTTACAGACCGCCGCAGAGCTTAACAGAAAAAAACGGCTGAAGGACAGCACGCTTAATGTTATGCAAACAGCGTGGAAAAATTTTGATTATATTTTCAGCGAGCCCGTAAAAGAGGCGTCTCTTATCCACGGCGATTTGAATGTTATGAATGTAATGTCCGATAAAAGACTTAATATCACCGCGATAATCGACCCTCTTGAGTGCAAGTGGGCTGACAAAGAATTTGATTTGTTCCAGCTGAGAAACCTGACCGGGGAGTGCTTCGGGCTTTACAAAGCATATAAAAGGAAATATCCCGTTTCGGAAAAGTGTGATTTGAAGTGCGCGTTTTATGCGGTTTATCACGAGGTGTATTGCCTTATTTCGACCGGAACAAACACCGAAATCATACTTGCAGCGGCAGTCAAGAGACTGAAGAGGGAGCTTAAAAAAGCGGGGATTACATCTTGAAAACCCGACTCAAACGGTGATGCGAGCACACCTGAATGTGCCGAAAACGAGCATATAGTTAAAAACAATCTAAACGTCTTGCGCTATAATTTACAATCGGAGGATGACATTGAATATCAAAGCCACGGATTTTTGCGACGTCTCAAATTCTGCCGGAGGCGTTATAAAAGCGATAAATGAATTACAGAGCGGAGACACTCTTATTTTCCCGAAGAATGAGTATCATTTTTACAAGGACCGCTGTATTCACAAGGTTTGCCATATGACAAATACGGACTCCTTTATGGCACCCGACAAGTATTTTGCGGTGCTTATCGAGAATAAGGAGAATATTACCGTGGACGGCTGCGGTTCAACCCTTGTGATTCACGGTGATATGTGTGCGTTTTCTCTGCGTGGCTGTAAAAATGTAAGGCTTGTAAATTTCACCGTAAGATATGCCTCCCCGACAAATTTTGAAATGGAGGTCGTAGAGCGTTCGCTCAATAAAATTACATATAAAATCCCGACGGGAAGCGACTTTGAGGTCAAAAATAACAAGCTTACGTTCTTCGAAAAAAGTCCGTTCAGCGGAGAGAATTACTACACCTATACAGCCAACGGCGAGTGCTACTGCAACGTAATTCACAGAGGCGACGAGGTTTTCAGAACGTTGCGCTCACCTACGAAAACCGCCTTAAAAATCAAAAAAACGGGGGCTCATACCGTCGAATGCAGATATTTTATGTCACCTAAATTCAAGGTCGGAGACGTTGTTGCGATGTCACGTAATAAGCTGCGCGACAACTGCGGATTGTTTTTCGAGAGCTGCTCCGATATCTTCTGCGAGAGGATAACCGTCAACTATATGCACGGCTTTGGGTGGCTGTCTCAGATGTGTGAAAACCTGAGCTTTGATAAGCTGACATTTAAGCCGGCGAGCGGTTACAGAGTTTCTTCGTTTGCCGATTTGATTCACGTATGCGGCTGCAAGGGCTATGTGAAAATAACCGATTCTCACTTTGAACACCCGCACGATGACGCAATCAATGTGCACGGCGCATTTTTAAGGTTCAGAAAGGCTTGCGACGAGCGAACCGCCGAGCTTGAATTTGTACATCATCAGCAGGGAGGTTACAAGGCGTTTTACCCCGGCGATAAAGTGAAAATATACAGCAGAACCGATTTGTCGGAGCTTGACGGCGTTTATACCGTAGACAGCACGGACGACAACATTGATAAAAAGACGGTCATTGTGAAATTCAAAGAAAAGCTGCCGCCGATGAAGCCGGAAATGTATGTCTTTGAGAACATCACGTATAACCCGAATCTCACCGTGAGCGGATGTACCTTTAATGCGATCCCGACGCGAGGCATTCTCTGTACTACCGATAAGGAGTCGGAGATTTTCGGTAACACGTTCAAAAGCGTCGGTATGCCCGATATTTACATCTCGTGCGATTGCAGGGATTGGTACGAGAGCGGCCCGTGCAGAAATATGAAAATTCACGACAACATGTTTTCTAAAAAAGACCCGATTAAGTTTGAGCCTATTTGTCTTTTGAAGCCAGTCAAGGATGTTCACAGAAATGTTATGATATATGACAACCGTATAGCCGAATGAGCATCGGCTCCGTTTGCAGACACGGCAAAGGCACGTTAGTTATTTTTTAACTAACGTGCCTTTTTTATATTAAGTCATAATTTTACGCGGCCGGATTATTCGGCGGATACGGCGCCTTTAAACCTGCGCGACGGGTGATAGGCGAGCAGAGCTATAAATATCAGTACCGCCGTAAGCGACAGGCTTATCGGGTACGCATACATAATGGTTTTGAAGGTAGGCGACGACGGGAAAACGACGTATATCCAAAATACTCTTGTGCCGCAAACGCCTATGGTTGTGAGGAGAGCCGGTACCAAGGATATGCCGAAGCCGCGAAGATACCCCGACATAATTTCGTAAAGCATTGAAAATGTGTATGCCGAGAAAATCAGTAAAAGTCTGGTGTAGCCGAGCTCTATTACCTGTGGGTCGCTTGTGAATATCGAGAGCAGGAATCGTCCCGAGAAAAGAACAAGCCCTATTGTGACGGCTGTTGCGATTGTGTCCTCAGCAATCGACAGAAGCAGGGTTTTCTTGCAGCGGTCGAGCTTGCCGGCGCCGTAGTTTTGACCTACAAAGGTCGTGCACGCCTGACTGAACGAGTTAAAGACATCGTAAGCTATTACCTCTATATTAAATGCCGCGCTCGACGCCGCTATAACTATTGTTCCGAGGCTGTTGATAGCCGCCTGAATTATTATGTTTGAAATGGCAAAAACAGCACTCTGTAAGCCTGCCGGCAGACCGATTTCCAAAATCTGACCGAGTACTCTTTTGTCTATGCGCAGCTCCCTGAGCGACAGCTTTATGTACTTGTCGGACTTCATTAAAACAATAAACAACACAATCGAGCTGATTGCATTGGATATAACGGTGGCAATGGCAACTCCGTTTACGGTCATTTTAAGGACTATTACAAAGAATAAATTCAAAAGCACGTTGAGGCAGCCGGATAGTGCAAGCACTATAAGCGGCGTTTTTGTATCGCCCACGCTTCTGAAAACGGCCGACAGGAAGTTGTACAACAGTATTACGGGCAAGCCGAGCAGATATATGCGAAGATACAGAACGGCATACGGCAGTACATCCTCCGGAATGCTCATAACCGATAAAATTTGCACGGCAAAAATTTCACCGGGTATCATTACAAGAAAACCGCCGATTATTGCGGTGAGCACCGAGGTGTGAACCGCACGCTGTACGGTTTCTCTGTCGTCCCTGCCTATTGCGTTCGCTATTATTACATTTGTACCGAGGGCTATACCTATAAACAGGTTGAGTATCAGCCCGATTACCGGGCTGTTCGCTCCGACGGCGGCAACCGAGGCCGTTTTGGCTGCGCCCGTGAAGTTTCCGACTACGGCTATATCCGAGGCGTTGAAAAGCTGCTCAAGTATTGCTGTTGCGGCCACGGGCAGCGCAAATCGCGGAAGCTTGTTCCATATAGGGCCGTTTATCATATCCATTTTGTTACTGTTTTTTAACTTCGTCTTTTTCGGCATAATTATCCTTTTTGCATTTACGTATTTTTTATTTCGGTATTGTTTTTTTTAGCTGTGTCGCCTTGTAGGACGTAACACAATTATAGCACCAAAAAAATTAACATCAATATACAGATATGATAAATTTTAGCACCGACCCGTGCAAAGTAGTGTAAAAATCGCAAAGCACCGCTGCATTATGCGTTGAAGTAACCGAACTTACTCTTGGTCGGTTAAACCTATAAAATAATCGGCGGAAACATTATAAAATTGACAGAGCTTGATTAAATCCTCGATTTTCAATTCCGCTCTTCCGGTTTCGATATGGTTGTAGCCCTGTTGGGATTTGTTGATGATTTCACCTACTTGCTTTTGTGTTAAATCTCTGTCTTCCCTGATGTTTCTCATCCTTGTTCTGTAATCCATTTTCACAAAACCTCCATTGTAATTTGTGAAAATGTTAGCATACTCAAAAGCTGAGTATTGACATATACTCAATAATTGAGTATTATCATAAATGAAGTATTTTATTATTGAGAAGGAGTTGTAAATAAATGGAAAAACAGAAAACGTCATCAAAACGTAAAGCGGCAATCAAAGTGATTGTGGCGGTGTTGCTGATAGCTATAATGACCGGCATATCGTTCGCAGTCGCAAATTTTGTGCACAACAAAAAAAGCGTGCAGGCATCAAGCGTTAAAAACGGCTTGTCCGCATACGAGCTTGCGGTGCAGCATGGATATGCGGGAAGTCTTGATGATTGGCTTGTTTCTCTCCAGGGTAAATCGGCATATCAGATTGCCGTCGATAACGGATATTCGGGCAGCGAAAAGGATTGGAGCAAAACCATTACCGCAATGTCGAAAAAAGACAAATCCGATATCAGCTCCGCAGCATTTTCGGAAAAAGGCGACCTTGTAATTACGCTTTCCGACGGAACAAAAATCAATGTCGGTAAGGCGGTCGGTGCAAGCGGCAAAGACGGAAAAGACGGTAAGGACGGCATAGGAATAAAATCGGCAAAAATCAATGATAAGGGTGAGCTTGTCATTTCCTATTCCGACGGCAACAGCGTAAATCTTGACAAGGTTGTCGGTGAAACAGTAAACAACGGAGTCGGTATTGCTTCTTCGGTTATAAATGAAAAGGGCGAACTGGTGTTGACTTATACAAACGGCGAAACTGCCAACCTCGGCGGAGTAGTCGGCAAAGACGGTCGTGACGGCAAAAACGGTGCTGACGGAAAAGATGGCAGAGACGGTACGAGCGGAACGGACGGTATAAGCATTTCCGCAGCGGTTATAAATGAGTCGGGTGAGCTTATTATTTCATATTCGGACGGGACGACGGCAAACCTCGGTAAAGTAGTAGGTTCCGACGGTATAAACGGTGTGAACGGCACAAACGGTAAAGACGGCATAAGCGTAACTTCGGCGGAAATCAATTCGGAGGGTGAGCTTGTGCTTTCGTTCTCTAACGGTCAGCGCGCCAATGTCGGAGCGGTTGTCGGCGCAAAAGGCGATAAAGGCGACAAAGGCGATAAAGGCGAGCAAGGCTTGCAGGGAGCAAAAGGCGAAAAGGGTGACAAAGGCGAAAACGGTCTTAACGGTTCGGACGGTATAGGCGTTAAAAAGTCCGAAATCAACAGCGCAGGTGAGCTTGTAATCACATATACAAACGACCTTACCGAAAACCTCGGCCCCGTTGTCGGTGCAAAAGGTGACAAGGGAGACAAAGGCGACCAAGGCGTACAGGGTGAAAAAGGCGAAAAAGGTGAAAGAGGCGTTCAAGGTGAAAAGGGTGACGCGGGTCTCAACGGAACAGACGGCACCGGTATAAATAATATTGAAATTTCAAACGACGGAAATCTTTTAATTACTCTTTCGAACGGAACGTCACTTAATCTCGGAAACATAAAGGGCGCAAAGGGCGACCAAGGCATTCAAGGCGAAAAGGGTGACAAGGGCGACCAAGGCATTCAAGGCGAAAAGGGTGACAAGGGCGACGCAGGCCTTGGCGGTGCAGACGGTAAAGACGGCACGAACGGCACCGACGGCGTAGGCGTTGCAAGCAGCGAAATAAATGCTCTCGGTGAGCTTGTTATAAAATACAGCAACGGAACCACGGTAAATCTCGGCAAGGTAGTCGGCAATGACGGCGCACAGGGAGCTCAAGGCGAAAAAGGCGAAAAGGGAGACAAGGGCGACCAAGGCGTCCAAGGTGAAAAAGGCGACGCAGGTATCAACGGTAAAGACGGCACGAACGGCACCGACGGCGTAGGCGTTGTAAGCAGTGAAATAAATTCTCTCGGCGAGCTTGTTATAACATACAGCGACGGTAACACGGTAAATCTCGGCAGAGTGGCAGGCAATGACGGTGCACAGGGAGCTCAAGGCGAAAAAGGCGAAAAAGGTGACAAGGGTGACCAAGGCGTACAGGGTGAAAAAGGCGACAAGGGCGATAAGGGCGACGCAGGTATCAACGGTACAAACGGAGCTGACGGCGTAGGCATTACAGATGTTACAATAAATGCCGATAACGAGCTTGTACTTTCGTTCTCAAACGGCAACGTTATAAACCTCGGAAATATCAAAGGCTCAAAGGGCGACAAGGGAGATAAAGGCGACAGCGGACTTAACGGAAAAGACGGCGTGGGCATACAGAATGTCGATGTGACGGCTGACGGCGCATTGACCGTAACGCTTACAAACGGCACGGTTCTTAACCTCGGCAACATCAAGGGTGCCGACGGATTAGGCATAACCAAGGCGGAAATCAATACCTCCGGCGAGCTTGTTTTGACCTATTCAAACGGCGACGTCAAAAATCTCGGCAAGGTTAGCGGTGAGAACGGTAAGGACGGCGTAAACGGCGCCGACGGACTCGGTATTAAGTCGCTCACACTCTCCCCGGACGGCGAACTTGTGGTTACAATGTCCGATAATTCCATATCCAACCTCGGCAATATCAAGGGCGAAAAAGGCGACAGAGGCGAGCAGGGTCAGCAGGGACTTCAGGGCACCAAAGGCGCCGACGGACGCGGAATCGCAAAAACCGAGCTTGTAAACGGCGAATTGGTAATAACCTATACCGACGGGACAAGCGATAATCTGGGCAGCGTAAGCGGAACGGTGCTATCCGACAGTATACATATGTTGAAATTTGACACCTTAGAAGACGGAACTCTTCAAGTATCCTTAAAAGATGGTTATAGTAGTGCACCCTGGCGTATTGTAATACCCTCAACATTTGAAGGAAAAACGGTAACAACAATAGCCAAACATGGATTTCATGGTGCAAGCAATTTAGTTGAAATATATTTACCTGAAACAATAAGTACTATTGGGGAAGGTGCATTTTATTATTGTAGTAAATTGATGAAAATAAACATTCCCAATACTGTAACAGAAATTGGTCCGCAGGCTTTTTATAAATGCTCAAAATTAAATAGCATAACCATTCCCAATACTGTAACAAAAATTGGTTCGCAGGCTTTTGTGGAAACGGGTTTAACGGAAGCCGTGTTCGAAAATCCGTCAAATTGGCAGTATTACTATTTGGATGATAATTGGAGTGGAGCAACAAACACAAAGTATTCAGTAACAGATTTAACCAACGACCAAATGTCAAATAAAACAACTGCGGCCGAGTTGTTAACAAGTGAAAAATTTTATGAAGTTGGTAGTTGGAAACCAGATGAATACAGTACACCTGTTAGGGTCTATCGTTATCGCACCTATGAGCGTGTCGGTTGAGACGGTTTGTTTTATAATTTGAACAAGGAGACATTATGTAGAATTAAAAGCAAAGATATTTCAGAAAATGATAGATAAACAAAAAGGTGTAAACAGCTATTTTTGTTAAAATAATTTTATAAGGGGATATTACTATGTGCTCAACAAACGAAGAAAAAACACTCAACGATGCATATTTGATTGTTAAAGGCAAGGGGAAAGAAATGAAAAAGATTTCATACCGCACCAATCTTATAGATGCATTTAAGGACGATAATGCCGTATATTCTGAAATACAGCACATTGACACAGATGCAAAAGGATTAAGGGAAATAGCCGACATTGCAGAAAAATACGGCTATAGCATTTATCATCTTACACAGTTGTAATTTGTAAATTTATTTTATACATAACAACCCCGCTGCGCAGAATCTACGGAGCGGGGTCGTTTTTTATCTGTATGGTGTGAGATTGTTTTTGCCGCTGTTCCGGTTCGGGTTATATCCTGTAACAATATTTGATTTACGGGGATACGCCCGGGCGTATTCTCGATGAGAATTTGTGCAGGAAAATATGCGAATACTATAAGCTGAAATGCGAGTAACCGCATTGAAAATTTAACTGCGGCAAGGTATCGGAAATTCAAAACAAACTGTGAATGATACCGTATTAAAAAGACTGCAATCCTCCGAAACAGCAGGGTTGCGGTCTTTTTTGCCGTAAAATTCGGCTTTTGCACATTAAACCGTTAAATTTATCGGCGATTTTATGTATTAAATCGTTGAAATATTTTAATTTGTGTGATAAAATAACTTTTATCGGAATCGCACACGGCGATACGGGAATGAGAGCTGCCGAAGCATCTCGGCGGCTCGTTTTATTTTTGCTTTTAAGAGGAGTGCTGAAATGACGTCATCAACTGTATGCATTTTGGCGACGATATTTGTTTATCTCGTCGGAATGCTCGTAATCGGATTTCACTATGCCAAAAAGAACGAGTCCTCAACCGACTTTTATCTCGGCGGCAGAAAACTCGGCCCTCTCGTCACGGCAATGAGCGCCGAGGCGAGCGATATGTCAAGCTATTTGCTTATGGGCTTGCCGGGCCTTGCGTATCTGTCGGGTGTTGCCGACGTCGGCTGGACCGCCATAGGACTTGCCGTAGGTACATATCTCAATTGGCTTTTAACTGCCGGCAGACTTCGCAGATATACCCATAAAACCGACTCTTTCACCCTGCCGCAGTTCTTTTCGCACCGTTTCCGCGATAAGAAAAACATATTATCGTGTATGGCGGCTTTGATTATAATAATATTTTTCATTCCCTATACGGCGTCGGGCTTTGCCGCCTGCGGAAAGCTGTTTTCGTCGCTGTTCGGTATGAATTATATGACCGCAATGCTGCTTTCGGCAATAGTAATAGTTGGCTACACGGCTGCGGGCGGATTTTTTGCTGCCTCTACCACCGACTTTGTTCAGAGCATTATTATGACCGTGGCTATTGTGTTTGTACTGATATATGCCACCGTGTCGGCAGGCGGCGTCTCGGCTGTTGCGGAAAACGCAAAACAGCTTCCCGGTTATCTTTCGTTCGTTTCGTCATATTCCGAAACTACGGGCGAGAGCGAGCCGTACAACCTTTTGCACATAATCACAACTCTTTCGTGGGGACTCGGTTATTTCGGTATGCCGCATATTCTTCTTCGCTTTATGGCGATTGAGGACGATAAAAAGCTTAAACTCTCAAGAAGAGTTGCGTCTGTTTGGGTCGTTATAGCAATGGCTATGGCTGTGCTTATAGGTTTAGTCGGCAGAGGCCTTTCGAGTACGGGACTTATCGACAGCCTCCACGGAAATGACACGGAAACGGTTATAGTTCGCGTAGCCGGACTTCTTTCAACCCACGGTGTTTTCCCGGCACTTATGGCAGGTCTTATTTTGGCGGGAATTCTTGCAAGCACAATGTCCACGGCGGACTCACAGCTTTTGGCTGCCGCATCGAGCGTATCCGAGAACATATTGCGCGAGACCTTGGGACTTAAAATTTCGGAGAAGAAGAGTATGCTTGCCGCAAGAATTACGGTAGTTATAATAGCGATACTCGGCGTTGTTATAGCCAGAAACCCCGACAGTTCGGTATTCGGTATAGTTTCGTTCGCTTGGGCAGGCTTCGGCGCGGCGTTCGGACCGCTCGTTATATGCGCGCTCTTCTGGAAGCGCACAAATCTCCCTGGCGCAATCTCGGGCATGGCTGTCGGCGGAATAATGGTATTTGTTTGGAAATATCTTATAAAGCCGCTCGGCGGAGTTTTCGGAATATATGAGCTTTTGCCGGCGTTCCTTATGGGACTTATCACAATAATTGTTGTGAGCCTTTGCACCAAAGCTCCGAGCAAGGAAATAACCGATGAATTTGACGAGGTCAAAGCTATGGGTAAGGCGAAATAAGCGGTAGCTTTGTCAGGTTTTAATTTTGACTTTTTGGGGTGCCGGATTTTGTTCGGCACCCTGTTTTTATGATACTGTTAATAATTTGTTTGCAATTTCAACAAGAAATAACATTCAAAATATACCGTTGTTTATTCTGTTCTACAAAAATAAATTTTGTCCTGTAAGATTATTGACAAATTATTTTAAAAAGACTATTGTATTAGCAATGTATCAGTCAAATGCAATGAGCAGGACATGACTATTCGTATCACCGCTTTCAGAAAGCCGTCGGCAGTGCGAGACGGCAGCAAGGCACGTTTGGCTCTCACCTGTTAGCAGCTTCGGTGAAAGATTTTCCAGTAGTCGAAGCCGGAAACCCACCGTTAAAGGGGCGCGCCATCCATTATGGGCGGCGGTCGAGAGGCCGACAGTAAAATATCGGCAAGCAAAGTGGTATCGCGGAAGTAAATTTGCAACGGCGCAAATATACGTTTTGTAAGTTTAGCCTTCGTCTTTGCACGGGCTACCCGAAAGCGGGTATGCTGTGTGAGGACGAGGGCTTTTTGTTTTGCAAAAACGCATTCGGCTGAGAATCTTTTTTAAGAGAAGGGTTAGAAAAATGAACACACTTGTAATTGTGCTTATCGCGGCGGTTGTCCTTGTGGCAGCGTATCTGCTTTACGGACGCTGGCTTGCGAAAAAATGGGGAATAGATCCC
>ENA-ORRQ01001154-ORRQ01001154.1-human-gut-metagenome-genome-assembly--contig:-NODE-1154-length-21335-cov-3.555310_pt1 | contig 21335 bp, 14 predicted proteins | sample MGYA00242177_ERZ509138 | MGnify/ENA primary metagenome ERZ509138 (study PRJEB26280, sample SAMEA2338628) | human gut metagenome | biome: human gut; feature: human-associated habitat; material: faeces... | reverse complement strand
AAGAAGAAAATAGTTATAAATCTGTAATAATGCGTAGCCGTTATTGTCTTTTATTTTTTTAACAGCGGAATAATCCCCTACGATACTGCCTAAATCAAGCATAGAGGTCAAGTTAATATATACAGACCATAAAAATACCGCTGAGAAAAACAAAAAATAATACGAGCAAAAATCGTTGCCTATATACTTTGTCGTACACAACACTAATATCAATGAAATCAATCCAATAAATGCCGAACATAGCGGTGCAGACACTAAAGACACCCTCATTTTACCCTGAAATGATTCATATTCTGTTTGGTTGCTAATTGTTGGTATCTCCGGTATGACAATTCCTCCAAATCCAATCTCCATACTTACAGCTATATGAAACTTTAAACCTTCTTTTTCTCTTATTAAACATATTGGAAATATAGCAATCATACGAATATCTATTCTCTGTAATTTAAAAGCAATCGCATGCGCCAGCTCATGGACGCATACTGTAACCAGCAATGCCATGAAAAATATAATTATTCCTTTAAATATCCCTGCCGAAAGATACTCCGGATGCTTCTGTTCAATAGTAACTAGAACCATACCCAGTAATATTCCTATCACTGAAATAAAAACTACTATCAAACTGAATACAAAATAAAATTTAACTTTCTTCATACCAAACCTTTTTGCCTCTTAACATGCCTTATTTCCTAATCAATCAAATCAATCTTATCCAGCACATATCTTAATACACTCTGCTCATCTGTAATAATTTTGGCCTGATTAGAACCAAAAAAACTTAAAATTCTCTTTTCTTTACGCTGCAAATCAATGATATAATCTGTATCAGAATTCCAAATGCTATTATTATACGAAATGCTGTTACAGATAACACTTCAAATGAATTACCTACTAAAGCGATACACAATATTAATGTGCCTATTATACTAATCGTCCGTGCTAAACTAATTTTATTTTCCATAACAATCCTTTCTAAACGATCCATCACAAACGGCAACGAGAAAACTGCATATACAGCTTCCCCCTCTACCTATCTTATGTCTATACTATATCCATTTCCTTTCTCTGTTTCCATTTGTTTTCGTTGGTGATTTTTTGTTGGTTTTTGTTGCTTTTCGTTGGTTTATATACTATAATTATATTAAATATTGAGTTATAAACGAGGGGGACAATTACAGATGACAGAGCATACACTTCGTGTTCTTTTAGTGGAAGATGATGCCACTTCATGCATGGAAATAAACGATTATATCAGCCGGTTAGACGATGTTACACTGGTCGCATCTACAAATAATGCTTCAACTGCTATTGAATATATGGAAAAATTTCTTCCCGATGCCGTTATACTGGACCTTGAACTGCATCAGGGCGGCGGTGATGGACTTTTTTTCTTAGCACAGCTTCAGCAGCTTGAACTTTCCAAGCACCCATATATCCTTGTAACCACCAATAATTCAAGCAATATTACCTATGAATCCGCAAGACAGTTAGGTGCTGATTTTATTCTTGCAAAGTATCAGGAAAATTATTCTGCACAATATGTTGTGGAATTTCTGCGCATTATGAAAAAAGTGATTTTTTCTGAAAAAGGCAAAACAGCTTCTAAAATAACAGCCGTTAAACCGTCTGAATCAAAAGACAAAAGGCTGATTCAAAAAATCCAGCATGAGTTGAATTTAATTGGTATCAGCCCGAAAGTTGTTGGTTACCGCTATCTTACCGATGCAATCCTTGCCACCATTAACGAACCGAAAACACGCATTTTTAAAGTGCTGGGTGAAAAATATAAAAAAACAGATGCCAGTATCGAACGTGCTATGCAGAATGCTATCAACCGTGCATGGCGGACTTCCGATATTGATGATTTGCTGACTTACTACACCGAGAATTCATTCACAAAAAGGTGTTCCGACTATTATGGAATTCATATTTTATTATGCGAATAAAATACAGAACCAATTATAAATTTAAGTATCAACTTATTAATAATTTTTAAAAATAAGTTCCCATATTTTCCAATAAAGACTGCTCATTTTTACCTCCTGGTTTTAATGTTCAAGCTAAGCTTATAGCATCTGCCAGAAATAAAAAATTTGTTTTTATTGTTGTTTTTTCGTTGCTTTTTGTTGTTTTATGGAACTATAGGTGATTTTATGTACGTTGCTATTATTATTTCACACTTTTTTATATTAATTTGCTGCTTTTACTGTTATTGTAAAATTCTAAATCTGAATGATTTATTTTTGCGCTCCCGGATTTTATTTACTCTTTCCGCACTAATTATCGCTTGCGGTCTGTGTTTTATACATTCAATGATATATCCTGTTGCTATGTTTTTAGTATTATTCGTTTTTTATATTTTTATTACACTATTTACAAAAACTGACTGGTCCACATCTTTAAATGCCACAATCATTTCTATTGCAATGAGCCTGGTTTCTTTTACAATTTCCAGTTTTGTTTTCTCTACGCTTGTTTTTTTCATGTATTCATATATTAATATCAATAACCTTGTAGTGATTAAATTATTGAACGGATTTTTACAGTATTTTATAATACATATTCCATTTCAATTTAAACGCCTGAAAAAGGGCATGCCATTTTTATATGAACTTCAATTAAACAATATCGGAACTTGTATCAGTCTGCTCATATTAATATGTTATATTGCTGCAAGCATTTCTAATACTAGTGATAATAATTACCTGCCGTTTATCATTCCTTTATTACTCATCTTCCCCTGCGCGCTCCTCCTGATTTCATGGTGGCGCGCTATTATAACGAGGAATTACCGCAGAAAGCTCCAGCAATTTGAAATGCAGAAACTAAAAAATGAACTTGTCCAAAAAGAGCAGGAAATTTCCCGACTTTTAGAAAATAATAAAGCGCTGGCACAGATCATCCACCGGGATAACAAACTCATTCCTGCCATGGAACTTGCCGTAAATACATTTCTGCAAAACCGGAATACTTTATCCCCACAACAGCTTAAAGAGCAGGGACTTGCCCTTGCCGCTCATTTACAGACAATGTCACAGGAACGTAAATTCAACTTGACCGAATACCAGACAAACGGACAGCCGCTTGCCTCTACCGGTATCTGTGCTGTTGATGCCGTTCTTCAATTAATGTATCAGCGCGCCTTACAGGAACAGATTGATTATAACCTCCGCATTACCGAAAACATCAAAACGACTGCCCTGCAGTCCCTTTCGGAAGAAGATTTTTCCCATTTGCTGGCAGATTTGATTGAAAATGCATTTATTGCAATGTCCGATGTAGCGGATAAAAAAATTCTTATCAACCTTGGGCGAATGGGAAATCACCTGTCTGTTGAAATTTCCGACAACGGACAGCCGTTTTCACCTGAAATTTTTCAGGACTTCGGATTGAAAGCCCACACAACACACGCCGGAAACGGTGGAAGCGGCATCGGGCTTATGGATATCTGGAAACTCAAGAAAAAATACCGCGCCTCACTGGTTATTACGGAATATGCGCCCGGTACGTATTCCTATACAAAGCAGATTTCACTGATATTTGACGCCAAAAAGCATTATATTATCCAGACTTACCGCAGGCGGGAGCTTGGACAAATCCGCTTCCGTGATGACTTATACATATTTCCGTGCTAATCATCCTTTCTGAGCAGCTTGCTGCGTTTTCACACTAACACCTTTTATCCGGGCAGTTTTCTTACTCTAAAACGTTCTGCCCGGATTTATGCCCTGTCCTTTACTTTGCTTATTCCCCTGCTTATTATCTCACTTATGACCTTACTTTATTCCCCTGCTGTTACCTTGCCGCCTTAACTAACAGCAGCTTATCCCCGCGTTTGACGCGCTCGCTGGCGTGGTCTGCAAGAACGTGGTTGCCGTTTTTAATAGAATCAACTGTGGTGTGATATTTCTTTGCAATATCCCAGAGCGTTTCCTCACCGGTTGCGATATACCCGATGATACTTGGGAATTTTAAGAACTCATTTTCCTCATACTCCTCTACTTCACACTCCATGACCGACTCGGTTTCACACGGCGCAAAACAGATTGCATCAAGTCCCACGCTTCCCTTAATCTCCATTTCATTACTGCCCGTCATGGCAGCGCTTAACTGCTCTACTCCTGCATTTACGACATACTCCATATTAGTAATCTCCTCGTCAGACTTTACCTGTATTTTATTGGAAAACGGAACGGCGGCACGGATACTGCCCATTGGTGCCGCATCATTGGCAGTTACATAAAACACATTTGCAATAATTGCACCGTCAACCAGCAGACCGTCTTCTTCAACGGTAATGTCGTCAATCTGCGCCACCCCGGTACAGTTGCAAATCTGCAAAATGTTGGTATACTCCCCGGTATTCATGCGGTCCGAAGCACGGCAGCGCGAATTGTTACGCACCAACAGCTTATGAAAGACCGATGTCTGCGTGGTGTTGATGACATTTTTAACCGGCGAATAGACATCTGTAAGAATGGTCTTTTCCTTTTCTTCATATACCTTGACGTCCAGCGCCAGCACAAGTTCTACCTGCACCTCTTTATTTTCGCCGTCATAATCCGGCTTTACTTCAACATTGGAATTGACCGGATAGTATTTGACGTAGCTGATCATATCCGGCGTACAGCCTGCGACATCTAATTTCCCGCTGAAATTCTGTGTCGTTTCATACCACTGTGCCATGCTGTTTTCTTCTGTGGACGAATACATTACAAATACATTCATTTCCCCCGCAATTTCCATGCCGTCATCGGTCAGCCTTGTCGTGAAGCTGCGTACATCGACATCTTCCCACAGCAGTTCCGCTACCTCCGGCTTTCCCGCAGGAATCAGAAAGCTTTCACGGATACGCAGGTTATCCCGCATTGTCACGGCAAGCTGCGAATACTCCACATCGGTCGTTTTAAGCTGTAATTTGTCCTCGTCCTGCATTTCCAAAAGTCCGCAGCCAATCGGCGTATCGTGAATTTCTTCACATACAACGGTCAGTGAAATGATTGCCTTTACGCTTAATTTTCTGGAGTGAATCATTTTCACCGTAATATCTTCTAATTTTGCCTGACAGGAAACATATGTATTCTCGCAGTCCCCGGATAAGTTCACAACTTCCCCGATATTCATTGTCCCCGTCATTTTAACCGGAAGCACGGATTTTTCACCGCTTTCACTGCCCGCATACAGCACCGCAAAATCCATTCCGCCTGTGACTTCTGCCCGGTCGCCCACCGCTTTGACCGTATCAATATGGACACTGCCACGTTCTTTTACAATGGTTTCAATGTCTGCCTTGCTGTCCGGGACGTTAAAATCATCATCCAGTGTAATCTGCATGGTGTTACTGCATACAATTTTATTTTCATGAATTTCTTCTCTATCGATTCTCAAATCAAATCTCCCTTCCCAACTATTTTCTATATTTTTATTTTATGTATGCCCGTTCCCTTTTATGCACTTTTTAATTACCGTTAAACAGCTTTTATACAATCCTGCTGCCGCATCAGGCTGATGGCTGTTTTTTCATTACATACAAAACACCACCGACTCCTCCCGCTTTTGGATTTTTAACACAATATACGGCGTGGTTGGCAGTTCCGTTATATCCTCTCCTGCCTCCGGCCCTAATAAATCGACATCTGCATAAACCGCATTTGTTCCCAGATACAGATCATTGCTGACAACGACTCGTCCGTTATCCTGGATCACCTCGCCGCTGGTCGGCTGTGTGCCGTATCCTGCCACGATATACGTTGCATCCTTTGTGGCATAGGTCATGCGCAATGTGTTCGCTTTTTTGGCTTCTATCAGTTTTTTTAATTCCACAGGGATTTCCTCCTCTTTCACTACGGTATATTCCAGCCCCATGACCTTACTGCTGTCCTTTTTTATCATACTGCACCCGCTAAGTGACACCGCCCCAAACACGCCTGTCACAATCAGCACCGATACAAGCAGACACAACCCGCAAGCATAAAACGCATGCCATCTTGCCGGAACATTCCCGGATATTTTACTTTTCTGCTTCATACAATTCCCCATTCCGCAGGCATTTTTATGCCGGAAAAATCAGCACATCAGTGTGATTTTTCATACAAAAACTCCGCAATAAGACTTGTTACATCTTATTGCGGAGTTTCCTGCTTTATTCTTTTTATCTGTTAATGTCTATTCAATCACATACCCTTTGCTGCGGATAACGTCAATTACTGCATCAACGTATTTTTCACAGGTTTCGACATTACCTGCTTCTACCATGACACGCACCAGCGGCTCTGTTCCGCTTTCACGGACTAAGATTCTGCCGTCTGTGCCCAGTTCCTTGGCTGCGCGCTCTACCATTGCGCGTACATCGGCATCATTTTGTGCCTGTGTCTTATCGGTTACACGCACATTTTTTAATACCTGCGGATAAATTGCAAGCGGCTCGGCAAGCTGGCTTAACGGCTTTTTCTTTGCCAGCATGACTTCCATCATCTTCAATGCCGTGATAATACCGTCACCGGTTGTCGCATATTTGCTGAAAATGATATGACCGGACTGCTCACCACCCAGACGGTAGCCGTTCTTTGACATACATTCATATACATACTTATCACCGACCTTGGTCTTTTCATAGTCGATGCCTACTGCATCAAAAGCCTTGTACAGCCCGAAATTGGACATGACCGTTGTAACGACTTTATTATCGACAAGCTTTCCTCTTTCTTTCATATAACAGCCATAGATATATAAAATATGGTCGCCTGTAATCACATTTCCCTTTTCATCCACACACAGACAGCGGTCTGCATCTCCGTCAAATGCAAATCCGGCATCTAAGTGTTCCCTAAGTACCAGCTCCTGCAGGCTTTCAATATGCGTAGAACCGCAGTTGTTATTGATATTGGTTCCGTCCGGTTCTGCATGAATCACGTATGTTTTTGCGCCCAGCGCATCAAAAATGCCCTTGGCAAGTGTCCATGCACTTCCGTTTGCGGCATCCAGACCGATACGCGTTCCCTTAAAGGAGTAAATTGCAAGGCTCATCAGATACCCCATGTAGCGGTTTCTGCCTGCCGTATAATCCACGGTACAGCCGATTTTTTCCTTTGTCGCAAAAGGAAGCTCCGCCATATCGCCATCTAAATACTTTTCAATCTCATCAATGACATCTTCGCGCATTTTTTCGCCCTTGTCATTAATCAGCTTAATGCCGTTGTCGTAAAATGGGTTGTGGCTTGCGGAAATCATAATACCGCAGTCAAAATCTTCTGTCCGCACCACATATGATACGCTCGGTGTCGTTGTTACATGTAAAAGATACGCATCTGCACCGGATGCCGTAAGTCCCGCAACCAGTGAATATTCAAACATATAGCTGCTTCTTCTAGTATCTTTTCCGATAACAACCTTTGCTTTTCCATCCTCGTGGTTCTTTCCATAATACCAGCCTAAAAATCTGCCGACTTTATAGGCATGTTCTACTGTAAGATTGACATTGGCTTCCCCGCGGAAACCGTCTGTGCCAAAATATTTACCCATTTTAACTGCACTCCATTCTTTATTTTTAAGGATTTTTTAACTATGCCTGGTATCCGTTTGGATTGTTTTTCTGCCAGTTCCATGAATCGGCACACATCTTCTTTAAATCACGCTCTGCCTTCCAGCCCATTTCCTTATATGCCTTGCTTGCATCACAGTAGCAGGTTGCAATATCACCTGCACGGCGCGGCTTGATTTCGTAAGGAATATGCACGCCGGAAGCGGCTTCAAAGTTCTTGACAATATCCAGTACGGAATAACCGTGTCCCGTACCGAGGTTGTAAATCTTTAAGCCCGGATTTTCCTGTAATTTTTCAATTGCTTTAACATGTCCGAGGGCAAGGTCTACAACGTGAATATAATCTCTTACACCCGTTCCGTCCGGTGTATCGTAATCGTTGCCAAAAACACCGAGGCACTTTAACTTGCCGACAGCAACCTGTGTAATATACGGCATCAGATTGTTTGGAATACCGTTCGGATTTTCACCGATTGTTCCGCTCTCATGCGCACCAATCGGGTTGAAATAACGCAGTAAAATGACATTCCATTCCGGGTCTGCCTTCTGGATATCCGTTAAAATCTGCTCTAACATGCCCTTTGTCTGACCGTATGGATTGGTAATCTGTCCCTTCGGGCATTCTTCTGTAATCGGTACAAATGCCGGATCGCCGTATACAGTTGCTGAAGATGAGAAAATGATATTTTTTACGCCGTGATTTCTCATGACATCAAACAGCACCAGTGAACCTGAAATGTTATTCATATAATATTCAAGAGGCTTGGCTACTGACTCACCAACTGCCTTTAAACCAGCAAAATGAATGCAGGATTCAATTTTTTCCTGTGCAAAAATCTTTTCCAGTGCTTCTTTATCATTAATGTCTGCTTCGTAAAATGTTACCGGCTTTCCCGTAATCTTTTCTACTCTCTTTAACGCTTCCCTGCTGGAATTGACAAGGTTATCCACAACAACAACCTCATATCCTGCGTTCTGTAATTCTACAACTGTATGGCTTCCGATGTAACCTGCTCCACCTGTTACTAAAATTGACATAAATCCTCCATTCTGCCCGTTTCGGCATTCTGATGTAAATTTTTCACCTTCCGGTTTTATTCATAAGGCACTACGTCCTTGTAAATCTCTTTTAAGTCTTCTCCAAAGTAATCTGACTTTTCCAGACTGCCGGCCAAAGCTTTTTTAAGAACTTCGGCGTAAACTTTCGTAAAACGTTTCGCCGTATCTCCGTACATATGTCCCTCTCTGTCCCAGAAATCTCCTTCTTCCCTGTCAAAAGCCTCAAAAGTAAGGTAATTAAAATTATAATACTCCACATTTAATTTCTGTGCAAGGTTTCTGATATAAGAATCCGCCTGTGCAAATTTTTCTGCATACTGCGCAACGGTTCTGGGGTCCTGCGTGACCGTCGTAAAAACAATCTGAATATCATTTTTTCTGCACAGCTCTACCATTTTTTCAATATACTGACATTCGCTCTGTGCAACAAGGCTTTCGTCCCAGCCAAGTACCGTTGTCTTTGCTTTAGACGCATTTTTTGACTTATTAATAAAGCCCTTTCCTTCATAGACATCATTTTTATCCATGCTGACAACATCGGGCGAATATTCCTTATAGTCATCAGACAGCTTCTTTGCCACCGTCTTATCAATCATGTAATAACACTGCCAGTAATTCGTCCATTTTAAAAATGCCCCGCGGTATTCCTCTTTTGCGATTCTGCTAAAGAAATAGGAAACCTTTAACAGACTGTCGGGATAGCCGTTATACACCTGATGAAACAAAATACTCTCATCGTGGCGGTTAATCAGATACTGGTAATCAATATCCAGCACGACGACCTTAGGACTGCTTATTTTTATGGCATACTGTAACGTGTAATAGGCATCAATCATATACTCACCACCGATGCACATATTCATGGCACCGGCATCAAGCCCGCTCTCCAGTTCATCGGTTGCAATCCCATAACTGCCGTGCGATGTTCCTAACACCAGACAGTCCGGATTCGTTGTTTCAAGTTCATGAAACATAACCCGTGTCAGTCCCGGCTGTACGAGCATAAAATTCAGCAGATTATTTAAAACCACTACCAAAGCCACAAAGACTGCCGTCAACGTAAAACTTTTCTTTTTTTTCATGATTTTTCCGTTCCTTTTAAATCATTTCTAAAACTGTGCATACATAAATTCCGTTGAACTGCTTACATAGCCAAACGGTGCTGTTGCAAATATCAGTATCAGATAAACTGCCCAGCGCACAACAAGCGGACGTTCCGCCACGAAATCGCGCAACGACATCCCTTTTTCCTTCATCACACTGCTTATAAACAAAATGATTGTCGCCACAATCAGAATCGTCCAGTCTCTTTTTACCAGCCCCAGCTTATAAAGACTTCCGTCTGTTAAAATGCTGATTTTAAAATTGATAAATACGGCGCGCATTGCATAAAAGGCAGTTGTCGCCGTTGCACACGCATCAAAGAGCCAGCCGATATTGACTAAAATAAACGTTCTGAATATCTGAAATGTCTTCCAGCCCCGGCTTTCCGTATTCACATGACAGACTGCTGCCCATTTTGCGTAATATGGCTTTAACAGGTTACTTGCCGCAATAATCAGTCCGTTGTACAATCCGTAAATAATATACTTCCATGCCGCACCGTGCCATACGCCGACTACAAAGAAAATCAGCAGATTGGCGGCACAAATCGGCAGAATCTTACCGGTCTTTTTACCAAAAATTTTCTTAGCTTTCTTACCGAATGCCAGCATTTTTTTAGAAATGGAAAATGGATAAAAAATGTAATCCTTCATCCACGTTCCCAGTGTAATATGCCATCTGCGCCAGAATTCCCCGATTGATTTTGAAAAATACGGCTGGCGGAAGTTCTCGTCCAGACGGATTCCAAACAGTTCGGAAACACCAATAACCACATCAATACCGCCGGAAAAATCGCAGTATTCATAAATGGAGAATGTGAGCAGTGCCACAATCACATACATGCCCGAATATGTATTCAAGTCGGCAAATACGGCTTTTGAAAAGACGTATGCGCGGTCTGCTAAAATCAGCTTTTTTGCCAGTCCCCATGCAATCCGCTGTGCGCCGTACTCAATATTTTTCAGATTAAAATCGTGCGGCTCAAACAGCTGCGGTGCAAGGCGGTCATAACGTCCAATCGGTCCCTGTAAAAGCTGCGGCAGATATGCCGTAAACAGCGCCAGCCGGAAAATATTAGTTTCCGGTTCATATTTTTTCTGATAAACATCTATCACGTAACTCATTGTCTGGAATGTATAAAAAGAAATTCCAAGCGGCATCACAATTGAAAGCTTTCCAAGCGGAAATGCCTGATGAAATACCGAAAACAATGAAGTCAGATTCAGTATTGTAAAATTGACATACTTTAAAAAGACAAGAATTCCGAAATTGGAAACCAGCCCGAATATCAGCCATCTGCGCCGCATAAGCTTTTCTTTCTGTGCAGCCATCAGCCTTGTAATACAGTAGCTTGTAATAATCGTAAACAAAATATAGCCCATATAGCGGATTCCGTAAGTGGCATAAAAGCCGAAGCTGACAAAAAGCAGCAGCTCCCACTGGTATTTTTTCGGAATCAGATAATACAGGCACGCCGTCAGCGCCATCGCCATAAAAAATCCTGCTGAAATAAACGACATTTTTTCTTCTCCGTTTTTATTAAATTCCTTTTGCTAAAAAACATTCCCCGCTTTGCTGATTTTAGCACATTTACAGACATTGCACAACGGATTAATGGGAAAAAGCCGCTTGACTATTTAAATTTTCACGTTTAATATGGTAGAGTATCACATACAGCAAAAATGCGGCATAAAATGCCTGCGGAATGGAGATTACATGAAAAAATTATTCGAGCAGATTGTAAAGTTCGGAATTGTCGGTGCAATCGCTTTTGTCATTGACTATGCCGTGCTTTTTGTGCTGGTTCAGTTCTTACATATGGATTCAATCATTGCGGCAACGATTTCCTTTACGGTATCCGTTATTTTTAACTATCTTGCCAGCATGAAATATGTATTTGTAGGCAGAGCCGACCAGTCCAAACAGACCCAGTTTATTATTTTTATCGTATTAAGCGTTATCGGTCTTGGTATCAACGATGGTATCATGTGGATTTTAAACGGTATCTTATCTCCGTTTATCCCGACCTACTATTACCTGGTTTCAAAAATCGTGGCAACGGCGATTGTTATGGTATGGAACTTTGTTTCAAGAAAGATTTTCCTTGAAGAAAAGAATCAGGGAAATGAAAATGCGGCATAAAAGCGCCATTTATAAAAAATCGCCCGTTCTGCAAGGTTCGGGCGATTTTTAGATATATCAGATATCGCTTGCATGAAATGATGGTATACTAATCATAGGCAGTGAGCCATGACCGATGAAGATTAAAGCAGGACAATGGAGGATTTTATGTGTACTAAACAAAAAATTGAAAATGCCGATGAACTTCTATCCGAATACCGCCCATTAAAATAAGGCGGCAGAAAACCAATCTTCTGCCGCCAAATCTATACTATATACTGTATATCACAGCCCCACATCTCACCTAGAACTTCTCTGAACATAAAGCCGACATATTCCGCGCACCCACACTTTCTTGAACACGCCCCAATATCCGCTCACCCACACTCTCACAGCCATGAACATGACACCACCGAAGTTAAGTAACACGTTGAGGTGGGGGCATGTTCATGGCTACTGTCAAGTAACACGTTGAGGTATGGGCATGTTCATGGCTGCCGTTAAGTAACACGGTGAAATGGTGTTATGTCCAAGGAAGCTTTTATTCTGCCATCATCTTCTCTGTAGACCATATCTCTACTTCATAATGATTTGCCTTATTGTAACGCTTTCTTAAATTCTTTAACTGCTTTAAGTATTCCATCGTTACTTTACCTGATAACTTGGATTCACCTTCGGTTCTCTGCTGGAACTTGTACGGAATCTCTACAACCTTCTTGTATGTACCCATTGCAAGAACTTCCACCATAATCTTCCATCCAATCGGCTGTAAGTCGGCATTTTCAATAACCTCGCGGCGGAACATGAACAGACCGCTTGTCGGGTCTGAAATCTTTCGCAGGCACGGTAACATAAACTGACCGATTTTACGGGCTGTACCAGATACAAACTTTCTGTACCAGTTGAGTCCGCCGTCATCGCCGCCCGGAATCAGACGGCTCGGAATACAGAAGTCTGCACCGCTTTCCATTGCCTTATACATATATTTTAAAACGATTGGCGGATGCTGTAAATCCGCATCCATGCATGCCATATATTCGCCCTTTGCAAGGGAAAATCCTTTTAATACGGCAGTTGCCAGTCCTGTTTCACCGGTTCTGTGTTCCATGCGTACAGCCGGAAAATCCTTTGCAACTTCCATAATAACCTGTGGTGTATCATCTTTACTGTCGTCTACAAAAACGATTTCATAAGGAATTCCTTTTAATGCATCATCAATCTGTGTTACAAGATTTCTGATATTCTTTCCTTCATTAAATGTTGGTACCACTACTGATAACATAATTTTCTCCTTCAAATCTATCCTGATGTGTTTTTATTTTTCGATGTTTCGACTTGTGTATTATAATACCTTTATTACAATCTGACAAGTTTTTCACATAAATTTCTTATTTTATTGTCCGCCCCAGTATCCGAGTTCGACACCTTTTTCATAAATTCCCTTTGCCTTGGCATAGTAGCCATACGCATTAAAATGTGTCCAGTCTGCCCTGAGCTGTTGTGAAATCTCACCTCTTGTAAAGCCGTCAAGATCTTCATCGGTTGCTTCCAGTCCGCAGTCACTTAATCCATTCTGAATCATATAGAGCCGCATGTTGATAAAATGATCCCCGTATGCTTTGGATAATGCCTGCTCCCACGGTGTTTCGCCCATGCCGATATAAATTTTATTCATATCCACGGACAGTTCCGGGTCATCGGTATCACCGACAATAATATAATATTTACAGCCTGTACCTTCCAAAATGGAATCATACTGCGCAATTAATTCATCATAGTCATTATACCAGCCTGCGTTACTGCCGATTTCCAGCACAAGAATGTCATCTTTACGCTCCACCGCCGCCAGTGTATAAACCGGTGTGCCTTCTTTAATATTCACATCTGTGCCGTATAAAATCTGGCTTTCACCGTCATAAGAATTGGTTACATAATATTTTTCGCCGTTAATCACACAGATATTGGTCTGGTCTGACTGAAAATTATAACCGCTGTAATCTTCCATATAAACATTATCCCCGTCATATAAAGACTGCAGCTTAAATTCAGCAATGCCTGTCCCGTCAATGACAATATCACGGTCAACCACCATGGTAAGACCGCCTGCACGGGTCGCAATTTCTTTTGACGTTTCTCCGTTGACACCAAGGTTGTATGTTTTCAGCCCCGTAAACTGCGAAAGCATATCCGGTGCCGTGGCATAGCTGATATTTGTTGTAATGCCGTCCAGCGTAATAAACCCCGGTGTAGTCGCGCAGCCGTACATCATACTGTCACCCCAGCAGGAAATACTTCTCTTTACACCATCATACGGTACAGTTTCCGCTGTGATGGTTCTTTTTCTGGTTTCATGTGGTTTCTGATTTTCCGTCTGCATTGACGAACCGCCTGCAATTTCATTATCATTTTCCACAATGTCCCATATATTTTTGGATATCTTTTGTAATCGTGCCGGTGTTGTCTGTACTGTACCGCCATGTACCAGAACCTCTGAAGCAATCAGCAGTACCACAAAAACCGTTACGGAAAAACAGACAACAATTTTCTTTCTTACTTTCACAAATATCCCTCTTTTCTATTTACATTAACCAACAGTCTGAATTATACCACATAAACAGCAGCCATATCTGTGCAAATGCAAAAAATATCAGAATTGCCGTGCGTATTTTCGGACGTACGCTCTTTAAAATCTCATAAACGCCCATATATACGACAAAGCTGCCCACTGTAAAGCGGCAGGTGCTCATGACATGGGAGGTCAGCGGCACAAGCAGGGAAATGATTCCGAACACCGCCATGGAATAATATTTCCGGTAAAGCATATATCCATACACTGCAAAAATACCGATACAAAACCATCCCATATAGGTATATCGCGGTTCAATCTGTCCGGTGCACGCTTTCCATAAAACGCCCACAACCGGAAAATACGTATCTTCACGCCATGCAATCTGCACGTTTTTATAAGCCCACACATCGCCACAGAAAAAGCGCAGGAAGGTCATATAGCAGAATGCACCGAACGGACACAGCATAACCGCAAAAATGTGTTCCGGCAGTTTCAACATCTGCACGATGAAGCTTTTGATTTTTGCCCATGTGATAAGTTTTCCACCGTCCGCCGTCAAATCCAGATACATTTCCACAATCAGCGCAAATACAAGCAGGCAGCCTACAATTCTTGTCGCACTGGCAAATGCAGCGGCAAACCCTGCCCACAAGTACTTTTTTTTAGCTGCCGCATAGAAAAACAGCGCAATAAACAGCACAAACATCGCTTCCGCCTCCCTCTCTCTTCAAACTCCGTACTGCCGGAGCTTACTTCTGACCCAGCCGGGCCACATAGTCTTTCACATCAGAAGCGGAATCAAAAGATAGTCTTCACTCCTGACACCACGCACCAGACTCATATATTTAACTGCTGTAAATGCAGCGATAAAAATACATACCGTTGATACCGTCATGCCGACCCAGTACGTGTCCATTACACCGAAGGTCAGCATTTTCACAAACCGGCAGACCATCACATACATCGGGAAAAATGCCCAGTTTGCCTGTGGGTCCGTATCCAGCGGAAATGTATATCCGTTATCAATCATAAACTGGTACCGCTTGGCATCCCACTGGTTCATTAAAAATGCAATGGAACGGTCCGTTCCCATATACACGTTATAAATCACCATCAGCACCAGCATAAACAGGCGGGACATCAGCAGTATAAAAAACAGTTTTAAAATCAGCCGGAAATTTTCGTTTTCTCTATATATTTTAGCCAGTCTTTCCATATTTACCTCATTTCTAAGCGGTTTTGCCGCAAAGCTGTGATAAGAATTTCGCGCAGGCGGTTTCCCATCTGCCATCAGGGATATTTGTTCTTGCCCAAAATCAAAAATGGGACGCCTATCACGATTGGATGCCGCCCCATTTTATTATAAAATCTGCATAATTTTTAATATAATCTGGTACAGAAACGCCGGAACTGCAGCAATCACCGGTATTAAAAACATTGCAACGACTACTGCATTGAGCAGCTGAAGCCATACAAATACCGCACAATACTGAATCCATGCCGGAACATTGATTTTCTTAAAGTGGTCAATGACAAGGCATACAACCAGTATTAAAAGTGTAGCAAGCGTAATCAGCAGTCCTTCTTTTCTGCCCTGTGGTTCAAATTCCATGGTAATTGTATTTTCACCGGAGTGAATCTTTACCCCTGTAAAAAGTCCTGCGATTTCTTTTGCCTGCACCTGTTGCCCGTTGACGCTGACTTTCCAGTTTTTGCTGTAAACCACCGGTATCAACGCATAATTTTTCGTTGCCGAACCGTCAAGCTTAACAGTCAGTGAATCATTGGTATAAGATACATCGCATTTTGTATTTTCATACGCTCTGCACAACTTCTCCATCTTATCCATATCCAGCTGTGCAAAGCTGACTTCGCTGACTTTTAAATACCAAGGGTCATCGTATTCAATACGGATATCGATACTCTCATTGTCAAAACAGCCCAGATACAGCAGATTGTTGTTATAATCCGTAAAGTACGCTGTATTTTCCACATCACCCAGTGTCGGCACCGGCACTTCTTTGTCATTGACATAGACATGCATGGAGCTGATCAGCCATGATGCATTGGCATCACTGTTGCGGTTATTGATATCCACAATCTTTAAATACACCGCCGCATTGCCGCTTGTCTGTGTATTATATTCCAGTACTGTATCACTCTTTTTTACAGAATACGACATACCCTTTACCAGCGGTTCCTTATCTCCCGAAAGTGCCGTATAGAACTTATTATGTAAGTCAACCCAGTCCACGCCCAAGTCTTCTGATGCAAAAGATGACGCTACGGTCATTGCAAACGGAAGCCGGTAATTGGCAGAATATAATTTATATCCTTCCTGCGGTGCTTCTTTACTGTCTATGTCGTAATCTGCATAACTTTTTTCCAGTGTATACAGCGCCGGGTCCAAGTCATTCTGATTGACGGCCTCCGTTACATGAAACAGTGCATTCGTAAAGACGGTTCCGCCGGAATCTAACAGCCACAGAAAATATTTTGAATATCCCCAGTTTTTTGCAAAAGTCTGTGTGTCACTCTCTAATGCCGCCGTAAAGCTTGACAGTGCGCCACGGCGCAGTATCAGCGGATAATTGGCATTCAGGCTGATATCCGGATTGACAATACGGTCTGTTGCCGATTCTTCAATATCAAGTGCTTCATAGGCTTCATTGGCATACTGCACATAATCACCGACCTGGTACGCTTCATAGGTATAAAACTTCGGCGGACCAATCAGTGCAAATGCCCCTAAGAAAACTTCCACCGCAATCACGGCAAGCACGGATTTGACGTTAAATTCGTCCTTTTCTTCTTTGAGCTTTCTTAAATAAACGATAAACATCGTGATAAAGACTGCCACAAAAAAGATTGTCGCAAGAATCTCGTTATTCTGCGGAATCAGCAGATAACCGGCTGCATATACCAGGCACATTACCGCCGCAATCACAATCTGACATTTGATATACTTCTTCTCAAGCGGCATATCCGCAAACATTTTCTGTGCATAATACGCGCCCATGCAAAGCAGTGTAAATGCAATCAGGAAACCGTTTCTTAATGTATAGCCGTTGTAAGAGCCGAAGTGCCACATTAAATTGATGCCTTCCACAAACATCGGAAGCAGGGCAATTCCAAGCAGGCACGCCATGACACGGCACATTTTTTTATCTTCTTTATATTTCTTTAACCCGATAAGAATCACGGCAAGCACAAAGCTTAATCCGTACAGCATCATATAACGCTGGAATGCCGCCATAGAGCCGTCTGTGACAATCGCACCCTTAATCCAGCCAAGGTACTGCGATACAATACTGCCGCCCGCATTTCCTCTCTGTGAACCGGATAACTGCATAAATACCGGAATTAATACAAAGCAGGACAGTCCCATGCCCGCCGCCGTACCGATTCCTAAATTCCATGCGTGCTTTTTCCATTCTTTGCGCTCACACAGCAGTAAAATATAGACACCGCTGACTAAAAATACGTAAATAAGCGCCATTGCGCTTAAATAGTAATTAATGATAAAGCTTAATGCCACCATAAAGATGTAAAACAGCTTCTTTCCCGTTGTCAGCAGTCTGTCGAGTGCCAGCATCAGCAGCGGAAACAGTGCAACAATGTCCATCCACGGTGTAAAGCAGGAGCCGTATAAAATGACGTATCCACAAAGCGAATACATCACGGCAAACGCTGTCTTTACCGGATAGAGCAGCTTCGGGAATTTGTGATTGAGCAATGCATACATTGCAACGGACATAAATACCATTTTTACTGCCGTCAGTATGGAAATGCTCTCTAAAATGAGGTTTCTCGGGACTAAATATAACAGCAGATTAAAAGGACTTAACATTGAAAAGGCTGAAATACTCATGGATACATTCGTTCCGAGTCCCGTATACCAGTCAAACCACAGCGATGCCTTTCCGTGCATGAAATCCCACAGATGTGCATACAGCGGCGCGACCTGCTGCATATTGTCAAAATAATCAATCCGGTTTCCGCCAAACGGCCAGATTCCTTTTAAAATCAGCGTAATTAATACAACTGCCAGGGTAATCGCCCCCGGGATACTGTATGGCTTTAATTTCTTTGCCAAAACGTTCACTTTCTCTTTCATATAACTCCTTTATTTTAAAGAATGGCACTGCTCCACAGACAGAATGTCACATTATCTGCCACAAAATGAATCGTGTCACATCCCTTTTCCTCAAGTTTTCCGATTTCAAATGTAAATGTTCCTGTACCCTGTATTTCTCCGATTTTTCTGTCGTTGCAGTAAACTTCGACCCTGCCGTTTCCCGCAAACTCCGTGACTTCACACTGATAGGAGGCATTCTCTGCCGTGCGGTTTAACACGTAGTAAAGATATGCGTCCTTTCCGCTGTTTGTACTGCCCTCGTACTGGTCTTCCTTCCAGCCTTTTCCCTTGCGGCGGCATACATTGATACTGCGCTCATTTCCGTCTTTATCTTTGAGTGTCGTACAATATTCTGTCGTTCCCGGTTCATAGGACAGTTTTCCGTAGCCCGGCCAGTCAGAAAGCTCATGGGTCAGATAATACATTCTGTATTCCAGTCCTACGTCCGGATTTTTACCCCACCACAATACCAGCAGGTAAAAACAGGCAAGTATTACCGCCCCTGCATAAAATGCTGCTTTTACGCTCTTTTTTTTCATCATTTTTAACACCTGTGTGCTTTTGCTTTTATAGTTTTCATTTTAAACATGCGTAACGATACAGGTTCCTGTTCCCTTTATTACAACCGAACGCTTGCCAGCGCTGATAAAGAAGCTTTCGCCTGCCTTGTACGGCATCGTCTTATTGCCGTCATCCGTTTCAATGGTTCCCTCACCGGAAATAAATAAAACAGACAGGAAAGATGTTTCATCCATGCCGATTTTGACTTCTGAATAAATGTCATATTTCAGGCATTCAAAATACTTGCACTGTACCAGACGTTCCAGTGTATAGGCATCGTTTTTCTCCAGAATCACTTCGCAGTTTTCATCCTTGACATAGGCTTTGGTATCGACAACGTCCAGTGCCTTTGCAACGTGCAGTTCACGCGGATTGCCGAACTTATCCCTTCTGTCGTAATCGTACATGCGGTATGTACTGTTGGAATTCTGCTGGATTTCACAGATTAAAATGCCCGCACCAATCGCATGGATTGTTCCTGCTTTTACCATAACGACATCGCCCGGCTTTACATCTATGCGGTTTAACACCTCTGTAATCGTATTGTTCGCAATACGTTCTTCAATCTCCTCTTTGGATACGTCCTTTGAAAGTCCGCAGTAAAGGTATGCACCCGGCTCACAGTCAATGACATACCACATCTCGTTCTTTCCGTATTCGCCTTCATTTTCCAGTGCATATTCATCATCAGGATGAATCTGGATTGATAATGCCTGCTTTGCATCAATAAATTTAATCAGTACCGGAAAACGATCCTGTGCCTGACACTTCCAGCCAAGCGCCTCTTTTCCGATAATGGACAGATAGTCATTAAAGAGCATGCCCTTATATCTGCCGTCTGCAATCCGGCTCTGTCCGTCCGGGTGTGCGGAAAGCTCCCAGCTTTCGCCGATAACATCATAATCACACTTTTTACCGAATACCGTGCGAAGCTTTGTGCCGCCCCACAAATTATCCTTAAACGCCGGATCTAACTTGACAACCGGCTCATTAGCAGCTTTGACATAATTGTCCTCTGCCGTTCCGTCACTTTCCTGACTGTATATCTTTACCATATCGCTTTCGGATAAGATTTCACCGATACCGACTTCGATAATGACTACATTTTTATCGGTTTTATTCGCAACCTTATGCTTCATGCCAATCGGGACAAAAACACTTTCATACTTATGATAGTCTTTCGTTTCCGTTCCTAATGTAATCGTTGCCGTTCCTTCTACAACAGACCAATGCTCACTGCGCATTTCATGCTGATGCAGATTCATGCTCATGCCCGGAAATACCGTTACCTTTTTGACCTTGTAACCGTCTGAGGCATTAAGCAGTTCATGGATTCCCCATTCTCTGTAAGAAATCCGGTTATAATCAAAGTAATTTTCATACTTTTCTTTATTCTCGGAAATGATATTTTTAATGTCATCAACGCGTTCCTTGGAAGATACGTAAACAGCATCTTCGGTATTTACAACAACAACATCCTGAATATCATTTGTCACCACAAGCTGTCTGTCTGCACTGTTAATAACCATTACATCTTCACAGTGGTTTTTTAAGACATTTTCGCTGTGGGATACACTTGAATTTTCATCTAAGTCGCAGACATTCCCGACATCTTTCCAGCGGAATGCCGTTTCCACGACCTTCATATCCTTTAACTTTTCAAAAATCAGGCGCTCAATACTGCCTTGTGGAATGTCTTTCATGACTTTCTGCGAAAAACGCACGGTACGGCGGATTGCTGCCACCTTCCGCTTTGCCATCCGGCAGGTATCATAGAGTTCCGGACAAATTGCCCTCGCCGCATTGATTAAATCCCCTGCACGGTATAAAAACATACCGCTGTTCCATAAAAATCCATCGTCATAGCCAAAGCTCTCATCATCGTCCAGACGGATTTTTTCAATAAATTTAAGGACATTTTCCTCATCTCTTAACAGATATCCGAAATTGGAATTTTTCTTTGCCGGCTTTACACCAAGTGCAACAATACTGCCCTGTTTTGCAAGCTCCTTTGCCCGAATAATTGCATCCTTATATTCCTGCCCCTCAATCAGGTTGTCAGCCGTCACAACAAACACCAGTTCGGACTGGTTGCAGAACTGGCTGCCAAGCATAATTGCCGCAGCGGTTCCCTTTGGACTGCCTTCAAGTACAACACGATACTTGAGGCTCTGGAATGCTTTCATCTGACCGTTTACAATATTGCGGTAGCTTTCCTTTGTCACAATAATAAATTCATCGCA
>ENA-ORRQ01001147-ORRQ01001147.1-human-gut-metagenome-genome-assembly--contig:-NODE-1147-length-21478-cov-5.423097_pt1 | contig 21478 bp, 18 predicted proteins | sample MGYA00242177_ERZ509138 | MGnify/ENA primary metagenome ERZ509138 (study PRJEB26280, sample SAMEA2338628) | human gut metagenome | biome: human gut; feature: human-associated habitat; material: faeces... | reverse complement strand
ATGACGCCTGACCACGCCGATAAAATGGAAATAACGGTAGTTTTTCAGTGCCCTCCTTGGGGAGGGTTGGGGAGGGGCTTCATCTCCTTGCAGAACTTATCGCCTAAGGCGTAGCCTTCTTCGTATAGGGATTCGAGCTTGTTGGTGTCTTTCTCTATGCGGTCTACCTCCAAGGGGCGCTCGGGACGGATGCAGACCACCTGACCTGCGTCTTCGAGCTGCTCTACGTATGCCAACTGCTCATTATACACCTCTATGCGGCGGCTTAGGGCTACGCGCAGACGAGGGTAGTTCTTGTAGATGAAATGGGGAATCTTGTGGTCACGACCCTTCTTGCGGTAGCCACGGTTGCGGGTGAGTATCAGTACGTTGTTCTTATACCCGCGTTCCTGGGCGCGGCGCAGGGGGATGCTGTCGACGATGCCGCCATCGAGCATGGGGATGCCGTCGACGGTGACCATCTTGCTCACATAAGGCAGACTGCTTGACGCCATCACGATGTCGAGCGCACGCTGACGGTCGTGGTCCTCGGTGAGGTACATGGCGCGCCCAGTCAGACAGTTGGTGGTGACCATCTCAAAGTTGGCCGAGTGCTGGAAGTATGTATCAAAGTCGAAGGGTATCAGCTCGTTGGGGAAGGCATCATAGAGTAGCTTGCGGTCGAAGATGCAACCCTGCGTAAGCAGATGACGCAGCCCTACATAGTGGTAACGGGCAAGAAAGTCGATATTGGATATGCGCGCACGACGCAGTTGGCGGCTGAAGTAAGACATGCCGTTGCAGGCACCAGCCGAGACCGCCACCGCATAAGGGAAATAGAGTTGATGCACCATGAAGGCGTCGAGCACACCACTGGTAAACACGCCGCGCATGCCGCCTCCTTCCAATACCAGTCCTGTCTTGTCGTTTATAGTCATAATCATCTAACGTATATCTGTTTGCAAAGTTACACATTTACCCCGTAAATGTGCAACAAATACCCAGAAAACTATCGCCGTTACCGTTTTCTTAACTCCCAGAACGCCACAGCCGAGGCGGCAGCCACGTTGAGCGAGTCCACCTGGTGCGACATCGGGATGCGCACCACGTAGTCGGCATCTTCGATGGTGGTGTGGGGGAGTCCGTCGCCCTCGGTGCCCAGTACGATGGCCAGCCGCTCCACCTCGGGCAACCTCGGGTCGTCGATGCTTATCGAGCGGTCGGTGAGCGCCATCGCTGCGGTCTTGAACCCGTAGTCGTTGAGCTGTTGCACGCTACCCTCAATCCATGTCCAGGGGATGAGAAACACCGAACCCATCGACACGCGCACCGAGCGGCGGGTGAGCGGGTCACACGAGTCGGTGGTGAGCGCGATGGCGTCGATGCCCAATGCCGCTGCCGACCTGAAGATGGCGCCGATATTGGTGGTGTCGACCACGCCGTGGATGACCGCGATGCGATGTGCCGTGCGGCAGATGTCGGCTATCGTGGGCAGAGCCGGACGCTCCATGGCGCACAGTACTCCCCGCGTGAGCGTATAGCCCGTGAGCGATGCGAGCAGGTCGCGGTCGCCGGTATAGACAGGCACCTCGTCGCCGATGCGACTGATGATTGCTGCTGCATCGCCGTCGATGTGGCGCCGCTCACAGAGCAGGGCTGTGGCGCGATAGCCCGCATTGAGCGCCACATGGATTACCTTGGGGCTCTCGGCGATGAATATCTCTTTGTCGGTGTATCGCCCCGACCGCAACTGCGCCTCGGTGAGGCTGCTGAAGACTTCCACTCCGGGGTGGTCGAGTGATGTGATGTTGATGATAGGCATAATGCTGATGGTGGGATAAAGATTAGAAATCGAGTGCCTTACCGCTGTAGAAGTTGAGCAGACTGGTCTGGTAGAGGTATTCATAGCGCGCCTGAATCTGTTCGCTTTGCGCTCTGAGCAGATTGTTCTTGGCCTCGTTGAACTCCGTGATGCTGGCCTTGGCGTTCTCATATTTTGCCTGGGTCAGCTTGAAGGCTTCCTCGTTGCTTGCCACAGCTTCGCGGCTACTGGCATACTTGCTCTCGGCAGCACGCGCGTTGTAGTATACCTGCTGTATCTCTTTGTAGAGCGACTTGCGCACATCGTCGAGCTTCAGCCGCTCGGTGTCGCGGTTTATCTCGCTGCGGCGTATGTTGTTGCGCGTGGCAAAGCGGTTGAAGATGGGGATACTCAGACTCAGTCCTACATACTGGCTGAAGTTGTTTTTGAGCTGCTTGGCAAATCCGTCTGCCTCGTAACCGCTCGTCTTGTAGTAGTTGCTGCCCAAGCCGCCGTTGAGGTTGAGTTGGGGATAGCGCGCAGCCTTGGCTATCTGTATGTTGTAGTCGGCGCCCTCCACGCGGGTCTGCTGTGCCCTGACCTCGGGCTTCACCGCCATAGCCTCGGCAAAGATGGCTTCGGGCGAGGCGATGTTGCCTGGCGCGGGAGTTATGCGCTCGATGTCGGGACTCACGATGGAGAAACCCTCGGGCGATGGCAGCTCCAGCAACTGCGACAGTGAGAGCAGCGCCATCTGGTAGTTGTTGGCGGCGGTGGTCACTGTGAGCTGGCTCTGTGCCATCGTGGCTTTCTGCTGAGCCAGCTGGGCCACGCTTGCCTTGCCGTTGTCCACAAAGCCCTGCATCCTTACCACCTGCATCGAGTCGATAGACACCTGGCGCTGTGCTACGGTCATGGCCTCGGCGGCATTGAGCACCTCGATGTAAGCCTTTGCCACATTCATGCTCAGGTCGTTGCGCGCCTTGTCCAGGTCGGCGTCGGCAGCGTCCAGATTGAGCTGGCTCAGTTTGATGGTGTTGCGTGTGCGGAAGCCGTCGAAGAGCGATACGGTCGACCCTATCGTAAACGATGTGCTCGATGTACTCTTGTTCTCATACGTGTTCTGCGCCGTGAGTCCGCGGCCGAACGAGAAGTTCTGGGCTGCCGAACCGTTGAGGTCGGGCAGACGGCTGTTCTTGTCGGTATTCAGCTGCAGAGCCTGCAACTCGCGCGTGTTCTGCATCTGCTTTACGCTGATGTTGTGGGCTATGGCGTAGTCCACACACTGGCGCAGCGTCCACGCCTGCTGTGCTTGCGCAGTGCCTACGCCCATGCAGGCGGCGACCACTGCCATGATTATCCTTGTCGTCATACTCGTTGTCTTTTATGGGTTATCATTCGTCGTTGCCGGCTGCGTCGGCTATAATCTGTGGGCCGCGCACCTTGTCCTTGAGCGAGAGACCCTTCTTTACCTCGATGTTCACGCCGTCGCTCAGTCCGGTCACCACGGCATGGCGCTCATAGGTCTTGTCCTTGCCTGTGCCCTTGATGAGATAGACGAAGGTAGAGTCGCCGCTGAACTCTATGGCGCTCTCGGGTATCGACACCACGTGCTTGGCTTCTGCCAGCACTATCTCGGCATTGGCGCTGTAGCCCGAGCGTATCTTGCCGTTCTTGATACTGTGCACGGCAGCCTTTACCTCAAACTGGTTGGCGCCGTTGTTCTCGGTGGCTTTGGGCGAGATGTACTCGAGGGTAGCGTCAAACCTCAGGTCGTGCAGCGCGCCTATCGTTATCTTCATCGGCATGTTGTCTACCAGACTGCCCACCTCGGTCTCGTCTATGTTGCCTCTGAATATGAGGTCATTCATATTGGCCACGGTGGCTATGGTCGTTCCGTCGTTGAAGGTGTTGGCCAGGATTACCGAGTTGCCCACCTTGACGGGGATGTCCAGTATCACTCCCGATATGGTAGAGCGTATCAGCGTTGAGCTGGCTTTGGCGTTGCTGCGCGATACGCCGTCGCGCACCACCTCGAGTGCGTCCTGTGCCGCCTTGAGTTCCTCGTTGGCCTGGTGCAGCGTCTGTCTTATTTTGTCATACTCGTCGGCGCTCACCAGCTTCTGCTTGTAGAGACTTTCTTCACGCGAATAGTCCACCTGCGCCTGCTTCTGGTTAATCTCCGCCAGCCTTACCCTCGACTGGGCACTGCTCAGCTGGCCCATATCGGGTATCACCTTGACGCGGGCTATCACCTCGCCGGCCTGCACATACTGGCCTGCCTCCTTGTAGATTTCGCTGATGATGCCGCTTATCTGGGGCTTTACGTTTACCTCGTTGCGTGGCTCTATCTTGCCTGTTATCACTGTGGTCTTCATGATGTCGGTGGTCACAGGCGTCAGCTCGCTGTACTCGATGGGTGTGGGTTGTGATTTCTGATAGAGAAACACGAAGGTAGCGATAAACACCAGTATGATTACCGCTGCCACAATCAGTTTGGAATACTTTTTCATATTTGTTCTTTCTTTTATTGTTTACGTTGTTGTGATGCTTTTAGTTCTCGCGCATGGCGTCTACGGGCTTGATGCTCATGGCTCTCCATGCCGGAGCCAGACCCGCTAGCGCGCCGAGGGCACATACCACCATGGTAGAGAGGATGGCTGTCCAGAAGTCTATCTGGAAGTGGGCCATTACCATGCCGTCGGTGGTGCAAGCCATCTCCACGAGCTGCAGTATGCCCACGCCGAAGAGTATGCCGCTCATGCCCGCCACGGCGGTGAGCACGATGCTCTCGGCGATAATCTGCGAGAGTATCATCTTGGGTGTGGCTCCTATGGCGCGGCGTATGCCTATCTCGCCAGTACGCTCCTTGACGGTCACCATCATGATGTTGCTCACACCGATGGCACCCGAGACGAGGGTGCCTATGCCCACGAGCCAGATGAGGAAGTTCACGCCCTGGAACAGGCTCTCCAGCATGGCGTACATAATCTCGGTATTGAATACGGTGACGCCCTCGGTGTCTTCGGGCGAGATGGAGTGGGCGCGTGCCAGCGTGGTGCGCATGCGGTCGGCTATGGTGCTCATCACCACGCCCTTCTTGCCCGTCACAGCCATCAGGTCTACGGCGGTACCACGGTTGTAGACCTTGCGCAGCACCGATTCGGGCATCGTGATGGTCTCTTCGGCACTGCCGCCGAAGTTTACCGCATGTCCGGAACTGTAGTTGACGCCCACCACGCGGTAGTAGGTCGAGTCTACACGAATGGTCTTGCCGCAGGGGTCACCTCCTTCGGGAAAGATGTTCTTGTAGATTTGCTTGCCTATCACGCACACCTTGCGCTCCTGCTTCATGTCGATGTCGTTGATATAGCGGCCATAGTAGAGTGTGGGTGCAGCCACACGGGCATAGTCGGGGGTGACGCCTATGGTCGATGCGCTGAAGGTGTTGGTGCCTCGGGTAGTGGTGCGGCGTCCGCCGAAAATCATGGGGCTTATCACGTCGAGCTCGGGCACCTGGTGGCGCAGTCTTACGATGTCCTTGGTGTCCATGCTCCATTCCCTGCCCTTGTTGAAGCCCCGGTATGCCTTGGTGGTGGGCTGTGCCCAGATGACCGAGGCGTTGGTGGCAAATCCCGCGAAGTTGTTCTGCAGCATTTCCCTGAGCCCCTGTCCTCCACCGCTCAGCGCGATGAGCATGAAGACTCCCCAGAACACGCCAAAGCCCGTGAGCAGACTGCGGCTCTTGTTGCGCGTGATGGTGTCGAGTATCTCCTTGTATGTATCTAAGTCTAATCGCATATTGGTCTTGTAGAGTTGTGTGATCGGTTGTCTATTCGGCTCTCAGCGCCTCGATGGGCCTGATGCGCGAAGCCTTGATGGCGGGTATCAGACCGGCTATCGTTCCGGCGATGATGATGGTCAGGGTCGCCTTGATGCACACATCGAGCCCCACGGTGGGGTCTACAAACATCGTGGCCCTGAATATGCCTGAGTCCATCACCATGTGGCCCATGGTGGCGTCCATATACAGATTGGTCAGTATGCCGCAGAGCATGCCGATGTAGCCGAAGACAGAGGTGATGATGATGCTCTCGGCGATGATGAGCCTCAGTATGTCCTTGGGACGCGCTCCGATGGCCTTGCGTATGCCAAACTCGCGGGTGCGCTCCTTGACGGTGATGAGCATGATGTTGCTCACGCCCACGATGCCGCTCAGCAGCGTAAACAGGCCCACTATCCATAGCGCAGTGCGTATCATGCCTATGCCCTGGGCCATGGTCAGACTGTCGGTATAGCGGTTCCACATCCAGAGGGCCTGCTCGTCGTCGGGGGCTGCCTGGTGGCGCAGATTGGTACTGGCGCGGTAGTTGGCCTCAAACTTCTCGTTGTCCTCCTTGGTCTTGAGGTTCTTGATGGAGAACTCGATGTTGCCCACATTGTCGCCTTTGGCATAGATGGCTTTCAGGGTAGTGAAGGCGGTGAAGAGTTCGTTGTTCTTGCGTGACTCGTCGTCCTTGGTGATGCCCACCACCTTGAACGCCAGACCATTGATGTTGACATTCTTGTTGATGAGCGACCGATAGTCATGACAGAGCTCCTTGGCCTGACTGCATGAGAGCACCACCACCTTGCGGCGCTCTCTGAAGTCGGGCTCGTTGATAAACCTGCCAGCCAGCATCTCGGTCTTGTTGATGTTCACGTGGGTGGGGTAGATGCCGACGAGATTCTGGGTCGCCACATAGTTCTCGCCGTAGGCTACGGTGACACCATACTGGCTCAGCACGCCGCCCACGTGGTCTACATGCTGGGCATAGTTGTCGCCGGTAATCGCCAGGTCTCTGTCGTTGAGGGTTATTTCCCGTCCCTCCTTCAGGCCTTTGTACGCCTTCGATGTGTAGCCGGGCATCACCACCATCGAGTTGGTGATATACTTCTCGCTCCGCTCCATCTGGGCGTTGATGAGACCGTTGCCCGCGCCCAGCAGGAATATCAGCATGAATATGCCCCATGCCACGGCAAAGCCGGTGAGCGCTGTGCGCAGCCGGTTGCGCTTGGAGGTGCTCCATATTTCCTTGATTAGTTCGCGCATGATGCTTGTTGTCAGGTTATTTCACATAGTCCTTGGCCACCAGATGGTGGTCGCTGTTGTCTTCGATGCTGCCTATCACGCCGTCCTTGATGTGTATCACCTTGTCGGTCTCGTTGGCCACGCCGCTCTCATGGGTTACGACCACGATGGTCATGCCGTCGCGCTCGTGGAGCTCCTTGAGCAGGTCCATCACCTCCACGCTGGTCTTGGAGTCGAGGGCGCCGGTAGGTTCGTCGGCGAGTATAATCTGCGGTTTGGTGATGAGCGCACGGGCTATGGCCACACGCTGGCGCTGACCGCCCGACAGCTCGTTGGGGTAGTGGTTGGCCCACTGGCTCAGCCCCAACCGCTCCAGATACTCCATCGCCAACTGGTGGCGCTTGCGTCTTCCCACGCCCTGATAGAACAGTGGGAGTTCCACGTTTTCCACCGCCGTCTTGAAGGGGATGAGGTTGAACGACTGGAAGATAAATCCTATCATGCGGTTGCGGTATTCGGCTGCACGCGTCTCGTTGAGGTCCTTGATGAGCACTCTGCCGAGCCAGTATTCGCCCGAGTCATAGTTGTCGAGGATGCCCAATATATTTAATAAGGTGGACTTGCCCGAGCCCGAGGCTCCCATGATGGAGACAAATTCGCCCCGCTCGATATTGAGGTCGATGCCCTTGAGCACGTGCAGCGGCTGGGCTCCCTGGTAGGTCTTGTTTACATCTTTGAGTTGTATCATCATAATGTCTTAGAGGGTTGAGGGGTTAGCGATTGAGCAGACTGGCCAGCTCGTCGTTTACTTCGTCGAGAGAGATGCCCAGCAGCGACATCTGTCGCGCCATTTCGGGCAGCCGCTCTTTCATGAACTCGCGCTTGCGGGTCTTCTGTATCTGGTCCTTGGCGCCGGGAGAGACAAAGTAGCCCAGCCCGCGCTTGTTGTAGATTACGCCTTCTGCCGCAAGCAGCTCATATGCCTTGACGGCGGTATTGGTGTTGACCTCGAGCAGCACGGCATACTCGCGCACACTGGGTATGCGCTCGTCCTCGTGATATTGGTCGGCCAGTATCTCGTCGCTCAGACGCTCGGCTATCTGTATGTATATGGCTTTGTCGTTGTTGAATGTCATAATCGTTGTGTCTTTAGAGATTGGTCATTCGGTTGCAGTCTACCTGCAGCCGGCAGAATATGCGGTAGGCCATGATGTGGTTGAAGATGGCCAGTGACACAAACAGGGTGGGGAACACCGTGTTGATGCAGCGTAGGCTGATATAGTAGGAGAGGTCTGTCGTACCCATCATATAGGCCACGATGCCCAGGAGGACAACAAAGAAGATGCACATGATGGGCTGGGCGTGCTTGCGGAATATGGCTCCACCCAACAGACAGCACGAATGAGCCCAGACGAAGCCAAGCCAGAACACCCAGCCCTCGCTCTTGAGCGTATAGTGGTCGGTGTTGATGGTTATCGCCGGCTGGAAATCGCTGCTTGCAGCCATCACTATAAACGACTGCCTGAAGCCGGGATAGACTATCAGGTTGATGAGATACTGGGCGATGTCGGCCACCACGATGGCCATCGCTGCAGTGAGCATTATGCCGAGGGTGACATAGCCCATGCGTGCCATGTACTTCTCGGCGTTGGACGCTGGCAGCATGAGAAATGCTATGCGTGTGGCTCTGGTTCTGAACGAACGGAAGATGAATGTGGCGCCGACCAGCACGACCATCAGGAATACCGAGCTGATGCCGAAGCTGCCGGCGTAGGTGAGCATCTCTTCCGCCGTGGCGTCGTCGGGCAGATGGTGCATGCGCAGGTCTATCAGCTTGCTCATCTGCATGAAGGGTATGGTCATGGCGATGACCGTCACGGTGAATATCTTGATGAGCTCGTTTCGGGTTTGGGCGATGTCGTTCATTATCACCATCGCCATGCGTTTGGGAGCGAATGTTGTCATATATTGTTCATTAGAGATTGGTAAACTTGTTGCAGATTATCTGCATACGCTTGAAGATGCGGTAGGACCCTACGTAGTTGGCTATGCTCAGCCCGATTAGTACTGCGGCCACGGCAGTTGTCACGCCGACCGTCGGTTTAGGGGAGATAGCTCTTGGAAAAATGTCGAATATGCCTGGCGAACTGACAGCTGTGGAGAGCAGCAGCAGGCTCAATGCCACGCAGGCTGTGGGGTGGCGGCGCAAGAGGGTGCCGCCCAAGGTGCAGTAGGAGTGCAACCACAGCAGTCCGCTGTAGGCGATTGTCGTCGCAGCAATGTCGTCTCGGAAGAGCAGACAGTCTGCCAACTGCTGGTTGCCGCTGCCTGTGATGAAGCAGCGTATCATGTCCCACAGGCACGAATGGTGGATGCCGGGATGGAAGATAAAGCCGAGGGCAAATTGTATGACATCGCCCACCACCAGGGCGACGGCAAATGTGAGCACGCTGCCGAGAGTGATGTGGATGAAGCGTGTGGCATATTTCTCTGCGTGACTGGCGGGCAGCATTAGGTAGTGCTCGCGCATGGGTTTGGTCTCCATGTTGCTGAAGATGAGGGTACCCATGGCGCAGAGGAATAGCGGAAGAACGTTTAACATATTGGCGATGACAAACGTGCCCACCATGTCGGGCAGTCTGCTTACGTCGTTGGCGTAGATGTATTTGCGCTGTACGAGTCTTAGTATGAATGTGTACGCTACGCCCGTGAAGGCAGAGAGTATCATGCCGATGCGGAGTGTCTGGCGCCGGCTGTTGATCCAGTTCCAGCGGAGCAACATACATAGCCTGTCGAGGCTGAAGTTATGGGTAGTCATAATGGTGGGGGAGGGCTCAGATGAATAGTTTGTGATTGATGGCACCATCGAACAGCAGTTCGAGGTCTACGGGGGTCTCTGCCATGCCCTCCTCGCGGTGGGCTATCACGGCGCAGCCCTGGAGGTTGGGTTCGGCATAGACCACGTCGCTGTCGTCGGCGTTGGTGGGGCGCTGCTCAAAGCGGTAGTGCTGGCAGATGTCGCTTATCGAGGCGTCGAGCAGCACTTCGCTATGGTCGAGTATGACCACGTGGTCGAGCAGCGACTCTACATCGTGAACCTGATGGGTAGAGATGATGAGGGTGCGGTCGGGAGTCATGTGGCGGGCTATCACACGGCGGAAGAGACTCTTGGACGGGATGTCCAGACCATTGGTAGGCTCGTCCATCAGCAGCAGGCGCGTGCCGGTGGCAAGGGCAAAACTCATATATACCTTCTTCTTCTGTCCCATGGACAACTGGCCGAGATTGGGGTCGCCATTGAGCTCAAATTCAGCAAGACACTGGTCCAGTACTTCTTGTGAGAAGTTGGGATAAAACCCTCTATTGACTTTGACATAATGGCTCAGCCGGATGTGGGGGAGGTCGTACTCTTCGGGCACGATAAACATGTTGCTCAGCATTTCAGGATGGTGGAGACAGGAGTTGCTCCCGTCTACCAGCACTTCACCCTCGGAGGGGCGCAGCATGCCGCAGATGAGATAGAGCAGGGTAGACTTGCCCGTGCCGTTCTTGCCCAAGAGGCCGTAGATGTTGTTCTCTTTCAGCTGGAGGCTGAAGTGCTCGAATACCTTGTGCTTGGTGCCAGGGTAAGCGAAGTTGATGTTGTTGACTTGTATCATATCCTTAATATCAGTTGTTTTATCGTTACCGAGTTTATCGTGTTTCGGTGTACCATTGTAGTAGTACACTGCAAAGGTATATTGAAAGTTCCAAAGTACAAAGACATCACCCTATTATTTTCCGTTATTAACACAATATTAACACTTGGCACCCTCAACCCCACCTTCACCACCCCCGCCACCACCTTCAGCACCCCCGCGCCCACCTTCATCACCCCCGTACCCATCTTCATCACCCCCGCGCCCATCTTCACCACCCCCGCACCCACTTTCACCACCTCCGCACCCACCTTCAGCACCCCCGCACCCACCTTCACACCCCCCGAGCACACGCTCGCCAAATTTGTGACCATCTCCAGCAGAATTATGATGACCTTCAGCAAATTTATGATGACCTCCAGCAGAATTATGATGACCTCCAGCAAAATTATGATGACCTTTAGCAAAAATGTGACTACCTCTACTTTTCTCCGCGAGTATATTCGTTAATCTCTGTGACCACCATCCCAACTCTCCTGACCTTCGCGGGCGGCTCGTAACGTTTGGTGCGGAAGCGCGCGTTGTTTGAAACGGATATTCGTATCAAGCGGTGCGGAAGTGCGTGCCGTAAGATACGTGTCGCCAACCGTGGTTGCCACGGCGGCAAAGACATGAGAAACAATGACATGGATGGCTGCCTGCGATGTAGGGGTAATCAGAGGTGGAGCGGGGCAGACTGCAGGGATAAAGAAAAGGCGGAAAGGTCACTCTGCGACCCTTCCGCCTGATATGATACTAATGATATAGGATATGCTGGTTTAGCCCTCGATAGCAGCTACGCCGGGGAGCACCTTACCCTCGATGGCCTCGAGCATAGCTCCACCACCGGTAGATACGTAAGATACCTTGTCGGCCAGGCCGAACTTATTGACAGCTGCAACAGAGTCACCGCCACCTACGAGTGAGAATGCGCCATTCTCCTGGGTAGCCTGAGCAACATACTTAGCAATCTCGCCAGTACCGTGAGCGAAGTTCTCCATCTCGAACACGCCTACAGGACCGTTCCACAGGATGGTCTTAGACTCGAGGATAATCTTCTTCCAGTGCTCCAGACTCTCCTCAGAGGCGTCCATACCCTCCCATCCGTCGGGGATGTTGAAGATGTCTACCACCTTGCGGTTGGCGTCGTTGGCAAATCTGTCGGCAGCAACGGTAGCTACAGAGAGGCTCAGGTTTACACCCTTCTCCTTGGCAGCAGCCATTACATTGAGTGCCTCGGGCATGAGGTCGTCCTCGTGGAGAGACTCGCCGATGTGGCCACCCTGTGCCTTGATGAAGGTATAAGCCATACCACCACCGATGATGAGGTTGTCTACCTTGTCGAGCAGGTTCTTGATGACACCGAGCTTAGAGCTTACCTTAGAACCACCGATGATGGCGGTGAAGGGGTGCTGGGCGTTCTTGAGCACGTTGTCGATGGCTGTTACCTCTTTCTCCATGAGGTAGCCCAGCATCTTGCTGTCGGCGTCGAAGTAGTCAGCGATAACGGCGGTAGAAGCATGCTTGCGGTGAGCTGTACCAAAGGCGTCGTTAACATATACATCAGCGTAAGAAGCGAGCTTCTTGGCGAAGTCCTTCTGACGGCCCTTCATTTCCTTCTTGGCCTCGTCAAACTCAGGTGTACCCTTCTCTACGCCTACAGGCTTGCCTTCCTCCTCGGGATAGAAACGGAGGTTCTCGAGCAACAGTGCCTCGCCGGGCTGGAGGGCAGCAGCAGCCTCGCTGGCGTTACCGCAGTCGGGAGCAAACTTAACCTCAACACCGAGAGCGGCGCTTACGTTCTTTACAATCTGACCCAATGAAAGCTCGGGCTTAACCTTGCCTTTGGGCTTGCCCATGTGGCTCATCATGATGAGGGCACCACCATCGGCAAGTACCTTCTTCAAGGTGGGCAGAGCACCACGGATACGGGTGTCGTCGGTTACGTTGCCATTCTCGTCCAGTGGCACGTTGAAATCTACACGGACAATTGCCTTCTTACCGGCAAAGTTGAATTGATCGATTTTCATTTCGTTTGTATTTTAATGATTGGTTATATTATCTGTATGCAAAGTTAGTGCTTTTTTTGATGATAAAGTCATTACACCTTAATAATTTTATACGGATGGGCCAAAAAAGTAGTGCCCTCGATGATGAAATCAAAAATAATCGGGAACAAAACGATGGTATTAACCATTTATTGTCTAATTTTGCAGGGTGATAACAATAAGCAATATGAACAAAGATTCTGTTTTGATAGTAAGTGGAGGCATGGACAGCATCACCATGCTCTATGAATACAAGGAGCGTATAGCGCTGGGTATCTCGTTTGATTATGGCAGCAATCACAATGCGCGTGAGATTCCCTTTGCCGCCATGCACTGCGAGCGCTTGGGCATCAAGCATATCGTAATCAATCTGGGATTTATGCACCAGTATTTCAAGAGTTCGCTCCTGGAGGGCGCCGAGGCCATCCCCGAGGGCAACTATGATGAAGAGAATATGAAATCGACCGTTGTGCCCTTCCGCAATGGCATCATGCTCTCGATAGCGGCAGGTGTGGCTGAGTCGAACGGGCTGAAATATGTGATGATGGCCAATCACGGCGGCGACCACACCATCTACCCCGACTGCCGACCTGAGTTTGTCAGCGCCATGTCTGAAGCTACGCGGCTGGGAACCTATCCCGGCATAGAGGTGCTGGCTCCCTATACCGACATCACCAAGAGCGACATAGCCCGCCATGGCAAGGCGTTGGGCATAGACTATGCCGAGACCTGGAGCTGCTACAAGGGTGGCGAGCATCACTGTGGTAAGTGTGGTACCTGTCGTGAGCGCATCGAGGCTCTGGCCGATGCCGGCATCGAAGACCATACCGTCTACGACGAAGAATAACGGGAGAGGCGTATCAACAGCAAGAGCACCTTGGGCTATCCATTATGGCATGCCCAAGGTGCTCTTGCTGTTGTCGGGGGTGAAGGCTCTATCCGAAAAGGACGCGCAGGGCTTCTTCGACCTTACGCACGGGATGGAGCTTGATATTGTATTTGTGTGGGTTGACGCTCTTCAGATTGAGGGCGGGGATGACGATGTCGGTAAAGCCCAACTTCTCGGCTTCGGCGATGCGCTGCTCTATGCGGTTGACGGCACGCACTTCGCCGCTGAGCCCCACCTCGCCACACATGCACCATCCAGCCTCGATGGGGGTGTCTACGTTGCTGGACAATACGGCGGCAATCACGCTGAGGTCCATCGCCATGTCAGTGACTCTCAGTCCGCCGGCGATATTGAGAAACACGTCTTTCTGCATGAGCTTGAATCCCACCCGCTTCTCCAATACGGCGAGCAGCATGTTGAGTCGGCGCTGGTCGAAACCCGTGGCCGAGCGCTGGGGAGTGCCATAGGCTGCCGACGAAACCAGTGCCTGGGTCTCCAGGAGGAAGGGGCGTACGCCCTCGATGGCTGCACTGATGGCTATGCCTGACAGCCCCGCGTGGTCCTCGGTGAGTAACAGTTCTGAAGGGTTGCCCACCAGACGCAGACCGTCTTGCTCCATCTCGTAGATGCCCAGTTCGGAGGTGCTGCCAAAGCGGTTTTTGATGCCGCGCAGGATGCGGTACATATAGTGCTGGTCGCCCTCAAACTGGATGACAGCATCTACGATGTGTTCCAGCGTCTTGGGGCCGGCGAGCGAACCCTCCTTGGTGATGTGTCCGATGAGGATGACCGGTATACTGCTGGTCTTGGCAAACCGCAACAGTGAAGAGGCGCACTCACGTATCTGAGTCACACTGCCAGGGCTTGACTCGGCGTCGTCGGTGGATATGGTCTGTATCGAGTCGATGATGACCAGCTGGGGCTTGACCTCCTTGATGCAGGCGAAGATATTCTCGAGCGACGTCTCGCAGAGTATGCTGATGTGGTCGAGGGCACTGTTGCCCTTGCCGATACGCTCGGCGCGCATCTTGATTTGGTGCGGGCTCTCCTCGCCAGACACGTAGAGTATATCCATATCGCTCATGCGTAGGATGGTCTGCAGGGTGAGGGTAGACTTGCCTATGCCGGGTTCGCCACCCAACAGGATGATGCTGCCGGGCACAATGCCTCCACCCAATACACGGTTGAGCTCGCTGTCGTGGGTGTCGATGCGCGGGTCTTCCTTGGCGGCGATGTCGCGGAGTCGCAGGGCATGGCTGTGGCCCTCGCCCACGCTGCGGTGGGCATTGAGCGTCTGCGCAGCCGACTTGGCGGCAGTGGTGCCCGTATCGGCTGAGATACGTATCTCTTTGAACGTGTTCCACTTGTGGCAATTCGGACATTTTCCTATCCATTTCGCCGATTCCTGTCCGCACTCCGAGCAGACGTACGCTATCTTGTCTTTGGCCATTGTCTTGTATATTGATTACCACAAAAGTACTAAGTTTTTTTATTGTATCAAAAAATATTGCTACTTTTGCATATAAATAAATATGTGAATACAGATGAAACATAAACCAATATTCCTGCTTGCTGTCATTGTCTTGCTGTCGGCTTGCGGCCAGTCGTATGAAGAGAAAGTAAGACTCAGCCGGGCAGAAAGAGCCCGATTGGCGCAAGAGGAAGCGGCTGCGCTCAAGGTGGCGGTGCTACCTACGCTCGACTGTATGCCTGTGTATCTGGCCAAACAGAAACACTGGTATGACAGCACGCAAGTGGACTTGAGGCTGAAGGTGCGTAATGCGCAGATAGACTGTGACACGGCGCTCAAAGGCAAAAGCGTGGAGGTGGCAGTGACCGACCTGAAGCGTGTGGAGCATATGACCAAGCACGGGGTGGGGCTTCTGACGATGGGGCCTACCGATGCCTACTGGCAGTTGATAGCCAACCGCACGGCGCGTGTCAAGACGGCGGCGCAGTTGGGCGACAAGATGGTGGCGATGACCCGCTACTCGGCAACCGATTATCTTACCGACAAGGCCCTCGACGGTGTCAAGACCTCTGCACCAGTATTCAGGGTGCAAATCAATGATGTACTCATAAGGCTGGATATGCTGAAAAACAACGAAATGGATGCCATGTGGCTGACAGAGCCACAGGCCACGACAGCCAGGATGTTCAAGCACACGGTAATCGAAGACAGCCGGAAGATGAAGGAACATCTGGGTGTGGTAGTGGCAGGTGCCCATCTGATGAAGGACAAGAAGCGCGTGAAGCAGCTCACCGCGTTTGTCGAGGGATATAACAGAGCCTGTGATTCGCTCAACCACTATGGCGTAAAGCATTATGCCGACCTGGTGAAGGCGGTCTGCCATACCGATGGCAAGACCATAGACAGGCTGCCCAAGTACTCTTACCCGCACATCGCCCTGCCCAAGCAGCGATAAGCAATCACTCTAAGACACAGTGGCTATGGATAATGCCATACAGACAATACTGAAAGATTTCAACGCTCATCGGCGGCTTTCAAACACATTGACCCGCCTGTCAAAGTTGATAGAACAACAGGCATTGTATGCCTTTTCGGGTGATGTCGATGAAATACGCCGCAACTATGACCTGATGCTCGACTTCATGCGCCGTGGATATACCGACGAGCGTCGCAATGACTTGTATGACGAAATGATTGGCAAAACCTATAGGCTAATCCAGAACATACAGGTAGAACTCAAGAAAAAAGACAATCCTTCCTATCATGACGCCGCCTATCGGCTGACGTCCAGTCGCATCGATTTCGACCCTGACGCTATCAGGCAGCGGTTGGAAGACCATGTGGCCGATATGGCCATGCTCTCGCTCGAGGCGCCCGAGAGTCGGGAAGAACATCGGCGGCAGTTGCTGCAGGCGCACGATGCGTATATGGGGCGCCTGTTTGACCATATCCTGCTGTCCAACCAGTGGAATGATGCCGACGCGTCGTTCTACAGGATGCTGCTCACCTCGCCCGCCATCGATACGGTGGATGCCCAATGGATAGTGGGGGCCATCATGCTGGCCTGCGTCAACGTCTTCGACCTGAAGAAACTGGAGGTGCTGGCGGCGGTCTATGTGGCTGATGTGGCAGAAAGCGTGCGCCAACGGGCACTGGTGGGCTGGGCCTTGTCGCTCGATGGCAACCAGACGCTGATGGTGGAAGGCCAGAAGCGCACGGTGGATATGATAGTAGAACACGACAAAGGCGTGGAGCATCTCAAAGAAATGCAGATACAGCTCATGACCAGCGTCAATGCCCTGTATGATGATGAGTGTATCAAGCGCGATATCATGCCTACGCTGCTCAAGCAGGGGAATATGGATTTCGCCCAACTCTCTAAGGATATCACCCAATCGTCTGACCTTCATGACATCCTGCATCCGGAGGATTCGGAAAATATGATGAGTGAAGTGGAGACGGTCATGAACCGAATGAAAGAGATGGCAGCCAAAGGGCGGGATATCTATTATGGCGGTTTCTGTCAAGCCAAGCGCTATAGCTTCTTCTCCAAGTTAAGCCACTGGTTTGAGCCGTTCTTCTGGGACAACCCATCTGTAGACTCGGGAAGCGCAGAACCGGAAGATGCCCATGAGGTGATAAAGAGCATGCTCTCTGCACTTCCTTTCTGCGACAACGACAAATACTCTTTTGTCATCTTGTTTTCCAAGATGATGACCCAATTGCCCGCTAATCTGCGCAAGGCAATGATTGAAAACAAGGGCGGCGTCATGCCGATGGCTGCTGAAGACATGACATCGGCTTCGTTTATCCGCCGCAATTATCTCCATGACCTTTTCCGTTTCCACCAGTTGTATGCGATGAAGGACAACTTCGTCGATTGTTTCAGGATGCGTCAGCGGCCTGATGTGGTCAATGTCTTCGTTGCCGACGACCGTCTCTTCGGCGACACGGATGGTTATAAGGAAATGTGCTATGACGCCTTGCGCTTTATGGATAGCATGGACACGCGCAAGGACGAACATTATCGCACCACAGTGCTGACTCTGCTTGCAGCAGTGCCAATGCCATTGAGACTGTCTGACCGTCTGTTTGTAGCCCACTACCTGTGGCAGCATGGCGACAAGACTACGGCTGCGACGATGTATGATGTGATGGCGGCTGAATATCCCGACAATGAGTATGTGCTGCGTGGCGCTGCCCATAGTCGCCTGGACCGCAAGGACTATCTGGCAGCATTGAGTTGCTATGACCGTCTGGCAGGCATCCATGAGGACAATGTGAGCTATCTGCTTAACCGCTCTCTGTGTCTGGTGATGTCGGGCAGGGTGGAGGAGGCTATGCCGACATTGCACAAACTGTACTACAACAATCCCGACAACATGGATGTGGTGCGTGTGATGCTGTGGGGCATGATGAACCAGGGCAACAGCGAGCAGGCTGTGGCTGAGTATGAGAAGCTATGTGCCAAATGTCCTGACAATGCCGATGACCGTCTGAACTATGGGTACAGTCTGTGGTTGTCGGGACGAGTGGCAGAAGCTGTGGAGGTGTTCAGAGCCTATCTCGCTATGGCAGGCAGGCGCGACAAGGGTAAAAGCCGTAGCATCTATTCCTCGTTTGAGGCCGACATAAACTTGCTGCAGAGTCAGGGCATCGATGAGACCGCCATGCACCTGATGGCCGATGCGGTGGATGTGCGTCCAGAGTAATCGACACATACTTATATATACGCTAAGAGGGTACAAAGTGATTGGCTTTGTACCCTCTTCGCGTATAGTGACTACTAATCAGATGTTGGCTATAGACATGATGTTGGCAAAGACTCCGGCTGCGGTGACCCCGGCGCCGGCTCCATAGCCCTGTATCAGCATGGGGAACTCCTTGTAACGCTCGGTGGTAAGCATCACGATATTGTTGGAGCCCTGCAGATTGTAGAAGGGATGGCCCTTGGCCACCTCTTTGAGAGAGACCTTGGCCGCACCGTTCTCCATCTCTGCCACAAAGCGCCAACGCTTCCCCTCGGCTTCCAGTTGCTGACGCTTGGCTTCAAACTGCTTGTCCAAAGAGGGCAGCTTGGTCCAGAAATCGTCGGTACTGCCCTCAAACATCTGCTGGGGGATAAAGAGATGCTTCTCTACATCGGCCTGCTCTATCTGATAGCCGGCTTCGCGGGTGAGGATGACCAGCTTGCGTATCACGTCGGTGCCACTGAGGTCGATACGGGGGTCGGGCTCGGAATAGCCGTTCTCCTTGGCCAATCTTACGGTCTCGGAGAATGGGACGGTGGCAGACAGTTCGTTGAAGATGTAGTTGAGCGTGCCACTGAGCACCGCCTCAATCTTGAGTATCTTGTCGCCCGAGTTGCGCAGGTCATTGATGGTGCCGATGATGGGCAGTCCGGCGCCCACATTGGTCTCAAAGCGATAGATGACGCCACGCTCCAGCGCCGTGTTCTTCAGTCGGATATAGCTCTGATAGTCTGACGAAGCCGCAATCTTGTTGGCGGCAACCACATTGATGTTGTGCTCGAGCAGGGTCTGGTAAATCTGTGCCACATCCTTGCTTGCGGTGCAGTCGACGAACACGGAATTGAAGATGTTCATTCCCAATATCTTCTCCTTCAACAGTTCTATATTGCTTGGCGATGACTGTTGCAGCATCTCTTTGTAGTGGCTGAGATCCAGTCCGTCGCGGTCGAAGATGGCATTCTTGGACGAGGCTATTCCCACGACATTGAGCTTGAGGCGCGAGTGCTCCTTGAGTTCTTCATACTGGCTGCGTATCTGCTCGATGAGCATGCTGCCTACGGTGCCGATACCGCAGATGAAGAGGTTGAGCACCTTATAGTCGGACAGGAAGAACGAGTCGTGCAAGACGTTAAGCGCCTTGCGCAGAGATTTGCCTTGGATGACAAAGGAGATATTGGTCTCAGAGGCTCCCTGGGCACAGGCGATGACAGAGATACCGCTACGTCCCAGCGTGCCAAACAGTTTGCCCGCCACGCCAGGCGTATGGCGCATGTTTTCGCCGACGATGGCCACCGTGGCAAGTCCGCCTTCAGCGTGCATGGGAAACATGGCTCCGGTCTCTATCTCCTTGGCAAACTCGCTGTTCAACACGTTGACAGCCTCTTCGGCATCGGCGTCGCGGACACCGATGGAGGTGGAGTTCTCGGATGAAGCCTGGGAAACCATGAACGCGGAGATGCCACCGTTGGTCAGTGCGGTAAAGATGCGCTGGTTGACACCGATGACGCCAACCATAGACAGACCAGCCACAGTGATAAGCGTGGTGCCACTGATGCTCGAAATACCCTTGATGGGCTTGAAGTCGTTGGCTATCTGCTGCTTGATGATGGTGCCCGGGTTTTCGGGGTTGAAGGTGTTCTTGACCTTGATAGGGATATTCTTGACGCAAACGGGGTAGATGGTGGGCGGATAGATGACCTTGGCGCCGAAGTTGCAGAGCTCCATCGCCTCGATGTAGCTGAGCTCGCTGATGGTATAGGCGTTCTTGATGACGCGCGGGTCGGCTGTCATAAAACCGTCGACATCGGTCCATATCTCCAGCACGTCGGCATCGAGCGAGGCGGCGATGATGGCGGCGGTATAGTCGGAGCCGCCACGACCCAGATTGGTGATGTCGTGGGTGTCGCGGTCGCGGCTGATAAAGCCGGGCACGATAGAGATGCGCGAGAGATTGGCAAAGGTTTCGCACACACGCTTGTGGGTCAGGTCGCTGTCCAGGATGTGGCGGCCGTTTTTCTGCTCGGTGACGATGAAGTCGAGGGAGTTGACACGGCGGGCTCCGCGTATCATGGCTGCAACGATGTGAGAGCTGATGCGCTCGCCATAGCTGACGATGGTGTCGTAAGATTTCTTGCTGAGGTCGTGGACCAGATAAACGCCGAAGAAGATGCTCTTCAGCTGGTCTAATAATATATCAATGGTAGCAAAAAGCTGCTCGCGTGCGGTGTTGTCAGTAATGACGGTGTCAATCATCATGTAATGACGGTCAACGATTTCGTCGAATGACTGTTTCCACTTGTCGTCGCCGTTCTCAGCCAGTTTGGAGGTGGCAATCAGTTTGTCGGTGATACCTCCCAACGCACTGACGACGACGATGACGGGCTGGCGTTTGGCTTCCTTTTCAACAATGCTTTTTACACTCAGAATACTCTTGACGGAACCTACTGATGTACCGCCGAATTTCAATACTTTCATATCCGGTCAATATGTTTATGTGGTTATTATTGTGCATCCCCGCTACGAATGGGGCGGTGCAGAACTTGGGTACAAAGTTACAGAAAGTCTTGGGCAGGACAAAGGATATGACCATGTTTTTTTGCATCGTGAACAGTTAATAGAAATTTATATACGCATCGAGGGAACTGTCTCGTAAAGACGGTTCCCTCGATGATAGTCGTAATATGTATTGCTGCTTATCCGTTCATGGCAATCAAGAACTCGTTGTTGTCCTTGGTTCTTACCATAGTATCGTGGATTTCGTTCATAGCCTCGAAAGAGTTCATGTCGCTGAAATGCTTGCGCAATACCCACATGCGGTCGAGCGTAAACTGGTCTTGCAGCAGGTCGTCGCGGCGTGTGCTTGATGCCACCAGGTTGACGGCAGGGAAGATGCGCTTGTTGCTGAGTGAGCGGTCGAGCTGCAACTCCATGTTGCCGGTACCCTTGAATTCCTCGAAGATAACCTCGTCCATCTTGCTGCCGGTGTCGATGAGAGCGGTGGCAATGATGGTGAGCGAACCGCCGCCTTCGATGTTGCGCGCGGCTCCGAAGAAACGCTTGGGCTTCTGCAGGGCATTGGCGTCGACACCACCGGTGAGCACCTTGCCAGAGGCAGGGGAAACGGTGTTATAGGCGCGGGCCAGACGGGTGATGGAGTCGAGGAAGATGACAACATCGTGGCCACATTCGACCATGCGCTTGGCCTTCTCGAGCACGATGCCGGCTATCTTGACATGGCGCTCGGCAGGCTCGTCAAAGGTAGAGGCGATAACCTCGGCATTGACGGTGCGG
>ENA-ORRQ01001145-ORRQ01001145.1-human-gut-metagenome-genome-assembly--contig:-NODE-1145-length-21510-cov-8.165975_pt1 | contig 21510 bp, 20 predicted proteins | sample MGYA00242177_ERZ509138 | MGnify/ENA primary metagenome ERZ509138 (study PRJEB26280, sample SAMEA2338628) | human gut metagenome | biome: human gut; feature: human-associated habitat; material: faeces... | reverse complement strand
TCCAGTCGATGGTTCACCTCGCCAGACCTTATCTGGTTGTTATAATCGATAATGACATGGCCTCCTATGCCACCGAAGGACATCATATTGCCCGCGACGAAGACGGCTCCGTCGCTATACTCCTTGATGTCGGGCAGCGTATGTTCGTCGACCACCATCATCACCTGACCATCGGTGGTGAGAGCCACCAGTCCGTTGTTGGTCGATGCCCACACATCTTTACCGCCCCGGCAGGCCAGCGCATGTATAGTGCTATTGGGAAGCCCGTCGGCCATCGTGATGTGCCTGGCGCTACCGTTTTTGTGAAGAATGTATATACCAAATCCTGTGCCTACCCACAAGTCATCGCCTACTGGCAGCAGCGTATAGACATCGTTGATGCAGGGATTGACGGTGGCCTGCACTGGCGGATGATGCTTCAGCGTGTCGTGCTCCAGGCTGTAGAGCCCCATGCCACGATTACCGAACCACCACCGTCCTTGGTTGTCTTTTGCCAGAGAGAAGAAGTAGTTTGATGACAGTTTGCCGCCGTCCAGCACGTAGGTTTTCAGGTTGGTCAGCAGCGGCTGGCCGTCTTTCTCGCTGATGTCGGCTCGGCAGATGCCGAACCCCAGCGTGGCCATCCACAACTGGTCGCCATCCTCGCATGCTGCAATGACATGTTTCACATGATCAGGCAAAGCCAGATGTTTCACTTGGCGTGTCGTATAGCTATAGTAGGAAATGCCCTCGGCATTACATATCCACATCCAAGGATGACGGCTTTCAGTGAGGTGATAGACGATGTTGCTGCCTATCTGGCTGTTATGCTCCTGATAATATTGTGCATACTGGTGCAGAATGCTGGGGGGGGTAAAGACAGAAAAGTGCGGATTGGCCAATAGGCCGTTGCCCTTCGTACCCACCCAAAGCGTACCCTCACGGTCGTAGAGCAGGGCACGTATGGGGCAGTCGCGTATGGCGCTTACCTTCGACAGCATGATGGTGTAAAAGGAGTAAGGCTCATCGCTATACATCCCTACTCCCAGGCCGTCGGTACCAATCCATACGATTTCGCCGTTGCGGTCCTTCTGCATGCAGAATACGCCGGTCTCAATGCCCAAGTCAACGACCTGCCGGTTGCTGCTGTCAGACTCATTAAAGACATCGTCAAGTGATAGTCTGATAACGCTGCGTTCGGAGAAAGACACAAACAGATGGTTTCTGAATCGCAGAACATCGGTGATGCTGCCACGCGTGGCGGTTTCATGTTGTAAAGACAGATATCGGTCTAATCGCTCTGTTGCCAGACGAAAAGCATACAACTGGTTGTCTTTGTCCACCAGATACTCCACATCGTCATCGGCTGTTGCCATCTTGATGGTCATAGAGGCTATTGTCTCGCCGCGTCCTACGTCGTACCCGCTGTCGGTCTTCCTGACAACATAACGCACGATGCGGTCGTGCAAAAATACATACAGTCTGCCATCAGACAGGCTGAAGTCGCACACCTCGTTCTGCCTGATGCTGCCCAGCGAAACCGATTGAAAACGACCTTTCTTATCTAAGAACCACAAATGGCCGTCATGGAGCAGGAAACCATCGCCAGAAGGATTGCAGCGTATTCTGCGTAGCCCCTTGAACTGCTCATAGTAGTCTACCTTGCTGCCCGTCGGCGACATAATGTTCAGACCGTAGTTGGTCAGCACCCACATGCTGCCGCCCACGGTTTTCACGTCCTCCACCAGATTGCCATACAATACTACTCCGGTGTTTTGTGCGGTCAGCCACATACCGTTGCCGTCGTAACTGTTCAGACCGTCACAGGTACCAAAGAGCATCTCACCACTCGGACGCTGAGCTATCGAAAGCACAGAACTATTTGACAGATCTCTGACATACTTTAAGTTATAGGCTAGCACACTGCCCGCACAGCATAATATCAAAGACAAGGTTGAGAGTAGTCGTAATTTCATTAGAGCCGGATATTGATTATTGCGTTACAAAGGTAGCAAATAAAAGGCAAGCCTCCAAAAGATTCGCCTTTTTATTTCATCCGGCAGGTAAGAAGCTTGACTTAAGTCTTCACCCCTGTTGTACGTAACGTTAATATTAAGGGGAGTGCTGTCCACGAAACCTATGCCAGTACATTTTCCGAGCAGCACCTTCTTGATGAATAGAGCCAAAGGGATGGCTACTTCCTTTTCAAGTTCCACGAATCGGTTGTATGAGACAACTTTCGGGAAGAGGTGACGCATATGTCTGCATACCTTTTCTATATAGAAATGTTTCAGGCAACGGTAGCCTGAATCATGAAACAGTATCATGATTACCATAATTTCTGCCTTTGACATGGTTGACCTGCGGTGATATTGCCGTTTCTTATCTGCTTTCAGTGTATATTTTTCCATCATGGCATCAAGTTACAAAGAAATAGATCAAAAAAAAGCACATCACCCACTACGGATGGTGCGCCAATTGTAATAGAGATTTGTAGCAAGTGTATCACTTGCGACGCTTCTGGTTCTGCTGCTTCTGCTTCTTTTCCATCATAATGTCATACTTCTTGCGAATCGTCTCTTGCAGTGCGTCAATATCGTCCTTGCGGTATTTGGCATCGCTGTAGATAAAATCCACATAGTCAAACTTGTTGATGGTAGCCGTATCGCCTTCGGACAGTGACCAGTTTCTGACAGTGACATACTTGGCACGATCATGATGCAGGTCCTTGTTGTCGTATGACAAAAGAATAATCATGCAGAACTCCAGCACCATCACAAAGAATGCGATGAGGAAGCAAAATCTGCGGAAGTACTTCGACTGCCAGAGAAAAGCAAAACCATACATAGGCCAGTGCCAGAACAAGTAAGCCAGACATGCCCACGATGGGAATGGGGGTCTCTTCGGAGCCTTGACACCTTGCACGTCCTCAATCCTGCCGACAACTGTCTCCAGACGTTTGACGGTCTCGTTCTGAGTATTTACAATCTCCTTGGACTTCGACTGTTGCTTGTCGATAGCACTCTCATGCTTCTTGTAGAGGTTATACCCATTCAGAATGTCGTTCATGAAACCAGTACACTTTACAAGAGCATTCTCAGGTGTGATGACATCGATACCGGATTCCTCCTGCTTACGTCTGCTCTCTTCTCTTGCCTTTCGCTTCGCTTCTTCTCGGTTATCAGAACAAGCGTTGAACAGCGTCTCAAAGAGAAAGCAGTAGTCTTCCACGGTTATGTCGTTGAGCAACCTGTCAGAGAACATAACCTCTACAGGCGCACTTTCTGGCACTTCTGTGGATTCAGAATCTGACTGACAGACAGGAATAATGACATCAGCATCATCAACCTGCTCAGAAGATTCAGCAGGATGTGCAGATACAGTCTGTGAAGAGACAACAGAGGATGAAATATCAGCCATCTTGTCTTTCATTTCCTGAACCTTCTCCTTGGTTGTCATCCTTGCAGGTTTGAGTTTCGGTTTAGAGTTTGTATTCGTAAATCCCATAATCTAAATGTATTAACGATGGAACTTAGGTCTATTCCTTTTCTTCTTCTCGTCATCATCATCGTCATCTCCCCAACCACTGGAACTGCCACCACCGCCACCTCCTGAGGTCGGAACAACAGTAGGGCCAACGGCAAGTTCGACAGCTGCAGCAGCCACGTTGGAAGCAAGTTCGGCAGCCGCATCGGTATCGAAAAAGGCAGAGTCGTTATTATCATCATAGATATTCACGCTACTATCCTCGACATACTCATCTTCCTTGCCAAAGGAAACTTTCGGCAGACGGACATCGGAATCCATATCGTCAAACTTGACCTCATGAATCATCGGTTCATCTGGCAACCACTGGTCTTTAGGCAACAGAGCGTTGATGTTGAACAACTGCTGGTTCAACATGTAGAAAGTCAAACTGCGTCGGTCAACCTGATAACCACTCATTGAGACATTGCCTTTGGTGAAGACAACTCCCATGCCTTTACCACTTTCACGAGGTGCGACCTTGACCTGAATGCCTTGTTCCTTCATACGGTCAATGAAATCCTGCCATGTACGACTGCCAGGCAATGCTTTCTGTGCTGCATCAAAGATGGCATACTTGACAACAGCCTTGCCTTTGAGTCGGTCACGGTTGACCTTCATCTTGCCATCGCTCCAGTGAAGCCCGTAGTGTCTGGTCATCGACTGACAAATGGCGATTGCCCTTTCTACATCACATCCGTCAGATATGGTCTTGCCGAAATCGTTGACTCGGTTATAGACAACATGCACATGGTCATGGTCGTGGTCATGGTGTCGGAAGATGACAAACTGGGTATCAGTGATGCCCATCTTCTTCATATACTCCATTGCCAGTTTACGCATGAATCCGTCAGTGCAACGATGTGCGTCTTCAGGAGGAAATGAAAGCGCAAAGTGTCCGACACAATTCTCAACCCTTGGGTTCATCATCGCCTGAATCTTGAAAGACTTTGCAATGGTATAGTTGCTCCGAAGATCAACTCCGCGAGAAGCGAGAATTGTTGTGTCCTTGTCCTTGATGTCGTTTGCATAATTGACGATTCCCCCGAAGGTAGAACCGTTACTTATCTTGGGCATCATATCCTGCGGTAGATTATGTCGAGTACACCATGAAGCCTTGAACGCAAATCAAGCATATCCTTTGCCACACTGCTGAAGCCAGCCTTGTTGGCTTGGTATGCCAACTGGTTGAGATTTCCAGCCATGTTAGCAGCTGCCCTGAAGTCCTTGGCGAAGTCAGGATCTATAGGAGCCTTGACATAGCCGTTCATAGTCATCTGGTTCATGTACTCGGAGTCAGACATCCTGTTTTCATCAGCAGCGAGTTCGACGCATTTAGCCTCCTCAATAGTGAAGTAAGCCTTCTTGCATACGGTTCGCTTCTGTTCCTCTGCTAAGGGTGGACGACCTCCCTTATGTTTACGAGAAGAGTCTGGGGTTTGGGTTTTTGGGGTATTATTCATAATAGCCTCCTTCACATTTATGTGCCAGCATCTTGATGCTCCCGACCGAAGGGATGGTTGTTTTCTGGGCATAGAAAACATACACTTGCTCCCCAACCCCGTAAAACCCCTTACCGCAAAGCGGTCGTTACGTCTGACGGACATCGTTTCAGCTTTGCTGGATCGTGTCAGAAGCAAGACTTAACGAAGGTAGAATCAAGGTTATAGCCATAGGCATCGAAGATGTTTGCAATAGAAGAATAGACAGGCTGCAGGACAGGTGGTGAGCCATCGGCAGAGCCATGGTCTTACGACCTCGACAAAGCCTCCAGAAACGGATTTTGCGCATGATAGCGGACTGTGGTCATAGACACTTCGCTGACCTCTGTCTGCTGCGTAATGTCCGAGTAGAAGGATGGTCTCGAATCAATGCCAGGGCGACTCTTACTACATATAATATAGTATGTGTCGCTTGGGCATCCCTTCACCCTTGGGTGTGTCTATGCCGGAAAGCCTGGTTCACTGCTTGTGCCTTGAATAAGGATCAAGAGGCGAAACTGGTCATAAATCCAGCATTGACAAAAGGGAAAAGGGTAAGGCATGGTGTGTCTGCCAGAGGACATCACCATTCTGTTGTTCCTGCAAGGCTCTGAGGATAGGCTATGACAGCGTACAACTGCTGACCATGCCCATCATCAGAGATACCTGTCAGCCCTGCACCTCCTTTCCGAGCGTATCTGCCAACTTGTTCTCCTGAGCAGCAAGATTCGGCAGACGCTTCTTCTTGTCCTTCATGAGTGCATGGAGTTCCGATAAGGCATACGTCTTACGCTTTCCCCACCGTGAAGGAATTAGATAGCCATTCTTCTCCCAAGTCCACAAGGCGGTCTTGCAGACATGGAATTTAGCAATGACCTCGTCAGTCGTTAAATAGGTCTCATCCTTTGGAGCCATTGCCAATTCGGCATCTCGCATAGCGATAGTCTTCTCGATAATGGTCTCTGCGAACTGGACAAGATCCTCGCCAGTGACCGTGAAATTCATGCGACCACCAGCCTGAATCATTGAGTATAAATCCATTATTCAGCCTTCTTTTGGTTAGTATTAACCGGCACTTGCTGAGTGCCGGAGTTATCAACACCAGAGAAGAGGTCTTCCTGCATGTGACCGCCACGTCTGGCAGTACCAGCATTGCCTTCTTCTCGCTTCTCACCATCATTCTGACTGCCAGCCTTTGCTTCCTTGGTTGCTGCAACCTCGGTTGCAGTAGCCACATTCTGAGTGACAGATGAGCCTTCCTTCTTCTGACCCTTATCTTCGCTTGCTCCATCAGGCGAAGGTGTTGGGTCGGCAGATTCCTTGTCATCAGCCTTTGGAGCATAGGCTGAGATACGGTCTGCCAGATAAGGGAATGAAAGAACCATGAACTTCTTGTGCATGTCGATCGTGAGAACATCACGTTCGGCAAGTCCATTGAGGAAGTCACGAACCTTATCCCTGTGCCAGTCCCACACTCGTGCGAGTTCGGAAACCGACGTTACCAGTTGCCCAGGGGTAACGACCAGTGGAGTACCCTCCTTGGTCATTGCACCTGTAGGCTGCTGGCAGGTCTTGTTGAGAAGGTCGCGGAAAGCATCGACTCTCAACACCTCTTTCTTGTGAACTGGACAGAGGTAGTCCAGTAGGTCAAGACTCACTACATGAGTGAGGAAGACCTCATGAGTAAAATGCTTCTGTGACATAGTAAGTATATCAGTGATAAAAGCAGTTGATTCTCTCGATACCTGATGACCAATCCGTTGGTCAGGAGGTGGGGTGTTCATTGAATATGCTTCTTCTTTGATTTGCAGTATCAAAAGGTTTGACATGTATCCTGTCGGCAAATGCGGTATAGTGACATCTGGCAGACAGAACGTTAGTACATCAGAGCAAGTGCGGCAGAGCAGGTGTGTCAGTTGATCATGTCAACGAGTTCACGCTTCATGTCATCATCGATGGTGCGGTATCTGGCGAAAGCCTTGGAGCCTTGTGCCGTTGTCTTTAGTTCAAAAAGGCAGTCTATAACTCTATTGCTTACTTCCGTTGTCAGAATTGGTTAATGCCTCTTCTGTAAACCTTTTCTTCTTTGTCCTCCTTGTTTACATTGCATACTTTTCCAATGGATGACTGAGCCCAACTTGTACGGTCCACCTTGTCCACAATGGCAACATTGTCAACAGCGTGTACAGAATCCACATTATCCTCTTCACCGAATCCCTCTGTCAAACCAGATAGTATATGGGGTTCGCCTGGTTAATGACTAAATGGTTCTATAGGAGTCATTACTGTAGATTATTTTCTCAACCATCTCATTGAGACGGTCTGCTATACGGTCTTTGTAATGCTCACGGATTTTTTGAGGAGTAAGATTCGTGGTTATAAAGGTAAACAGCTGCTCGTCGTAACGCTTGGTCAGCAAATCAATCACGGGCGTGTATACGTTACCATAAGCCAAAACCTCCATAGGTTCTGTACCCAAATCGTCTATGCCAAGCATATCTGTTTTCGCCAGTTCCAGAAACTTTTGATAATCGTCCTTGCACAACTGGGCAATATATTTGGCATCCACAATTCGTATTCCGTACCTGCTATGGTCATCAGGATTTGGTATCTCCAAATGATTCAATAGTTGTTGAAAAGCTTTGAGCATAGTACTCTTACCGTTGCCACACTCCCCACAAAGGAGTACCCCGAACTTAGAATCATTGGACGTTAGCCAGTGCGCCATCTGATTCAACTGAGACTTTACTTCGTCGTTGTAGATAAATTCACGATGACGATACTCAACCTCGGCCATACACGCCGCCAACAGATAGTAGTAGGCCATTTCTTCTGTCATATCAAGCCTAAAACGAGCCTTCGTAGTCCGAAGACTTAGCAGGTGTTGCTTCAACCGCTCTACGCTTGTCATGATGTCCTTGCTTGTTATTTGCATTGCTGAATTTGTTGTTTAACGGCTGTTTGACCAGCCAATTTACGAAATGATTCTTGCAGTCATTCTTTTCTCTTTCTGATTGCCCGGTTGCTCTCAGGTACTGAAAGAACATACTGACTTTTTCCTTCACCATCTCTATACTTGCGTCCGTCATGCCTTTTGAAAGAAGAAGTCTGAATACCGATTCGAGCCAATCTTGATCAGCAAGAAACATTCTTTCCAAATCATCCAATCCCAAAACTTTTTTCACACGTGCGTTCGTTATTGAATTATCTTTGTCTTTTTCTTTGTCTTTTTCTTTGTCTTTTAAAGGTGACAACGACTCCGACAACAGACCCGATAATTGAGACGGCAACTTATCCGACAACTCGCCCGACATCTGACCAGACAACTGTTCATTAGATTCCGTTAGAGTGTAAAGTGGATTGTCGTTAATACCAGAACCAGGAGTAAAAGTTATAAGCCCCTTTCGTCTCAACCCCTCACGTGCCTTCATCACATTTTGTTTGCTTGTATTGAGATAGACACAGACTATCGCCGTAGGACAACGTATTGGCATTCGCCACATCTGCGTGTTGGCTCTGTTAAGCAAGTAGAAGTATAACGCAGCTTCGCTGGTGGTAGAACCTGAATCTTCTGCCATGCGCCAGAACCTTGCTACTAAATTAAACATGTTCATAAACTCTTCTTTGTTATTTTTTAGCGTTAACATTCTTGGACTTGATAAGTTCATCAACAGCCTTCTTTGAATACAAGCTACGTCGTCCAAGTTTATAAGCCGTGATGTCACCATCTTTCTCCATACGCCAGAGTTTGGTGGTGGAAACATGTAGATGGTCACATACCTGGTCACGTGTGTAATACTCTTCTTCAAGCGATGCCTGTTCTACGGGCTTTTGTCCGTTTAAGATCTCTTGTACAATTTCTGTTATGAAGGCTTTAAGTTCGCCATCCTGTAACATTATAAAATTTCCTGTCATATAGTTCTATGTTTTGATTTCTGCAGCAAAATTAGTGAGATTGCAAAACATAAAACCTCGGCAAAAAATACTACGATTTCTGCCGAGGTGATATTAACAAAAAGAGGAGAATATTTAACACTTGTCCTCAAAACATCCGGATAAAAACTAGAAATCCCCTCCGTTTTGCCATCATTCAAAACGAAAGGGAAATAAAAGTAGATTAATGAAAACCGCTACATCTGTAGCACTATTGAATAATGTCAGGTGACATAAGCATTCGGAAACGAACAACTATATCACGCACGTGCTTCTCTGCTTGCTTAATCTGTTTACCTGTTATACTAATGTTATAGTCTTTTCTATTTGTCAAGGCGTGATATAATGCCTCTGCATGATCAAAGCCCATCTTTATCACATACTGAGGAAACTTTTCTCTCAAAGCATTATGGTAACTGCGATAGGAATACTTGTCATTGAGCAGTTGGCATTTGTCCAAAGCCGCAAAGATGTACGCAAAGATGGAATCTGTATCATTAAACTGTTTATCTTCTGCTATAATCTTATCCATCTCCATGATTATCTGGTCACGATATTCTGGGCATATCATTTCTTCAAGAAGCAGACAGGTGTCTCTGCGTCCCCTTCTGCCTTTCAAGTCCATAAGAGCAGAGGCTACAATTTTTTTTGTAGGGCCCTTCTCTATATTCTTCCATTGGCCTTTTGTATATCCTGCCTTCTCAAAACTTGCATATACCAGACTTTGTATTGCCTCTATTCCAAGCGTCTTTATAAAGCCAAGATTGCCATCACTCAAAAGATTCTTTGAAATGATTTCAACCGCATTTGAAAAGCCGTTATCAAAAGCCAACCAGTAAAGGGTGCTATTAAAATGTGGATTATTGCTCAGGATTTTCTGCCTGGTTGCCTCATTATTCAAAGACGAGTCCAAAATACTACCCAGTTTGTCATGGAATGACAGGTTTTCCGATGACACCATGCTCTTCGTGTATCCATCGGTACCAGGTACAAAGCATGATATTAGTGCCATCATATCCTTGACACCTCCAAGTGATAATATGTCCATCAGACTATTGAATCCTTTTGTAGCAAAAGTCATGTCACCATCACCAGCCCTATCCACACTGTCAAGGAACTCCGCATACTTTTGGGGATGGTCATAATGCCAACGTCGTAGGGTCAGAAGGTTCAAGTCCTTCTCAATGGTTGAAAGTTCTTCTTTCTCCTCCACCTCCTTTTGCTCCACTATACTCTCCACCATCTCCAACACGCCAAACCTCCGTAATACATCTTTGCGTATCTCTATGCTTTTGAATGCCTGTTCCAGTCCATCATCAAAATACAAAAAGCAACAAAGAGCATACAAAAAAACATCGTTTTCTGCTATGGCTTCTGTGTATAACTCATTAATTGTCATGTTTTCCTCTTGCAGACACATAAAAACAGTCAAGAGATTTATTAGCGATTCTATGTCAACATCAAATGTCTTGGATATTTTGGTTATGTCAGTTTCGGTAGCAAGTGCATGACACATCTCCTTGAACTCTGCATACTCTTCATGGTTATTTGCTAACCATGTAGATAAAACCTCCTTATCTACTGGAGTTATTTCTGCGTTTCCTTCTTCCATATATAATAAGATGTGTAGATTTATATAGCTATTTATAGCCAAGATATAATCTCGACCACTTATTTTTCCAACTGTTTTAACAGGAAGTCTTCAAGCGTTTTCTTGTCTGGCAACTGAAGCATGTAGGTTGATACAAAGAGTTGGTTGTCCATGCCGGCGAGAGCGTATTCCACCATCTTCTTGCCTTTTCTTGTACATAGAAGAATGCCAATAGGAGGATTGTCGCCAGGTTGCATCTCGTGCTCCTTATAATGAGAAACGTAGGCATTGAGCTGACCAAGGTTCTGATGTGAGAACTCCTCGTCCTTCAGTTCTATAATTACGCCACAATGCAGGATTCTATTATAGAACACCAAGTCTGGGTAATAATACTCGTCATCAATGATAATGCGCTTCTGGCGTGACTCAAAACAGAATCCTTTGCCCAGTTCAAGGAGAAAGTCTTGTAGGTGGTCGATAAGAGCATTCTCAATGTCTTTCTCGTCAACCACCTCATTCGCCTTCAAACCAAGGAACTCAAATGTGAATGGCTGGCGTATCTGTAATTCGTTATTGTCATGACCTTGTAAAGAAGGGAGCGAGAGCATCTTCTCTGGGTTACTGCTGATACCTGTACGCACATAGAGATTTGTGCTTATTTGACGACGCAACTCACGCACAGACCATGTACACTTGATGCACTCCTGCTCGTAGAAGTAACGTGCAAGTGGATCATCAACAGTCATAATCTCGACAATATGCGAAAATGACAGCCTGGAAATAATCATCTGACCAGTCGTTCTGAATCCGTCCGACACTGTCGGACTTTTTTCTACGTGTTCATTTTCAGTCATTTGAGTATCGCACAACACTGATGCATCTTTGGACTCCAACAATTTGTCCGACACTGTCGGACTTATTACACCAATGAGGTTCTCAACCATTTGAGGATAAAGTCGGTAAAACTTTCTTGAATTCTTGAAAAGGGTTTCTGTCAGTCCTTTCCTGTTCACTCTTTCTTCCAGTCTCTTCAACAATTGAGTTCCGTACTCAGCCCGATCTTTACCATGTTGTTCAAATTCTATAATGTAATAGCCATATAGCCAGTTCCGCATTGTCTGCATACGGTTTATCGCTTTGACTGCAGTGGTTTGGGCTGCATCATGTGTATCTCGAATGATCTTGGTCAGTTCATCAAAAGAATGGGTATTCTGACTCCAATCCTCGACAGGCAGTTCCATGCCATCGTGGTGGTATGTTGTAGATTCGTTAGCCATGATTGTATAATTCATTAAATTATGGTGCTATTCGCCACTATGTGTGTCATTACGACAAAGCAGCGACTATTGCTTTCTTCTCTTCCTCGCTCAACCCCATCAGCATTTCAATCAGCTGCTTGTTGTCTGCCTTCTTTGTCTTTACTTTTGGAGGGTTGGAGTTAAGCAAGTAGTGGTTGTACTCCAGCATTTTGGCCAGAGGGTAAGCACCAATATAGTTTGAGGTGATGTCACCATTGCCACTATGCCCCATGCTGTCGCTTATGTACTTGTAAGGAACTACGCCAGAATTATTAAGGTTGGTTGCAAAACTATGTCTTGCCCATGTTGGTGAAGGCTTTTGCTCCATTCCAAGCATATCAGCGACTTTCTTCATGTGTTCCCGAATGTAGCGGTTGTATCTCTGAATAACCCACACTTCCTGTTCAGGCGTTATCTCATCACTCATTATCGGGAACACTCTTCTACCCAAGCGAGGTTCGTTACCATACTTGTCAAGAATGGCTTTTAGCTCCGGAGTTATTGGGAAGATTACCTCACTGGCGCTTTCGTTTCTGTCGCGTGTCTTGTGGCGGAGAAATCGCATCTGCTTTCCATGGGTAGAATAGTACCAATCATCATATGTCAGGCGGAGTGTATCGGCAAGGTTCTGCCCATCGCCAAGATACATGAACAGGAAAAGTCCAAGGTCACGGAAGATGGCTTGCTTCTCTCTTGGCATATACAACTCATGCCCATTTTCATCAACGGCTTCATCCTTCTTCCAAAAGTCATACAGCATACGCATGGTTGCCGTATCAAGAAATTCGTGCTTGCGACTTTGGGACTTGTTGTAGCCGGAATCTTTGAACATTTCCTTTGTGTCGCCCTTTACAAGTCCTCTTGATATGCAGATATTGACGATAGTTCTGAAGCTACGCAAACCGATGGCAATGGTTGTTACGCCAAGGCCGGACTTTTTCATTCGCTTCACCCATTCCTGCACAAAAGCCTTATCAATATCTGCAAAAGCAACATCGGTACCCATATCCTTGACGAAGCGTCTGTACACATCCTTGTTGCATCTTGCAGAGCCAGCTTTTCCTTCGTTGAGTTTGCCCTGCATGTACTCTTCCCAGATGGAGTAGATGGTTGTATTCTCGTCCTTCTTGCCCTGGTATATGTCTTGAAGTTTGCGAAGCGAGAAGGTATTGGTGTCAATCAATTCGTTTATAAGCTGACGAATCTTCTCCATCTGATTCTTCATCTCGTCACGTTCTGCCATCTGGACACGTCGTCCAGTTTTCTCGTATTCACAAATATCCAACCACTCTTGCAAAGTATAAGCCCTTCCAAGCCTAAGGAAAGCTTTCTGTCCTCCATGACAAACACGCACGGCAACAGGAATAGGCTGACTATAATCGCCAGCCTTACGAATGTCAAGAGTCAAAGACCCATATACACTACCGTTGGAAGACGTGAATTTGACAAGGCACTTGTCTCCCCTTTTGTTGGATTTCTGCTTCTTTATAGCATCTTTTGTGGTTTGTTCCGCTTTTGGTGACTTCATATTGCCGTAAACCTCCGTATTTATTGAAGGTCTCGGTGACCTTTTGGTGACCTTCAGGTGACCTTCTGAAATGAAAACTGATGCAAAGTTAGGCAATTTTCTGAAATTTGCAAAATAAAAAAGGTGTTGAATATCAGCGTTTTATGATTATTTATAATTTTGTGAAATATATTGCAAATAGACTCATAATCTGGAGGTCCTAGGTTCAAGCCCTAGCTGGTCCACACTGAAAATCAAGCACTTGCGAGTTTCTCGCAAGTGCTTTTTTTCATGCCTGCGTAAACAATGCGTAAACAAATGGCTTGAGTCGGCGATTTTGACTCAAATAATCTTATCGAGTTTCACAGAGTATTTTATCCATTCATTATCATACAGGAAACCTTTATTTCTGCATAAGAATTGGGGCTCGGTAGATCAAAATAGGCGCATAAACACCAAAAACATCACTTAAATATTATATTCCCGTAAAAAAATTGCGGAAATTAAAAACTTTATTGTATCTTTGTCCCAGAAACCTAAAAGAATAAGGTTATGCTCATCAAATTTGCCGTAAAAAACTTCCGTGGTTTTGCCGAAAAAATAGAATGGGACTTATCACATCCCAGCAATTACTCTTTCAACACATACGCCGTTAAAGATGGAGTAATTAAGAATGGTATTATCTATGGACCAAATGGTTCAGGTAAGACTAACTTCAGTGTAGCACTATTCGATATAGTTAATCATCTTACACAGAAATCTAAGAAACCAGACTACTATCAGAACTTTGTCTATGGAGGTGATTCTAATTTGAACGTAGATTTTGAGTATACGTTTAAATTTGACGATCAAACAATTGAATACAAATACTCCAAGAATGTTTTTGGTGCACTTGTCAAAGAAGCGCTGATTGTAGATGCTACTGTCATCTTTAAGAGAAGAATAGGTGCATTAGAGTTGAATGAGCAACAATTCCCTATTAACAAGGACGCAAAACGTAACCTGCAAATTAATGCCAACAGCATTTCTATAGTGAATTATTTGCTGACTTCATATCCTCTTGCCCATGACCATTATTTGATACAAATGCGAAATTTCGTCGATTCAATGTTATGGTTCAGATGTCTGAAGGTTAATGAATACATGGGATTTGACAATGTTGCTACAATCCTTGATGAATACATCATCAAAAACAGATTAGTAAAGGACTTTGCAGATTTCCTTAAGAAGATTAGTGGGCAAAAGTTTGAGTTTGTTCAGTCAAGGACAACAGACAAAATTCTGTTCTGCAAAATAGGGAATGGAGTTATTGCTTTTGACTTGATAGCTTCAACGGGTACACAGTCGTTGAAGTTGCTATACTTCTGGCTAAAAAAGATGAACGAAGCATCCTTTGTCTTTATCGATGAATTCGATGCTTTCTATCATTTCAAGTTGGCTTTTGAGGTATGTAAGCAATTGTTCAATCTTAATTGTCAGGTCTTCACGTCATCTCACAATACCTATTTGATGACGAACGATCTGTTGCGTCCGGACAGCAACTTCATCTTGCAGAACAATAAGATTAAGCCATTGCACGCTTGCACAGAGAAGGAACTGCGATTCGGGCATAATATTGAGAAACTATTCCGCGCTGGAGCATTTGAAGTATGATACTGTTTGTGTTTGAAGGCAAAGACGATAAGACTTATTTCGAGTCTTTCAAACGGCTTTTCTTCCCAGAGAAGCTTGATACCTTCGTGTGCACGTACAATAGTAATATATACTCACTCTATACCAAGCTCATGGAGCATGATGCTCTCAATGGAGCATTTGAAGTGGATACAGTATCCGTGCTTAAGGAAATCCTACTTGAAAAGGGTGATGAAACGTTGAAAGACATTAGAGAGGACGAGGTATCTGAAATATACCTATTCTTCGACTATGATTTTCAAGAAAAGGCCAGGACTCTTGAAGAGAACAACAAGAGGCTGTCAGAAATGCTGGACTTCTTTACGGATGAAACAGCGAATGGTAAGTTGTATATCAATTACCCGATGGTCGAGTCGCTCCGCTACACAAAAGAGTTACCAGATAGTGACTATTGGACATACACCGTGACACGTCAACAGTGCCAGGAAGTAAGATTCAAACGCCTAGTTCATGATTTTTCTTTCTATGGCGGAAACTTGGAATATATCATTCTCACCATCAAACCAGCTGATGACGAGACGAAAATACAAGAGAAGATTGATAGTACAAAGACGAATTGGAAGCATCTTGTTGTTATGAATGTCAGTAAGGCGAACTACATTTGTAACGATAAAACTGAAGTTCCTGATGAATCCGATAGTCAGCTGGCAGTCTTCACCAATCAACTCTCCAAATATGTCGAGACGGAAGAATGTAAAGTTGCTATACTTAATGCGTTCCCCATTTTCCTCTTCGACTACTTTGGGAGAAAAATAATTAACGGAATCAAACTACCATAACTATGGCAAAGAAAGTAATAAAAGAAAAGGCAATAGAGGAAGCGTTATGGGAATCAGCCAATAAACTTCGTGGCTCTGTTGAACCATCGGAGTATAAGCATGTGGTGCTGAGTCTTATCTTCCTGAAATATGCACACGACCGTTTTACGGAGCGGCGCAATGAACTGGTAGCTGAAGGCAAAGAGGCTTTTGCAGATAATCCCGTGTTCTATAATGCCAAGAATGTCTTTTATTTGGAACCTGAGAGCCGTTGGGATTTCCTGATTGAGAATGCCAAGCAGAACGATATAGCCATCAAGATTGACAAGGCATTGGCTAAAGTGGAGCAGAGCAACCCTACGCTGAAAGGTGCCCTGCCAAGCAACTACTATGCAGGGCTGTCGCTCGACCGTACCAAGCTTGCGGCATTGCTTGATGAAATCAATAAGATTGATACGCTTAAAGACCCGGAAAATGATCTCATCGGTCGTGTATATGAATACTTCCTCGGCAAGTTTGCCATTGCCGAAGGCAAGGGTAAGGGTGAATACTACACGCCTAAGACCATTGTCAACCTGATAGCCGAGATGATTGAGCCTTATCGTGGCAAGATTTACGACCCTTGTTGTGGTTCTGGAGGTATGTTCGTTCAGAGTATGAAGTTCATTGAGGCACATCACGGTAACAAGCGTGATATCTCTGTCTATGGACAGGAATATACCAACACCACCTACAAACTGGCAAAGATGAACCTTGCCATTCGTGGCATTGCTTGTAACCTCGGTGAGATGGCTGCCGACACATTCCATAACGACCAGCACAAAGACCTGAAGGCTGACTTCATCATGGCTAATCCTCCATTCAACCAAAAGGCTTGGCGTGCTGAGAACGAATTGAAGGACGACCCACGCTGGGCTGGTTACGATGTGCCACCTACAAGCAATGCTAATTATGGTTGGATTCTGAATATCGTCTCAAAACTCTCTTCCAACGGAACAGCAGGATTCCTTCTTGCGAATGGTGCTTTGAGTGGTGACGGAACGGAGTTGGCTATCCGCAAGCAACTACTTCTGAATCATTTAGTGGAGGCGATTGTTATTCTGCCTCGCAACATGTTCTATTCTACGGACATCAGTGTGACGCTTTGGATTCTCAATAACAACAAAAAGGCTCGCACGGTGGAGCAGAACGGTAAGACGGTTCGCTATCGCAATCGTGAAGACGAGGTGTTGTTCATCGACCTGCGCCAGTGGGGAGAGCCGTTCGAGAAGAAATACATACAGTTCTCTACGGAGCAGATACAGCAGATAGCCGAGAACTTCCACAACTGGCAGCGCGTGGGTTACGAACAGACCTATCACAACGAGCCCGAATACTGCTATTCAGCCACTCTCGAAGAGATAGAGAAAAAAGGCTGGAGCCTTGTGCCCAGCAAATACATCGAGTTCCGCAACCGTGACGAGCAAATAGACTTCGACACCAAGATGAAGCAACTGCAAGCAGATATGCGCGACCTTTTGCAGCAGGAAGAAGAGAGTAAACAGCAGTTGAAAGAACTCTTTGAGAAGTTAGGATATAGCCTCTAAAACTAACAAATTCTTGCTAATCTTGCAAAAATTTGCAAGAATTGGCAAGAATTTAAAGTGTTATTTGTATCTTTGTAGCAGATTTTTTTAATAGTGTATTATGATAGAACTGCCACCAAAGATTGACAGGAAAACGCTTGTTAATGCCTTGCTAAAAGGTATAGACCCCAATATCATGCCAGTTGTAGATAAAGTCAATGCTGACTATGAATATTGGGACAAAGCGAAATACAAGAAACTGCCAGAAGGTTTCACCCCACAGATGTTATGGACGAATGTCAAAGCATCACGCCTGCGGAGCACGATTCCTGTCTGGAATAAATATGGTATCAATCTGTGTGTCACCAGCCAGATGCAACGCTTATGTCATGAATTCGATATGAAGTTCGGCAGTTTTTGGGAAGTGGAGGGCGACAGTCAATCAGCTGAAAAGAAATACTATCTATCGAGTTCTTTGATGGAAGAGGCTATCTACTCCAGTAAGATGGAAGGAGCCTCTACTACGAGAATCGTAGCCAAGGACATGTTGAGAAAGAAGAAATCTCCACAGAACAAGTCTCAACAGATGATTGTCAACAACTACAATACCATCCAGTATATTGTAGAGCATAAGGAACAGCCATTGACAGAAGAATTGCTGCTTACGATTCATCGGCTGATGACGGAAAAGACATTGGACAATCCTGAGGATGCAGGTCGGTTCAGAACTAATGACAAGGTTGTCGTGGCTGATATGGTAGAGGGCGATATCATATATACCCCGCCTTCATTTCAGGAAATTCCAGAGTTTGTTGAATCTCTTTGCAATTTCTTCAACAACGACAATCCACGCACTTTTATCCATCCTATCATACGGGGCATCATTGTGCATTTTATGTTGGCATTCATGCATCCGTTTGTCGATGGAAATGGGCGCACAGCACGTGCTTTGTTCTATTGGTATATGCTGAAAGAAGGCTACAAGCTGACGGAGTACATGTCTATATCGAGGGTTATCGCAAAATCAAAGGCAAATTACGAAAAATCCTTCCGTTATGTAGAGAATGACGGTAACGATATGGGTTATTTTGTAGCCTATAATTTGAAAGCACTGGAAACCTCTTTCCAGCAACTTCGTGAATACATACAACGGAAGCAGCAGGAGAAAAAAGCTGCTAGCACATTTATGATGGCTGGAAACATCAATTACAGACAGGCTATCGTATTACAACGGCTGAAGGATGAGCCAGATACCATTTTTACGGTAAAAGATGTGCAAGAACAGTTCTCAGTCTCTTCCATGACTGCAAGAAAAGATCTTGCCGATTTGGTGCAACAAGGCTACTTGACAGAGATTGCTATCAACAAGGTGACACGGGGATACATTAACAATTTTGAGAACAAATAAAAATGCCATTATTATGGAAGTTTTACTAAACATAGATAATGAATGGGTATGTAATGACAATCTTGATTTCTCAGAAGTTGAAAAAGATGAAATTAAGAAAAAAGTTGGTTTGGATCATGTGAAAAAGGTTGAATACGTCAATATCGGATCTGGTGCTGATTGGATAGTTATTTTGTTATTGCTCGACTTGGGGCTTCAATTAATAAAAGTCGGTGCAGAAATAAATGATGGAATTGATGGTTGGATTGGACTAGGAAAAAAACTTCATAAACTATTTTATCGTAATAAAATAGTTTCAATTGACAATGATGGAGCAACAGCATTGGCTATAAATCTTATAGCAAAAAAAGAAAAAATCGACAGATTGGAAAAAATGCAAGAATCCACGATTAATCTTGCAGATTTATCAGGCTTTATTCGTGGGAACAAAGGGTTAAGTAACAAGCCACATAATTATTACATTCAGACATATTGCATTAACAATAATGATGTATATGTGATAGGCGTCAAGTCCACTGGCAAAGCAGAGATTATTAAACATTTTTGTTATGATCGTAATGGACTTGTAGAAATAAAGTGAAGATTGTAGAGAATGGTGGGGAGAATACACCCCCTTAAATACAAAACCACAATAGTAATAATGGACTATAAACGTTTAGGCGACTATATCAGAGAAGTGAATGTGCGTAATCGGGAGTTGAAGGTTACGAAACTTGTTGGTCTTACGATTGACAAGGCTTTCATTCCGTCGGTGGCGAATGTCATCGGCACAGACCTCTCTAACTATAAAGTTATTCGCAAGGAACAGTTTGCATGCAGTTTGATGCAGGTGAGTCGCGATGGAAAGATGCCTGTTGCTATGTTTGAGGAAGATGAAGCCATCATGTCACCTGCTTATCCGATGTTTGAGGTTATTGATAAGACTGTACTGATGCCTCAGTATCTGATGATGTGGTTCTCTCGTAGTGAGTTTGACCGCGAAGCCAGCTACTATGCTGTTGGCGGTGTTCGTGGCAGCCTAACTTGGGAAGACTTTTGCAATATGAAACTTCCCGTCCCCTCCATCACTCGCCAGCGTGAAATCGTATCAGAATACGAAACGCTGACCAACCGCATCCGTCTCAACAATCAAATGATTCAGGACCTCGAAGCCACCGCCCAAGCTCTCTACCGCAAAACCTTCGTCGATAACATCGACAAAGAGAACCTCCCCGAAGGCTGGAGAATGGGAATGTTGGGAGATTATGTTGAACTATCCCAAGGAATTCAAGTTGAAGTCGAAGATCAATCACCCATTAAACATAATGGTTATAATCGCTTCATTAGAATAATAGACTATACTCCCAATACTTCAGAGCCGCCAAGATATGTAAATATATCAAATGAAAGGTATTTCTCTACAAGAGGAGATGTCATTATGATTAGATACGGTGATGCGGGTACTGTGTGCCGCAGATTGGAAGGAATTATCGCGAATAATTTGTTTAAAATAACTCCAATCAAAACACTTACTCGTAATTATATTTACCATTTCTTAAAGAGTGATACCATACAGAAATTGATAAAGGGTTCTGCCGCTAGTTCTACTATGCCGGCGATTACTCATAAAGCAGTTAAGGATTTGGAGTGCATTATACCACCAATTTCAGTAGTGCAAGAATTTGATACAATCATTAATATCATAGAAAAGGATATTTGCTTAAAATCAGATGAAATCTCAAAACTAACCGAATTACAGTCTTTGCTTTTGGCAAAGATGGGGCAATAAAGAATTACGGATATGGAAGAAAAAACTTTTATGTCTTTATATCAAAGACCTTTTGCTGGACAAGTAGCCTTCAACTTAGAACAGTTGAATTATCGTTATTCCAGATTGTCAGAAATTGATACGACAAAGAAAGAGAATCAAAAGGAATATCTTATGCTATTTGATTCGTTTCTTGCATTATTCCGTGCTTTGTTTTTAGAAAAAGGAGCAAAACAGTATTCTGTTCAAAACTATTATCGAGCGAAAGGAGAAGGTGATAAAGCACAAAAGATAGATGATTTCCTGGATAGAAAAATCTTTTCATGGAGCGATAAGTCAATAAGAGAAATTCTTAAGTTTATTGCAGACAAGTTCATTTGTCATGTTGATCCTATCTCAAATGATGATTTAGGATTAGCAAACTTTTATATGAGTCATTTGGGGAATCCGTATGTGGATAATAATTTAATGTGCATAATGTGTACAATCTCAGAGATAATAAAAAGTAATAAATAAGGTTCGGATAATATGGATAGTTTTATGCAACCATCTGTTTTATATGCAAACTGCGTGGAATTCCACTATGAGTTTGAAGACCAGTCTCATTCCATGAACGCATTGGTTTTTAACAAATGCGAAGGAGAAGTCTTGGCTATGCTGAAAGAGTTGTCTCAGAAGATGAAAATTAGCATAGAGATAGAAACAGAACCTATAGAGCAAGGTGGACTAAGGAGCTGGCTAAAGTTAAAAGGCAATTCCAAGGAGATAACGATTAAGGATTTAATAATGATTGCTGCTATAGGGGGAATATTGTCTAATTTGATGTCTAATCCATTAAATGTTGCAATTTCTGAGATAGTAAAGCATTCTATAGAATTGCTATTTGAAGATGATGAAATAACGGAGTTAAAAAAGCAAAAAGAGAAAAAGCAACTTCAATTAGATGTAGCGAAATTAGAGGAAGAATTGAACCTTAATTCCGCAACACTATTACAAATATAACTTTTTAAGTACCTGAGCAACAAA
>ENA-ORRQ01001140-ORRQ01001140.1-human-gut-metagenome-genome-assembly--contig:-NODE-1140-length-21553-cov-4.876547_pt1 | contig 21553 bp, 14 predicted proteins | sample MGYA00242177_ERZ509138 | MGnify/ENA primary metagenome ERZ509138 (study PRJEB26280, sample SAMEA2338628) | human gut metagenome | biome: human gut; feature: human-associated habitat; material: faeces... | reverse complement strand
CCCCCCGTAGGGGCGGGGTTCTACCCCGCCCGTTCCCGCTTCTCCGTAGGGGCGACCCTCGCGGTCGCCCACCCCTTTTCCTAATTCTTGTAAATGCTTTTTAACAAAATTGTAAATTTCCTACCCTTGTATTGTAATCAAAAGAACGATATGATACAAATATAACCCATAAAAGCGAAAAACGGAGCGCCCTTGCGCTCCGTTCATTCAAACACACCATGAAGAAAGAAGGTACTGCCATGAAAACTCTGAAAAAACACTGGAAATGGGCCGCCCTGGCCGCCGTTATTGTTCTGCTCATTGCAATTTTCACCACATGGCGGCCTGTGAAGAATCCCGCCACCCAGGAATATATCATCGGCAGCGGCAATTGCCGGGGCCAGGTGGACACGGCACGGTTTTTGGCCGTTGATGACGCCTTTGCCATCGGCGCGGATGAGGACGGCATGGCCGTGTTCAAAAACCCCGCCAAGGCCCTCCGGGCTCTGCGCACCCATTACGGCGAGGGTATCCGGGCTGTCCAAAAAGAACTGTATATGCTGCCCCTTACCCCTTACACCTATAATCTCTATGGGATGTACGGCTGGCAGCTCACAGAGGGCACCGAAGAAGAACTGCGGCAGGCGCGCTTCGTCACCGGCTTTGTGGACATCTACGAAAACAGCTTCCAGTAAGTCCCCGCTGTACCGCCTGTTTCTAAAAAACCCTGTCATTGCGAGGGCGCTCTGCGCCCGTGGCAATCCGCCCCCACCCGCCGCAAAAAAGCAGCGTACCGAATGGATCCTTCGGTACGCTGCTTTTTGCGCATTTACTTTCCCTCTGCGGCCTTGTCCGCCGCCGAGGGGACGGCTTTTTCCCGCGTTACGATGGCCGCCGTGATCGCCGCCGTCAGCGGCACCGCCAATATAACGCCGACGCTGCTGGCCACGCCGCTGATGACCTCCGTGGCCACATACGGGGAGCTGATAAGCTGCCGGAGATTCAGCCCCAGGGAGCAAAGGTAGAGGATAAAGGAAAACCCGCTGCCCAAAAAAGCCAGTATCAGCGTGTTGGTCATGGTGCCCACCATGTCCCGTCCGATGTTCATGCCCGAGCGGAAAAGGTCGCGCCCGCTGCGGCCCGGGGCCACTGCGTGTACCTCCGTCAGGGCCGAGGAGATGCTCATGGCCACATCCATCACCGCCCCCAGGGCGCTGATGACCACCCCCGCCACCAGCAGGCCCCGCAGGCCCAGGGGGGTGCCCGTCTGCCGCAGCTGGAGCAGCGGCTCCACATCCGTTAGCCTGAGCCCGTCAATGTGCAGGATTCCCTGTGCCAGCAGGCCGAAGAGCAGGGCCAGCGCCGTTCCCGCAATGGTACCCAATGCCGCGCACACGGTTTTCCGGCACACGCCGCCCAGTATGACCATCGTTACAACGGTGATGTATGCGCATACCAAAAATACCGTCACCAGGGTAGGGGCCCCCTTCATCAGCAGCGGGATCAGCACATAGAATAGGCACGCCAGTGTCACCGCCAGGGCAATCAGGGACTTAGCGCCCACTCGTCGAAGGCATCCATCCCCAGCATGGCGACATCGCGCGAGGCCGCACCGTCGTCCGTCAGCGTCTTGACAAGATAGCTGTGCTTATCAAAATAGCGCGAGGAGTTGCCGCGCACGCGAATGTCAATGACGCTCTGAAGCGTCGGCGTGTCGGCGGGGTGATTGTTGCCCTCGGCATGATCCACCACCGGCAGCGGCTGGCCGTACAGCGGCCCCACAAAGTTGGACACCTGCATGGTCTCACCCTTGTACTGCCCTGTGCGCACCGTGGCCAGCAGCAGCTGCTCACCCCGGTATCCCCCGTCGGAAACCTCGTCCGTCTCGGTGTTGTCGGCCAAAACATCCGTGATCGCGCCCCGCTCATATTCGGCGTAATCCTCGCCCCGGCTCTGGGACGGCTCCCGGCTCACCGCCGCCGCCCGCACAGCGAAAAACAGCACCACCGCCGCCGCCAGGATCAGGCAGTTCAGCCGGTTTTTGCGCCACCAGTCCCTTGCCTCCGGTCTTGTGCTTTTTCCCTTGACTTTCTTCATAGGGGAGACCTCCGTGTCTTTTTTTTCAGCATAGCAATTTCTCCCCCCGATGTCAAGGAGGCTGCCGATAAAGTGGCAGAACTTGCGATAACGGTACGGAGGGAAACCCGGAAAGGGCGTCCCTCTCCATTGCGGAGTCGGAATCCGGCGAACGAATTTGGATATTTTCCACAATATAAATGATGTTTTCCCTCTGTTTTTCACTAAAATAAAAAAACCGGTGGCAATCCCTATCCGAATATGGTAAAATATCCTCATTACCACGAAAAGTTTGCTCTCGTTTCCCGGCATCCTTCACAGCCTGCTGTCCTGGTCGACGGAATTCTAAGTAGCATTTCTTGCAGCGGTTGTGCAGGGTCGCCTCCCCACGCAGTTGGGGCAGGCGGCTTTTTCTGTCTCTGCGTACTTCACGCAGGCTTTACAAAAGAGCGGTTTCGGATTTTTCATAGTGGCTTTATGATGAAAGAACGGACCCGCCTGCCCGGACCGGGGGCAGACCGCCGTGCAAAATGAACAGGAGGGATCAGATTTGAAAATGAGAGGACATAGCAGGCGGCTTCTGTCCGTTCTGCTGGCGCTGGTCATGCTGCTGTCGCTGCTGCCCACAGCGGTGCTTGCGGCAGACCCGACGCCCGGCACATGGCGCAGCTGGTAGCGTCGCCCAAAAGGCCGCTTCGGCCATTACCGGTACGGTCAGCGGCGATACGCTGACTACCACAAGTGAATCTCAGTTCGGCTGGAAGGTCATTAAATCAACTGACACATTCCAGCTCGCTTCTGCTTCCGACAACACAAAGTACCTGTACTCTACAGACAAGAACAACGGCATCCGCCAGGGAAAGGGTGAAAGCCGTGATTGGAAGGTAGACGCCACCTCCGGCTATTTGTTCAATGTCGCACAAAAGCGCTATGTGGGCGTCTATAATCAGCAGGATTGGCGCAGCTACACCTCGCTACACACCAATATTGCCGGTCAGACTCTGAACTTCTGGAAGCTGGAGACCACTTCCGCCCGCCAGAGCGGCATCGTCACGGATCTGACCACCCTCCAGGACGGCGACACCGTGGTGGTATTCAACCCCGCCAATGGGAAAACTCTGTCCACAGAGTACAACAGCTTCTACAACAAAGGCACCGATGTGACCCTGACCGACGGCAAGCTCGAGGGCTTTACCGCCGCCGATAAATGGACTCTCGGCATAAACGACGACGGCACCTACACCTTCGCCACCGCCGATGGCAAGAAGCTGGCCATGGGCGCAAAATTCACCAGCACGCCCCTGGACGAGGTCAACCAAAGCTGGAAGATCACCCCCGCCGCCACCAAGGACTGCTTCTATATTCAGAATACCGTCCGCAATAACTACATCGAGTGGTACGCGGACAAGGGCAATTGGAGCAGCTACTATAATATAGGGAATAACGAAGCCCTCTTCGCCCAGCAGCTCTACCTGGTGATCGACTCCGACCAGCCCTCCACCGGTCTCCCCAAACCCGGCGACCAGGTGGTCATCTACAATCAGAACGCCCAGGCTGTCCTGGCTGCGCAGAACGATAATGCAACCAGCCCCGCCATCAACAAGGCCGCCGCCACCATTAAAGACGGCAAGGCTGCCTGCGCCAACGGCGCCGCCGTGTTCACCGTGGAAAAGAGCGGGGACTACTACCGCTTCTATAACAAGACCTACGGCTACCTCTGCGCGGGCGGCACCGGCAACAACGCTTTTTATAGCGCCACCGCCGGCGATGATGCCGATTGGCTCCTGCGCACCTGCTCCGGCGGCGTAGGCGGCTACGAGATGGAGCACCGCACCGCCAAATTTAGCGGCAAATACAGCCAGTGGCTGGAGTATTACAGTGACAGCTTCAAGGTCTATTCCATGTATAATGTCACCGACTCCACCATCTACTCCTTCTCCTTCTACCCCGTGGGCCCGGGCACGATCTCGGACGGCGTCGTGAATAACCCCGCCGTGGTCCTGGGCGACCTGCCCGATGCCTATGTGGGCACGGACTATTCCTTCCCCTTCACCGTGGACGCCCCCTTCGGCGTGCGGGGTGACATCACCGCCAAGCTCAATGGCACCTCCCTCAGCGTCACGAAGGGCGAGGATGGCACCTACACCGTCACCATCCCCGCCGCCTCCGTCACGGGCGATAAGCTCACCGTGAACATCAGTGGCGCGGACAATAAGTATATTCCCATCTCCGCCGCCGCTGAAATCACCGTCAAGGACGAGCCCGTCCTTGCTGATCCTGCCCCCGCCCGGGGCAGCCAGACCGGCGAGAATAAGCGCCCCACCATCTCTGTGGCTCTGGACAATGCCGGCCAGAATCCCACCGTCACCATGACTGTGGGCGGCAAGACCGTGACAGCCACCTATGAAAGTGGCCGCGTCACCTACACCCCCGCTGCCGACTTGCCCCAGGGCCGTACCGAGGTCACGGTGACGGTCAGGCGCGCCGATAGCAAGAGCGCCAGCATCACCTGGTTCTTCACCGTGGGTGCCACGAAGTATCAGCACTACTTCGGCCAGCTCCATAGCCATACCCAGTATTCCGACGGTGCCGGTACCCTGACCGACGCGCTGCGCTATGTGGAGAATCTGCCTGCCAGCGCCAATGTCCAGTTCGTGGCCTTCACCGACCACTCCAACTATTTCGACTCCTCCTCCAGCCCCAATGTGGAGGCCGCCCTCTATGACACCTCCCTGGTCAAGGATTCCGATGCCAACCACAGCTGGAAGACCTACAAGGACACCATCGCCAAGTTCAACGAGGACAACGCCGGCAGCATGGTGGCCATCGGCGGCTTCGAGATGACCTGGTCCGGCGGCCCCGGCCATATCAACACCTTCAATACCCCCGGCATCGTCTCCCGCAACAATAAGACCCTGAATAATAAGACCGATGATGCGGGCATGAAGGCCTATTACGCCCTGCTGAGCCAGGCCGAGGGCGCAACCTCCATCAGCCAGTTCAACCACCCCGGCACCACCTTCGGCAACTTCAAGGATTTCAACTACTGGGACCCCGTCATCGACAGCCGTATGTACATGGTGGAGGTGGGTAACGGCGAAGGTTCCATCGGCGCCGGCGGCTACTATCCCAGCTATGAGCAGTACATCATGGCGCTGGATAAGGGCTGGCACCTGGCCCCCACCAACAACCAGGATAACCACAAGGGCAAGTGGGGCAATGCCAACGATGCCCGGGATGTTATCCTCACCGACGATTTCAGCGAGCAGGGCATCTACGAGGCCATCCGCGCTCTGCGTATGTATGCCACCGAGGATAAGAATCTGGAGCTGACCTACACCGTCAACGGGCTTATGATGGGCTCCAGCATCACCGAGATCCCCGATAAGCTGAATGTCGAGGTCACCGTCAACGATCCCGACGCCTCCGACTCTATCGCCAAGGTGGAGGTGGTGGCCAACTCCGGTAAGGTGGCCTACACCTGGGATAACGCCGCCCAGCTCAGGAGCGGCAAGCTCTCCGCCACTCTGGACCCCAGCTACAGCTACTACTTCATCCGTGTTACCCAGAAAGACGGCGACCTGGCCGTCACCTCCCCTGTGTGGGTGGGCGAGAGCCTGAAGCTGGGTATCTCCAACATGGTCTGCGGTACCGCCACCCCCGTCACCGACGAGGAACTGACTCTCACCACCACCTTCTTCAATAGTGAGAATAGCGATGCCACCATCAAGTCCCTGACCTACAGCATCGGCGGCACCGTCATCGGCACCGATAAGACCGGCTATACCCTCGCCAAGAGCAGCACCCTGGATGTGCCCTTCAAGTATACCCCCACCGCCGCCCGGGTCTTTACCGTGCAGGTCACCGCCGTGGTGGAGCAGGGGAATAACGAGTACACCTTCACCAAGACCGTCGGCCTGGATGTCCTGAATGCCGACTCCCTGGTCTACATCGGCATCGACGCCTCTCATTATAATGAGTATGTGTCCGGCAACTATAAGGACAGCATGGGCAACTTCGGCAATCTTGCCGCAGACCACAGCGTCCGTACCGTCCAGCTGAACACCGGTGCGGATCTCATCGCCGCCTGCTCCAATCCCAAGTATAAGGCTCTCATCCTCACCGCCCCCAGCCGCCGCCTGGCGGATGCCCAAAAGGACCCCAAGACCTACTCCGATGCGGAGCTCAAGGCTCTGGCTGCCTTCAACGCCGCCGGGGGAACGGTCATCCTGGCCGGCTGGAGCGACAACTATGAGAACTACGATGTCATTCAGAAGAATCCCGCCATCAAGCATATGGCCGAGACCCAGAACGATGTGCTGAAGGCCCTGGGCTCCAGCCTCCGCATCAGCGACGATGCTACCTACGATGATGTTCGCAGCGCCGCCGACGGTGTGGATAAGTGGAGACTCTACTTCAGCACCTATAACACGGATAACTTCCTCACAAGCGGCGTCATCGTGGACGCTGACCACCCCTACGACAAGCTGTACACCGAGCGCTTCAGCCACTACGGCGGCGCCTCCATCTATGCCGTGGACGCAAATGGCAACCCCGCCTCCACTCTCCCTGCCACCGTCTCCCCTGTGGTCTACGGCCACGCCACCACCTATTCAATCGATGTGGATAAGGACGGCAAGGGCGGCGCAGGCACTCCCAAGTACGCCTATGCCGAAAACGACAACCGCCTGCTGGTCATGGCCACCGAGCAGCTGGCGGGCAAGGGCCTCATCGTGGTCTCCGGCGCGGCCTTCATGTCCAACTTCGAGGTCCAGGCCCAGCTGGATAACGGCGCTGAGAAGAACTATTCCAACTATCGCATCTGCGAGAATCTGGTCAGCTATCTCAACCCCGTGCAGCTCAGCACCATCGACCAGATCCATCAGCAGCCCGAGGAGGGCTTCAAGTACACCGTGGAGGGCATCGTCACCTCCAACGCCTCCGGCCACGATAAGGATACCGCCTTCTTCGATTGCATCTATATCCAGGATGAGACCGGCGGCATCAACTGCTTCCCCGTGGCAGGGAACTTCAAGATCGGTGACAGGGTCCGTGTCAGCGGCACCACCAGCTCCTACCAGGGCGAGCGCCAGCTGGCTGTGACCAAGATCGAGAAGATCGGTGACGGCACCCCCGTTACGCCCTTGACCGTCACCTCCACCCAGGTCAACGACGGCTCCGTTTTGGGCCGGCTGGTCACCCTCAAGGGTATCGTCACCGCCATCGAGATGGCCGAGGGCAAGGTCCAGACCATTCTGGTCCGGGACCCCCAGGGCAAGGTAGCCCGGGTGTTCATCGACGGCTATATCTGTCCCGAGAGCGAGGTGCAGAACCTGAAGGTGGGCTGCGCTATCGAGGCCACCGGCCTTGCCTCCTATGACAATACCTTTGTCCTCTCCGATGGCACCGCCATGGCCCCCCGCATCCGTATCAGCAACCGCGCGAATGTGATCTGCACGGATCACACCCATGCCTTCGGTGCCTGGACCGTCACCACCCCCGCCACCTGCACCGCCTCCGGTGCGGAGACGCGCACCTGCGCCTGCGGCGAAACCGAGACCCGTCTCCTCCCGGCCACGGGCCATACGGACGCCAATAAGGACGGCAAGTGCGACCTCTGCGGCCAGACCCTCACCCCCGCCACCGGCGACACCATGCACCTGACCCTCTGGCTCAGTCTCATGGCTCTCACCGCCCTGGCTGGTGTGGCGCTCACCCGGCAAAAAAAGCGCCGGGCCTGACCCCGAGGCAAAATGAAAAAGAGGGCGCATCCGAAATGCCCCTCCTATAAGTCGCAGAAACGGTGTAACCCTTGCGGTTGCACCGTTTCTGCGTCATCGTGTCAAAAAGCCTGTTCACCCCACTGCAATATTACACCTCGTCCCCCTTAGGCGCATTCTGTATGGGAATACGCTCCTTCGTAACCGGGGCATAGCGGATAAGGCTCCCGCCCTCCAGGTCCTCCCGGTGCATATCCACGCCGATAATGCGGTGGTTATCATAGGTGGTGTAGTAGTAAATGCCCCGGTCCGTGTTGCAGCAGGAGGTATAGAGGGTGATCTCGTATTTTCCCTCTCCCAGGTGGCAGCAGCCGCGCTGCTGGTCCACGGAGCCGAGAATGTGGAAGAACTGGCTGACGCTCTCCTCCTCACTCTCTCCGCACCGGGAATTCAGCTTCGTAAAGGCCACCCGAACAAACCGGGACTGGGACGAAAGATCTCCCGGCAGCCCCAGAGCGCCCATACCCCGGCTGTACTGCGGCAGCGACAGGCCCGGCCCGAAGGTAGCCTCCACAGGGTCGGGGGAGAGGTGGCGGTAGTTGGCCAGGTTTTGCATCTGCATGGGAAACGGCGGGTTGTTGGTGAGAACGCCCACGGGATTCTCGTAAATCATCAGTCCCTCCGCCACGGATTCCACGGTAAGGGAGCCCTCCCGGTCGGCAATGAGCCAGTGCAGCTGGGCCGCAGGCAGCCCGGGGCGGAAGGGCGTGTCCAGGATATTCAGGCACTCCAGGCGCTTCCGGGCCTCCGCCACACAGGCGCATTGGCTCAGCAGCCAGGGGATCAGCTCAAACTGGGCGATATTTTCCTTGCCCGGGGCGTGGGGATGGTAGCAGGCGTTGCCCACGAAGTTCAGTCCCGCTATGGCAAGCCCCTTTTCGTTGACCGCGTCGTAAAAAAGGGGCGTGTCCTCCATCACGCAGGCCATACCGATCATGGCGTAGTGACGGCTCTGGGTCTCCTGCTCCAAATAGTGCAGGGGATAGCTCCGGGGCAGGATCACCACCTGGTCCCCGTAGGAAAATTCATAGTCCAGTGTGCGCCCAAAATAGAAGTCCTTTGAGCGAAAAGCGGCAGCGGTACACATAAACGGTTCCTCCTCTGTTCGGCCTTGGCACCCGGGAGCCCTGCAAAGCTCCGGGGTGGCATCGTGGGCCTGCAATGCTTACTTATATTATACCGGGCTGTCAATAACGCAATCGGCACGGAAAAAAGTTTTTTGCCCCGATTCAGCACAGGGGATCGGGCCTTCTCCCTGAAAAACACGGCGCTGATTGGGTTTAATAAAGCGTTTATATAAAAATATCCCCAAATTTTCGAGTATAAACACCTTTGAGAACGGGAATATTTTACAATAAATTTACATACAGGCTATTTTTATAGCTGAAAAAAGGAGGCGCATCCCCATGAAGAAAGAAACAATAAGCGATCTGACAACAGAAAAAACAGAACTAAAACGAGAAATAGGTGCCTTTGGTGGTGTTAGCATTATTGCTGGTATCATGATCGGCTCCGGTATCTTCTACCTGGGAGCCTATGTGCTGCAGCGTGTAGGTATGAACAGCGGTCTGGCTCTGCTGTGCTGGATCATCGGCGGTGTCATTTCCCTGTTTGGCGGTCTGGCCTATGCGGAAATGGGCGCGGCTATGCCCCAGTCCGGTGGCCGTGTGGTTTACCTGAATGAGGCCTATCATCCCATCGTGGGCTTCATGAACGGCTTTGTGGATTGGCTCATCGGCGGCCCCGGCTCCGTGGCTGCTCTGGCCCTGGCTCTGATGGGCGTGTTCCAGCCCATTTTCCACCTCAGCGACTTCGGCTGCAAGATTGCCGCCGTTGTACTCATCTTCGGTATCACCGCCTATAACATGGTGGGCGTTAAGCTGGCCTCCGTGGTGCAGAATGTCTCCATGGTCGCCAAGATGGTGCCCGTTGCCATCATTCTGCTGGCAGCCCTGTTTGTCGGCCATGTTACCCCCGACCTGTCCTTTGGCTCTGCCAGCGTCTATGCCGCCGAGAACAACACCAGCGTTTTCAGCATGATCGCTCTGGCTGTGGTGGCCTCCCTCTGGGCCTATGAGGGCTGGACCAACCTGAACACCGTGGCCGAGGAAATGAAGAACCCCCGCAAGAATCTGCCCCTGGCCCTTATCATCGGTATCGGCGGCGTTACGATTCTCTACGCCCTCTTCAACTTTGCCATCATGAAGGTTCTGCCCCACGAGGAGATCGCCTCCATGATCGACGCCGGCGACCTGTATCGGGGTACGGCGGCTGCCAAGAAGCTGCTGGGCAGCGCAGGTGCCGTGGTGGTTACCGTGGGCATGGTTCTGGCCATGTTCGGCAGCCTCAACGGCCTCATCCTGGCCCAGCCCAGAATGTACTATGCCATGGCCAAGGAGGGCCACTTCTTCAAGAGCTTCACCAAGCTGAATAAGCAGAAGATCCCCTATGTGCCCGTCCTTGTCCAGGCTGTCATCTCCAGCGCCCTGGTGCTGCTGCGTAACCTGAGCCAGCTGACCGACATGGTGGTGCTGTGCAACATGCTCTTCAATGTCATGATCGTTCTGGCTGTGCCCATCCTGCGCAAGAAGTTCCCCAATATCGAGCGTCCCTACAAGGTGTGGCTCTATCCCGTGTCCATCATCTTCACCGCCATCGTGTTCCTGGCCCTGTTCGTCAACTCCGCCATTGAGAATCCTTTCCTGGGCGCCCTCGGCTTCATCGTGCCCGCTATCGGCGCCGTTGTTTACCTGATCTTTGACCGTAAGCTGAAGAAGGAAGCGGGGGAGAATAAGGAGAATGGGGAGGCTAATAATGGCTGAGCTGTATTATAATGCCAAGGTCTATGTGGAAAAGGGTCATTATGAGCAGGCAGTTTTGGTTGAGGATGGCATCATCCGCCGCATAGGCAGCAGCGATGCCCTGCTCTCCGAAGCCCCTGCCGATGCCGTCCGGGTGGACTGCGGCGGCCGGACCATGATCCCCGGCCTCAATGATTCTCATATGCATTTTGCCCAGTTCAGCGAGACGCTGAACCAGGCCCAGATCGCCGATGTAAAGTCCATCGGGGAGATGATCGAGGTGTGCCGCAAGTTTGCCCAGGAGCACCCCCAGCGTGTGAAAAACGGTCTCCATGCCCTCGGCTGGAACCAGGACTATTTCACCGACGGCGGCCGCCTGCCTGACCGGCACGACCTGGACAAGATCAGCACCGACTATCCCATCGTGCTGGAGCGCGTCTGCGGACACATCGTCTCCGTCAACAGCAAGCTCCTGGAGATCCTGCAAAGCACCGGCGAAATAGACAAGTGCAAGGGCGAGGACTGCCTCACCGATGAAAACGGTGTGCCCAACGGCATCTTCACCGGTAACGGCTGCAACATCGCCAAGCGTCTCATCCCGGAGTTCACCCTGGAGGAGCGCCATGAGTTTATGAGGGATGCCATGGAATATGCGGTCTCCCACGGTCTCACCAGCGTCCAGAGCAACGATGTGGGCACCACCTTCCTGGATACCCCCGCTGCCTTCCGTCTGCTGCACGAGATGTATGATAACGGCGAGGGCAAGGTTCGCTATCGCCATCAGGTCTGCTTCAACAACCTGAAGGATTTCGAGGAGTACCTGACCCGTGGCGAGTACGCCGTGGGCGAGTATAAGAAGGGCTCCTGGCTCACCCTGGGCCCCCTGAAGCTGTTCAAGGACGGCAGCCTGGGCGCCCGCACGGGTCTCATGTCCCAGGGCTATGTGGATGATCCGGAAAACCACGGCCTGGAGTGGATCAGCGTGGAGGATATGGACCGCTACTGCCAGCTGGCAAAGAAGCATAATCTGCAGGTGATCACCCACTGCATCGGTGACGAGGCTGTGCGCCGCACCGTGGGGTGCTATGAGCGGGCCTTCGTGGACGGCAAGAACAAGCTCCGCCACGCCGTTGTTCACTGCCAGATCACCGACCGCGCCCTGCTGGAGCGCATTGCCAAGGACGATATTCTGGTGTTTGCCCAGCCCATTTTCCTGGATTACGACATGAACATCGTGGAAAAGCTGTGCGGCAAGGAGCTGGCCTCCACCTCCTACGCCTTCGGCACCCTTCTGCGCATGGGCGTGCATCTGTCCTATGGCACCGACTGCCCTGTGGAGGACTGCAACCCCTTCACCAATATCTACATGGCCGTTACCCGCAAGGATAGACAGGGCCGTCCCGCAGGCGGCTTCTATCCCGGCGAGTGCGTGGATGTGGAAACGGCTATTGACGCCTACACCAAGGAGAGCGCCTACGCGGAGTTCCAGGAGGATGTCAAGGGCCGTCTGATGCCCGGCTATTATGCGGACATGGTCCTGCTGGATCGGGATATTTTCACCGTGGATCCCATGGAGATCAAGGACATCCTGCCCGTAATGACCATTGTGGGCGGCAAGGTAGTTTATAAGAAGTAACGATTACGAAAAGCGACAGGGCTGCTCGTTCAGTGCGTATGTTTGTGCGAGCTGAACGGGCGGCCCTCTTGTCGCATAAGCAAGAAAATAGGAGGAAATAAGATTATGGGCGTAGAGAGCAGATACGGCCTGACCTTCGGCTACATGGAGCACGGTCAGCGCAACCTCATTACCGATGTGCCGGGTGTTCGTGTGGGCCAGGTGACCATCCACGACGGCGAGGTACATACCGGCGTCACCGCCATCATTCCCCACACAGGGGATGTGTTCCACGAGAAGTGCCTGGCCGGGGCTCATGTTATCAACGGCTTCGGCAAGAGCATCGGTCTGGTCCAGGTGCAGGAGCTGGGCACCCTGGAGACCCCCATTTTGCTGACCAATACCCTGTCCGTGGGCACCGTGTCCACGGCGCTGGTGGAGTATATGCTGGAGCGAAACGACGACATCGGCCTGGATGCAGGCACGGTCAATTCCCTGGTCATGGAGTGCAACGATGCCCGCCTCAGCGACATCCGCGGCCTGCATGTCACCAAGGAGCACGCCCGTGCGGCTCTGGCGGCAGCATCGGAGACCTTTGCCGAGGGTGATGTAGGCGCCGGCGCCGGCATGGTGTGCTACTCCCTCAAGGGCGGCATCGGTTCCGCCTCCCGGCTTTGCCATCTCTATGGCGAGACCTACACCGTGGGCGCCCTGGTGATGACCAACTTCGGCACCCTGCGTGACCTGCGTGTGGCAGGGGACCCGGTAGGCGAGCGGCTGTACCGGCAGGAGCAGTCGGAGCTGAAGGACAAGGGCAGCATCATCATAGTCCTGGCCACCGATGTACCCCTGTCCTCCCGCCAGCTGGAGCGTGTGGCCAAGCGTGCCCAGTCCGGCATTGCCCGCACCGGCGGCATCTCCGGCAACGGCAGCGGCGAGATCGCTCTGGCCTTCACCACGGGCAACAAGCTGGCCCATTACAGCAGCGACCGGCTGGAATCTATCCGCCTGGTCTACGAGGAGGATATCGACGAGGTGTTCCGGGCGGCCATTGAGAGCGTAGATGAGGCCATCATCAGCTCCATGCTCCACGCCTCCGCCGTAACGGGCCGGGCAGGCAACCACTATAAGAGCCTGGCCGACCTCTATAAGCCCGGAGAAAAGTCCGAAAAGTAAGAGGAAATCGCCATGAAAAAGAGTATAGGCATCATCGGCGGCATGGGCCCCCTGGCCACGGCAGACCTGTTTGAGAAGATCATCCACGCCACGGACGCCGCCCGGGATCAGGATTTTCCCCATGTGATCGTGGACTGCAATACGGACATTCCCGACCGCACCGCAGCCATTCTCAGCGGCGGCGAGGACCCGGTGCCCCAGCTGGTGCGCTCGGCCCACGCCCTGGAAAGGGCCGGGGCCCAGGTGCTGGCCATGCCCTGCAACACCGCCCACTGGTTTTATGACGAGCTTTGCCGGCACACCGACCTGCCGGTGCTGCATATGCTCCGCCTGACGGCGGACAGCCTGGAGCGGGCGGGCATAGGCACCGTGGGCCTCCTGGCAACAGACGGCACCATACGCACCGGTATTTATGAGACGCTTCTGGCGGACCGGGGTATAAAGGTCGTCAAGCCCGATGCCGTGGGGCAGCGTCGGGTCATGTCCGCCATCTATGACGGGGTGAAGGCCGGAAACCTGGACGCCATTGACATCCCGGCCCTGCGGCAGACCCTGGATGCTATGCTTGAGCAGGGAGCGGAGCGCTTTGTCCTGGGCTGCACGGAGCTGCCCATAGTCTTTTCTCAGTGCGCCCTGGCGTATTCCGTAGCGGACCCCACGCAGATCCTGGCCGAAGCCGCCGTGGCCTTTGCCGGTTATCCCGTTAAAAAGCTCTACTAAGGAGGCCCCTCTATGCATATTTTGCTTACTAATGCAGAGCGCCTTTGCGCCGACCCCACCCTGCTCGCCCAAAAGGCGGAGCGCTTCGGCGTTCCCGGATGCAGCGTGGCTCTGATACGGGGCGGGGAGCCGTTTGGCTCCGTCACCTGTGGCGTTCGCGGCGAAGGGGGCGAGGGGGTAACGGAGGACACGCTCTATGAATGTGCGTCTCTGACCAAGCCCCTGTTTGCTGTGCTTGCGCTGCAATTAGCGGACAAGGGTCTCCTGTCTTTGGATGAGCCGGTGGCCGCCCAGCTGGGAGGCATCCCCTGGTCCGAGGAGGCAGACTTTGAAAAAATCACCCCCCGCCACATTCTCAGCCACGGCTCCGGCCTGCCCGATTGGCACAGCCGCCCCATGCCCATGCTCTTTGCCCCGGGCACGGCCTTCGGCTATTCCGGCCAGGGCTACTATCTGCTGCAGCATTTGGCGGAAAAGCGCACGGGCAAGACCCTGCCGGAGCTGTTTGAGGAGCATATTTTCGTCCCCTTCCGCATGAGCCGCTCCGCCGTACTTTGGACTCCCTCCGTGGGGAGTGCCATCTCTGTGGGCTTCGATGCGGCGGGAAAGCCCTGCCGGGTGCGCAGCGGCGTTGACCTTACAGGCAATGCCCCCGAGCCCAACGCCGCCTGGTCGCTGTATTCCTGCGCCTCGGACTATGCCCGGTTCCTCATCGGCCTGCTTCGCTGCCGGGGCTGGCTGCGGGAGAGCACCTATCAGCAGATGGGCTCCGTGCAGAACATCGCCGATGAGGCTATTGCCTGGGGCCTGGGCGTGGGTCTGGTGCGCAAGCATCCCGACCTCCAGTGGCACTGGGGCGATAACGATGGGTTCAAGTCCCTGGCCCTGTGGGATAAGCGGACCGGAGACGGTCTTGTGGTCCTCACCAACAGCGACCGAGGTCTCTCCCTGTGCTATGACCTGGCAGCCCAGCTGACCGATGCGGACTTTTTGGAGGATATGGCCGCCTTTATCGAAACGGCGGAGTAAAGAGACTTTAAGGCTACCGGTGCATACTTTGTCCGTCGCAGGCGGACAAATTATGCGCGCAGCAGACTGCAATCCTTTTGCCAAAAAACCCCGGAGGGTTTTTCGACAGTCTATCAGCGTGGCGAAAAGACTTTTTCACCACGCTGATACTTCCTTTTCCCCTCGGGATATGCTATACTGAGCCATAGAAAGAATAGGTCTGCGGATACGGCAGTAAAGACGGGCGCGTGCCTCCCCATAAATAGGACTTTCACCCCGGGCGCCGCTGTTTTTGAAGAGGTTTGAGGACTTTAAAAACGCCGTCCGGCGTCTCAAAGTGCCTTTGGGAAAGCCCGACCCCTTTGCCGCCGCAGAGATAGGAGCAAATGTCATGGACCAAAGAGACCTTCTCATTAAAAACGGAAAGATCCTCTGTATGGACGGGGGCCGGTGCGCCGACTGGCTGCTGACCCATGACGGAAAGGTTTCCCGTTTGGGCGTGGGAGACTGCAGGCCGGAGTATATCTCCGGCACGGTGCAGACCATTGATGCCAAGGGCCGCACGGTTTTGCCCGGCTTTATCGATAATCATTTCAAGGTGGTCCGGGTGGGGCTGGAGTTCGGCAATGTGGACCTCTCTCCCGCCCGGAATTACGAGCAGATGGGTCAGATCCTCCGCCGGGAGGCCGCAAAGCGCAGCGTGATCACGGCCTATCACCTGGACAGCAGCTGCCTGGAGGAAAAGACCTTCCCGGACCGCCGGGTCCTTGACCGCTACTGTGCCGATAAGCCGGTGCTGATCTTTTCCCTGGACTACCATACCATCATGCTCAATACGGTGGGCATTCTCTATTATAAGATCCCCTTCACCCTGCCGGGGATCCATACGGATGAAAACGGCATTCTCACGGGTATTTTCACCAACCAGGCGGAAAACCGCCTGGAGAGCAATGTGATGGATACCTATTCCTATGACGATTTTGATAAGGCGGCGGCCCTGGTTTCAAAAATAGCCCTGTCCTACGGCGTGACCACCGTGGCCGCCATGGAGTGCCGGGGTGCCCAGGCGGAGCAGGCCCCTCTGCGTGCCAGTGATTTTTTGGTGCGCTATAAGGACCGCTATCCGCTGACCATAGAGATTTTTTATCAGACCACCGAGTGTAAGCGCGCTCTGGAGCAGGGCCTGAAGCACATCGGCGGCGCGCTGTATATCGACGGCACCATGGGCGGCCGGTCTGCCGCTCTGTCCTTCGACTATGCTGATGCCCCCCACAAGCGCGGTTGGGTCTATCTGACCCGGGACGCCCTGACCCAGTTCACCATGGAGTGCTGCCAACACGATCTGCAAATCGGCTATGACGCCATCGGCGACATGGCCATCGAGGCGGTGCTGCAGGCCTTGGAGACCGCAGCGGAGACATACGACATCCCCGCCATGCGCCACCGAATCGAGCATGCGGAGCTGATTACCCCCTCTCAGATGGAGCGGGCCGCCCGTTTGGGTGTGATTCTGTGTATGCAGCCCGGCTATGAGGGGCTGTGGGGCTATCCCGGGGGTATGTATCAGCAGCGCCTGGGCGACCATTACGGCACCACCAACCGCTTCCGCCGCATCATCGACAGCGGCGTAACGGTTTGCGCTGGGGCCGACCCACCCCTCACCCATATCAATCCCCTCTTGGGGATCTATTACGCCGTGAATCACCCCGTCCCTGCCAACAGCGCCACCCTCCAGGAGGCCCTGGAGATGTACACCGTTAACGGGGCCTATGCGCTTTTCCTGGAAAAGCAAAAGGGCAGCCTGCGGGAGGGCATGGACGCAGACATCGTCATCCTGGATCGCGACATCACACAGACGGACCCGCAGCAGCTGAAGGAAGTCAAGGTGGACATGACCATTAAGGATGGCCGTGTCGTGTTTAACAGAATGGCAAGCCTATGTTAAGTATTACATTTATGGGGCAGACGCAGTTTCTGCTGGACGGCGTGGATGTAAGCGGGCAGATCAGCAGCAAGTCCGCCGCCATCCTGGCGCTGATTTTGATGAACAGCTCCCGCCAAATGCGCCGCAGCGACCTCATCGGCTTTCTCTGGGGCGAGAGCGAGGACGATGCCGCCAAATATAATCTTCGCTTTAACCTTTGGCAGATCAAAAAGGCCCTTGTGCAGGCGGACGGAGAGCCGTTCTTGCTGGTGAGCAAGGATGTGGTCGGGATCAATCCCCACTTCAACTTCCGCTGCGACATTGTGGAAATCGAGCAGGCTGACCCCGAAACCATGGACTCCATAGGGGAGCTGAAGCACCTGCTGTCGCTTTTCCGGGGCGATTTTCTTGAAAATTGCAGCCTGCACAACTGCGACGGCTTCCTGGAGCATATCATTCTGCGCCGGTACTATCTGGAAAACCGAAAGCTGGTGGTCTATCACCGGCTGATTCACCTGACCTATGAAAATAAGCTCTATGACGACTGCCTGCAGCTTCTGTCCGCCTGCGAGGAAATAGACCCCTATAACGAGGACATTGCGCAGATACGCCTGGAGATTTTGCTGCAGCGAAATGCCCGGCGGGAGGCCGCCCAGTACTATCAGATGTTTTACAGCCGTCTGCTGCGGGATGTGGGCGTGGAGCCGTCGGTGAAGCTGCAGGAGCTGAGTAAGCACCTGCACCTGCAGGAGAGCAAGGAGCCCCGGGGCCGTGTGCTGCATTTGGAGGTCTGCACCGTTCCGTCCCTGCCCGGGGGCTGGATGTCCCAGGTGCTGCGGGCCCTTTACGGGTGCGGCCAGGTCAACTGGGCCGATTACCTGACGGCGCAGCAGCTTTCCGACCTGGCGTATTTCCGGCCCGAGCTGGGAGAGTGCCTCTGCGCCCCGGTGCCCCTGGTGCGGATAGCCGAGGCGTTCATGGATCTCATCTGCGCCCTTTGCGCGGGAGACGCCATCCAAAAACTGGAAATTCAGTCTGTAAACGGCGCTCCCCTGGATGACCTCAGCCGGGATGTAGCCGCCGTCCTTCAAATGAAATGCGGGCGCAGCCTTGTGCTGCTGTAAGCCCCGCGCTCCTCTGCTCCCCGACCCGCACTGCGCAGGCCGGGGAGCGGCACTTTATGCCCGGGTGCAAAACAGGACGGGCCGGGGCTGCTTCGGCACCGAATCCGTCACCGCTTCTGTCCCAAATCCGTCACCGCAGCTGCACCAAACTGCACCAAACCGCACCAAATGGCACCGATGTTCACTCCCCTTACAAAACTGTCACAGCCCTGTCACCCGAAGCGATGGCGGAGCGGCCCGGTTTGCCGTAAAATAAGCCTGTAAATCAGATTTCGGAGGTTTAATATGGAAATTTTAAAGGTTAATGAAGTGAAAAAAACCTATACCTCCCGCTTTGGCGGCAACCGGGTCCAGGCCCTGAAGGGCGTGACCTTTTCTGTGCAGGAGGGGGAGTATGTGGCCATCATGGGCGAGTCCGGCTCCGGCAAAACCACCCTGCTGAATATCCTGGCGGCCCTGGATAGGCCCACGGCCGGAGAGGTGCTTTTGTCGGGCAAAAACCTGGAGACCATCCCCGAGGGGGACCTGGCCGCCTTCCGCCGGGACAACCTGGGCTTTGTATTCCAGGAGTTTAACCTGCTGGATACTTTTTCCATTGAGGACAATATCCTCCTGCCCTTGGTTTTGGCGGGAAAAGGTGTGCAGCAGATGCAGCAGACCCTGCTGCCCCTGGCCCGGTCTCTGGGCATTGAGGACATCCTGCACAAGTTCCCCTATGAGGTATCCGGCGGCCAGAAGCAGCGCGCCGCCGTGGCCCGGGCCATGATCGCCGGACCCCAGCTGCTCTTGGCGGACGAGCCCACCGGGGCCTTGGATTCCGCCTCCTCGGCGGACCTTTTGCGGATGTTTGAAAAGGTCAACGGCCAGGGTCAGACCATCCTCATGGTCACCCACTCCGTGGATGCTGCCTCCCATGCCGGGCGGGTGCTGTTCATCCGGGACGGTGTGGTGTTCCACCAAATTTACCGGGGCGAGTGCAGCGACCAGCAGCTCTATAAAAAGATCAGCGACACCCTGACCATGCTCCGCACAGGGAGGGACGCTGAATGAAAAGGGGATTTTTTCTGAAGCTGGCCCGGAGCAACATCAGCAAGAACCGCCGGTTTTTCCTCCCGCGTATTCTGTCTGAGGCAGGGCTTTTATGCGTGTTTTACATTGTGTTCACCCTCCGGACCGACGAACGCATCTTGCAGCTCCGGGGCGGACAATACATTGAGGTGTTCATGTCCATCGGCGTGGCGGTGATGATGCTGCTGTCGGTAATCCTGCTGTTTTATATCAACAGCTTTCTCATGAAGCAGCGCAAGCGTGAGTTTGGCGTTTATAATATTTTGGGCCTGGAAAAGCGGCACATCTGCCGGGTGCTTTTCCACGAAACAGCCCTCAGCAGCCTGGCATCTGTGGTGCTGGGGCTTGCCATGGGGACGCTGTTTTACAAGCTCTGCTCTCTGCTCATCTGCCAGCTGCTGAACGCGGAGATCGTTTTGGGCTTTTACTTTATAAACGCCAGGAGCCTGGCCCTGTCCGGAGCCTTCTTCCTGGTGCTGGATGTGATGGCCTACGGCGTCAACTGCGTGACCATCGCCCGCCTCAAGCCTGTGGAGATGCTCTCCTCTGCCAATGTGGGCGAGCGGGAGCCCAAGGTCAAGTGGCCGCTGCTGGTGCTGGGCCTGCTGGCCCTGGGCGGGGGCTATTACATCTCCCTTACCACCCAGAACCCCCTGAAGGCCCTTGTCCTGTTCTTCGTGGCGGTGATACTGGTGATCATCGGCACCTACTTTTTGTTCGTGGCCGGGAGTATTTTTGTGCTGAAGGCCTTGAAAAAGAACAAAAGGTTCTATTATAATAAAAAACACATGCCTGCCGTTTCGGGTCTTCTCTACCGCATGAAGCAGAACGCCGTGGGCCTGGCCTCCATCGCTATTTTGGCCACGGGGGTGCTGGTGATGATCTCCGCTACCGTGAGCCTGTATGCCGGGGCGGAGGAGACGGTGAAGCGGAACTTCCCTCAGGACTATTATCTCTCCGCGCAGTACCTGCAGTGGAGCGACGAGGGCCAGCTGCTGCACTCGGAGGATATGCCCCGGGAGACCCTGCTCCGGGCCGTGGAGCAGGGGGCGGAAAAAAACGGCCTGACCATAAAGGAGATGGACTTCCAGGAGTATCTGACGGTCTCCTATAAGAACGAAAACGGCGGCCTGTACTGCCGACAGGCGGGCGCCACCGCCGCCGACAGTCTCAAGGGACTCAGCGTGATGACCTATATCACCCAGGAGATGTATCGCAGCCTGGGCGGGGAGGAGCTGAACCTGGCCGAGGATGAAATCGCCGTGTGCCCCATGGACATCCGTCAGAGGGGCCTTGACCGGACGGAGATCACCATAGAGGGGGACAGCTATCGGGTGAAAACCGTGCTGCCCGAGTTCCCCATTCGGTCCGGCATGGAGGAGTTGTCCACCAACTGCTACGGCGTGGTGGTGGCAGACGATAGCGTACTGGCGCACCTATATGACCAGCAAAAGCAGGTCTACGGGAACGCGGCCTCGGACTATACCCGGCGTATCGCGGCGAGCTTTGCGGGCCGGGGAGCCAACGGTGATGTGGGAGAAAAGCTGGAGCGGGATGTGAAGGAGTACCTGAAGGAGGTGGCCTTTCCCCAGCAGCAGGAGCCGGGTGAAAGCCTGGTCATCACAGGCAACACCGTGTGGGGCGCCCGGGAGTCCGTGACGGCCATGTGCGGGGCACTGCTGTTTTTGGGCATTATTTTGGGACTGGTGTGCCTGTTTGCCACGGTGCTGATCGTGTATTACAAGCAGATCTCCGAGGGTTACGAGGATCGGGCCCGGTTCCAGATCATGCAGAAGGTAGGCATGAGCCGCCGGGAGGTGAAAAGCACCATCAACAGCCAGGTGCTGCTGGTATTTTTCCTGCCGCTGGTGGTGGCGGGGATGCATTTGGCCTTTGCATTTCCCATTTTGGAGAAGATGCTGCACGTTTTGCTTTTGTCCAGCACGAGCTTGTTTGTGGTCTGCTCGCTTGTCACCTTCGGGGTATTTGCGGCGGTGTACACGCTGATCTATATGGCCACGGCCCGGACCTATTATAAAATCGTGCGGTAAGGCGCAGGGGGCGGACAGAGGCGTCCGCCGCTACGGAAATGTCGGAACACCTGCGTAGGGCGGCGTGCCCTCACGCCGCCGTGATGGTGCGGTGGTTGACGGGCGGCGGGCTGAGGGCAACCCGCCCTACGGAAGCGTATTTTGCGGTGCGTAGGGGAGGGGCTCTGCCCCTCCCGCGGGCGACCGCAAGGGTCGCCCCTACGGAGGGTTACAAGGAGTGCGGTGCGGGGA
>ENA-ORRQ01001134-ORRQ01001134.1-human-gut-metagenome-genome-assembly--contig:-NODE-1134-length-21655-cov-10.156019_pt1 | contig 21655 bp, 29 predicted proteins | sample MGYA00242177_ERZ509138 | MGnify/ENA primary metagenome ERZ509138 (study PRJEB26280, sample SAMEA2338628) | human gut metagenome | biome: human gut; feature: human-associated habitat; material: faeces... | reverse complement strand
AATAAACAATATCCACCACCAATAACACCATACCCACCATCACTCACAACTGCCTTGCCTTGACGAGAAACTCCTACCACTTGCAAACTTTTACATTTGATCGGAAGATACCCCTTGCTTGAAAGGCGTTTTCCTTGCTCGAAAGGTGTTTCCCTTGTCTGTTGGTGTTTTTCCTTGTTTGGAAAGGTTTTTCCTTGTCTGGAAAGGTTTTTCCTTGTCTGTTGGTGTTTTTCCTTGTCTGGAAAGGTTTTTCCTTGTCTGGAGGTGTCCCATCACGCAAATCCCAAATCTCCCTCGAAATTCCCACGAAAACCCAAGACCTTCCGCTACTTTGTTCCACGTGGAACGCTGATTCAGTCTAGGATATTGGGGTCTTTGCTCTTGATTGCCTTGTATATTTGCTTTATGCAATGAATTGATAATAAAGCCAATAAAATAACTATGATTATAGGCAGGGCGTCGCCCGTAGCTATAACGTACCGCACCAACTCAGCCGACATATACCCACAAAACAAAATAAGTACCAAATATATAAATATACCCATAAAAATATACAATAAGTAATCGTGATTTTAAAATTGAACACAAATAACATAATTAATTGAGTATCAACAACATAATATATATCAATCCATAGAGCTACCTCTAAGGGAAGATAAGCCAAGACATAGATAAAAAATATACAATAAGTACCGCCTATTATATACCTTTTAGGATCGATTCAAGCGCAAATCCATGCATAAGGGTACAATTCACCCGCCCGTATGGATATAGATATATACAAAATGATACATAATAAAGCATTTTACTTACACATTTTCGGTCAAGGCTTAAAATTTACCGCCTCAACACTTTTATGTGTAAGCAAAACATATACATATACTATCATTCTGTAAAATATAGGCACAAAAAAGCCCTTCCGTCCTATATCACTACAGTACGGAAGGGAAAACTTTAAAATCAAATAAAAACAAACGATCTATTGTCGCAATTTGTTTGCCATGTAGCTAACACGTTTCCGCCTACATTTATCAGAATCTCTACTACAATCTAATTTATTAGACTTGTATAGTTCTTTGGTAAGCTCAATATAAAACTCCATTTGAGACTTTCGTACAGCCTCTAAAGTCTTTTCTTTTTGAATAGATAGTTTCCTATTCAAATTATCGAATTTCTTTTTGTACATAATATATTAATTTAATTACACCAACAAGAATACGGCAAGGCTATGAAGGCACAAAGCCGCCGTTATCAATACAGCTAGCCGGGCACACCACACCCGCCCGATTCCCTTTGGTTTTTGCCCCTTTGCCCCGAACGAACGAAGCCAAATACGTACATACGTCACCCGTGATACGTACCGACAAGGCGTATTGAGTCCGTCAATTTAACCGCACTAAATACCCTTGTAAGGGTTGTTGTTTTGTAATGACATACGAAACTATAGTAATCAAGCTACCTACAATATCGTTGCTTTGATATATTGGCACGGAGACAACCCCGTGATACACTTGGTATGTGCTACTCTCACAGCATACCACCATACGCCATATACATGCGTATATACACCAATATACCCCGTGTTTCTACACGGCCTATCCGGAAACCGGACGTATTAACCCGTCTTGATACAAGCCCAAAGAATAATAGTTCATACTACGACTGGATACGAACCTAAACCACATTGTTAAGCGGCGGCCTATTTACACAAGTTATCGAACGCCAACGGCTATACCACTACCCGCTTGTGTATGCTTATATCAATATGTTAAATATCTAGCCTGTTTAGTCTAAACAGTGGCACGGCGTGAACGTACAGGTTTGCCACCACGACACCCCATTTATAGGAGTGTCTTACTACTATCTTTCATTTTTAGGGTGCGTTAAATAGTATGTAATACATTTAGCAATAAGATTGTATGTATATCGTTTGATAGGTACAGCGCACTTTACAATGCGTTTGTCTGATCCGTTAAACACGTCATAATATACACCCCCATCATATTCCACAGGCTCATTATATCCAAATCTTTTATGAGTGGTGCCTAATATTGCAATACGTTCTATTTTGTCAACGCCCATTTTTGCGTTTTTATCTTGATCTAATTTATCAAGATATTCCCTTTCTATTTCCTTGTATGCACAAAAGGCGTTATTAATGCGTGGGAGTATATCCTTACAAAGTTGTATTACAACTTCTTTGTCTTTAGCTAATGATACCAAGGCGGGTACGATATCCTTATCTACCTTAATATCATTGTCCTTTAGTATTTCATTCACTTCTTTACTAGATTTAAATAGTTGGCACCACGCCTTAACCGCACCTGTTAGCGTCTTCTCGCTCGCTTTTTTTACCTCACTTTGTACTTTGTTAAGATCTTTACTTGTCATTAGATTTGCCCATACCTTTGGGGCTTGTAATGGCTTCTGGTACGCCTGTTTGTTAATATTGTTATCTCACATTGCAAATATAGTACATGTTTTATTATCTAACAAATATTATGCAATAAAAATTCAACGATTATATATAATAAAACTAATCAAATGTAAATGTATATTAAAATATTGGTTTATATCATTGATAATCAACAATTTAAATTGAAAATAAGCATTCTTTTTTTCGGATCGCTGGTTATTTTCCGCTCCCATTTGCCGCCCTTCGTGGATTGGGGGGACGGGGCCAAAAACGGCAGCCCGGCCGGGCCGATTTCGGGGAGGTGGTCCGTCCCGCATATCCCCGCATATCCCCGCATATCCCCGCATATCCCTACATGTCCGGCGTCCCAACATATCCCATCTCTCATCCCCTAACGACTTTCTCATTAATTTTATTACATTTGCGATATAATTAAAACATAACATATCATGAATAAAGAAGTTGAATATATGGGGGGGGGTATTTTAACCCTCAGATAAGGAGGGGGTATGTTTAGGCGCAGGACTTCTTCTCCCGGTAAGATCCACTACCGTATTAATATAGACAAGAGAATGTGTCTTAATCCTGTAGATATATATATTGATGGAGATACATATCAACGTGGTTTTAACGGATCTTATCTTGATATATATCGCGATAAGAAGATAAAAACTATAAGCATAAGTGGCCAGATAGAATATCTAAATCCGAAAAATGAGTACAATATTATTTTGGGCATAAGTGGAGGTATTATAGAGGGAACCCTTACGTATCAATATAATTCGGGTATGCATTGCGAGTTGGCTAATAAGGTGATATACGGGAATAGGATAACTAATTTTGTTCCTGTAACGGTGATAAAAGATCCTGGGAAGATCATTAATTTCACTTACAGATCTGAATTACAGACTCAGGTTTTAGATGAAAGTTATGTAAGTTGGGATGGTGATTATATATTAAACGATAATTGTATAGTAACTGATCTTTGTTCGGGATGTGAATCTTATGCCTATGGGAAAAGTTCTCAGGGTAACTATCGAGTAACGGTAAGGATAGTGTAATCCCAAGGGAAGGAGGGAGACCTCGTCCTTCCGGGCCTCCCCCGTCCTACCACCGCCCCTCCCGTTCTTTTTGGCTTCTCCATGTATTGTCTTTGACCGGATATCAAAAATTCATATCTTTGGAACAAAACTACAATCATGTTTAGAGACACACTACATAAAATCAAGATCTTCTTCTGCGATGACGATATCGAGAAGATATATGTAAGGGATAGTACGGTTATCCGCAACAACGAGATACATAAGATGTATGATGAGATACTTAATGAGCTAGGTGATTTAGCCACTGTCGTATCAAGGAACTACGTATATGGTAGGATAAAGGACAGGACGGGGTTAAGTATCCGTCATAAGTTGTAAATTTTATAGAAAATCATAGAAATAACTAAGATATCCTACTCCATTTTAGACGCTTCAACACAACCGGCAACCCTGCTGCTCTGCGTCCGTATAGCCGCATCAACTCCTACGGCTTGTATATTTATTGCGGCGTTGAGATCCCTGTCGATCTCCAAGCCACAATCTTTACAAACAAATGTTCGATCCGATAATTTCAGATCTTTATTCTTCCAACCACATCTTGAACATGTTTTTGATGATGGGTAAAAACGATCTATAACAATCAGTTCTTTACCATACCACCTACACTTGTATTCAAGCTGGTTACGGAACATCGAGAAAGAAGCATCATATACAGAACCGGCAAGTTTGTGGCTCTGTAGCATACCGGAAACATTTAGATCTTCAATGCAGATAACATCGTAATTATTTACCAACATCGTGGTCAAATTATGCATGTACCATGAACGCTTGTTGGCTATATCACAATGAAGTCTTGATACTTTTAGCCTGCATTTGTTTCTTCGATTACTTCCTAATTTCTTTCTTGATAAATGCCGTTGCATCCTTTTTAACTTCGCTTGGTTATCGCGAAGAAAATGAGGATTTTCAACAGATATTCCGTCAGACAATGTAGCCAATGTTTTTACCCCAAGATCAACTCCGACTGTTTTACCGGTTTTCTGTTTGTAGCACTGTTCTGTTTCTACAAGAACTGATACGAAGTATTGACCAGCACGGTTCTTTGAAACGGTACAGGAGATAAAACGAGCGTTGTATGGAACTCCACGATCAATAACAATCTTAACCCATCCGATCTTTTCGATCCGGATCTTATTGTCAGCGATTTTAAACTTCGGAAATGGCAATCTAAACGACTGATTGTCGTGTTTATTTTTATAATTCGGTCTACCGAATTTCTCTTTCCTGTTATTATTGAAGTACTGTCTGGAGAACTCGATAAAGTCCCGTTGCTTCTGCTGTAAGGTAGCTGCCGATACTTCATTTAACCAAGGTTTTTCAATAACAAGATCCGACTTTGTCGGGAATTTCGGATTAGGGTTTGTTTCTTTATCGTATGAGTTAAATGAGTCAACACAAGCGTTCCATATAACACGAACACATCCGAATGTTTTTGCAAGAAGTTCTTCTTGTGTTTTGTTCGGATACATACGATATTTATATGAACATCTTATTAGACTCATTATCAATTCATTTAATATATCAAATATACAAATAATTCTATGATTTTACAATGAATTACTATCGATTTTGTAATTATTTAATCATACTATCTTTTATGCTAACCATAATCCCGATCTTGCTTTCTTACGATATCAGGGATGAGATCATTGAGTTGATTGAGGATATGGATAATCAGATCGTGGTAGACACATCGGTATATAAAACGGATCTGCCCTAGGAATTACCTAGGGCAGGTGGTATGCTATTTTCTTTTAACATACTTATCTATCAGATCTATTGATAGTTTAGCGCCCAGTTCTTCCTCCAACAGGTTAAGGTAGTTCCGGTGCAGGCATCCGCCCCGCTCCACCTCCCTAAAGCCGGCCCCGTCCCGGATCCTGACCAGCCCTTTCCTTGGATCCATGTCGATCAGATCCCGAAGCTCGTTCATATTCTTAAACCGGCTCTCTATTACCTTAAATACATCGATCTTAGGTTTCTTATCCTTGATCTTTATCTTAACCCTTCCGCTCATGATCACCTCCCCGTGCTTCCGAATCCACAATCGCCTCTATCGGTATATCCGAGGTCATCCAACGACTTCACCTGATCCCATACGATACGTTCCCTCCTACGGATAAGCAATTGAGCTACCTTATCCCCTGCCGAATAAGAAGGATCTCCATAGCGATCTACACGTCTAGTCACTACCATAATCTCCCCTCTGTATCCCTCATCTACGGTACCCGGAGCGTTTTGGATAATTGACTTAGTTTTTGTAATGCTACTACGTGGACGGATTTCCATCTCATAATCCTCAGGTAAAGCTACATGCACACCAGTATGGTATATAATCCTACCCCCGTTAAGTTCTATGTTTTTAACGAACAGATCCATGCAAGCGTCCTCATTATGGGCGTACTTAGGCAATATCGCTCCTTTTTCCAGCCATATCTTGACCTTACAAGTATCTATATCTTCAAGTAATGATTCTACCTCATTATAACTCATTGGTTGTTCTGACGCCAATGAAATGGCTCTTGCCAATACATTTTTAATCTTACTCATCGTATCTTGTTTTTAAATTCCTTTCCTTTCGGACATTGTAATTTACATTCCTCGCCACAAGCGGAACAGTTGGGTCTCATTCCGGGCACCCCTCTTCCCCCGTACGGCCAGTAGGCGTAATCGCAGACGCTCCAGAACGCCTCCATCGCCTTGATCTTGGCATCGACGGTTATCTTCTCCTTCACCTTTTTCATGCTCTTCCTGAACTCATCTTTCATATCCTTCCCTTCTATCTGTCTGGCTTTACGTCTCTCGTTCCACCAATTGTAGTAGAATTTGTCTGCCATCTTATAAGCTTCTGGGTCAAATTTATCACGGTGCAGGATAGGGGCATCCTTGACCTTTCTCAAATTCCTGCCACAAACATAGGTAAGCCCGGCGTACGGAGGTATGTCCTTAGGATCAACCAACCCATCCGGAACGCAGTAGTAGAAGTAGTTGGGGCGGCCGTACCTGACCCAGTCCCCGGCCTCGTATAGGGCTTGCTTCCGGGCCTCGAACCAGCCTTGCATTACTTGGTGCTTGCCTTCCTTCTCGAAATCCTTGTTATAGTCAGCTAATGATATCTTGACCTCAACCTCATAAGCGTACATAGATCTGGTTATAGCCAGATAATCGGATTCCCAGTTATATACATACAGGTTATTTATCACCCATTTAGGAGATACCAAGAACTTTCTGTTCAGGATATCCAATATCCCTCTTTCAGTGTACTCAGTACCTTTATTTGATAGCCGTGTTCCCATCTCCTGTCAAAGTATTGTTTCTGAATCCTACCGCCCGTATAGCGTTGCTTATCAACATCCTTAACTTATCCATGTCATTATCATGGAACGAGAAGGTAGTTATGGTATATGATTCACTAACCTTATCTTTAAATTTTATCATCAACATAGCGACATACTCTCCCATCATTTTCCCGTTAATGATATCGAGATCTATTATCCCGTGGTCTATTAGATCAACCATATCCCATCCTGATGGTAAATGTTTTTTTATCTGACTGAGATCCATAATAAATATCATAAAAAGGAGGGTCGCGCTACCCTCCTGAAACATATCACACGAAAAATAGAACTGAAAGCCACTCCAAGCGCGTGAAGTTTATATTAATTCCCGTAGGCTGTCTACCGGTTATCGTTAATACCGACCTACGGGAATATGTTTAAGAAAACACCATGTGGGGAGTGGGGGAATCGAACCCTTATCCACGCTACGATTAGGAATCGTAAATTCTATCCGTTAAATTAACTCCCCTTTATTCAAATATCCATATTAAAACAATATTTTAGCGAATCCGGCTGGAATCGAACCAGCATCTCCAATATTATGGTAATCATCCAATGATCCTCGGATCCATATGTCCCGATCCTCCCGGACAAGGACATCAAACAAAATCTAAACTCTAAATCTAATGACAAATTATATTAATCCAACTGTGGACCCGGCCGGACTTGAACCGACAACCTGCTGGTTATGAGCCAATTGCTCTTACCGATTGAGCTACGGGTCCTAAATATACCACATCGTCTTTCACAAGAGGATGTGGAACGGAATTTCTCGAAGTTTATATAGTAACTTTATGAAACTATTGTCCAACATTCTAGCATATAGCACCAATCCTCGAACGGGAATGTCTCTACACCAGACCTACCCCATCCCGTCCCCCAACTGTTCTGTAGGACGAAGCCGGCCTTGTCCCAGCCGGTGAGGATAACGGCATGGCCTCCCAAGTTCTGTCCTTGGCCTTGCCAGAACCTATTCCCATAATTATAGCAATACAGACCTATAACCAGAGGACCATTCAGCATCAACGCCACCTTAGCTGATATCGGATCTATGATCCTAGCGTAGCTATTTATCTTCTCCCCATCTACGCCTACGTTCTTGATAGACTTGATAGCGTCACGAAGAACCATCCCGTCTTGATCCTTATCCTCTCTCAGATCATATATATCGTAGGGAGAGATCTTAGCCGGTCTTTTAATAACCCTTATACTTTTTCTCCAGTTAAGTATCTCAGCTAAGCTTACCGCAGCGCAAATAGGAGAAGATCCTTGATCCACTACGCTATCAACGTTATTGACCTTATACTCATCAGGAACAGCCTCATGCTGCATATTCATAATAGCGTCCCTGTCATCCACTGGTGATGGTATGTAACCTAGTCCGTATTCCATTACTTATCCTTTTTATGATAATCTATTATCTTGATATTAAACGTATCGGATCTTTGCCTAACCTGTATTGACCCTCTAGCTTTTCCCTTGGCGTCGTACAGGGCGGTGAAACCAAAGTTATCGACCCTGCCATCGTCCAGCGTAAACCGCCACTCTTTCCATTGGCCCATCACGGTTCCGGAAGATACTATGGAGTCCACTACATAAGATATGTCAGTAGTATCGTACTCCGTATAATAGGTTCTAGATGTACTACATCCGACAGCCGCTAAGGTAAATAACGTTAACAAGAAAAACAAGATCTTATTCATTTTTCTTAGTCTTTTTACGTTTCTTAGATTTCTTCTTCTCCTCAGTTTTATTCTCGACATTTACGTCATTGCCGGCATCGGTACCAGTAACCTCAGAGATATTATTTTCAGGTATATCGATATGACCTGAATTAGGGTCCATCTTATCCTCCTCGACAATAACCTCATCAGACACATCACCATCTAAAGCCTCAGGATCAATATGATTTTCCAGATACTGGATACGATCTGACATAGCCTTATTCTGATCCTCAAGTTCCTTATATCTTCTTCTAGCCTCATCGAGTAATTTAGATGATAGTTTATGTTTCTTCTCGATATCCATATAAGCCCTTTTAAGAGTCTCTTTCTCTTTCACCGACTCATTATATAACTCTCTTGATTTACTAAGCTCATTCCCCATCTTAACGATATGAGAATCCTTTGATTCTATATCCATATCAAGAGAATCCACAAGCGTATTAAGATATCTTTCTTTTTCCTCCAATTCCGTTATCTTACTACGAGCATCCTCATAATTTCTTTTTAATCTACTTGAATAGCTAATAGCTTCATCAAGATCCTGTTTTAGAGTATTTATATAACTACTCTTTACTATCTTCAATCCGAACATCCTCATTACTTTTATAAGTTCTACGAATATCGGCCTTTATCTTGCCGACTATAATTAACTCAGCTATATGCTTATCTTTCTCGACTATAGCTATATCCTTACGGACATTAGTGACTCTGATCGTAATATTCTCGTTATTAGAGAAAACGAACGGTGATCCTACCAAAGTGAGGCCTGTATCGTTGGTGAACGATGGGAGCATCATAACCATCCCGACAGTATCATCCGGGAACGACGCCGATACACCTGTATCTATATCAAGAACATCACCTTGCCCCAACGGGAACGCATTACCTTGCTTGATAGGAATATCCTTTCCCAATGAGTTCCATGCCTTCGAGAATCTTACGGAGTTAAGGAAGATCTTCCCCTCTTTCTCCATCATCCCTACCATAGGGTCGCAATTCAATCTAACCTCGTTTTGTTTATCATCCGGCTTCTCCTCAAGCTCATCAAGGTCTCTAACTGATGTAAATGACTTACTCTCCAGAAGTTTTTTAATATCCTCAATACTGGCCATTATAATTTGATTATTAAATAAACGATCTTCAATCCTAACTTCAAATCAGATGTCTTCTCGAACATCTCCCTAAGAGGTAAGATAGTAGCGTCAAGATCTGACGCTACCCATTCTCCATCCTTATAATACATATTCTTTTCCTCGGAATACGCTACACAAGGTCGATGCCCTAAGTTCTTCATAACCGTATCTACCTTATTTTGGGTAGGCATCGAGACACGGTTCACTTTAGTAGATATATTAAAATTACTTTCCATTAAATTATTCATTTTCAATTAGTTAATCAGAAAGGAAGATCATTGTCATCTCCAAAAGGAGGATATTGAGGAGGCTGCTGATCTCCAAACGAAGGTGCTTGGGCTGTCTGAGGCGGAGCCTGCTGGTATGATGGAGGAGGCGTCTGCGGCTGAGCTTGCGGCTGATATGACGGTGGGGGCGTTTGCGTTGTAGCCTCACCAGCGTTGTTTTGGCTTGCCGACTGAACGGGTTTCACACCATCTGTCTTAATGCTTTGAATGTACTTATTAAGTATCTGATAAGCAAAAGCATCTTGAGCCGTATAATCAAACTTCTTATTCCCCATTATATCAGTACTCTCAACTCTGTCAGGCCATCCATTCTGGCCATTCTTATAATATTGCTGGATAAGCTCATCATTCCCGTCTGGAGTCTCCCTAGCGTATGAGATAAAGAAATTACCAGGAGCGTATTGCTCTCCCTTTTTAGTATGCGCAGGATTGATAACAATCTTTCGTTTTAGGTCGATATTAGGTAAGTATCTTACAAGAGACTTAGCATAGCTATTAATTCCACCTTTTGAGGTCATCAACGGAACTTTTATAACATAATTACCTTCCTCGTCGCTTATTTTTATAAATAAGAAATTTGTCTTAGCGCCATTCATCTCCTGCTCTAATACAAAAATATCGGAAAGATATCCTTCTATACCATTCCAGAAAACCCTCCAGTATGATACGGCTCCTGTCTTATCATTTATATGCTCCTCGAAACCTTCCTTAGGATCTCTTGAGGATTGATACAATACACCACCTCCACTTATATTAAAGTATTGTGTATTAAACGATAATGAATTTTCACGAACTCCCATATTATATACATTAAAAAATTAAACAATAATTGATGATGACAAGAAATACTCGTTCTTATTATCCTCCCCATAAATCTTATTGAAATGAGATTTATGGTCATGCTCGATAACGATCCTATTACATGATATGCTTTTAACTATACCAAGATACCTACCACATAGAACATCGCATATAATATCATTACCGTTATGCGATAAAGCCGTAAGCCGTTCCTTACAAGATCTCCCCGACATAGGGTTCTCTGACATAATACCACATCCTTTTTCCGTAAATATCAATCTACAATGATCAAATTCATTTATTTTGATATTATTCTGGAGGGCATGGACGAGTAGATCCTTATCAAAGACATAGGTACTTGTTTTGACAAAATGCTCGTCCACGAACCTCCAGTTAGGATAATTACCGTCAAAGTGAATCTCATACATATCCATATCAGGGGTAGAGAAGTAAGTCCTAGTATCATCTACTTTGATAGACAACGTATCTAATGACTTATTTATATGCTTATCAAGTAATAAAGAGGAGGCGTTTGATACCGGGATAAATACCTTCTCTACCTTATCCTGATTAGGAACAAAATACCTGTAAATAGTATTCCTGTCAGTACTTACTATATTAATATTAATCTCATCAATATCAATGACCACATTCTCTATGCAAGGATAAAGCTCGTTTATTTCCGTATAATTACTGGCCTTGTTAAGAACCGATACATAATCATTCATCTTAACATTAATACCTCCATCAGGAATATTATATACCATAGGGAAGGTATTTACGTCAAAGGCCGGACAGCTATACTCACCAGAGGCGTAGTATATAGTAATACTGTCCTTCTTATCGGAAAGCACGATCTTAATCTCACCATTCTTCTGCTTTTTTACAAACCTGATGAAAGAGCTTGCCTCGACCAAGAAAGAGAAATTAGAATCAGACTCCACTTCCAGCCTCTCTATAACACATACCTTGGCGTTTACGGAAGTGATATAAGCTAGATTATTGATAACATCTATCTTAATATTATTATAGAGTGAATTAGATCCGGCGTTTTTAACAACCAACTCCAATTTACTTAACTTCTCATTCAATGATTTCGACAAGCACTTAAATAACATAATGAACAACCTTTATATTACATTGCAAATGTAATCATAATTATATTAACTCAAATACAACAAACGCTTAATAGTATTAAAATAATTTAAACTTACGTCTAATATACTCGGCTATAAGCGTAGCATCGCACATTCCATCTTGTATTTTGGTAGGTTGAACTCCTTTACCTGACCATGGTTTTACGAAAGGCACCAAAGGAAAAAGGCGGATAGCGCATCGGATGGATGTAGCCTTCGTGTCTAACTTAGCCGCCGAATACACCCGATCGGCAGTCGTATGGATCTCCTTCTGCCATGTCTTTGGCTGTACTTCCTCGAACATGAACCTGACGTCCGGATGCGAGTGGTATCGTTCCATCATCTCCACCATCATAGCGAAGAGCGCGTTTGGTTCCCGGCGCCGTCCTCCGAAGGTGAAGTTACTGGCGGCCGAGCTGTTGTGGATGCTGTGGACATCCTCGACGGCGATCGCCAGCGTTCCTCCGCCTTCTTCTTGGATTTTATCCGCTGCGTCAAGGAAGAAGCTAGATATAGCCCTAAGATCTATATCCCCCTTAGCCGATATCCTTGGAGTCATGATTACCTTAATCTCCCCATTCTCCGGGATCATCGCCAATCCTCCGGTATCTATACCCGGATCTATACCTATCACCGCATTCATATTTTTAAGGTATATAATGAGTGAAAATCCTCCGGTCTAAACACCTGTATAGAGTTATCTGGATACAGACCTATGTAATAACCGTAAAAAGCCCGCAAAACGCCATTTTCTAGCCTTATATCCAAAGCCTTTACCCTATTACCGTCAACCATAACATCAACCTCATCAGTCTTGTTAGATATCTTATCGAACCATTCAGGTACAGGATCAATACCGTACCTGAATGCGTTTACCGTTGATTTTATTGATATATACGTACCCATCTTATATAAGATTACAATCGTCTCGTTTAACAACCTTAAAATCGCCATTTCTAAGTAATATCGCTACATCAGATCTCGTATATGTGAGAGTCGTATACGATACCAAATGGTAAGAGGCCTGCCCTGTCGCTGGCCGAACCGGTCTTAATACGGCTATGGCTATATCGCCGCCAAGTTCCGTACCACCGGTGACACCCTGTAGGCACATGTATATGAATCCCTCATACTCATATCTCTTTCCAATAAACTCGCTCATAGGAATACCTACGAACAGATAGTTTTTTACATCCCCCTTCTTAACCTCGACGGCGTTTTCTACGCTGGATGGTATTACGTCTACAAATTTTACTCCTATCGCCATAGTCAAATATTTAGTTTAGTTCTTAATTCTTGACATAACTCACAATTATCTCTCATGATGCTTAACGTATTATCGACTCCGTTCCCTACCCGGACATCCCCGTACCAGTACCATGATCCTTTACGGGTAAAGATACCGGTTTCCTCGCATAACTTCAAAAGTTCAAGTTCCTTGTCAAACCCAACTCCATAATATAAGGCTGTCTCTGCTATTTGGAACGGAACGGCTGTCTTGTTCTTCAGAACCTTTATCCTAACCTCATGACCTACTGAAGATCCGTCCTCTCCTAATATAACCTTCTTTCTCGCCATCTCCATACGGATAGAGGCATAGAACTTAAGGGCATTACCTCCGGTCGTTACCTTAGGATCGCCGTATATAACACCGATCTTCTCCCGATACTGATTGATGAATACCAGAACACAGTCGCTTTTGTTTACGATTCCTGTAAGAACCCTCATGGCTTTGGACATCAAACGAGCCTGCAATCCCATGTTGCTGTCTTCCATATCGCCCTCTATCTCCTTCTTCGGTACCAGATTGGCTACAGAATCTACGACAATAAATCCGACCTTCCCGGACTCGACTAACTTGGCTGTGATGTCAATAGCCAGCTCACCGTAGCTTGGTTGGGAGATCAAAAACCGGTTTATATCCAATCCCATTTTCCTAGCGTACTCAATATCGAAAGCGTTCTCCACGTCTATTATAGCTACCAGCTTATCTGGATGCTTTTTCTGGAACTCGATCATACTTAACGTACACATCATAGTCTTGCCACAAGATTCCATCCCGACCAGCTCATGAATCCGGCCTACCGCCCATCCGCCTCCGAGGGCCTTATCCACCACCAGCGATCCGGTGCTTTCCCTTGGTATGGATATTATAGGCTTATCATCGCCGAAGTTCATTATCGAGCCTTCTCCAAGCTCTTTATTTAAAGATGATACTAACTCATCTACGTCTGAAAAAAGTTCTTTCTTAGCCATTATAATCCAAATTCCTCGAAGTTAAATAAATCTTGTTGTTTCTTAATCATATCCTTCCCGATATCAGATATCTTTTCCGGATTCAAAACACCTTCATTCTCATCCACCTTCTCTATAAAGTCAGATATCTTATCGCTTAGCAGTACCATATCTTCCTTAGGCACTGATTTTAGATAAAGCCCGTCTATTGACCTACATCTTGAAAGAGCGGTATATATCTGTCCTATCTCGAAGGCTCTACTAATGTCTACAAATATATTATCTAAAGTCATTCCCTGGGATTTATGGACAGTTATGGCGTATCCTAACCTCAATGGATATTGTATTATATAGCCGCAAGAAATGCCTTCAAGGGAATCGTCTACCTGCTTATACTTCATCTTCTCCCACTTCTCTTTGGTTATCTCCACCTCAGTATCGTTATCTAGATGAACATATATCGTCTCATCAACAGTATCTATGCTGGTTATGATACCCATCGAGCCATTGACATATCCATTGCCGTTTCTGGTTATTATGACCTTAGCTCCTACCTTTACTATAAGCTCATCCTCACAGGGCGCTACAGGTTTCTCCCCGAATACGGTAGCATCGAACTTAAATACCTTATTATTGATCTTATCAAGATTAGTCTTATTTATCTCATAAGCTTCTTTGTTAGTTGAGCATATAATTATAGTATTATCCATATTATCCGGATACTTGACCCTACTATCCAATATCTGTCTTGACTCATCGGTAATAACCCCACATCTTATATCCTCAAGTACGGAAAGAAGCTGAGGATCTTTTTGACGGAATACGTTCTCGAAGGTAATGACCGAGAATCCTGACGCTCTTAATGCCTTTGATGAGAAAAAGAACCGGCTCTCATAATATTTGTCGATAAAATCATCCGCCGTCACCACAGGCGGTAGTTGTGATAGATCTCCAAACATAATCAACCTAACGCCACCAAAAGGTTCCTTGCTACGCCTGCATTGTCTAAGTATGTCAGCCACCTCATCAAGCAAATCAGGTCTTACCATACTGATCTCGTCGATAACGATAGTATCAAGGTTTCTGATCTTCTTCTTCATAAACGGACTTACATCCACCTTATTAGACAACATACCTCTCTCGATAGAAGGGATATAAGGATCGTTCTTTATAGAGAAGAACGAATGAATGGTCTGTCCACCGGCATTCAACGCCGCTACTCCAGTCGGGGCTACGATAACGCACTTACCCAAGAACTTTACGATACGTCTCATGAACGTACTTTTACCACTACCGGCTCTACCGGTAATAAACAGATTCTCCCTAGTGGTGAAAATCTTCTTCAAGGCACGACCCTGCTCTACGTTTTTATCCACCGTCATAATATGACGAAGGAGGTCGTTTTCATTTCTAAAATCCTCTTGTACCATGTCTTTTTAAGTTTATGGTACAAAGATACGAATAGTTATAATTAACTAATTGGAATAAATGTAAATAATATATAAATATTAAATTTTGTATCTGATGCTCAGATCATCCGGCTTTGCTTATCTCAGCCCCTTTTACCCCTAAGAAAACGTCTCTTATATAATCTTCTGCGATGATTATATGCATTATCGTTCCTCGGTATGATAGTCTTAGATGCCCGATATTTACGTTTTTCCTGTCTTTGGTATTCGCTATTCCATTGTTTTTTTTTACCTCTTCATACAAATCGGATATACTCTTCTTACACATGCCTAAGAACATGCTTATGTATCTGTATATAGTTGACTGAGATATCTCATGCATGCCTATTCCCGCAAGCTTCTTATTCAACTCATTAAGAAGGTATGCTACATTGAACTTAACTGTCTTTCTTTTAGTTACTTTGTATATATGATGTACGTTTCTGGTTCTGGCCCTGAATATTATCTTGGAAAGGATTCTTACCCGATCAAGTTTCCGGCTTTTGTTAGCCATATTCCGTCTTTCGTCTGAGCTTAAATTCTTATCCAGACATTTGTATACGGATCTTTTCTTACCCACGAATATGTCTTTCGTATCCTCATTCTTCTTAGCCTTATACGAGTAGATCATGATATCAGGTAAAGCTATTCTTATCTCGCCTTCCGCGTAAGCCTTAAGCGTCTTTAGCTGATAGTCTATATCCTCATGGCAATCCTCTATAACATGTCTGTAGCAGAAATAAGCTATGCCATCGGATAGGATATCTATAAAATCATCGGTATTGATCTCAATACGGTCACGATAGCCTTCTCTCATCCTATTTCTTAGAAATACATGTTTCTGGATGTTTACGATAGTAAGATAAGCCACTACCTGCTTACATTTCTTCCCTATAACCATACCGGAACCTCTTATATTATCTTTCTTGTTTGAGTATTTTATGGCCGTAACCTTCTTCCCGTCCTTATTAGTTACAGGTTTGTAATCTACTGGACAGACAAGTGATCCTGCCGGAAGCCTTAGGCATCCAAGCTCATCTTTTTTTGCTTGTATATCTTTTGGGATATATGCTTCGGTAAGAATCTTATCGAAATTTGATTTCATTTTCTGTAAAAGTGCTACCTTTGTCTCCATGATTTTTTTTATTTGCGAATATACAAGTTTCATCAATACGAAACAAGTTATTCGGATGGATGGGTAGCCTGTGAAGGTCGCCCATTTGTTGTTTAAGGAGGGTAGGTAATGTTCGTAAAACGCTGTGCGCGTGAACGATCGTTTTTTCTCAACCTACTTGTTACGCGCGCATTAATAGGTATATTTATTAAATATAATTAACTCTATAAATATATACTACTTTCTAATATCTCTATCCGTACACAGAACCTCTCCTGGCGTCGAGTTCCTGTGTACTCCACTTAAAGTCTCTATTTAATAAAACATTGCTTTTTACCGCCAAGGTATGGTGCCGTCAGGTAGCATACCGCAGGCTAAACCTGGTAGAAGCCGTATCCTATACCGGAAGCCGGTACCCCGGTAGGGGGATCGGGTGGAGCAGAAGCCAAAGAAGAAAAAGCGAGGTCATGTGCGGTCGCTCACGCTCCGGCCGTCCGTATCTTCTACGGCAGGCCCCATGCCCCAATGACTCCCATTTCCCCTTGGCTTTATATCCCATAACATGGTAGGAAGGAATCCAAAGGGAAAAAGGTAAGGTTGTATGCGGTCGCTCACGCTCCGGCAGGCTAACATAACTCTACCGCCGTCCATGTCAATAGCGAACCTCTGGCGGCATTGTCCGGTATGACGGCGGTAGCCTTACCTTGGGTGTCCCTGCGTGTCCCACACTAACCTTTTCCCCTTTGGATGCCTTGGCTATGTCATGGGACGATAAGAAGCCAAAAAGAAAAAAGGAGTGGTCGCATCCCGTGAGGCAGGATAAGGCTGTCCCCCTCCGTCCACGCGCGTAGCGTACGTTAACTTCACTGTCCTCGCTATTGTAGCCAGACGTAGACATGCATGGCTTCGTTTGCCCTACCCCACTATCCTTTTCCCTTTGGATTCTCGTAAATACATGTTAGTCAGCATATATTACACTGATTATATCATATTTTGTTGACAATAATATTTTTTTAAAGTATTTTTGTCGAAAACTAATTTTGTATGGCCGAGCAGAGAAAAGCTTTCGTATTCGCATTACCTTATGATACTAGACTGGATATGATCCAGCAGTTCTTAAGGATATACAACGGCTATCTGGATTCTAGGGGTAGGAGCTTGATTACTGAAAGGACGATAAACTTACTTTCTTTCTACATCAACTACGGATACTCTGATGATACCAGGGCTAAGTACATGGATTGTCATGGACAGAAGGAATCTTACGTCGCTGTCCTGAACAACGAGCTTAAACGTGGGGGTTTTCTGGTGGACAAGAAGAACGGGAACTTCCGTACCCGTGAGCTGTCTATTGAGATGAGAAGCTTACGTAACTATTTTATTCTTGATGGGGAGGGTGATGATACTCGTGTAATGGGATTTGTGTTCAAGAGAAACAAATTGGATATTGATGGGTAGGAATCTTATTTCATTCGATAGGGATATCGTGGATGAGGTGGTAAGAAGATCTGATGGGAAGTTTACCAAACAACAGGTAGAGTGGTGCATGAAAGCATCCGTATCTTACGTCCACCACCTAGCTAGGTATACTGACAATATATCTATCAGAATCCCGTTTATCGGATACGTTGTATGCAATCTCCGAGAGATGCGGGTAAGGCGTGATAAGATACGCCGGATATTTGTCAAGGAAGGTAATCGTTATCCGGATGAAAGGATGCCTATTGAGCTTGATTGTCTGGATAAGAAGATTAAGGCGATAGAGGATATGGAGGGGTTGAAGAACGGAGATCCTCTTATACGTGATAACCATGAGGCCATGTATCAATGTCGGTATGGAATGACATGGGAACAATTACAGGATTTTCAACAAAAACAGTTTAAAAAATAATTATCGTGCAAACAATTGGTAAAGCCCAAGTAATAGCCCAAGCTTGGGAAGACAGTTTATTGGGTAGGATTCCTAAGGATGAGAAGGATTATCCGGAGTGGTACAAGAATCGTCTTGATTTATGCAAGAAATGTCCTAAGAACTCTTCTAATATAGCTTTCTTTAAGTTACCAGCTAAGGTATTGCTTCAAAGATTGATGGGAAGACAGGCATGTTCGTTGTGTGGTTGTTTTATCAAGGAGAAGGCTTGGATGAAGACCGAGGTATGCCCGTTGAAGTTCGTGGAAGGAGAGAAAGCTAAATGGAATGCTATGGAGGTGATAACAGCCGATCATAACGATTTTAATATCGAGTGCCCTAACGATTCCTTTGATATAGGACTGACGGATGATGAGAGCGAGTTTTATCTAAATATTTTTGATCAAAAAATAGGTGATAAGATAGAAATCGTGTTATTTATTACCCATAAAGATGGTTTCCATGTCAAGGAGCATCATCTTGGATGTGGATGTATGGGAGACGTGTCATATAACAAACATCCTGACAATGAGAATAGAACTATATTTAGGATGACGTTGGATACCTCAAAATACACGGAAGGTCATTTTGAGAAACATCTATCTCTTATGGGTTATACTAAGGATGATCCTGAACGTAATTTCAAACATTTCCCGCTACGTATTATAGGGGAAGCTTATAAGTAAATACTATGCGAAGTCCCGTAAGAAGTAAGATAGATGATCGTATCCATGCCCTTATTGTCATGGAAGTCGGATGCCGTGAGTTGCCTGAATATTCGTTGGGTGATATACTTTACTCCGCTTTAAGGAGGATAGCTAGGGCTAATGGTGGTAATGTCCGCTTCTTGCGGGATGTTAGTACCAGGGATTTATTGAGGTCTATAGACCAAAGTATTAGTGATGAGATTGAGTTAAACAGTAACGATTACAACGCGTAATGGAAGAAGATAAGGATATTAAGAAAGAGATCAGGGATTATCTTAAAGAAGAAGCAGATACTCATATAAGACATTGGATGGCTATAAAACGTGAGAGCAAGCGTCTGTATAGCGATATTGAGGATAGGACTAAGAAGATAGCCCTTAAATCATCATCGTTGATAAAGGAGGAGGATTTCGTCTCTCTTCATGAGATGACCCATAAGATACAGATGTTGAATATAGAGGCTGTAAAAGTCAATTCTAGGTTGATGTTCATAATCCAGTTGGCTACCAGCTTCGGTATGGATCTGGATTTAGATACGACATATGCGTCCACCGCCAAGGGTATTATAGAAGACAGGACATCTGGATTCGTGTTTTATGATGACAAGGAACGTCTGAGATATGCCGACAAGGAGCTTGAGGATATGTTCCATGATATGAGCGTGACGGAAGTAAGTAAGATAGGGGTTGTTCAATCTTATGAGCTTCTTATGAAACAGTATAATGAGTTCAAAGACATGAAAGCTAATGCCACAGGGAAGACGAAAGCCGACGAGTAAGGACGCTGATCGGGTTAACGACAATCTTGAGGTCATAGCTAAAGCCATAAACGACGCTAAGACTTATATTGATAAACATCCTTGGGATAAGGAGAAGCCGGAGGATATGGCTAGGGCATTTGACTTCATATCAAAATTAATCGATAAGATAAATACCTGGAATGATTCTTATATGGAGAAGAGCGGGATCATGGATGTATATAGGTCTGTAAGCAATGTCCAGAAAAAGGAACGTAAGGGTCAGGTTTCTGGTGGAATCGAGTCTGTTTTAAAGGATATTATAAAATGAGTCTAAGTACGAGTCCAGAATTTTATGTAAACATGAAAAATCCTCCTGTATGGAACGATCTATTCGGCTGGGAGGATCAGGATGACGATGTTAAGCAGTTCTTTAAAGAAGAGGCTTATAAGGTCAAGTACGGGGTGACTATCAATGGCACGTTCATCCCTCCATGGCTTTATTGGCATGTTAATTTCTTTCCCGTATTTCAGGATCTTCCAAACGGGGAACGTGTGCCGGCGATCAGTCGTTTGCGTGACAACGAATGGTTTTTCGCCGAGATGTACCAACGTGCCCGTATGGAGAAGAAGGGGTTGGGGATGTTTGGTACTCGTCGTTTTGGCAAGGCTCTTCTGGACTCGGAGCTGATATATACTCCTTATGGACCTAAGAAGATAGGGTTCGCTGATATCGGGGATATCATATATGGCGATGATGGTAAGCTTACGACTATAGTGGGCGTATATCCTCAGGGATTCGTTGATACGTACAAAGTGACCTTTGAGGACGGTCGCAGCGTGGTGTGTTGCGGGCAGCACCAGTGGAAAGTCAAGTATCATGGTGATTATAAGGTTATGAGCACTATGGGTATCATCCATTCTGACTTCTCCAAAATGACTATAGATATTGGGGAAGCGGTAGATTTCCCTGAGCGGCGGTGGCTGATATCGCCCCAGCTCATGGGGTCTCTGGCCGCCTCCTTCCTTTGTGGAGCTACCGACAGGATCTTTGAGCTAAGCAAGAAGGAGATGGATGATGTCATTTATTCATCCAAAAAACAGAAAGAGTTGTTCATAGGATCGTTTATGAAGATCGCTTGTGGTATAAATACCGGTGACGATCGTTTTAAGGTCGTTTATAAAAGCGAGTATATTATATCCTTTGTAAGGAAAATATTTTGGTCTATGGGGTATTATTGTGTCATGGATGGTGATGATATGTATATATCTAAGACCCATGATAGGCTTAGGATATCTGATATAGATTATTACGGTAGATATAAGGCTACTTGTATTGAGGTCGATAATAAATCGCATCAGTTTCTTACTACTAATTTTGTCGTATCCCATAATACAACCATCATGTCATCACTTCTCCAGATGAACGCTACGATGACTATCGGTCTTAGTCATTCTGTAGTAGGATTCAGCGACAGTGACTTATCCAATATCGGCGAGTATTGTGAGTATGGTCTTGATCATGTGCATCCTTTTTTCAGGATCAACAGAACCAAGACCGACTGGAG